>Ga0157378_10001560_pt1 | contig 20696 bp, 18 predicted proteins | sample M65metaG_FD_115309 | JGI IMG/M metagenome (GOLD analysis project Ga0157378, IMG submission 115309) | Miscanthus rhizosphere microbial communities from Kellogg Biological Station, Michigan, USA - M6-5 metaG | ecosystem: Host-associated > Plants > Roots > Rhizosphere > Soil | place: USA: Michigan...
GATCACGTCACCTTTGCGGGTCGAGAGTCCCTGCGACGGGTTCGCGGCGCGGATGGCGGCGTAGTTCTCGCCACGGCCGGTGAACCACTCGGCGATGTTCCAGAGCGATTCCCCTTCGATGCCCGAGTTGCCGACGACGACATGGCGCCATCCGGTCGCGGAGTAGCTGTCGGAAGGGAAGATCGCCGCGACGATGTCGCGCTGCAGGTTGGGACGGAGGATGCTGAACGGAATGCGGACGTGCTGCTCGGTGGTGAGCGTGTCGCCGGCGTGATTGAACGCGGCGATCTCGTTCCATCGATCGCCGTCGCCGGTCACGCGCTTGGCCAGCCGGCTCCAGGCGTCGCCGTCGTGCGGCGTGACCACGACTTCGATCGTGTAATCGGAGGTGAGCGACGCGCGCAGCTCGGGCGTGATGACTTTGAAAGGAGACGCGGCGACGAGTGCCGCCGGAAGAAGCGCCCCGAGGAGGCCCACCCACCACTTACGCACCGCGAAAGTGTAGCACCGACGTTCTTACGGCCGAAACCGTATTTGAATCGTGCGCAACGTTCTCCTCCCGCTGCTTTTTCTTCAGGCAGTCGCCGCGTTTGGGCAGCCGGTGATCAGTGCCGAAGTTTCCTCCGACCTTCTTCGCCGGCAGTCGACGCTTCTCTCTTTCAACACTCCCGCGGTAGCTATGGCAAAGGACCAGCGTGGTGTCGTCATCGCCTGGGTCATGTCTGGTGTTGAAGGCTATGACCGGATCTCCGTCGCCCGTCTGGATGCGACCGGCCACATCGCGGGATCCGTTCATGAGATTCCCGTCGTTGCGCCCTATCCGGTCGCTGCGACAGCCCCATCCATCGCCGCCGCAACCACCGGACAAGGGTTCACGATCGTCTGGATGGAACTTCCCGTTTCCGGTATCCAGTCGCCGATCGCGGTCTATCGCCGCCTGGATGCGGACTTGAACCCATCGGCATCGACGGTGGTGCCAGTTTTCAACAATGTGGCCAAGTCCCCGGCGATCGTCCGGTCCGGAAAAACAATGTGGATCACCGCGGGCAGTCAGGTGTGGCAGGTTCTGGCGGACGGCACTCTCAGCGGTCCTTTCGATGCTGGCTTCGCCGGAAGCGATATGACCGTTGCCACGGATTTTCCTCAGATCGTTTCAGCCCAACGGGTAGTCACCACCACATGCGGAGCAACGCTTGCGCAAACGGAAGGTGCCAGCCAGTCAAACGTCTCCCCAACCTTGCGGCCTTGCCCGCCGGTGAATCATTTTTCGTATCGGCTGCAGTTCCTTTCTCTTTACACGCTGTCGGCGTCGACCGCGTTTCCGTTCGACAGCAGCACCGCGGCAGCCGTCGGCAACGACGGTCACGATGTACTGATCGCATGGTTTCAGGGAGCGGAATCGAGCGGCGGCACGGTGATGGCGGCCCGAGTCAACACGTCAACGTTCAACTTCCCGAAAGCCGTGCAGGAGCCTCTCGTGCTGGGCAGCTTCCCGGGGGACTTCGGTCAAACCCGTCCCGACATTGCCAGCGACGGTGAACGCTTCGTCGTGGTCTGGCGCACGCTCTCGCCGGAGAGAACGTATGACATCGTCGGCGCATCCATCGATCGAAACGGCCATGTCATCCCGTTCTCGATGGCCACGACGACGTCAGACGAAAAAGACCCCTCGGTGATCGCCATCGGGCCGGGAAAGTTTCTCGTCGCGTACGAGAAGATCGAATCCGTCATCGACCGCCGTATCGCCGGGCGTTTCGTGACCTTCGACGAGCGCTCGCACGCCGTCCGTTGAGCGACCTCCTAAAGTTTTAGTTGACAAATCGGTTCAGCGAGCCGATGTTGTCCTAACGCTTTAGGAGACGAAATGCCCCGACGCAAACGGAACGATCAGCTGACCCCTCTCGAGCTCGAGATCATGCAGGTTCTCTGGGAGGCCGGCCCGGCCTCAGTGGCCGCGGCGCAGGAACGGCTCGGCGGAAAGCTGGCCTACACCACCGTGCAAACGATGCTGAACGTGCTCGTTCGCAAAGGAAAAGCGAGCCGCACGCTGGTCGACCGCGCCTACCGCTATCGCGCCGCCATCACGCGCGAGAAGGCGCTCGGCGCAACGCTGCGCGACGTCGTGCAGCGGATCTTCGGCGGATCCGCCGAGGCGCTGGTGATGAGCCTCGTGGAAACGAAACAGCTCACGCCGGAGACGTTGCGGCGGCTGAACGGAATGCTTGAAGAGGAGGACGGCCATGGAACGGATCGCTGAAACCGTGGTGACGTTCGTCGCGAATGCCGCATGGCAGACGACGGTGATCGCGCTGGCTGGAATCGTGGTGGCCCGTCTACTGCGCCGCGCACCGGCGCATCTGCGCTTCCGGCTCGTGGCGCTGACGCTTGTCGCCGCCGTAGCCGCGCCGGTGATGACGATCATCCCGCGCATTCAACCCACTCTCCCGCGGATCAAGCAGGTCGCTTCTCCGCTGAACGACATCGTTCTAAGTCCGCACACCGCAGTCATCGCAGTACAACCGACTGTGAATCGCAGCGCGGCGAGTGTCATCGCCATCATCTATCTCGCCGGCGCGTTGCTGGCCGCATTCCGACTGCTCCAGGCCGCACGCCGCACGCGGCGTCTCCTCGCTGCTTCGCATCCATTCGAAGACGGCGTTCGGATCTCTGACGACATCACTTCACCCGTCACCATCGGCGGGACGATTCTTCTTCCGCGATCGCTCGAAGGAAGCGAGCTGCTGCCCGCCGCGCTGGCACACGAGCAGACGCACGTACGCCGCCGCGATTTCGCGATGAACGCGTTGCTGCAGCTGCTCGCATTACCGCTCTGGTTTCATCCGATGGCCGTACTGCTCCGGCGCGAGATCGCCGAGCTGCGCGAGCTGGCGTGCGACGAAGAAGCGGCCCGGCAATCGTCGCCGCGCGCGTACGCGGCAGCATTGGTCCGCATCGCCTCGATGTCCGCCCACGGCGACTTCGCCCTCGGTATGGCCTCGACGCCAATCGAGCGGCGCGTGGCCGTGCTCCATCAATCACGGACGCACAGCCGCGCCATCACCATCCTGGCAATCATCGCCATCGCCATCATTCCGCTCGCGCTCTTCGCGGCGTGCTCGCGAACGTCGATCACGCCCGCCATCGCCCGGCCGGCGCTCAGCGGCAAGTGGACGATCGTGACGTCGGAGAGCAACTTTGGTGCGAATGTTCCGCCCGGGTACCAGACGTTCAAGCAATCGATCGTGCAGGACGCGCGCGGGATTTCGGTGCAGCAACATCGTGTCGCCAACGGACGAGCCGAGGAGCATGACTGGCACATCGACACCGACGGGCGGTGGCACAAAGTCGACGGAGTCAAAGGGGCAATCGGCATGGGCACGTGGCAACAAGGGCGTCTCAGCCTTCACATGAACGGGCCAGGAGCGCATGAGGAGGCGGCCGAAGTGTGGGTGAGCGGCAACCGTTTGATTTGCGACGGAAGCACAAACCGCGGCCGCTTTCACGTCGTCTTTCAGCGGGAGGATTGATGCGAATCATCGCCGCCGCGTTGCTGCTGCTCTTCGCCGCCGCGCAATCGAACGACCTGCCAGTGGAGCAGACGAAGAAAAACATCAAGGTGCTGCAAGGTCTCCCCTCCTCGCAGCTCATCCCGGTCATGGCCTTCATGTCCAACTCCCTCGGCGTGACCTGCGGGCAATGCCACACGAAGGAGTGGGAGTCGGACGAGAAGCCGGCCAAGGAGACCGCGCGAAAGATGATCGCCATGGAGCGCGACATCAACGCCCGCAACTTCGACGGCAAGACCGTGGTGACCTGCAACAGCTGCCATCAGGGCCACATCCGTCCGAACGGCGTCCCGAGCGTTGTCAACTCCGGATGGAACCACGCCGCGGCGCCCACGACTGTCGCGCTCCCCTCGGCCGACTCGCTTCTGGCGCGACTACCGAGTCAACCGGCTATCACGACGCGCGTCGTGACCGGCACGGTCGAACGCTACAACGGCCGCGACGATCCGAAAAGCGGACCATTCACGCTGACCATCACCGGCGACAAGATCGACTACAAGACCGACCTCTCGCATCCACCCGAGGCGAAGCGCGCGCTGGCGCCGTTCGTGTTTTCCGCCACTCCGAAAGCGACACGCGTCATCGCCGCCGATCAGGTCGAAATGGCAAATGGCGAGATCTGGACCATCGACGAAAAGCGCGGAGTGGTGACGCGACGCCATCGCGAGCTGACCACTCCGCTCGGCATCCTTCCGGAGGAGATCGAATACGACGACTGGCGGGAGATCGGCGGGACGAAGCTGCCGTTCGTGACGCGCTGGCTGCGGGCGGATTACCGGGTGACGTTCACGGTTCACGAGGTCGGCTCGCAGTAGGCGACTCGCATCGGAGCGCTGGCGTCCTCGCCGGCTGGCTCGGCGCGCGTCCTCACCGCCGTCGTGCTTGGCAAGATGTTGGTGTCTTGCCGGAAGGCGGCGAGACACACGCCTAGCCAGCCGGCGAGGACGCCAGCGCTCCGTCGCAGCCGGGCGGCAGCTCGCGCCAGTAGCCGGTCTCGCGCTCGAAAAAACTGGCGGCGCGGAAGAGGGCGCGTTCGGAGAACTGCGGGGCCATGATCTGCAGCGAGAGCGGCAGGTGCTCGTGCGAAAAACCCGAGGGCACGGCAATGGCGGGGATGCCAACGAGATTCGCTGGCGCTGTGAAAATGTCGCTGAGGTACATCGCAAGCGGGTCGTCGGTCTTTGCGCCGATGGGAAAAGCCGGCTCGGGAGTCGTCGGGGTCAGGAGATAGTCGAAGCGGGCGAAGGCGGCGTCGAAATCGGCGCGGAGCTTGGCGCGCACGGCCTGGGCCTGGCCGTAGTAGGCGTCGTAGTAGCCAGACGACAGCGCGAAGGTGCCCAGCATGATGCGGCGCTTGACCTCGTCGCCGAATCCTTCGCCGCGCGATTCGAAGTAGACCTCGCGGAGCGTCTTCGCGCGGTCGCTGCGATGGCCGTAGCGAATGCCGTCGAACCGCGACAGATTCGCGCTGGCCTCGGCGTTGGCTACGATGTAGTAGATGGCGATGGCGTAGCCGATCGTCGGCACACTGACTTCCTCGATGACCGCGCCGCCGGCGCGGAGCACGCGCAGTGCATCGTCGAAATTCGCGCGAACTTCCCCTTCGAGCTGCCCGACTGCTTCGCGCACGACTCCGAAACGAAGTCCGCGCACGCCGGCATCGAGATCGACGGCATAGTCGTCGACCGGATTCGCGGAAGACGTCGAATCGAGTGGATCGTGTCCGGCGATCATGCCCAGGACCTCGGCGCATTCGCGAACGGTCTTGGTGACGATGCCGATCTGGTCGACGCTCGATCCGAAGGCGACCAGACCGTTGCGGCTGACGCGCCCGTAGGTCGGCTTGAGTCCGACCACGCCGCAGAGCGCGGCCGGCTGGCGCACCGAGCCGCCGGTCTCCGAGCCGAGGGCCGCGGGAACCATGCGCGCGGCCACGGCAACCGCGGAGCCGCCCGAGGAGCCGCCGGGCACGCGCGTGGTGTCCCACGGATTGCGCGCCGTGCCAAACGCCGAATGTTCGGTGGAGGAGCCCATGGCGAATTCGTCGAGATTCGTTTTCCCGACGATGCTGCATCCGGCCGCGCGGGCACGGGAGATGGCGGTGGCGTCGAAGGGCGATACGAACTTGCCGAGGATCCGCGAGGCGCAGGTCGTCGGCATACCGGTGGTGACGATGTTGTCCTTCACCGCGAGTGGCATCCCGTCTCCGGCGTCGCGCGCGACGTGGAGGAACGCGTTCAACTTCGGGTTGAGGGCATCGATCGCGTTGATCGATGCTTCGACCAGCTCGCGCTCGCTGGTCTGCGCGCGCGCTTCGTGCCAAGGCAGATGGAGAAGCTCAGTCACCGATCACCCTCGGAACGATGAAATGGCCGTCATCGCTGAACGCCGGCGCGTTGGCGGCGACGGTACCGCGATCGACCGGCGGGCGCGGTACATCGTCGCGCAGCGGTGTGGCTTCGGCGGTACTGACGTTCTCGAATCCGGCCACATTGACTTCGCGGAGCTGGTCGATGTACGAGAGGATCTTGGTCATCTCCCCGGCCATCCGCTCCAGCCCCGCATCATCAAACTCGAGGTGCGCCAGATCGGCGATGCGTTTTGCCTCGTTGCGATCGATCTTCATTCAACGAGTGTAGCAGCGGCGTCACTTCGCCCCCGCAATCGCGAACTCGCTCATGTCTTTCGCGCCGAGCATCCCCTTGATTTGGGACAGGGTCAATTGCGGCACCGATTGAAGATCCCTTTGCGCTCCGACCTCAAGCTGAAAATCGCTTCCACTCTTGAACGAGACATTGCGCCTGACGACCGAGAGCGGTACCTGGTACTTCGCCAGAATGGCAATGATTGATTGCGAGATATTCAGAGGCACAGCACTACCAAGGAAAAGCACGTTTGTCTTGTAAGAATCGCCGAGAGGAGCCTCGGCAAGAGCCACGCGAATTCCTAGATTCTGTATTTCTGCCGCAATCATCGGCACACGCGCCGCGATGTCGGATCGACGAAAAAGGATCAGTTCATAGGGACTCATCCATCGCACCCACATCTCGCCGCGCGCACTTCCGGTGATCTTGATGCGTTCGTTATAAGGACGGAGAACCGTCGGCAAGGGGAACCGTTCGTTGACGTTTCCGAACCAATCCGAGTCTTCAACAACGTCAATCCAACCACCGCGTTGACGGCTCATTACGAAGCAGTAGTCATTGCCGAGTTGACGCGCGTGATCCCCTGCAAGTGTCACTTCCGCCTGACCACCGCCATATTGAAGCTTCACCCCGGTATTCGCCGTGAGATGAACTTTCGCAATTGCCTTCAGGTTCCAGAGCCGCACAGAATCCACGACGAGGCGGTCCGTCGCTACTCGCGCGGATCCCGCGTACGCTTCAGGTGTGAGCGCGAAAAAGCCCGATGAGGGAGCGTCCGACTCCACCTGCCGGTGCTCGGCTACAGATGTGCCATCGGCCAAGACTGTCAGATTCTGGAAATCGCCTGCCCACCTACCGTAATCGAACGTGCGCCGCTGGGGGACGTGGTTATGGATGATCTGCGTCTTGAACTTGCCGGACCATAATACCGGCAGGAAACTTCGGAGCGAAAGAACGGCGAAGAAATCACCATTTGAATTCACTCCGTAGTAGACGTGATTCGCCGCGACTTCGTAACCCAGAACAGATTGCACGGAACCATCATTGGAGGTGACGTCGATGTGACCGGCCACGATATATTCGCCAGCGGTAACTCGGAAAAGAACGACGATAAACGCTGCACAAAACATGAAGTAGACGATGGCACGGACCCACTCGGGCGCTGTTACACGCAACTTTTCGATCTGGTCCTCGAGAAACTTGAGGACATTCGATTGGAGCGCCTGCCGGCCACCATCATTCTGCGGTGCGTCAGTCATCGCACACCTCCAAATTGTCTGGAATTAGTGCGAGAAGTATAGCACTCAGCGGCGCTGCTCGACTCCCTCGGCGGTCAAGGCGGTGAAGGTCTGATCGGAGCGCAGGCCGAGCCACTGGTCTTCGCGCGGCGTCTGGAAGACCTCGGCGTAGACGCGCTCGTTCAGCGAGGCGAACGACAATCCGGAAGCGTCGACGAACATGCGGTGGATCTGCGGCCGGAGCACGTATTCGTTCTGCAGCGTGTCGGCGGCGAGCGTGCGGCGGAACGATTCGATCACGCGGGCGAACGATTCCGGCGATTCGTGGAGCGGCGCGCGCTTCTCGCGGATCAAGGCCAGGGCGTTGTCATCGATCTCTGAGAAATCGTCGTCGGGCATCACGCGCTCGGCGATGCTCTTCGCGCTCCGGACGATCGAGTTCATGCCGAACGAGATCTTGCCGAACATCGCCGCCTCGCCGCCGCTCTTGGAAATGGCCAGCGCCGAGGTTTCCCATGCGTACGCCGGTTGCTGGAGGCGGACGCGGCGAATGGCGCCGTCGGCCTTGGTCTCCGCGGCGCTGCGGACGCGCATCCCGTGATACGTGCGGAGGCGCTCCTCGCGATCGGCCGCCGGCGCGTGCGACCACTGGTCGTACAGCCACGTCATTTCGCGAAGCTGCGCAAGAAACGCCTTCGGCGCGTAGAGGCCGGGCAGCGCATCGAGCGGGCGGCCCGTTTCGTCGAGCAGGTAGTGGATGCTGTTCCCGGTGATCGTGCGATGCAGGACGCGGCCGTCTCCGAAGTCGATGGTCACCGTCGGCACGGGGCGTTCCGAGGTCCAGTAGAGGACGAAATGATCACGGAGATACGAGGCGATCTGGCGATTCGGATAGAGCACCGTGCGGAAGTAGCGGCTGTTCGCGCAACTCATCTCCATGCCGAGGTCGCCGAGGAGGCGGAGCGAGAGGATGGGGCGATGGGATGCCTGCGCCGCCGCTTTCGCAGCATCCGGATCGGTGTACCAGTAAAGCCCGGAGAAAATGCAGTCGGCCTGGCGGCAGACGCGATCGAGCGCGGTGCGGAAGCGCGCCTCGGATGCGGCATCGCCGGTGACGCGGTCGTGCGCCGCGAGCATGGCATCGACGGCAGACTGGCCGGCGGAACGCAGCTCGGCGATGGCGGGTGTTGCGATTCGGGGATCGGGACTGACGGCGCGGAGCACGAGCGGATCAGGAGCGCGCAGACCGAGGGCAGCAGACAACAGGAGCATGGAAGTGGCGAGCATCACGTTCTCCCTTTCTTCCGACTCCGCCGGCGGGTCGTTGAAAGTGAGACGTGGCGGCGGGTTTCGGCGTTCCCCAACCCGCACTTCCCACGCCCCTTTCATCGAGAGTCCTTCTCCCCCCGCGGTTTTTTGCGGGGGGAGAAGGTGGCGAAGCCGGATGAGGGGGGCGTATGCGCGATCTGTGGGATACGTCCGTGTAAAACGCCCCCTCATCCGCCTGTCGGCACCTTCTCCCCCGCAAAAAACCGCGGGGGAGAAGGACTCTCGATTGAAAAGAGTGCGAGTCGAAGGAGCCTGCCCTGAGCGAGCGAAGCGAGTCGAAGGATCACGCGCGGGCGCGGAGCATGTCGATGAAGCGCTTGGTCAGCTCGGGATCGAACTGCGAGCCCGCGCCGCGGGCGAGTTTCGACGCTGCCTGGTCGAGCGTCTCCGCCGGCGCGTAGCTGTCGGCGGCGATCATCGTCTCGTAGACGTCGCAGAGCTGGACGATGCGCGAGGCCATGGGGATGTCGGAGCCGCGCATCTCGCCCGGGTAGCCGGCGCCGTCCCAGCGCTCATGGTGGCAGAGGACGGCGCGGGCGATCTCGTTGCCGAGGAGCGGCTCGACCATCGCCGCGCCAACGGAAGGGTGCTCCTTGAGAATCGACAGCTCGTCCGGCGAAAGATCGCGCTTGCGATAGAGGCGCTCGTAATCGAGCAGGCGCATGCCGACGTCATGCACCAGCGCGACGATGCGGGCGTTCTCGGTTTCCGCGGGCGAGAGCGAAAGAAATCGCGCGAAGGCCTCGGTGCGGCTGGCCACCGCCTCGGAGTGCCGCTCAAGTTCGGGGTACTTGCTGAAGTCGGGCTCGATCAGCGCCTCGGCGACACGCGCGCGCATGGCCTGCATCGCACCGCGCGACATCGAGTGCTCGATGGCGATCTGGAGCTGTCCATGAAACGCCGCCAGCAACTCGTGTGCGGATCGGTCGGGCGACGCGGGAAAGACGATCGTCAGATACATCCCCTTGAGCGATCCCGCGGCCACCGGCGCGGTGAAGACTTTCTGAATCTGTGCCGCCGTGATCTGCGGATCCGTGTTTCCGAACGGCATGGTGATGTTCGTGCGGACGAAACCGCCGGCATCGCCACGCTTGGTGAGCCAGAGATTCAACTTCGACTGGAGGACGTTGATGGCCTCCTCGGTCAGCGTCGAGCGCGCGGCAATTTCCTGCACACCGCCCATGTGGCCGTAGGCCGACACCGAGGCGATGATGGCGCCGGGGATCAGAAGCATCGTGCGCAGCATGTCGCGAATGGCCACCAGCTCGTTCTCGCCGATCGATTCCGGCGACTCGGGGACGGCGATCCGCTCGGCGTTGCTGCGCGCTTCGATGATCAGCGTTGCCAGCCGCGGCACATTCGTCGCCGGCGGGCGCTCGGCCGGCCAGAGTGAGGCTTTCGGTTTTGCCGCCGCGGGCTGCGCGGCTGGAGCGGCAGGGTTGGCGACGGCCTTGGCCTCGGCCAGCGAAACATTCGTGCCGATCAGCTGCGGACGTTCGGGCGCGTCGGAGAGCGTGATGAAGCGCTGGCCGAAGACGTTCTTGTTGACGAACTGCTCGCCGATGCGATCGGCGATCTTCTGCGCCTTCGGCAGGTCGGTGGCGTCGAAGAGAGCCTTCCCCGCCTTGTCGCGCATGTCGATGGCGCCGACGAGCGTGCCGCGGAAGTAGATCGGCGCGGCCAGCAACCGGTCGCTGGTGGACTCGAACATCACGTGCGAGAAGCGCGGCTCGGCGTTGAGGCCGTTGACGAAGAACGGCGTCCGGCCGCGGCCGCAGCGATCGATTACCGGATCGGTGCGGTCGGCCACGGCGCGCACAGCGCCGCGGAATCCGTACTCGGTGATCAGCTCGAACTTGTTGTCGGCGTTGACGAGGTAGAGCGCGGCCTTGGTGGCGCGAATCTCCACGGCGCAGTCATAGAGGATTTCCTTCAGTTTGTTCTGAAGCTCCTGGACCTCGGGATGCACGGGCGGAGTGTAACCGCGCTGAGGTGCGGGTTAAAAATCGACCAGTCCGCGAAACGGCCGGTTATGAGGCCTTTTGCAAGGTTCGCAGCTTGTCGATGATCTCGCGCTCGGTTGGAAATCGCCCCTCTTCCTTCTTGGAGAAGATGGCCTTCCCGTCGACGCTGATGACGAAGATCCCGCCGCTTCCGCGAACGACCTGACTGTCGATCCCGAACTCCCGTTTGATTTCAGCCGCCAGACTGGAGGCTCTCGGCAGGTAGTTTCAAACGCCGCAATAGTCGATTCGAATGTGCATGATTTTGAGTTTTCAGTGGTCAGTCGCCAGTGGTCGATCTTACTGACCACTGACAACTACGTCGTCTTCACCAGGATCGCGGTCACATTATCCAGTCCGCCGTGCTCGTTGGCTGTATCGATCAGCTCGCGGCAGGCCTTCTCGAGGTCGTCGGCGTTGGCGGTGACCAGCTCGAGGATTTGTTCTTCGGGAACCATGCCAGTGAGGCCGTCGGAGCAGAGGAGATAGACATCACCCGGTTTGCTGTCGATCTCCGAGGCGTCGGGGTTGACGGAAAGCGCGCCGCCGAGGGCGCGGGTGATCACGTTGCGGAGCGGATGCTTCTCCGCCTCGGCCTCGGTGAGCATGCCGGCCTGCACCTGCTCGAAGACCCAGGAGTGATCGTTGGTGATACGGGAAATCTTGCCGTTGCGAATCATGTAGGCGCGCGAATCGCCGACGTGCGCCACCGACATCTTGCCGTCGTCGGCCATGCAGGCCACGACGGTGGTGCCCATGCCGCGGAGCTTGGCGTCTTTGCGCATCGCCTCGAGCACGCGCGTGTTGGCCATGCGCAGGGCGGCCATCAGGCGATTCGTGGTCCGGCTGAATTGCTCGTCGTAGGCGTGCGGCCAGGTGCCGTCGTCCTCTTTCGTGTGGACGATAAACTCGGAGATCGACTCGACGGCGATGCGGGAGGCGATCTCGCCGGCGGCGTGGCCACCCATGCCGTCGGCGACGAGAAAGAGCTTCGCCTCATCAGCGACGAGAAAAGAGTCCTCGTTGTGCTGGCGCTGCCGACCGACATCTGTGAGGCCGTATGCCTTCACGTCCATTCCCACTCAGCCCTTTTTGAAAAGGGTAAACCCCTTTCCACTTTCCTTGGCTTCGCCTCTCTGCCGCAATTCCGCCAGTGCCGTACGGATTTCAGTATTGTCGGCGTCCCACTTTAACGCCTCATCGAGATATCGCTCGGCTTTCGCCATGAGACCGGCGCGTTTGCAGATCAAGCCGGCGTCCTTGAGGTAGGCGGCATTCATCGGCTCCCGCTGCACGGCGGTCTCGATGGCCTGCACCGCCTGGCGGGCGTGACTGGGGATGCGCGCCGCTGCCAGAGCGAGGTGATGAAACGCTTTTGCATCGGCCGAGTTGTGCTTTGCGGCCATGTCGAAGTTGTCGTACGCCGTTTTGAAATCGCCCTCGCGGTAGGCCTTGATCCCTTTCGACAGATAGACCTTGCCGACCTGGGCGAGATCGGCGGCTCCGCCCGCGCGCGCGCCGGGCGCGGCGATCTCCGCGTCGTGCTGCTTTCTCCGGGCCGGGTTCGTCAGGACGTTGACCGCCTCGGTGAGGGTCTGAAACTTCCCCTCGGCGTCAGCTTTGTCAGGGCCCTTGTAGCGATCCGGATGCTGTTCCCGCGCAAGCTTGCGGAAGCGCTCGCGGATCTCCGGCTCGGAGGCGGAGCGATCGACTCCGAGCACTTCGTAGTAGTTGACCTTCATTCAGGATTTCTGGCTGCGCTGTATATAAAGCCGCCGGGCCACGGAACGGGTTGTCTCGCTCACACCCTTATCGTCCTTCAAGCCCTTCAAATCGCGCAAGGTTAATCGATTGATCAACGGCACGACAACCCCTACGGGACACTTGGGATTGCGCGCCAGCGCCACAAGAATAGAGTACTTGGCCATCCATTCGCGCTTCATGCTGATGAGACGGAGGGCCTCCTCGGCGATGTTGCGCATGGCGGCGATGGCTTCCACTTCGGTCTCGGTCATGCGCGGATTGCGCATGACCGCGCTGCAGATCAGCCGGTTGTGATCGCGCACCAGGATCAGCCGCTCGGTCTTGCCGCCCTTGAAGGCCAGCTTCACTTTGTCGGAGACGCTCATCTTGAGAATCTGCGTGAAGATGGAGACCTTCTTGTCGTCCATCTTCTCGGTTTCCATCAGCTGCGCCGGCGGTGCGTCCTCTTCCGGCTCCTCGACCGCCTTCTCCAGCAGATCGGCGATCGGTTCCTCCGAAAGGGTGAGCATGGGCTCGTCTTCGTCGACCTCTTCCTCGGCCGCCTGCAGCGCGGCGATGCGCGCCTTTTTCTCGAAGAACTCCTCGCGATTCTCGAGCGCGCGGCGGCGCACATCCGAGGTCAGCGCGGGATTGGCCAGGAGCGCGTCGAGGATCTCCGGCGCCCGGAGAATGCGGGCCTGATTGATGACGATGACTTCCTGCACCGCCGCATCGGCGACCGACGCCAGCTCGGTCACCAGCTCGTCGGGCAGGCCCCGATTGCGGATCAGAGCCTCGAGCACGAATGGATCGTCGCTGGCGCGCATGAGCATGGCCAGGTGCGCCGGCGACGCTTTCTCGTTCGAAGCAAAGGCGTGGATGCTGCGCGCCGGGACATCGGCCAGCGACGCTCTGGCGATGGCGGCGATCTCCGCATCCGGCGATCGAACCAGGTAGGCCAGAACGGCGATCAGATCGTCCTGCGGCAACGGCAGGAAGCCGCGGGCGATCGTCTCCACGACTTCGCGGGGGAACTGGTTGGCATCGATCCGGTCGATGACGAGATCGCCGGAAAGCTCGGCGGAGGTTGTGCTCATTGCGGGGTCTGTGACGGTGTCTGCAGTTTCTGCAATGCGGCGCGATCGAAGATGACGTCGTGCAGTACCTGCCCGTCGCGCCCGAGGACGGGCACCGGCAGATCGTTGAGGGTCAGAGTGATGCCTGCGGCATTGCCAATGGTGCGGAAGCGGAAGGCGTCCTTCGCTTCGATGCTGCGGTGATACCCGCGGCGCAATTCGTCGTTGATGACGCTCTCGCCATCCACATCCAGCTTGATGAACGAGCGCTCGGTCACTTCGATGTTCAGGACCAGCCTTGCGGGAGCGTTGGCGTCCGGCTGCGTCGCCGTGGTGGCAGTCAGTGGCAATGCCACAGGCGGCGCGACCGGAGCGGGAGCCGCTTTCGTTTCGACGGCCAGCCGCTCTTCGTTTGCCGCCCGGCTCTCGCGCCGGTGCTTCAAGGCCCAGTAGCTGACGCCGGCCAGGGCGATGACGACGAGGATGAGGATGTAGACATTGCGGTCGACGCGCGCATACGCCGGCGGAATGCCTTTCGGCGGCTGTTTCTTACCCGGCAGCGGCGGAGCCTGCGGCGTGGTCAGGCGTTCGAGATGCGCCGACTGTTCGATACGGTCGTCGCCGACGGCGGCGAAGTTGTATCGATTGACCATCTCCTCGGCATTCAGACCGAGGTAGCGGGCGTACTCGCGAACGAACCCGCGGGTGAAAACCGGAGCGGGCAGGGTCTTGTGATCGTTGCGCTCGATCGCTTCGAGAAAGCGTTTGCTGATCTTGGTAGCGTCGGCGATCTCTTTCAGCGAGATTCCTCGGATCTCGCGCTCGCGGCGAAGCTCCTCGCCAAATGACGCGAGCTCCGACAGTTGCGGCTGGGGATCCTGATCAGGCATGGGGTTGTGCGGCCGACAGCTCTGCGCATTCTAGTCAATTCGTTCCGTCCCGCGCGGGAAAACGGACGGCTCCAGACGCTCGATACACCGGCGAAGGTAGGTCGAAGTGGCGGGATTGTCGTGAATGTAACGAAGGTCGCGCCGCGAGAGATATCGCAACTGCGACGCCGCGGCCGCGCGCGGGGTAGCCGGGTGCAGCGCCAGCGCCCGCCGGATCGCGTAACGGAACGACCACTTGGCGTCGGAAGCCAGCAGCTGCAGCTTCTCCGCCGAGGCGGTTTCGGAGTCGGTGAAGAGCAGCAGATCTTCTTCGCGCAATCGCTGATTGATCAGCAGCGAGGCGAAGACCTTCTCATCGGGATCGAACAGAAACACCCGGATCAGCGCCGCACTGCAGCGCTTTGCCGCGGCGATCTTCTCGCCGCGCGAGAGTTTCTCCAGGCGCAGAAGCAATTGCGTTTCGATGGCCCGCCGCACCTGCGCCGGAACTTTGACGTCGACCGAGAGCCGCAGCAGATCGGGCCAGTGGAGGTAATGAACCAGCTTGACCGAATGCGTCAGCGGCGTGAGCCGGCTCTGCACCAGCCGCAGACGGACCGCGTAGAACGCCGTCAGCCGCGGATTCTGGGCGATGGTCTGGTGAACGGCGGCGGTGCATTGGGTGTTGTCGAGGATCGCCAGCGCCTCGTCCTCGAGCAGCGAGGCGCCGTTGGCGGCGACGAAGGCGGCGATCTCCTTCGACGTGAAACGGCGGATGGCTTCGATGGTAGGAGAGGGAGCCATGGCGTTGCCGGGAGGTGCGCGATGCCCATGCTACTCTTCGCCGATGCGCGAGAGACGGCCCGCCGCGCGCGAGAAAACCGATCGCTCGCGATACCGGCTCCTCGCCGCGAATTTGCTCGGGGCGGGCATCGTCCTGATCCCGATCCTCTACACCGGCGGGGCCATGGACGCGTTCCGCCTGCCGAAGGAGATGGCCTTCCGCGCTGAGGCGATCGCGCTGGTGTTGATCGGCGTGTTCGCGGCGACCGCAAAACGCGCCTCGTGGCGCGACGCGCTGGCGGCGCTGCCGCGGCGGGAGTGGTACCTGCTCGCCACCATCGCCGTCTGGAGCGTCGTGACGACGTTGACGTCGACGAATCGTCCGCTGAGCGAGGAGAGCCTGGTCACTCTGGCCGCGGCGATCGCGATTTACATCGCCACACGTCTGGTCGCGCCGAAATTGCAGTTGCCGGTGCTCTTCGTGATCTTCGCTGGCGCGCTGGCAAATGCGGTCGTGGTGACGCTGCAGGAGCTGCGCATCTGGAATCCGTTCGTCTTTCCACCCGATGTTCAGGGCCACGTGCAGAGTGTCGGGCTGGTCGGAAACCCGAACGACGTCGGCACGCTGCTGGCTGGCCCGGCGGTGGCGGCGCTGGCCGCGGCTGCGGCGTTGCGCGGCTGGCAGAGGCTGTTCTTTGGATCGGCGGCCGGCGCTCTCTTCCTCGGCATCGCCATGAGCCGGACGCGAACCGCCATGATCGCCTTCGTGGCCGGGGCCGTGGTCGTGGCGCTGTTGCGGCCGTGGCGACAGGCGCTGGCGGTCGCGGCGGTCCTGCTCATCGTCGCTGCCGTGGCACTGCGGCCATCGACCGGCATCGGCAGCAACTTCCGGCAGCTGGTTCCGGCTCTGCGCGAGCGCAACTATCCCGTTCTTTTTTCCGAACGACTGGTGCCGTTTCTCAGCGCTATCGAGATGATTCGATCGCGGCCGCTGACCGGCGTCGGACCGGGCGCGTTCAAGTATCACTTCATGCTGACGCGGCTGGCGCTGGAGCAGCGCTACCCGCCGGCGTGGACGAGAGGCTGGCCGATGAATTTCGGCGAGACGCACAACGATCACCTGCAGGTCACGGCGGAGACCGGATTTCCGGGGTACATCCTGTTCGTCGCCGGGATCGCCTTGCTGGCCATTCCAGCACGGCGGCGCGGCGACCGGAGCGCGCCGCGGACGGCCGAGCAGACCGCGGGGCGCGCCATCCGCACGCCGCTCGCGGCGACGTTCTTCGTCATCGCCATCGCCCAGTTTCCGCTGGAGATCGCCGCACCGCGGCTGATGTTCCTCACGCTCGGCGCGCTGGCCATTTCGTGGGACCGGAATGATGCGTAACCCGTTACTACGCACGATCTGCCGTCTCGCCGCCATCGCCGCTGCGGCGCTGGCGGCGTATCGATACGCCTGGTTGCCCGAGCACGCCGACCACGTGCTGAAAACTGTCACCCTCCGCTCCCAGGCAGCACTGCAGATGAGCAGCGACCGCGCCAAAATCATCGCCCGCGAGAATCTCGATCTCCTGCAGCCGGTGGCAGACGTTTGCCGGCTTTCCGTCGACTATCACCTCGTCTACGCCGTGAACGCGCGCATCCTCGGGCTCAACGACGACGCCATCGGGCACTACACCGCCGCGCTGCAGGCCGACCATCGTCCGGAGATCTACTTCGACCGCGGCGTCACTTATCTCGAAGAAGGAAAGCTCGACGCGGCCACGCCCGACATCGCCCTGGCCGCGCGTTTCGATCCGGCGTACCTGGAGAGCGTCGATGCCGGCATGCAGGCACGCGTGGCCGCTCTCAATAAAGCCGTACCGTATAATCCGCCGCCGCGCTGAGCGACGGCTACGCGCAGGGGAGACACATTGAGAGTTCTCATCACCGGGGGATCCGGTTTCATCGGATCGCACCTTGCCGACCATTACCTCAGCCGCGGAGATGAAGTCTCCATCATCGACGACCTGTCGACGGGAAGCATCGACAACATCGCCCACTTGAAGTCGCATCCTCGGTTTCACTACACCATCGACACGGTGCAGAACGTGCCGCTGGTGGCGGAGCTGGCCGATGCCTGCGACATCATCATCCACCTCGCGGCTGCCGTCGGCGTGAAGCTCATCGTGGAGAGTCCGGTGCGCACCATCGAGACGAACGTGCGCGGCACGGAGATCCTGCTCTCGGTAGCGAACAAGAAGAAAAAGCGCATCCTCATCGCCTCGACCTCCGAGGTTTATGGGCTGAGTACGGATGTCCCCTTCCGGGAGGATGGGAACCTGGTGATGGGCGCGACCACCAAAGGCCGATGGAGCTACGCCTGCTCCAAAGCCATCGACGAATTCCTGGCGCTGGCCTACTGGCGCGAGAAAAAGCTGCCCACCACCGTCGTCCGCCTCTTCAACACCGTCGGCCCGCGCCAGACCGGCCAGTACGGCATGGTCATCCCCACCTTCGTCAAGCAGGCGCTCTCCGGCCGGCCGATCACGGTTTACGGCAGCGGGGAGCAGACCCGCTGCTTCGGCTACGTCGGCGATGTGGTCAAGGCGCTGGTGGCGCTGATGGATCATCCCGAGGCCGTCGGCAACGTCTACAACATCGGGTCGGGCGAGGAGATCTCGATCAACGCCCTGGCGCAGCGCGTGCGGCAGCTGGCGAACTCGCAGTCCGAGATCCAGCACATCCCCTACGGCGAAGCGTACGAAGAAGGCTTCGAGGACATGCCGCGCCGCGTTCCCGATACGACAAAAGTACACAAGCTGGTCGGCTTCCGCGCCGAGACGAAACTCGACGAAATCCTGAAGGAAGTGATCGCCTACTACTCCGGCCGCGCCCGGTCGTGAGTCTTTGCGCCCGGCGCAAATCTTGCGGGCTCTTCCATTAAGACGATTGCGTTGCGGCGTCGCATCGAATAACTTATGGGCTCCCAGTGATGATCGGTAACTCCTTCGGCACCGCCGCAATCAGAACAGCCGTCTTCGGATTTGCGCTGTGCGCCATGGCTACGCCGGTCGTCCGGGCGCTGGCGCAGCGCTTCGGCATCGTGGCCGCGCCGAAGGCCGATCGCTGGCACAAGAAGCCGACGGCCATGCTGGGCGGTGTGGCCATCTTCCTGGCCGTGATCGCGGCCATCCTGCTGTTCGTCCCGCAGACGCGCGCCAGCTGGGCGGTGCTCGGTGCCAGCACGCTGCTGTTCACCGTGGGGCTAGTCGACGACTTCCTGCACATCAAGCCGTACCAGAAGCTGATCGGGCAGATCATCGGCGCGGCCATCATCATCAATTACGGCCTGCTCCTCCCCTGGACGGCGTCGCCGACGCTGAACATGTTCGTGACCTTCATCTGGCTGATCGGCATCACCAATGCCCTGAACATGCTGGACAACATGGATGGGTTGGCGGCCGGCTCGGCGGCGCTGGCGGCGGCGTTCCTGGGAGCGAACTTCTTCCTCAATCATCAATTCAACGAAGCGATGATGCTGGAGGCCTTCGCCGGGGCGCTCCTCGGCTTTCTCCTCTTCAACCACAACCCCGCTTCGATTTTCATGGGCGACTGCGGCTCGCTCTTCATCGGCTTTTTCCTGGCCAGCTCGGCGCTGCTGAGCGGCAGCGGCGGCGGACGTTCGAAGAGCGTGCTGGCGGTGCTGGCCGTGCCGGTGCTGGTCCTGTGCGTGCCGATCTTCGATACGACGTTCGTGACGGTGATGCGCAAGATGGCCGGACGGGCCGCCTCGCAGGGCGGGCGCGATCACACGTCGCATCGTCTGGTGGCTCTCGGGCTCTCCGAAAAGCACGCGGTGTGGATGCTGTACGCGTTCTCGATCGCCGCCGGCTCGCTGGCGCTCCTGGCGAGGCGGGCCTCGCTCGACCTGAGCCTGGCCGCGATCGCCGGTTTCGTCATCGCGCTGACCTTTCTCGGCATCTACCTCGGCCGCGTGCGGGTCTATTCGGAAGAGGAAGTGGCGGTGGCGCGCAGCAAGCCGCTGGTGGCGTTCCTCTTCACCCTCTCGCACAAGCGGCGCATCTTCGAGGTGCTTCTCGACGTGCTGCTCATCTCCGGCGCGTATTACCTCGCCTACGCCATCAAGTTCGGTCCGTTCGACGGCTCGCAGAACTGGCAGTTCTTCCTGCAGACACTTCCGCTTGTCGTGCTGGTCAAGCTGGTGGCGTTCCTGGTCAGCGGCATTTACCGAGGCATCTGGAAGTACGCGAGCCTCAGCAGCGTGACCGATTTCGCCCGCGCCGTGGTCCTCGGCTCGCTGGGCGCGGTGCTGGTGATCGTCTTCACGTTCCGCTTCGACGGTTTCTCCCGCACCGTTTTCGTGCTCGACGCGCTCGTATTGTTCATGCTCATCGCGGCCAGCCGCTTCGCTTTCCGTTTCCTGCGGCGCATCCTCCCCGCGCATGCGCCGGGCGGCCGGCGCGTGCTGATCTACGGCGCGGGCGACGGCGGCGAGCTGGTGTACCGCGAGCTTCTCAATAACCCCGATCTGCGCTACGTCCCGGTGGCCTTCGCCGATGACGACGCAACCAAGGCCGGGCGGGTCATTCACGGCATCCCGGTCTATTCGACTTCGACCTCATTCGCGGAAGTCCGCCGCCGACTGCAGGTGGAGGAAGTGCTGATCTCGACGGCGAAGATTGCCGACGACCGGCTCCGGGCCATCGTCGGCGAATGCGCCGCGGCCGGCCTGATCGTGCGCCGCGCCTGCATGTCGTTCGAGCCGCTGGTGCCCGGCGATTTCGGATGGGTCATCGCCGACGTCGCCGCGCCTGTTCCGCTGGTCTCGCGGCAGGGCGACATGAACCTGATCCACGACATTCACGTGCAGGCGGGCGCGGACCATTGACTCGCCATCGTCGTCCTTGACATCGCGGGAACAGACGATATCTTTGCGGCCCTTTTCCGGCAGCCCTGACTGACGATGCCCGACATTACGAATGCTCTGACGATCGATTTCGAGGACTGGTACCAGGGTCTGGAAATCCCGCTGGCGCAGTGGGGAAAGTACGAGCACCGCATCGTCGCCAACGGCCGTCGATTGATCGAGATCCTCGCCGATGCCGGCGTGAAGGCGACGTTCTTCATCCTCGGCAAGGTCGCCGAAGATCATCCGGACATCGTTCGCGAGATCGCCGCCGCCGGGCACGAGCTGGGAACGCACGGCTACTCGCACACGCTCATCTACACGCAGACCCCGGCAGTCTTCCGCGAGGAGATGAAGCGTGCCCTCGGCGCCGTCGAGCAGGCCGTGGGCGTGCGGGTCGACGGCCATCGCGCACCGTACTTCTCGATCACGAAAAAGTCGCTGTGGGCGCTGGACATCCTGGCGGAGCTGGGCGTCCGGTACGACACCAGCATCTTTCCGGTGATGAACTACCGCTACGGCATCGAGGACGCGC
>Ga0157378_10001564_pt1 | contig 20672 bp, 16 predicted proteins | sample M65metaG_FD_115309 | JGI IMG/M metagenome (GOLD analysis project Ga0157378, IMG submission 115309) | Miscanthus rhizosphere microbial communities from Kellogg Biological Station, Michigan, USA - M6-5 metaG | ecosystem: Host-associated > Plants > Roots > Rhizosphere > Soil | place: USA: Michigan...
GAGCCCGCGACTTCGTCGCCCCTCACGGCCATAAGTCCTCCGAATCCTGTAGGTTGAATAAAACCCGCGGATGGCGCGGGATTATAGCGCAGAGAACGTGTGCTACTTTTGCAGCCGATGCGCCGCGTTCTGATCGTCTTCGCGCTGGCCGCGGTTTCCTGCGGCGGCAGCAAGGATGCCTCCGACAGCCCCTCGGAATGGCTGCACGTCCTTCGCCACAAACAGGCGGCAGCGCAACCCAACGCGCCGGTGCAGGCCAAGCAGGTTTACGCCGATACGCTTGGCGCGTTCGTTCTGCGCCATCCCACGCACAGCCGCGCGCGCGAGGTCTATCAGCACATCCAACTTGATTTCGCCAAAGAGCTGGCGGCGCTCGGCCGTTATCAGGATGCGATTCATATCTACCGCGCGGTGCTGGTACACGATCCGAAGAACGCGGCGGCGCTGCAGGGACTCGGCGATGCCGTCGATCACCTGGCCGTATCTCACGAGAAGCTGATGGCCCTCGAAAAAGGCATGTCCCAGCGCGACGTTGCCCATCTCCTCGGCAAGCCCATTCCCGGCTGGCAGTTGCGCAACGAGCGCCCCGACACGACCATCGAGTCGTGGTACTACCGCCGCATCGGCGGCGGCGTCGCCGGCGTCTACTTCCGCGACGGCGTCCTCTTCGCCGCCGAGGAGAACTCGCAGGCGAAGCTGGCGCCGCTGATGAGGCAGTAGGAGGTCCGGAATCGTGCCGTCACCCTCATCGTTCACTCCGCCGCATGCCCATCTACGAATACCAGTGCACGCAGTGCAATGACCGGACGGAGGTCATCCAGAAATTTACCGATCCTCCCTACGCCGTCTGCACGAAATGCGGCGGCGAGGTGAAAAAGTTGATGTCCGCGCCGGCGATTCAGTTCAAGGGCTCGGGCTTCTACAAGACCGACTACGCCAGCGCGTCGTCGAAAGCCGAGACGAAGTCGGAAGCGAAGAGCGAGTCGTCGTCGAGCGAGAGCAAGCCTTCCGAAACGAAGAGCGAGACCAAGTCCGAATCGAAACCGGAAACGAAAACCGAAACGAAGTCACCAGCAAAGACGGAGTCCAAGAGCTCCGATTAATCCAAATGGGAAAAGCCCGGGAGCTGAAGAAGCGCGCCGACTCGATGCTCGAGGAGGTCTTCCGGTCTCTGTTCGAAGAGATCGATACGGAGAAGATTCGCCGCGATGTGGCTGCGCTCCGGGAGAGCGAGCCCGACTTTCACTCCGACGATCACGCCCGCCTGCTGGTGCGCCGCACCGCCCTCCGCTGCGCCGCGGCCGGCGCGGTCTCGGGCATTCCGAGCGGAGCGATCGCCATCGGCACGCTCGGCGCGGAGCTGGCCTTCCTTGTCTTCCAGCAGTTCCGCCTGATCCTCGGCATCGCCACGGTCTACGGCCACGAGCCGTCGCAGCGCGAGCGTTTCGCCGAGGCGATGTCGTGTCTGGCGTACGCGTCGGGAGTGGGGATCGGCAAGCAGGGGATCGCTACGGTGCTGGAGTCGGCCACGATGGAAGGCGGCGTGATCGCGGAGAAGCTCGGCGCGAATTTTTTCCGCGAGCGGCTGGCGAAGGCGATTCCGTTCGTCGGCGTGGTCTCCGGCGGCGCGCTCAACTATGTCTCCGTCCGCGCCGTCGGCCGTGCCGCGATCAAGTTCTACGAGTCGCAGGTCGACGCCGTGATCGCTGATGAAATCTGGGCCGAAGGCGATCGCGAGCATGCTTGAGCGGGCACGGCCCGCGGCGTAAGTTGCCTCCGGCTTAGCCAACTGGGGCGCTGCGAAATGTTGAGTTGCGCGCGCGTTTGTTTTGCGCTTCGAAAGTGAGGAATGCAGCGCTGGACATCGCCGTTTGAGCGCGGTAACTGAGCATGAGTAAATACGCCATGGATTCGACGATGGAAGTCCGCTCACCGTTTTTCGAGCGGCGCCGACTCCGCCGTATCCGGATGATCGTCGAGCTCACACTCAACCTCGTCGGCAGCGATATGACCGTGTCGCACCGCGAAGCGAGATGCCTGGTTCGCTGCGCGCGCAAGGCCATCCTCGAGCTTCATCCCGGCTTCGAACAGCGCTACGAACGCATCGTCCGGCCCTACTTCGAGCGCGTTCTGGCCAGTCGCTGGCCGCATGAACAAGCGCTCGACGACGACTGCTGCGACGTCGTGAATTAGCCTCCCGCCTTCTCCAACTCCCGCACAACTCTGATGTCGCCGAACTGCGCCCTGGCGCGGACGATCTCCTTGCGCGCCGCGTCGCGAATCTGCGGTGTGGCGTAGCCGACCGTTGGGTCGTCGGGCACGAGGAAGCGATACTCGATCGACGCCAGCTGTTCCGGCGTGAAGGCGTCGCGCCGGGCGAAGACCATGGCCGCGTCGTCGAAGGCGATGAGCGCCCACTGCTTTCGCCGGTAGCGGACGAGCGATGCCGGCAGCGCGCGCCGCTGGCCGCTGGCGACGTCAACGACCTCAATCTTTCCCTGGTACTCATCGACTGACAGGACGGCGCCGTATTTCGCGATCAGCGCGTGCCACGCCCGGCTGTCGCGATGGGCCAGCGCGTCGGCGGCGATGTAGTCGTGAAAGAGCTCGTTGCGGCCGTCGGTCAGCGCGCGCCGCGATGGGTAGAACGTCCACTCCAGCAGCCCGCCAAACTGGTCGGCGTTGTAGACGTTGCCGTCGAGCTTGTACGACTGCAGCGTGGCCACGGCGCGCATCGGAAAGCGCTCATCGTCGATCCCAAGGCGATGCGTGTCGTGCTGGAACGCCCATCCGATCGGGATCAATGCACAGGCTGCAAGTGCGATCGAAACGCGGCGGGAAAGCGTGCCGAGCGGCGGCACGAGCAGCGGCAGCGCGGCGAAGTAGAGTCCCTGGTTGCGCACGTAGCGATACGCCAGCGCCGCCAGTATGGCAAACACGACGAAACGCCAGGCGTTGCCGCGTTTGTCGCGCGCGCCGAGAAAAAGCAGAACCGCGGCGGCCATCGTCACGAACAGCAGCGGGAACGAGGCGAATGGTGACGGTAGCCATTCGGCGTTCACGAACGTGCCGCCGCGAATGTCCGCAGCCAATCGCAGCGGCGCGGCGATGGCGTTCCAGCCGAATGGGTTTGCCAGCAGAGCAGCTGCGCTGGCGGCGGCGACGATCCAGCGATTGGTCGTCCATTGCCGCCGGGCCGGCGGCGGTACAGCCGGCGGGCCGCCGGCGCTACGCTCGTCACTGCTTTTGAGCATGGTGATCAGCGCCAGCAGCGGTGCGAGAAGCGCCGAGGGGTGGACGTTGATCCAAACGATGGTCAGGCAGGCGTAGGCGATCGTCAGCGGCGCGAGGCGTAGTCGCGATCCGAGAAGGCCGAGGGCGACGATGATGAGAAGCGCGGCGGCGGCCGCGGGGCGGACACCGAGGCGATCGGACGCGCCGGCGAAGGCAATCGCGGCGATGAGAAGGGCGATGCCGGCCTCCTGCTCGCGCGACGCGAAAAGAAAACCGGCGGTGAAGATCGCCGCAATCAGCAAGGCGTTGATGATGGAGATGCCGCCGTCGCCGGCGATTCCGTGCAGCGCGTAGAGCACGATCTCGTACAGCCACTCGCCGTTGATCCACGGAATGTGCGCGCTGGCCACCGCCAGCGGATCGAACTGCGGGATGGTGTGATGCTCGACGATCCAGCGGCCGGTGGCGAGGTGCCAGAAGTAGTCGTAGCTGCGGATCGGCGTGACCGCGGCAACGGCGACCAATACGAACAACCCAATCGCCGCAGCGCGCTTGTTCATGGAGCGCGAAGTATAGGCAGGATCGCCTCCCGGGCGGCTTTTCATCCCGCGCAAAGCACGCGGCTATGCAAACCAGGGGGTCGCCGCTATACTGCGCCATCCATTTTTCAGGGGATCCGGGAGAGCAGGTACGAATGGCGAAGGTCCAGGGTAAAAAAGCGGCTACCAGTGTAAAGAAAAAGGCTGCCGCCAAAGCAGTCGCGAGCGCGAAAAAGAGCAAGAAACCGGCCCCGAAAAAGCCTGCCGCAAAGCCGAAACCAGCGGTGAAGAAGAAGGCCGCTCCCAAGGCCGCTGCTCCGAAGAAGAAGCCGGCCCCGAAGAAGCCCACTCCGAAAAAGGTCGCCGCCAAAAAACCAGCTCCCAAGAAGGCTGCCCCAAAGAAACCGGCTCCGAAGCCCGCTCCGAAGGTTGCCGTCAAGCCGGCTCCGAAACCGGCCAAGCCCGCGAAGGCGGAAAAGGTAGCTGAGCCGAAAGCGAAACCCGCGGCGAAAGTCGTCGCCGCGCCTGCTCCGCCCAAAGTTGCCGACGACAAGAAGCGCCGCCGTTCGCGGCCGCGCGTCACCTCCAACGGCCCTGCCACGGCAGCGTGGTTCTCGCAGGGCGACAAGCCGCGGTCATCGTCCTTCATCCCCGCGCCGCCGCGGGCCGAGGCGCCGTCGCTGGTGGCCGCGCCGCCGGCGTCGTCCGATCGCCTGGTGGGATCGCACGAGCTGACCGAATTCGCCGTCCGCACCGTTCCGGTCCGCATCGACATCGAGGCCGGCGGCGGCCGCATCTATCTGACGATCAATCCCAACGAGACCACGCTCAAAGTCGGCGAGGGCATCGAGTGGGATTTCCGCTACCTCGGCGGGGCCGACGTGGTCATCGAAGAGATGGTGATCGAGTTCGCCAAGCCGTCGCCCTTCTCCACCACCGTCTTCCGCTCCCGCCGCCCCGGCGCCGCCCGCCCGCACCGCCAGCTCTCCGGCCCCGCGCAATCGACGGCCGCAGGCAAGAACGTGCAGTACACGGTCCGCGCGTTCAACGGCTTCAAGACGGAGATGGCGGCGGCGAAGCCGACGCTGGTGGTGCTGCAGGCCGCGCCGGCGTTGTCGGTTGTCGGTTGATTGCACTTCGCGCATCGGCTGCTCTTTGCGGCCGCAGACAGTGTGAAGCCGCCGTTACCGCGCGTGTTGTTCCTGAAGCGTGGTAATCGTCTTCAGCCCTTCGCGCAGTGAACGAATTCCATCCACCGCCGCGGTTGCTGCAGTCAATGTCGTCAGGCAGCTGATGCTGTGTTGCAGGGCGGTTCGGCGGATGTACGTGTCGTCATAGAACGACTTCTTGCCGAGGGGCGTGTTGATGATCAGCGTCACCTCGCCGTTGATCATCCGGTCGACGATGTTCGGGCGCTCGGACTCGTGCACCTTGAACGCCAGGCCGGCTTCGACGCCGTTGTTCTGCAGGTAGTCGCGCGTTCCGGAGGTGGCCACGACCTTGAAGCCGAGCTGCGCCAGATCCTTGGCCAGCTGCACCACCACAGGCCGCTTGTCGTTGTCGTTGACGGAGATGAAGGCCGTGCCGCCGCTGGGGAGATCGATGCCGGCGCCGAGGAGCGCTTTCGCGTAGGCCTCGCCAAAGGTGGCGGCGGATCCCATCACTTCGCCGGTCGATTTCATCTCCGGACCGAGCACGGTGTCCTCGGCCGGAAAACGGCCGAAGGGGAAGACCGGCGCTTTGACGAAGTAGTCGGCCACGCGCGGCTCGTGGGTGAGCCCGAGCTCCTGTAGCGACACGCCGGCCATCACCTTCGCCGCGATCTTGGCGAACGGGACGCCGGTGGCCTTCGAAACGTACGGCACCGTTCGCGAAGCGCGCGGATTCACTTCCAGCACATAGAGATCGCCGTGGTAGATCGCGTACTGCACGTTCATCAGGCCGACGACGTTGAGAGCCTTGGCCAGCTGCACGGTGCGGCGGCGAACGCGGTCCTGCTCGCGCAGTCCGATGATGTACGGCGGAATCACCGTCGTCGAATCGCCGGAGTGGATGCCCGCTTCCTCGATGTGCTCCATCACCCCGGCGACGACGACATCCTTGCCATCCGAGATGGCGTCGACGTCGAGCTCGATGGCGTCTTCGAGGAAGCGATCGATCAGGATGGGATGCCCCGGCGCCGCCTCCATGGCGTAACCGATGTACTCGCGTAGGTTGGACTCGTCGTAGACGATGGCCATGGCTCGTCCGCCGAGGACGTAGGAGGGGCGGACGACGACCGGGAAACCGATGCGGCGGGCCACCTCGAGCGCTTCGGCCTCGTTCATGCCGGTGCCGTTTTCGGGGACCAGGATCTCGTGTTCCCTCGCCAGCGCGCCGAAGCGCTCGCGATCCTCGGCGATGTCGATCGATTCAACCGAGGTTCCCCACATCGGCACGCCGGCGGCGGCAAGTGATTTGGCCAGTTTCAGCGGTGTCTGCCCACCGAACTGCACGATCACCCCTTCCGGCTTCTCCAGCTCGACGATCTCCAGCACGTCTTCGAGCGTGAGCGGCTCGAAGTAGAGGCGGTCGGAGGTGTCGTAGTCGGTCGACACCGTCTCCGGATTGCAGTTGACCATGATGGTCTCGAAGCCGATCTCGCGCAGCGCAAACGAGGCGTGCACGCAGCAGGTGTCGAACTCGATGCCCTGGCCGATGCGGTTCGGGCCGGAGCCGAGGATCATCACCTTGCGCCGCGACGTCGGCGCGGCTTCGCACTCGCGCTCGTAGGTCGAGTACATGTACGGCGTCGTCGCTTCGAACTCGGCGGCACAGGTGTCGACGCGTTTGTAGACCGGGCGGACGCCGAGCTCGTGGCGCTGTTTGCGGACGTCGTCTTCGGATCGGTCGGTCAGCGCGGCGATCTGTTTGTCGGAGAAGCCTTCGCGTTTGAGCGTCAGCATTCGGACGCGGGCTTCGGCCGCGGATTCCTCGCCGCGCTCTGCCCCTCCGGGGTGCCGCCGGCTCGGAATGACAGATCGCTCCATCTCCACGATCTTGCGGATCTCGCGCAGGAACCAGCAGTCGATCGAGGAGATGGCGTTGATCTCGTCGACGGTCATGCCGGCGCGGAATGCGTCGCCGACGGCGAAGATGCGCTCCGGTTGCGGGGTGCGCAGCAGTTTCTCGCACTGGTCGCGGTCGTAGCCGCGCGTCTCCAGGCCGGCCACGCCGATCTCGAGCGAGCGGAGACCTTTCTGCAGCGCCTCGTTGAACGTGCGGCCGATGGCCATCGACTCGCCGACCGATTGCATCGACAGGCCGAGCGTCGGTTTGGTCTGGCGGAACTTCTCGAAGGCGAAACGGGGAATCTTCACCACCACGTAATCGATAGTCGGCTCGAACGACGCCGGCGTTTTCTTGGTGATGTCGTTCGGAATCTCGTCGAGCGTGTAGCCGGCGGCCAGCTTCGCGGCGAACTTGGCGATCGGGAAGCCGGTTGCCTTCGATGCCAGCGCCGAGGAGCGGGAGACGCGGGGGTTCATCTCGATGGCCAGACGTCGTCCCGTAGTTGGGTGAACCGCGAACTGGATGTTCGATCCGCCGGTTTCCACGCCGATGGCGCGGATGATCCGCTTGGCCTCGTCGCGCATGGCCTGGTATTCGGTGTTGGTCAGCGTCTGCTGCGGCGCCACGGTGATCGAGTCGCCGGTGTGGACGCCCATCGGATCGAGGTTTTCGATGCTGCAGACGACGATGACGTTGTCGGCCTTGTCGCGCATCACCTCGAGCTCGAATTCCTTCCAGCCGATGACCGACTCCTCGACCAGCACGCGATGCACCGGCGAGAGCTCCAGGCCGCGGCTGACGACGTCGCGCAGCTCTTCGACGTTGTAGGCGATGCCGCCGCCCGATCCGCCGAGGGTGAAGGAGGGGCGGATGACCAGCGGATAGCCGATACGCGACGCGAACTGCTCGGCGTCATTCTCGGTGGCCGCATAGGCCGAGCGCGGCACCTCGACGCCGATCTCGACCATCTTCTCTTTGAACAGCTGCCGGTCTTCGGCGGTCTTGATGGCCTCGGCGTTCGCACCGATCAACTCGACGTTGTGCCGCGCCAGCGCCCCGTTTTCGAATAGGGCCATGGCCAGGTTGATTCCGGTCTGTCCGCCGACGGTCGGCAGAATCGCGTCCGGTTTCTCGCGCTCGAGGATCCGCTCCAGCGTTTCCGGCGTCAGCGGCTCGATGTAGGTCCGGTCGGCGAACTCCGGATCGGTCATGATCGTGGCCGGGTTCGAATTGACCAGGATGATCCGGTAGCCCTCGTCCTTCAGAGCCTTGCACGCCTGCGTGCCCGAATAGTCGAATTCGCACGCCTGACCGATGACGATGGGGCCGGATCCGATGATGAGTATGGACTTGATGTCGGTGCGCTTCGGCATGAGGCGGGGCGCATGATACGCGGTTGCGCGGTCTCGCGGTTACGGGGTCTTGGCTCGCGGTCGCGGGGTCTCGCAGTTACGCGGTCTCGCGGTGTGCGGCGATTCCGTTTGCGGCCTCGGGTGTAGTTCTCGCGGTATCGTAGATGCAACCTCGCGCTCTCGTCATAAACACCGCGAGACCCCGAAACCGCGAGACCTCGCAACCGCACATGCAACGCCTCATCACCTGGGACTCGATCGACGTCCGCGTCGACGGCGCGAAGCTGAATGCGCTGGCGGCTGCGTTTCGCGTCGATCCGATCGAGAAGATGGAGCTGCAGTTCTTCAATGGACTGCTGCGGGTGGCCGGCACGATCCGGAAGTTCATCAGCGTGCCGTTCACCGTCGACATCCGGGAGATTCGACCCAGCGGCCAGACCGTTCGTGTGTCCATCTCCTCGGCGTCGGCATTCGGGGCGTTGCCGATCCCGCAGTTCCTCTTCGGCCTGGTTCGAAACCGGCTTCCGGCCGATCTTGTGCGGTACGAGGATCCGGCGACGTTCGTCGTCTCGCTGGAGCGCTTCTTGCCATCATTCATCGATGCCGACATTCAGAAGATCTGGATCATCGACGGCGGTCTGGCGGTAACCCTCGGGCGAGGCGGCGCCGACCTTCCGCCGTCATCGGAGGAAACCAATGGAAGAGACACCTGACAGCGTGGACGTCGCATCGGCAGCAACCGGAGCTGACGACGATTTCGCACGCGAGATCCGCGAGGAGGCCGCGCAGGAAGCGCCGGAGCAGCTGCCGCGTGATCGGGCCACCCGTTTCTACGATCGCATCCGCGGCACGATCCAGCGCTATGTCGACGGCAAGGGCAAAGTGCTTGGAAAAACGGCGGAGTTTCTCCTGCTCGTGCCCGACGTCTTCATCCTTCTGTGGCGCCTGACCACCGACCCGCGCGTCAACGGCAAGGACAAGGTTCTTCTCGGCAGCGCCGTCGCTTACTACGTGATGCCGTTCGATCTTCTCCCCGAGGCGCTGCTTGGGCCGGTGGGATACCTCGATGATCTGGTGTTCGGAGTCTACGTCCTGAACAAAATCCTCAGCAGCGGCGACGCCGGCATCGTCCGCGAGCACTGGAGCGGCAGCGACGATGTGCTCGAGGCCATCCAGCGCGTGCTGGGCGCCGCCGATTCGCTGGTGGGCAAAGATATGGCGGCGAAGCTCAGGAAGATGATGGGGAAGTCGTAAGCACCGAGTCGTAGAGCCGGCGGTACCGCTCGCCCCCAATCGTGTGCAGGTCGTAATGCGCGCGCGCCTCGGCGCGGCAGCGCTCCGCCAGCGCGGGATCGCGCCGCAAATCATCGACCCGACGAAGCGCGTCCTCGTACGCGGCATGATCGTGCGTCCTCAGCAGCACGCCGATGCGCGCCTCTTCGATGTGTCCATCGAGATCACCGATACCGTATGAGGCGATGACGGGAAGGCCGGAGGCCAGGTACTCAGCAAACTTCGTCGGCGACATCGATCTGCGCGCAAACGACGGCCGGATGAGCGCGAGAGCGACATCGGCGGCGCGCAGGTAGCTCGGCACATCGTCCGGCGGGACGTGCAGCACGCGGAAATCATCGTTCCCGAATCCGAGGCGCGTCAGCTCCGCCGTCATCGGCAGTGGCGATCCGTGCGTGAGCACGAGGGCGAACGAACGCGCATCCTGCGCCCGCGCCGCGGCAAGCAACTCCGCCGTTTCGCGGGTCAGGTAAAAGCCGCCGAGCGCGCCGACGTAGACAAACACCAGCCGGCGATCCAGTCCCAGCTCCCGGCGAATCTCATCGCGATCGCGCGCCATTGCCGCGGCGAAACGCTTCGGATCGGCACAGCAGGGAATCACCTCGATCGGGCGACCGGAAGTGCCCGATGGGAAAAGCGTTTCCCGCGCCCGCTCGGTGAGCACTACGAACCCATCCGCGGTGCGGTACAGCCATCGCTCGACCGCCTTCGTCAGCCGGAATAGCAATCCGCCCGCAATCCAGTTTCCCGAGTCGACATACTCCTCGGCCATGAATCCGCGGACGTCGAAGATGAGCCGCGCGCCGGTCAGCTTTTTCGCCAGCGCACCGATCGCCGTGCCGACGTTGCTGCGGCCATGCAGCACATCGATCTTCTCCCGTCGCACGATCGCGGCGGCGCGGAAACCGCCGGCGATGATGTCGTACAGCGTGGCCGAGAGCGACGGACGCTTGTGGTACGGCATCATGTGCCACTCGATTCCTTCGCTTCGCAGACGCTCCCGCCAAGCGGCGATCGAATCGGCGCTCCAACTCTTCTTCATCTCCGGCTCGAAGGTGAGAAGCGACATGCCGAAACCGCCAGCGACGAGCTCGCGAAGATACGGAAGCACCTGCGTCTGAACGAGCGGCTCGCGCAGACTGAAGTAGCAAAGATAGAGAGCGCGGCCGCGGATCGTCATTCAGCTGAAGAGTAAAATGGCTGGCCTGCCCACTGTCGCGAACTCAACTCTCAAACCCGCGGAACTGTCGTTGCCGGCCAGGACTTTGCGTGCGTACTATCGCACGAACCTTCGAGGCTGGACACGCCTGACCTTCATGCTCGCGCGCCGTCTGAAATCGTTGCAGGAAGTACCGATTCAAATCGCCGATTGGCCGCCGATTTACGTCGACCTGCGGCTGATGAACTCGCACTACTGGTTCCTCGGCACGCCGTTCGCGAGCTCGCCGATCGAGATCGATGAGCAGATGGTCATGCGCAGGTTCGTCGCCGAGGGAGATGTTGTTTTCGATATCGGCGCCAACCTCGGCGTGCATACGGTGCTGCTGTCGCGACTCGCGGGAGCAAGCGGGCGCGTCTTCGCCTTCGAGCCGAATCCGGAGTTGCATCCCACGTTGGCTCTGACCATCGAAGGGATGCCGAACGCAACACTTTGCCGCTACGCGCTCTCGGATGACGATGGCCAGGCAACGTTTTTCGTTCCACGCGATCACGCCATGGGCAGCCTCTCCGATTGGACCGCGCTGGAGTCGATGACCGATTTGCGAAAGAAGCTCGCCCTCGGCAAGGCGCGCCCGATCACGGTGCAGCAGCACCGGATCGACGATCTAGTCGCCAATGGAATCCTTCCTCGGCCGGACTTCATCAAGTGCGATGTGGAGGGAGCGGAGTTGAAGGTGTTTCGCGGTGCGGTGAACACTCTCGATCGCATCGATGCGCCGGTGATCCTTTTCGAGGCCGGACCGGAAAGCGCGGGCGGATTCGGACTGGCGATGACCGATGCAGCCGATTTTCTCGGCTCGTTGCCGCATCCCGGCTACCAGTTCTTCGAGATCGGCAACGGCGGTGAGTTGCGATCCGTTCATCCGTCCAATCTGAAAAAGCAGAATCAGAATGTCCTGGCAGTACCGCGAGAGCAATCGTGACGACGATCTCCGTCATCATCCCGACGTACAACTACGACCGCTTTCTGCGCGAAGCGATCGACAGCGTGCTGGCGCAAACCTACGCGGCGCACGAAATCATCGTCATCGACGACGGCTCGACGGATGACACGCCGCGGATTCTGGCCGAGTACGGCGATCGAATCCGCGTCATCCGCCAGCAAAACCTCGGCGTCAGCGCCGCAAGGAACGCCGGCATCGCCGCCGCCTGCGGCGAGTGGGTGGCCTTTCTCGATTCGGATGACGTCTGGCGGCCGCGCAAACTCGAATGCGACGCGGCCCGCATCGCCGCCGATCCCGGCCTCGGTATGGTCCACTGCGGCGCCGAGCAGTTCGACAACACCGGCAGGACCCTCTTCGTTTTTCTGGGTGGACTGGAAGGATGGATTGCTCCCGATCTGCTGCGCCTCGATCGGGAAGTCATCGCCGCGCCGGGCAGCGGCCTGACCGTCCGAAAAACCGCCGCCGAGGAGGTCGGCGGGTACGATCCCCGTCTTGCGGCGTCCGAGGATTGGGACTTCTGCTACCGCATCGCCTGCCGCTACCGCGCCGGGTTCATCCCCGAGGTTCTGGCGAGATACCGGCTGCACGGCAACGGCAGGCACCTCAACATTCGGAACATGGGGAACGGCATGCTCATGGCGCTGGAGAAAGCCTTCCAGTCGTCCGATCCAGCCGTGCACTCGCTGCGCAGGCACACCTACGGCTACCTCCACCGCGTCCTGGCCGGCTGCTACTTTCAAACCCGCCAGCCGCGCCTGTTCCTGCGCCACATGATCAAGAGCCTCAGGCACGACCCGCGAAACCTCGGATACTTCGCCGCCTACCCGCTGCGCGCCGCGAAACGAGCGCTCGTGCGATGACCGGCGTACTTGGGCAGTCTCACTCAATTCTATAAACCACCCCCAGCCTCGCCAAGAGATCCATGTCTCTTATGCATTGCGGCGCTTCGTCGCCGCTGCCTGACAGACCCTAAAGAGAATGCCAGGTATTTCTGAATGCGAAGTGACAAAAATCGGGACAATACCGCGCTCGCGCCAAAAGCCAGCGGTGTAACGATCGCCAGACAAGCAAAAACAAGCGCCCCAGAACGGATCCGACTCGGCGTACGCGATGTGCGTCCTTTGGGCTTCTATCAAAAGCATATCGAGATTCGCGTCGCGCCCAGACAGTCCGATAAACAGCGGAAAATGATGGCGAAGTATCACTAGTATGCGCTGCCGCCATGGTCCGCTTCCCTCTGCGTTTAGTTTGCTATAGCTCTTTTGATCGAAGACGATATCCTCGCTGAAATCGACTCCAGCCCGATGAGGAAGAAGGCCATGAGGATGGTAGACGGTTACGTCGGCGTGAGGAGCCCAGTGTCGTTGTTCCGCCACGGACGCCGTGACAAAGCCGTGGTATTCGAGATAAGTCTCGACAAGATCGTCGAAGTTAAAGGTCACAACATCAGTGGCACTGCCACGCAGGGATGACATTACTAGCGCCCCCAGCGCTGACAACAACGGGTTCGCCGTCAGATTCGCCGCTGATATATCTAAGGACGAGTAGAGCGCCTCACGTACGAGCTCCATAAATCGGTGACTATCGCTACCACAATGCTCACGCTTGAAATGCTCTGCTTGCCGATAAACATCATCATTGGGCGGCGTCTGGCCGACGCTCGCGTATAGACGCCACAACAAATCATTCCAGCTCAAAAGCCCGAAGTCAATCGACACGCCGGCGCCCAACACCAGCGCTATACGTCTAATAACCAAATGGTCAGCCAGGATGTCGACCAGTGTCTCGAGGTCTTCATACTGCTCCGCTGTTGGCATCTAAAACCTCATAAACCCGAGTCGAAGAACGTATCTGACCGCCGCAGTAACGGAATCCAAACGCTGGGGAGCGTCTACGGTCGCAAAGAGACCGTCGCCACCAAACCGCACAAGCTCTGGACGCCCCGAAGGAAGGCGCAGGCCGCAAATAAAACAATTCAAAGATTTACGAGCAATATGGAACAACTCGGAACTCCCAATATCGTCGCCATATAATGACACCGAACGCAACAGATCGCCCGACGTCGGAGTTCTAGCATGAAGAAAGGTGATGAGGTAATCGGTTTCAGCGACGGCCTCGTCTACGATGCGATCCACGTAAATCGTAAGCGGCAGTAGGCTGCTGCGAGCATCTCCCAGCCTTACGAGAGCTTCGTCGACGATTCGACGGCTCCAGCCTAGAATGCCAACCAGGCATTTAACCGTGTGCGGCACGCCGACACGAATCTCATCAACTTCGAGTGCGAACACTGTGACGGGATATACGTAAACCATTTCCTCGCCGGTGGTTATTTCGTCTAGCAACGGCACCGCACTCTCGAAGTAAAAACGCCACCAACACTGATCAATTCTGTCGATAATGGAGGTAAAGTGCGGCTTAAACAAAGTAATCAATGCAGAAACCGTCACGTCCGAGCAGTACAGATGCCCAACGAGCGATTGACTGGATCGCGGAGTCATTTGTCATTCACCACATTAAACGCCAAAACGTGTAAAAGCCACGCCGATGACGGCTCGGCGGCTTTGACGTAGTCGGTATATTGTTCGATAAATTTCAAAGGGTTCGTAATCGGTGAGGTGTCGTACCGCCCTATTTTGAGTGGGTATCCCTCTCGGGTCGCAGAGCCGCCGGCCAAATGACTCTCCATGCCGAGCGTGAGAGCCGCCTCCTGAGAATAGAAAAAGGTCTGCGCGATACGAACTATCGGGAGTCTAGAGATGAGCCGAGGGCGCACCTCGCTCAGCCAGGTCTGCTCATTCCTGAGATACTCGTCAGCAGTGGCGACATATCGTGGATCGTCTTGACGGCGTTCGGCTTCCTCGCAATATGTCTTAAACAAGCCGAGAAGTGTCTCGCGCGCTCGGTCCGCCGCCTGTTCGTCTCTGACGTATAATGATAGCAGCACGCAAAGCGTCCGCATCACGTATTCAGGAACACGGTTGGCTATATTCGGAACGACGCCCCAAGAAGTCCAAATACCATGAACGTATCGAGTGTACGACCGACCATAGAAATACAAGAAATCGAATACGTGCACGAAAAGTTCTTCAACTTCGTGGTGCCATGTGTCCAAAAGAAGCGCGAGGTCAAGCTGAACCGTGGCGGAGCGGCTTCCTCGGCGTTCGACCCTCTCCAAATCCAAGAGCGCGAACAACAAGTAACGACGAATTTCATCAAGCAGGTTAGGAGCGGCCGAACGCATACGCCGGAGGCGTAAAGCGTCCTTGACATCGGTCGGCGAATTCGAATCGAAGTACAGAGTGCCAAGAAAGCCTTTGATGAAAATATGCGAAATCTCGTGCGTAAGGGTCATGAGACTCCAGCGCATGGAATTGCAAGAGGAGATGACGGCCAATGGTGCACTTAGAGTTTGCTCGGTGCTCTTGAAGCCATCGCGACCGCTGAGGTAGGTTATTACTGGAAAGATTGGATCGCTCAGATCCTCTGTCGTGAGAGGTGCATCTAGAAGGTAATTGACAGTCCATTCATCTGCGTCGCGACGCAGTTCTCGAAGATTGGGCACGTTCTCTGTGACGTGGCGCAAATGGTCAAAACGGGCATGAAGACGTTGAGCACCAAGCGTGGTGCGAACGAATCGTTCGAGGTTAGTTAGCGCGAGGTTTGCGACGCCAGTGCCTAGGAGGGAATGAATCCAAAAATGGCATTCGGTTTCGAATACTGGACTGCTTCCAGAGAAGGATTGCGAAGTGAACCGAGATAGCGCTGCATTCACATCAGTTAGCTGGGCCAACCGCACATAGTCGTCGGCGAGGTTGGGATCTTCGATATCACTGAGAAGTTCGTTGTTAGCTAAAGCGAGATCGTCCACCTGAGTGGGCAGAATCAACTCGCATCTGGAGATCGCTGAAGCCATTAAGGTGCAGTACTCATGTATGGAGTCTGCCAGCAGATCGTTTCCGTCGGCATGGCGCGCCACTTTCAAGAGATCGGCGCGCCAGGCAATGGCGCGCGGTTGCGGAAAGTTGGAGCGTTCTACATGCGCGATCTCGCCATCACGAATCTGCCACAGTTCGTGCCGAAGTTGTTGTATTGTCAACGAAATCCAAGCCGGTAAGTTCCAAGTAGGTATAGCCAGGATCACGTTGTACAGACCGAGACCAATCCAAACACGCGTATTCAGGTTCTCCGGTGGCAGAGAAAACGGCGGCACTGGACCAAGCAGAAGGATGGTGTGTTCGCCTTCAAAGTCGTCGTTCCGGCTCGCGGCAGTACCGTGCTCGGCGATTCCGAAGATGGGAGACACTCGCGTGGATGCTCGCCAAGATTTTATCAGCGATGTCAGAGAACTTCGGATCTTGACCCGGTGACTTTGGTTGTCGGCCAACTCCACCGCCAGAAAGCTACGATGCCTTCCAAAACTCAGCACGCGGACAGTTCCCTTCGAGGGTTAGAGAGAAGGGACGCTACTTCTGTCGACGCGAGGTGCGGAGGTCGAGGCGAATGAGAACACGCTTCGACTGCGGAACGGCCACCCGTCGGAGCGAATTTCGCGGAGAAGTATAACCAACAGCGGCGCCAGCGTTCTGCCCGAGGTTCCCCGGTCTTAGTTCTCCGTACGTTCGTGACATCGAAAGAGCGCGACGTCGATTCTTCCTTGCTAGCATTCGTTGTTCCTGCGGCTGAGTAACCGCGCCTTATAGCCGTTGAAGAGACGCCCGTCAAGTGATGAAGAGGCTGACCTCCGGCTGGTTCGTAAGTTAGCAACTCTTCATCACCTTGGATTACTCCCTTCCTAGGTGTGACGGAGTCAGCGGTTTCCCTACCCAGCGGAAGCAAGATTTAACCCACCTCGAGCACGCTGGAACCTCCGCTAGGGCGATGAACGGCCTAGTTTGCAGGCGAGCGCTGGAGGATCGCTTCGTGGATAGGCCGAGCGACCCTGCAGTCGAGCCATAGTTACGCGGCTAGGCATTGTTAGAGAGCAGCACTAGCCAAGGGCGAAGGATGTCTGCCGAAGACGTGACCGCCGTCGCTCGAGATGCAGGGTTCCACACTTTCCAGCGCCCGATTACTCCAAATATCCGCGATCTAAATTCGTTCCGTTGAAGTTTGATCCCGGAACCTGCGCACCGATTCAATCAACCGGACGTTTATGTTCAATGATTTAGATCGAATTTGGCAACGGCACTCCTGTTGAATCGCGTAATCGCGCGTCACGTCCGTCAACCACTCATGCGCCGATCCTTTCTAGCCAACCTCGTGATTCTCGCCCTGACGGTGGCGATCGTGGCCGGCGCATTCGCCTCATTCCAGCGCAAGCGCTCCTCCTTCGAACGGATCGATTTCGCCTTCAAGCGCGACAACGGAATCATCGTCGTCAAAACCGTCGACCCCGGCAGCGGCGCGGAAAAGAGTGGCCTTCGTCCCGGCGATCAGATCTGGCTCATCGGCGACACCCCGTCCGGTCAGGTCGAAGGGCTCCAGAAAACGCTGCGGCGCATCGGACAACAGGTGCCGCTCTTCGTCGAGCGCGGCGGGAAGACAGTCCGGCTCAACTACCTCGTCCCCGAGCTGAAGATCGATTACGCCTACCTCATCCTCAGCTTCATTGGCTTTCTCTACCTCGCCATCGGCCTCTTCACGCTCTTCCGAGGAGGGCGGACGGAGTCGACGCTCTTCTTCTTCGTCACGCTGCTGTCGTTCATCGTCTACGTCTACACGCCGGCGGGCGACATCGATGCGACCTATAAGCTCCTGCAGGCGGTCGAAGAATTCGCAACGATCCTGCTCCCGCCGCTGACGCTGAACTTCTTCCTGGTCTTCCCCCGTCCCATCGTTCGGTACCAGCGGCTCATCGCGGCGATGTACATCCCGCCGGCGCTGCTTGCGGCGTGGGATTTCGATCTCCTCGTGCTCGGTAACCGGCTGGCCATCGCCGAGCCGTATCGATCGTTTCAACTCATCCAGCATTGGGAGCTGGTCCACTTCGCCATCTACTTCACGCTGGCCATCGTGGCGCTGGCGTACACGTATCGCACGGCCGCGGCGGTCGGGAAAAAGCAGATCAAGTGGATCTACCTCGGCATGGCGCTGGGCTTCCTGCCGTTCCTGCTGGTCTACCTCGTGCCGTATCTCACCATCGGCTCGGTGCAGCCGATCTATTCGACGATCTCGATCCTGCCGCTGGCGCTGATCCCCCTCGCCTTCGCCGTCTCCATCCTCAAGTACAAGCTGTGGGACGTCGAGGTGGTCATCAAGGAGATCCTGGCCTACTCGGTGACCTTCATCTTCGGCATGATCGCCTTCTCGACGATCAACCTGATCCTTTCGCACGTGATCGAGGAGCGCTCGGCGCTGGAGCGCAACTTCCTGGCCTTCACATCCGGCCTGCTGATCGCCGGCGTGCTGATTCCGGTCAAAGGGCGGATCGAGTCGGTCATCGAGATGTTCGTCTATCGCGACAGCTACAAGCACCGGCGCGCCATCGCCGAGTTTGCGCAGGAGCTGGCGACGTTTCACGATGTCCACGAACTGATCTCGATGATGCGCGAGCGTCTTCGCGACGCCCTCGGCCTGCAGCGGATGAACCTCTTCACCCGCGAAGGTCCGTCGCTGGTGATCTACGACGCGGAGCCGGACATCCCGCGCCGCTCGACCATCGTCGAGTTCGGCGCTATGCCTGCCGAAGGACCGCTGGTGCTCACCGATCCGCGGCTGCCGGAGGAGAGCGAGCTGCCGTGGCAGCTGCTGCGCGCTGGCTATCGCTATCTCTTCCCGCTGCGCAATCGCGGCGAGTTGCAGGGCCTCCTGCTCCTCGGCACGAAGCGCAACGAAGAGCCGCTCTCGCGCGACGATCTCCATCTCGTCGAGTCGCTCTGCGCGCCGGTAGCGCTGGCCATCGAGAACTCGCGGCTGTACGGCCGTCTCCGCCGCCAGCTCGAAGAAATCCGCGCGCTCAAGGAGTACAACGAGAACATCATCGAGTCGTCGTCGTCCGCCATCGCCGTCGTCTCCTTCGACGGCACGGTGCTGACGGCCAATCACGCGTTCTGGGAGCTTCTCGGCGGGGTTGGACCGGGGGAAGTTATCGACGAACCCATCGCCACGCTCTTCCCGCCGTACGACGAGATGCGCCGCACCAAGGCGCGCTCCATCACCACCAACTTCGTCAATCGCAATGGGGAAGACAAGGAAGTCACCATCACCGCCAGTCCGCTCAACGCCGACGAACCGGACGGCGCACGGGTTCTGGTCATCGGCGACATCACCGAGCGCGTCCGCCTCGAGCGCGAGTTGCAGGACAAGGAGCGCCTGGCCTCCCTCGGCCTCCTCGCCGCCGGCGTGGCGCACGAGGTCAACACGCCGCTGACCGGCATCTCGTCCTACGCCCAACTGCTGCTGGCCGACACGCAACCGGACGATCCGCGCTACAGACTGCTCAAGAAGATGGAAGCGCAATCGTTCCGGGCGTCTCATCTGGTCAACAACCTGCTCGACCTCATCGCCAACCGCCCGCGCTCGCGCGAAGTGGTCAACATCCGCGCCCTCATCGCCGCAACGGTCACGCTGCATGAGGATCTCTTCACGCCGAAAAACATCCACGTTCACGTCGCGCCGGCCGCCGATACCGAGGTCCAGGGGAACTTCCACGACCTGCAGCAGGTGCTGACCAACATCCTTCTCAACGCCCGCGACGCTGTCTCGTACGGAGGAAACATCTGGATCTCCACCGAGGAGTACGGCGCGAAAGTGGCCATCCGGATCAAGGACGACGGAAAAGGCATCGCGGCGGACATGATCGGCAAAATCTTCGAGCCGTTGGTCACCACCAAGCGCGGCCAGGGCGGCACCGGCCTCGGCCTGGCCATCACCCGGCGTATCCTGCACGCATCAGACGGCGAGGTGACCGTGGAAAGCACGCCCGGACAGGGAGCCGAATTCACGATTACCCTGCCGAGGATGGGAGTGGCCACGAACCAGGACGCTCCGGCGGAATCGGTCGTACCTAACTAAATGATGCGCATCCTGATCGTAGATGACGAAGAAGTCCTTCGCGACGTGCTCGACGCCGTCCTGCGCCGCGAAGGCTTCGAAGTGGTCATGGCCGCCAGCGGCGAGGAAGCGCTGTCGATCCTCGACGAAGACGAGAGCATCGACCTGGTCATCCTCGACATCATGCTGCCGGGCATCAGCGGCATCGACACGCTGCGATCCGTCCGCGTCTCCACGCCATCGCTGCCGGTCATCATCATCACCGCCTTCTCCTCGATCGACGGCGCCATCGAGGCCATGAAGCACGGCGCCTTTCATTACATCCCCAAGCCGTTCAAGAACGAAGAAGTCATCCTCACGGTCAACAAGGCGCTGGAACAGAAGCGCCTCTCCCGCGAGAACGAACGGCTGAAGGAAGAGCTGTCGGAGAAGTACGCCTACGCCAACATCATCGGCAAATCGGAGCCGATGAAGAAGGTCTACGACCTGATCCGCCTGGCGGCGCCGTCGCGCTCGAACATCCTTGTGGCCGGCGAGTCGGGCACCGGCAAGGAGCTCGTGGCCAAGGCCATCCACCACGCCAGCCCGCGCGCCCGCAACGCCTTCGTCACCGTCAACTCCGGATCGCTGCCGCCGGAGCTGCTGGAGTCATCGCTGTTCGGCCACATGAAGGGCTCCTTCACCGGCGCCATCGCCACCAAACGCGGCCTCTTCGAAGTAGCCGACGGCGGCTCGATCTTTCTCGACGAGATCGGCAACATCAATCTGGAGACGCAGGCCAAGCTCCTCCGGGTGATCCAGGAAAAAGAGTTCATGCGCCTCGGATCGGTCGACACGATCAAAGTCGACGTCCGGATCATCGCCGCCACCAACGCCGACTTGACCAAGCTGATGGCGGAGAACCGCTTCCGCGAGGATCTCTTCTACCGCCTCAACGTCATCAACATCCCGCTGCCGCCGCTGCGCCGCCGCCGCGAAGACATCCCGCTCCTCGTCGCGCACTTCCTCGACAAATACGCCGAGGAGAACAAGCGGAAGGTCAGGGA
>Ga0157378_10001567_pt1 | contig 20659 bp, 23 predicted proteins | sample M65metaG_FD_115309 | JGI IMG/M metagenome (GOLD analysis project Ga0157378, IMG submission 115309) | Miscanthus rhizosphere microbial communities from Kellogg Biological Station, Michigan, USA - M6-5 metaG | ecosystem: Host-associated > Plants > Roots > Rhizosphere > Soil | place: USA: Michigan...
GAAGGATGTCGTTTAACGCGCTCGCGATCAAGGTCGTCGAGTCGTCGCAGGCGTATCCGCGAGCGTAGGGGTCGGCGGCGTTGGCGTGTGTAAAGGAGAGAGTGTTAATCTGCCCGGGATCAGTGAGTCCGCCGTGACGGGTCGCGATCCTGCGAACGATATCGGCGGGGGTCGAAACGTACCCGCCTGCGCCGACGTTATCTCCCTGCGCGTCAACGGTGATCGCGCCGGCTGGAGAATGGAGGAGGAAGATGTACCCCCGTACGAGATCCACGGTGTAATCCGTGCTGAGCGTGAGCGCGGTACCCGAGTCGAAGACGGTCTGCACCGCTTGGAGCGCGCGGTCATGAATCTGATAGATCAGCGCGCCAGGCGCGTTCGGATCAACCAGTATCGCCGGGCGCTGACGGACCTGGCCGTAGGTGAGGGGCTTGGCCTTGCCAACGATCGCCGAGGGCTGCCAGTCGCCAATCGCCCACGATGCGTCGGTAAAGGTAAGCGGGTAAGGACCGCCGACAACGGCGAGCGCAAGATCAGCGACCGTGGAACCGGAGCCTTCACGGGTCGAGTAGTACGCGGCGAGATTGGCCTCCGCACCGGAGAGAGAAAGGTACATGTTCGTGCCGATCTCGGTCAGTGAGCGGGCCATGGACCAGACGCGGATTTCCCCGATACGTCCGAGGAAGTAATTACTGAGAGTATCGGCCTGTCTACCGATCGTGAAGTTAGTCAAGAGCACTGAGGTAAACGTACCGATGATCGCGGTCGATGCCACCAGTACGCGGTCCACGTAGAGATAGATGAATCCGGCGGAGACGTCGAGAACGCCCGCGAGATGATGCCAAGAGCCCGCGGGGATCGCGGTTGCCCACTGCGCGGAGAAACCTGTTCCGACGTCGTTTCGTACCCCGAAGCGGGGGAGATTACCCCCCGAGAGATCAAGACGTCGCAGCCCCGCGGCGAGACCGTTTCGCACGCTCACGAGATCGTACTGACCGGATGTCGTGGTATCAGGGCGGACCCAGCACTCGAAGCACATCGACCCCGCAGGCATCGCGAAGGGAGTGGTGCTTGCCGCGTACGAGGAGCCCGACATGTACAGGCTGGACGGGGTAAATAGCTCTCGTTGGAGCGGTCGGGCGAAGAGCTGCTGGAGATCCGCGAGCTGGATGTTGATGTACTGAGTGTTCCAAGTGAGTCCTGCCGCCGTCCCATTAAAGATCGGCGCGAAGGACGAGAACGGGTCGACCGGGGAACCGAGGTAGACAGTGATCGCGCACCCCGCCCACGAGTAGGTGGTGAGAGCGTCAACCCCGCCGTCGTTGTTGATGATCTGGACATCGCCGAAGCCGGGCGATGCGGGGGAATCAAACGACCCCGAGAAAAGGGAGAACTGACAGTTGTACGCGGATCTAAGACGCGGGGCGAAGAGCTGATTCGTGGGGGTATCGGCGGGGAATGACTGATAGCTGCCGTTGGCTAGATAGACGGTAACCGGGGCTTGTGAGACCGGGTCCCACGGACGCGCTACGAGGAGATAGACGCGGTCGAGGAGCGGGTCCGCGAGGAGACGAGGGAGGGTTGACGGGACGGAGAGATCCCATGCGGCGGGGAGCTGGGAGACCCCGTATTGTCCGGGAGAGGTTAGGCCGATGATCATAAGCGATGGCTATGTGTGGCGATGGTGCTGGTAATTAGGTCCGAGCGCCTTACGCTGCTCGCTCTAGATAGTTGGCGATCCGGGAGAGCTTCCCTTGCTGCTCCTGGACCGCGCTCGTCAGCCGGGTAAGCTGAACGTTAAGCATGCCCAGATCTTCGTGATTGCGATTCGAGGAGGACTGCACGCTGAGGACGACCGGCGACAGATCGATCACGGAGGTTGGATTGACACCGAGACCGCCAAGCCCACCTGCACCGCCCGCGCCGCTCCCTGTGCCGAGCCCGCCATTCCCGCCCGACCCGAACGGGCCGGAGTAAACATTCGATGTCCCGGGAATCTGATAGCTCGTCTGCCCGATGAGCCGGGTGAGCATGTCTTGGACGCGCTGGAAATCTACTCCATACCCGAGCGTGGACGGGTTAACCCCCTTCGAAATACGAAGGAAAGTGTCGGCGAGGCCGGAGAAAGCGTTCCTCGCATCGATGTTCCCGCCTAGACCCGACGCGTAGTTCGCTTGGAGCTGACGTAGCGCCTCGGCCCGCTGCTGGTCGGGGGTAAGCGGCGAGAGCGAGGGATTGGTGAGAAGCGACTGCTGATACGCGATCAGTTTGTCGGTTGAGGCTGCGAAGGCTTGTGCGGCGTTGCTCAGCGTGGTTGCAGCGTTCGCTTGGTTCTGCGCGGCGAGAGCGAGGACCGTTGCGGGGTCGGTGAAGTTCGTTCCGGAGCTGCCGCTAGCGAGGATGCCCGGACCGGCCTTCCGGAAACGCTCGATCAGATCCTTGATCTCGGGGATGTAGTCGCCCACGAGACCATAAAGCGCGACAGCCTGTTCGAGCTGCGCTTCCTGGATTTGCAGGCTCGCGAGAGTGAGATCAAACTTGAGCTTCGCGGCCTTCGTATCCTCGTGGAGATAGCCGTAGAGTTGCGAGAGAAGCGACGTGGCCGAAGTGTCAAATGCCGCTTGCTGCTGAGCCTTCGCGGCGTCTGCGAGCTTGCCGGCAGCCGCGAAGAACTCGTCGGCGGTAAGCGTGCCGGCTTGAGCGAGGGCGTTGAGAGACTCGCGGAGCTTGAGCGCTTGAGTCGCGATGTTCGCGAGCTGACCGGTCAGTCCTTGGTTCGAGAGCGTTGCCGCGAACTGATTGATCGAGTCGAGGATGCCGGACTTGATCGCCGCAACTTGAGCTGCCTCGGCCGCACGAAGGGCGGCCACGAGCTTATGGAGTTCCGCGGTCGAGAGCCCCCCCTGCGCCGCGACCGCTCGCAGCCCATCGATCAGCCCCTGCGCGCCGGTATGGACCGCGTTGATCTGCGTGACGAGCGACGGGAGCGTCGAGTCGATAAACGCCTGCGCCGGGCTTACGGCCGAGGCTCTTGCCTGTTCCTTGGCTTGGCGAATCTCAATCGCGCGTTGCTCGTTGAGCTTAGCGAGAGCTTCGGCGTTTCCGTGCGCGAGCTTGATCGCGTCGTCGTAGCGCTTGTTGATATCGTAGATCGCCGCCGAGAGCGCCGGAAGCTGGGTGCGAGCGAACTGCGCAAAGAAATCGGCGAGAGTCTGTGCGTCCTGCGCGCGGGTATTGCCGCCGGCCCCTGTCCCTCGCGTCGGGACGTTCGCTGTTGGGTTGGCAGCGATATTGATGGCGGCGTCGTGGGCGTCGGCGAACATCCCAGCGAACTCTTCCCAGCGACCGAGCGCGACTAGCTGTGCTTGAATCGCAGCGAACTCAAGCTCAACCTTTAAGACCGCGTATTTATGTGCCTGTTCCGCGTACTTAGCGCTCCCGTCGAGATACTTGTAGAGCGAATCAAAGATCGCCATCGAGATCTCGGAATCCGAGAGCTGCGTCGGGATCTTGGCAAGCTCGGCGGTATAGACGTCGATCTGATGGCGAAGGGTCGCGATCGTCTCGTCCCACTTCGTCTTCGCTGCGGAGCGCTCATCGGCATCGGAGCCTTTCGAGAGCCGGGGACCGTTGCCGAGTGCCTTGATCTCCTGCTCGGTTGCGGCGATCCGGTCCTCGATGTCCTTGCGCTGGGCCGCCGCTCCTTTCTTCATTTGATCGTCGAAGGCGGCGAGCGAGGCGAGAAAGTCCGCGGTGCTCGTGTCGATACCGAGCGCGCTGTTCTTGAGCGCCTGAACGGTGTCGGAGAATTTGCGCGTGATACTAGCGATTGCCGTGTCAAGCGCGGTCGCATCGTCTTTGAACGTGGTCTGTGCTTGATGGAGATCGGCGAAGTACTGAGACGCCGCGGAGGCAACTTGCCCAGATACGCCCGGGAGATTCTGGGTCGCGAGGCGCTGTGCGAACTCGACTTGCGCTTTGAACTCGTCAAGGCTCTTGCCGGTATAGTCGTGGATGGCGGCTACGACCAGCGGGTCGAGACCGATCGACGAGGTATGGCGGATCGACTCGATCAGCGCGTAGTTGAGCGCCGCCTCCATATCGCGGCCGAAGTTGGTCATCAATCCGTCGACGTAGACTTTCCATTCGGAATTAGACCCCTGACCGCGGTGTTTGATACCGATGCTCGCGTCGAGTCCTTGGAAGATTCCGCCGAACGCGTCGAAGAACGACTTGACCTGCTTGGCGAGGGCCTGCCCGGCGGTGATAAGACCGATGGTCTTGTTGTCGCCGGTCGAGGTCGCGACATTTAAGCTCTCATCGAACTGGATAATGCTCTCTTTGGTTTTCTGGAGATGGTCATTGAGCGAGTTGACGAGTAATCCGAAGACCACCAGGACCGCGGCCCAAGCACCGACCGCACCTAGTGCGCCCGCCGAGCCGGTACCGGAGAAGAGACCGGCCGCACCGGAGCCTGAGCCCGCGACGCCTGCGGTACCGGCTGAGCCCACGAGCCCAGCGTATCCGCCTCCGCCAGAACCTAGAGATGTGAAACCGCCGCCAAAATTCCCTGCGCTAGAGACTGAATACCCGCCGCCGCTTCCGAGCCCGGCTTGCGCTGCCTTGGCGGCCGCTTGGGTCGCGATCCATCGTAGAAGCCACTGCGCCATCGCCTCAAACCACTGCGTGAGCCAATCTTGGATCGTGTGCTGGAGAACGTTTACGAACGTATCGCGGCTAGCGTTGGCGAAGTCCGCGAGCTTGACGTCCGCGCCGTTGAGGAAATTGCCGATGAGCGAAGAGAACTCTTGTGAGAGAGAGTCGGCGAACTCCTTGTACCTCTGCTCCGAGATAACAACCGCCGCCTGCACTGCGTGAAGGCTGTTGATCTGCGCTTGATCTCCTTCGAGCCGCGCACGGAGCAGCGCGAGCTGCTCAGCGTTCGCGCCTCGCTCCTGCTCAGCGAGAAGCCGCTCCTCGATCTTGCGCTTTTGGGTCGCCGAGGAAAGAAGGCCGAACTGCTGTAAAACGCTTGCGACCGAGGCTCCGTACGCAAGGGCTGCGGCGCGCTGCTCTTCCCAATCATCAACCACTGCCTTTACATCTCCGACGCTGCCGGCCGAGGCGCGAATGAGCCGATCGATGTTGAGTTGCTCCTTCTTCGTGTCGATCTGCTGGCGCTCTAGGTCGAGGATTGCACGATAGAGCGGAGAGAGAAGGGCGAGCTCGTCTCTCTCATCAGCCTGTGCGAGAGAGAGAGCGCGGGTCGCTTCGGTATTGCGGTTGCGGACATCGGCGAGCTGTGCATCGAGCGTGGCGAGCTGAGCGGACAGAGAGCGCTCCTCACTCATCGCGGCGATCGTGTGCTTGATCGAAGATTCGAGGGTGTAGTTGGCGTTCGCGAGGCTTGCAACCTCGGCTCGCTGCTCAACGTACTTCTTGTTGATCGCCTCGATCTCCACTGCGACCTTGGCCGCCTCACCAGTCTTTCGCAGATCACGGAGTTTCTGCTCGACGGCCGTGAGCGCCTCAATCTCGGTCCGATGCTCTTTGTCGAGCGCGATCGTTTGTGCCGTTACCGCGGCAAGTCTCGCCTGTGCATCAACCTCGACCGCATACTCGTAAAGGCCGGCCTGCGCTGCGGCCAAGAGCGATTCTTTGGCGTCCCGAGAAAGGAGTAGCTTGCGCGTTTGATCGTCGAGCTTGTCATCGTACGCTTGGAGTACCTTCGCAATGTCTTCGTAGATCGATTGGAGCGCTTTCTCTTTCTTCCCAACATCGTCGATTGCCGAGCCGTGCTTCTTGTATACCTCGTCTGAACCTTCAAGCGCTTGGCGATGGATCTTGTATTGCGCGGTAAGCGTGGCTATGGCCAAGACTTCCTCGCCGACATGTCGCATTGCGTCACCCGCCCCCTTGGCGAAGTGCAAGGAGACGTCATCCGCGACGGACTTGGCCGTCTGAGCAACAACTAACAGCGCTCCACTTGTCGGCCCTGGTATTTTAGCGAGAAACTCAAATAGCTTGGATAGACCGTCAATTGTCCCGCCTATAAGCGTACCGATCGCGTTTTGAACCTTCGCCGAGACTTCCCAGGTGAGCTGCTCCCACTCGTGATACCAGAGACGGATTTTGTAGATGACTTCACGGATCATCTCGCCGATATCGTGCCCGAGTTCGGCGGAGGCGGCGCGAATCGAGTCCCATCCGCCGACTGAGCCGGTCAAATCGTTGACGAGATCTTCAAGAGCGGGGATGACCTCGGAGGCGATTCCCTTACGGAACTCACCCATGACCGTTTTTGCGATCGTGATCGCCCCCGAGAGAGTATGCGCGTACGCCTCCGCAGCGCCCCCGATCTTCTCGGTAAGTATCGCGAATACATGCTGCTGGTACTCGGCGATTCTTCCCGACTCCACCATCTCTGTCAGCATGTCGCGTTGACCTTTGGTCAGCACGATACCGACGTCGGCGAAGGAGCGGAGACTACGGGTATTACCTTCCAGGATCTTACCGATCAGCTCTGAGGAACTTCTGAGATCCTTTCCGGTCGCGGACGAGAGATCGAGCGCGGCCCGGGTCGCTGCGGGGAATGCCTCTCTCCCGATCTTTTCAAACCGTGACAGGATCAGCTCGGCGCCGAGTATTACGTCATCGTCACGACCCGCGAGAGTGACGTAGGATTCGGCGAGCGCCTGCATGTTCCGTGCGGAGAGACCGGACGCAGAGCCGTTAGAGCGAAGAGAGGCTTCGAGCTGGACGAGGGTTTGACGGTATTTCTCTCCCTCGATGACCGATTCTTTGAGGAATTCAAACCCGAATTCGGTCGCTTTCCAAGCGAGTCCGATCGCGGCGACGGCTGCGGCGATTCCGATGAGAGCCGGAGCGAGAGGGCCTAGGACCTCTACGAGCTCAGAGATTTTGACGGCCTTCTCGCCGAGGAGACCGAGCTTTTCGGCGGCCTCGGCAGCGGCGGGGCCTGCGGTCCCGGTCAACTCGGTAAGCTTGCCGAGAAGAGTCTGAAATTGGGTGAGACCACCTCCTGCGGAGAGGAATTTCTCCTTCGCACGTTCGAGAGCCTGCTCGTACTGTGCATGGGAGATGAGACCGCGCTTTAGAGCCGCATCAAGTGTGATGTGTGCGTCTTGATAGCGTTTCTGCCCAGCGACGACGGGGTCTAGGGAGGCCGCGAGTCGACGATAGGCCTCGTTGATCTTACTGATATCCGATTCGACCGAGGGTCCGGTCTGCTTGGATTTCTCTCCTACTTTGGTAAGCGCGGCCGCGACGTCGGCGAGCTTGCTAACCGCCTCGGTAAGCGCGGCGGTGGCGAGATCGAACTGAACCTTGCCTGTGACGGTGCCGACGTCGAGGCCCAAAGCAGGTTAGCCCTCCGCCTCGATCATCGTCTCGATCTCGTCCGGATCGATCCCCGCAAGAACCATCGCTCTCCGTTCGGCGATTGCAGCCTGTTCCTCTGGACTCGCGAGTGTAAGCTCTCGTTCCGCGTCCTTCTCAGCAAGTCGCTCTTCAGTCATGATCCAAGGGATAAAGTCGAGCACGGTAAACGGAGCGGAATGTGCGTCTCGGTCGCGGTTCGGCTCGGCCACGACACGAGCGATTGCCCCTGCGCGGAGATCGGCTTGGATTTCCCCGAACGGTTCGATCTCGGCGTACGCAAGCCAGCTCCGGTACTGCTCGGCCGGCATTGCGTCTGCGAGGGCTGCCACGTCCCATACCCCCATGGCGAGCGCTAGTCGGTAGAAGCTGCGGAGGAGAGCGCTCCGCCTGATCCGTTTGGGGAGAGAACGGTAGTATGGCTTGCGACGGACGCGGCATCGACTGGATCAAGCGGGATGCCTAGCTCGGCCAACAGCGCCTCGTGATCGTCGACCGTGATCTCCTTGGCGTAGAGAATGGCGTTTGAGATCAGTGCGAGATTGCTCGGCTCAAGCGCGAGGATCTCGTCTCGGGTGTATGGTCGTCCGCTCGGATCGCACCATCGCCCTTCGAGGTGATCGACGAGGAACCTGATCTGTTCGATGGGGGCAGCGTCCTTGACGCGGTCCGCGCTCTCGACGAGACGAAGGAAATCGGCGGTCGAGTGCGGGCGGTAGAAGACGACGCCGGAGGAGGCGTTAGGGCCGAGACCAGGAACCTCGACCGAGCGGAGAGGCGCGCGATCCCGGGAGAGAGAGGCAGCGGTCAGGACGCGGGACGAGGTGTGGAGCTGAGAGAGGAAGGTGCTCGAAGGAAGAGCGGGTACGGGTGCCGCGCTGTCACCGTTCCGGCCAAGGGTCGGAGCAGACTTCCTGCGAGAGGTGCGGGCAGCGATGGTCTTGGCCGGCTTAGGGACTTTAGGGGCTTTAGGGGCTTTAGGGGCTTTAGTACTTCTGCTCGTGGGCATGATCGATCCTTCTTGGAGAGATTGGCTCTGGTTAACAGACAGTCCTAGGCGCGCTTACTTCTAGCCTGCGACGCCGAACGAGACGCCGTCGAAGATGAACGGCCCGCTCGGTTGGAACGTGACCGTGGCCTTCTTGACGCCACCAGTCTGCGATACGCGGTCGATCGACTCAATCGATCCCGACATGATCCACTCGGCCTGTGCGGCACCGCCGCCGGCATCGCGGATCTGCACCCCGAAGACCGACTTTGCGAGGTGCAGCTTGTAGAGCCCGGTCAGGTGGTCGTGGGTCGCGTTGTTGTAGACGAAGTTGAGATCCCACGCCTTCGGGGTGCGGGAGAGCGGGCCGTAGACGTAGGAATCGATGTCGGAATCGTGAGACGTGACATCGGTCTTCTTGCGGACGAGAGACGGCCAACCGACGTCCCCGGTCAGCTCGGCAACAGCGGTGAAAACTCCGGACACGATGGGCGCGGCGTACTTCTCGATCGAGATCTTTACGCCGTGGCCGCTAGTGGCTAGGACTCCCATAGGGTTGCGGGCACCTCCTTAAGGCCCCTTAAGCGATGGGTGACGGTGGGTGGCGGGGGAGTGACGGGGATGGGCGAGACGGGCGCGAATAGATTCATAGGGCGAGCGAGAGTGCAAGGCGGCGACTAGTCGGCGCTTGGAACGGTTAGGTTGTACTGCCCATCGAGCGCGAGATGACAGGCGCGCGCGCGAGCATCGGTTTCGGGGTACGACGCGCCTCGGGTAATGAGCTGGAAGGTGTAGATCGGGTACCGCAGCGCGTCGTGAGTGATCGAGGTCGCGGCGCCGCCTGTGCGGAGAAGGTTGACAAAAGGGCCGTCCCCCGCGGGGAAGGTAAGACCCATCCCGCCGATGAAGAGGGTGAGCCCGAAGATCCCGAGCCCCGCGTCGGCGAGGATGGAGACCATGTCTTCGAGGAGGAAGCTGGGGTCGCCCGCCGAGCGTACGAGAAAGTTGCAGGAGAAGAGTTGGCGGGAGGCGGCGTCAGTCCCGATGTCGAAGGGGGGCTGGATGGCTGCGATGGAGAGATAGGTTCCCATTCCCGGAGGCAGCGAGCGAACGCGCTAGACCTTTGGGAGTAGTGTGCCACGGGGAGAGGGGTACCGCTAGTGGTCGAGGGGGAGGGAGCCACAATATACTGTGGTTTCGAGGGTGATCGGGGGCAAGCGCGCACGATGGTTCTCCCTCTGTGCTCTTCCCCTGTCGGGCAATTTCGACGAATCTAGGCTATTGACATCCGTGCGCTGTGTGTAGTACTCTCTACCAATAGTCGCTTCGGGGTGTCTCACCACCGGGTCATGAACCGACGATCGGCGCCGACCAACGACCCCGAAGTAACGGGCCTCTAGGCCCAATGAGCCGCGAGCGAAAGCCGCTCTCTCGCGGAGAAAATTGGAGGCTACCGCGTATGGGAATCGGAGACATGCTCGCAGACCCCGGCTATTCCGAAAGTGGCCCTACTTGTCGGCACGGTCTACTGCGTTGTTTCGCCTGCGAACATGGTTTGGCGCCGGCCAAGCTGCCGAGCAAAGACGAAGTGCGCTCAGCCATCCGTCGTGCCGCAGCGCAGATGCCGATGCCGATGCCGATGCCGAGTCTGGAGGATCAACTTCGCGAGGAACACGTCGCCGAAATCGTGAAGGAGATAGCCAGTCTCTTCCCGTCTTTCGGCATCGGCTCGCAGGTGCCCCGGAGTCAAGTATTCGTACGTGGGCTCGTCCCTGAAAAACAGTGAGGCCATAAGCCTTGCGCAGTACCAACTCTCCGGGACTTTCAAACCCCGGCCGACCACGAGAAAGGATCGATCGACCATGCCCCACGACTTCAGTACCTTCAAGACCGCCGTCGCGCGCCAATTCGAGCGAATGCAGCACGGGCCGAATGCCCAACTATTCCGCGTCGACATCGCCCCCGACGATCTCTGGGCCGCGTACCTCGCGGCGTTCCCGCCGGGGACCAACCTCGTCTACCGCGAGCGGACCGAGTACGACTGTTCGTGCTGTAGACAGTTCGTGCGGACAATCGGGAACGTCGTCGGGGTCGTGGACGGAGCACTCGTCAGTCTCTGGGACGCGTGGATACCCGAGGAGCCGGCGTACCAGGCGGTGGCGGATGCGCTCGCGGCGAAGGTGCTGGCTGCGTCGATTACTGGCCCGTTCCTCCACTACGAGCCGAGCGTCGGGACCGACAAGAACTTCGAGGAACTCACCGGGCTCGACGGCGGGATCACGGGGACCAAGACGTGGAGCCATTTCCATGTGAATCTCGACAAGCAGCGATTCGTCCGCGCGAAGGACACCATCCCGACCGCGATTGGCGAGCGACGATCCGCGCATGACGTGTTCCTCCGCTCGCTGACGGAGATCGACGACGACGCAATCGAGACCGTACTGGACTTGATCGGCCAGGGCTCTCTCTACCGCGGTGAGGAGCATCGGGCCACGGTCCAAGCGTTCCGCGTTGCGAAGCGGCAGTTCACCATTCTCGCAGCCGATCCGCGAGCGCAGGATCTGTATGCATGGACCGCAGACGCATCCGGGGCGGTCGCGCGGATTCGTAACACCGTCATCGGCACGCTCCTGGTCGATCTGTCCGAGGGGAAGGATCTGGACGCTTCGGTCCGAGCGTTCGAAGCCAAGGTCGCACCGACCAACTACAAGCGCCCGAGCGCGCTCGTCACGAAGGCCATGATCGAGAAGGCCAAGGAGAGGATCGAGGAGCTGGGATTGACCTCCGCGCTTGATCGACGGTATGCGAGGATTACCGATATCTCGATCAAGGATCTGCTGTTCGCCGACCGTAGCACCCGCAAGGCGATCACAGGCGGCGGCGTGTTCGATGATCTCCTCGAAGCGGCGCCGACCCCGATCAAGAATCTCGACAAGATCGAGACGGTTCCGATTGATCGGTTCATCGCCGAGATCATCCCGCGCGCTGCGAGCCTGGAGATCCTCTTCGAGAACCGGTTGGTCCCGAACCTCGTCACGCTGATCGCACCGGTTGACCCTACCGCCCGTCAGCTCTTCAAGTGGCGAAACGGCTTCTCTTGGTCCTACAAGGGAGAGATCGCGGACAGCGATATGCGGCAGGCGGTCGTCGCGCGCGGCGGCAGCGTGAGCGGTGTGTTCCGGTTCACCCACTCCTGGAACTATCGCGAGCGGAATGCCTCGCTGATGGATCTGCACGTCTTCATGCCGGGGAGCAGAGCGAAGGCGGAGAACGGCATCCACGATACCTACGGCAACGCAGAGCGTGTCGGATGGAACAATCGACGTCATCTCCAGTCTGGTGGCGTCCAAGATGTGGACTACGTCAACGCCGCACCCGAGGGCTACGTGCCGGTCGAGAACATCACGTTTCCGGATCTGCGCCGGATGCCGGATGGTGTGTACATCTGCAAGATCCACAACTGGCATCTGAGGCCCCCGACGCAGGGCGGCTTCAAGGCGGAGATCGAGTTCGGAGGGACCGTCTACGAGTATGAGTACACCAAGCCACTGAGGAACAAGGAATGGGTTACTGTCGCCGAGGTGACGCTGAGGAATGGAGTGTTCGATATCAAGCATCATCTGCCGGTCGGATCGGCGCCGAGAGAAGCTTGGGGACTGTCGACGCAGACGTTTCGCCGGGTAAACGCGGTTATGCTGTCGCCGAACCATTGGGACGGGGAAGGCCCGGGAGGGAATGGAGTCGGCAACCGCCACTATCTCTTCATGCTCGAAGGTGCAAAGAATGAGGACGGCGCGCGAGGGTTCTACAACGAGTTCCTCGCCGAGGAGCTGACCCCGCACCGCAAGGTGTTTGAGGTGGTCGCGGGGAAGATGAAACCCACGGAGAACCCGAGCGGGGAGCAGTTGAGCGGGCTGGGGTTTTCGAGTACGGCGAGGAACACTCTGGTGTGCAGGGTGAAGGGGAGTTTCACGAGAACTGTTAGGGTGGTGTTCTAATGCGAGCCTTCCTCTGCCAAGAAGTAGACCTTGGCGACTACACGGACGACGTTATCGAGGAGATCACAGCCGATACTTTACCCGAGCTGCTTGAAGCGGCTGCGTTTTACACGAGCGAGAACACTGTCGGCAACCCGCCTCGTCTCTATCTGGTCTCCGAGGATCTGTCAAAGCAGTTCCAAGAAGTATTCAGTAGAAAGCTCGCACGGGATCGAGAAGAAAAGGCAGCGAAAGAATCAAAACTGAAAAGAGACGCCGTGAAGGCTAGAATCGATGAGCTGGAAAAGAGGCTCACAGAGATCGCGAGCGGGGAACAAGAACGATGGCTGCGCGCCGAGCTAGCCAAGGCGCAAGCAATCGCAACCCAAATCGGACCCGGCGAGTAAGTGAGTCAAACGAATCTATCAACCAAATAGGGGAGACACGTCATGGAAGCATCCGTATCGTCAATGTTCGAGCAGGCTTCCCGATTCAAGCTCCGCTTCGACACGACCCGCGGCTCCCTCTCGACCGAGGATCTCTGGGACCTCCCGTTGACCTCGACGACGGGAACGCGGGTGAATCTCGACGCAATCGCGGTCGATCTCAGCAAGCAGATGCGAGATACCGCTGAGGTCGTCTCCTTCGTGACACCGGCCGCGACCGATGCCGCGAAGACCGCGCTGCAACTGAAGTTCGATCTCGTGAAGTACGTGATCGGCGTGAAGATCGCGGAGCGCGACAAGAAGCAGGCCGCCGCGGATCGTCGCGAGAAAAAGCAGCGGATCTTAGAGCTGATCGCGAAGAAGGAGGACGAGACGCTCGGCACGAAGAGCGTCGAGGAGCTTCGCGCGCTGGCAGAGTCGCTCTAGGTGCGGATGTAGAATACACGCCGAGAGGAGAGCACCGGGACGAGTCTGGAGTTCCCGCTCGGCGCTCAAAACGAAAGACCGAGTAGTCCACCGCGCGCTCCAGTCAAACGGCGGGGTGACCTCGGCAGAGAGGGCAGTGAGCCTTCGCACCGGGTGGAAGCCCCGGATTCTTCTCTCGCGGTCGTAGCTCAGCCCGGATAGAGCGCTCGGCTGATAACCGAGAGGGCCGAAGTTCAAATCTTCGCGACCACACCCCGTCCCCTTACTTGCAGCCCCTAAAGAGAAAGAGAGATTCCCATGACCGATAGCAAGCCATTCTCGGAATCCGATCTGCTCAACTACCTCGACCAACTCCCGATCCCGCCGGGGAAGGGCTGGCTCCTGCGTCCCTCGACAACCGGGCGCGGTTGGCGGCTGCTTACCACGTCGCTAGAGACCTCGCACCAGACCGCGAGAGAAGCGATCATCGCGGCGATGACAGGCGAGCACGACGAGGCGCTGTCGAAACTGTTCCCGGGTGCCGAGCTGCCTGGACACGGGAGAGTGGCCGTGGACGACCATGCCATTACCGCCAACGAGATCCGACATCTCGCGAGCCGCGGTCTGGGTTCCGAGTCCAACCGAGCCGCGATCGTAGACGCGCTCCGAGAGATCAGAGAGATGCCAAATAATCCGGGTCTAGAGACGACCACTCCCACACTCGGTAGAAAGCTCCATATCCGCGCTCTGCTCGCGGCTTATCCGATGTCCACGGCGGAGGAACTGTGGGAACTCCTCCCCCAAATCAGCCGAGATTACAACGGAACACCCAACGCCTACACCCTTGAGTCGGTGCGGGAAGATCTCGATTGGCTGTGCGCGCGGGGAGATGCGGCAGTAGACGACAGCGGGAGATACTGGACTCTATGAGAATCGTTAACCGCGAGACGTTCCTATCGTTGCCGCGCGGCACTGTCTTCGCAAAGTGGGAGCCATGCTGCTTCGAGGATCTCTGCATCCTGACCAGCGTCGTCGAAGTGGCCAACGTACCTATCGACTTCCGGTACACATCGCTCGTAGACTCGCTAGGCGACCCCGAGGGCTCAAAAGAGCTGCCTCTGCTCAACCCGATTGATGTGCTTCTCGCGCTCGACGCCGGAGCGGAAGTACCGACCGACTTTGCCGTCGAGATCCGAGACGGGGTGTTCGATCAAGAGCAGAGATTTGCGGTGTGGAGTGCGGATGACGTACAGCGATTGATCGCTAGGTTATTGCTGGCGCTGCGAGGGTAGTAAGAGTCTATTTCGGTAAGATCTTCGCCGCGATCCGCTCGGCCATCCCGTTACTCGCGGCTAGCAGCGGCCTCTCTAGGTACTTCGGGCCCCCTTGCGAGAAGTGCGGCGGGGTTGCCTTCCAGCTCGGCGGGTCGTAAGCGCTCGGCGTCTCGTGGACCGCGGCAGCGTACGCCGCAGACCGTCCCTCTCCGAACGACACGGTCACCGAGAGAACCGAGCCGTTCGTCTCAAGCAGGGAAACCGAGCCCGAGTCGCGAAGCTCGCCAGAGTCGACCGGCACTGCGGCCTTTGCCGCGTCGAGGATTTCCCTCCCCTCGGCGAGGAGAGAGTTACCGAGTTGCCATTCGAATATTCCTGCCAGAGAGCCGAGCTTAGCGCGAACGGCATCTAGGCCCTCGATCGATGCGCCGAAATTTCCCAAGCTAGGCGGCGCCTTCGTCTTCGCTTTCGCCTGCTGTCGGGGCCGTGGCATCGTCGCTGGCATGCGCGCTTTCGAGGAGTCCATCGACGATCTCTTCGAGCATTGAGGTGAACATCTCCCCGGTCTGCGACCACGGCAGTTCCTCGGCGCGGCGTCGGCCGAGAGACCCGATCTCCGCCCGAAGCACACGGTCCGCGTAGAGCGCCTCTAGCGCCTCGATCGTGGCGGCCTTATCCGCTACCCCGCCGATCGTATACTTCCCTTCACGTGATCCATTCGGCGCCGACAGTGCGGTACTCGTACACGGGATCTGGATCGCCGCGCCGTTCAACCAACCCCGCTCGCCCAGCGCTGCCCACGACGGGACAATGCACGGCACCCCGCAGGCCATAGCCTCCAGTACTGGCAGACACCAGCCCTCCGACTGCGAGAGGGTCAGGAAGGCGTCGAAGGCGTTGTAGAAGTAAGGGAGACTCGTCTCGGGCTGACCTTGGCCGAGATCCGGGCTGGCGATGAACACTCGCTCCGCGATCCCGTAGTACCGTGCGAGGGATGAGATGTCGACGCCGTCCGAGTCGCCGGTAGGTCCGACGTAGAGATAGAGATAGGCATTCGGCTGGTTGTCGGGGCTATCGGGCGTTCCGTGCAGCCATTCCGCGAAGTACGAGATGAGTAGATCAAGGCGCTTGCGGTACTGGTTCCGGCCGACGTACCCCACGATGAAGGCGTCGTCGGGGATGCCTGGCTTGCAGATCGAAGCGCGGCACGCGAGACGGGTTTCCGGGTCCTTCGGCGCGTACAGCGTGGAGTCGACGCCGAGCGGGATCACCGTAACCGGGGCCAGATAGCCCCCTCGCGCGAGTTCGTCGGCCGCGAAGTCCGTCCATACCGCGACGTGAGTGATCGCGGGGTCGGCGAGTGCGCTCGCATGGATGTTCTTGGCGTCAACCGCGAGGTAGGCGATCACCGGGAACGGGAGCGGGGCGTCCGCGGGGGTATCGAACTCAGCGCGGAGCGCGGAGAGGTAATGCGGGATGTTCCACGGGTCGTTCAGTAGGACAACCGCATCGGGTTGCAGACGACGGGCGAGACGCGGAAGCCGGGAGATTCCGAAACCGTCTCGGCCGCCGTCGAAAGGGTGAACGCAGTGATAGAGCGGGTAGGGGTAGGGATGGGTTTCGTCGTGCCAGTTGATCGCGAGTACGTGGATTTCATGGCCTGCCGCGTGGAGCGCATCACAGACCGCATGAGTTACGCGGGAAAATCCAGAGGGCACAGCCCCGTCTCCACACCAGAGGATTTTCAAGTGAAGCCCTCGGCCCGCGGGGCAGACGATTCGGCGGATTCGCTTGCAGATCGATCAAGCGCCTCAAGGGTCCCCTCTGCCGATAATCTTTCCAGCGCGCTTTCGAAAGTCCAGCCGAGGAGAACCAACTCGCGCTGCATGCCCAGAGAGAGCGAATCCCACGGAATTGACGTCGGTTGACGTCCGACAATGAGCCTATCTCTCACGGTTTGCATCTCCATTTCTCTTCGACTGTGTCTTGTGTTTCGCGTGCGATCCCCTCTGCCCGCCGCAGATAGTAGAGCGAGAGACCTTTGCAAGGAGCGGATGGCGGTTCTGCCGGTTCACGGCGCGGACGATCTGTGTGCTTGCCGTATGGCTGCCCGCACCAGTAGCACGGCTCGTCAGCGTCGGCGGGTGGTCGAGCCATTGGGATCGAGCGGGCGACACGGCCCATGCGGATCGTAGGCACAGTGGCAGCTACTTAGATCGTCGCCTCGGGGTCGAAAACCGAGCGCATGCGCCGACCGATGCCGTCCTCGACCCAGCCCATCGTATAGACACCGTGCGGGAACATGCGAGTCATGTCCTCGGCGGTTGCAGGTTGCATGCGGTCGGACGCACGCGAGATAATGCTCCCGTCGCCATCGCAATACTTGCAACCGCGGGGTCGACCTTCGTGCCCGAGTGAGTGCCACCCACAACCGGAACAGACGAAACCGTCCGGTGCGGGTGGGGTAGGATCGGCAGGTGGAATCCATTGATAGCTCATGAGTGCTCTCCACGAATCGCGATCAGTGCGATCGAGGTAGTCCGTCGCCCGCCTGCAAGCTCGATGTTGAGATGGGAAATCGCGCTGGGACTATACGGAGGCTGATCGATATACAGATCCTCGGGCTCCGCCCCCTGCGCAGCGTCGATCGGCAGCAGTATGTCCCCTTGAGCCTCTAGCGTCGTGGTGAGCATCGCGATATCCGCATCTCGATAGAGCGAGAGATCGGGAGTGTCGAGCGGCAGGGTACCGGGGTCGGGGTCGTACTCGTACTCCGTGGTGTGGACCGCGATCCCTCCAGGCCGTAGCACGTCCATCTGCCGTGTGAAGAACAGAAGACCCGCATGCGCGCCACCGATATGCTCGAAGGACCCGCACGAGTAGGTGAGATCGAATCGACCGCGCCAGAGGTCCGAGGGGAGATCTGCCATGTCTATCGCGCGGTACTCGCAGCCGGCGGCGAATTCTTCCTCGCTCACATACCCGAGCCTGCCGAGCTGCGAGTGTCCCGCCGCGTGCTGGCCGGTTTCTTTCCATCCGGGGATGGTGTCGGCTTCGGGTTTGTCGGTCGCGAGGACTGAGCAGCCATGGCCCACGAACCACGCGGGGAGAGGCTCGCGACCTACCCCGAACCCGAGGACTCGCGGGCGGATGAGCGTGGAAGAACTGGCCTTCAGTACGCGGAAGACGTGAAGGATCACCGCGAACTCCCAGAGCTTGCGGTGCGGCGGGGTGAGCGGGAGATGGAGCTGTGCCGAGGCGAGAGAGAGCCAGTCGGCGCGGAAGTCGGAGGCTCGGACGCGGAGAGAGTGCGAGATGGGGGGGAGACCGAGCGCTTCAGAAGACGGGGAGAGTAATTCGCTACGGATCATCGGTCTTCGACTTTTCCTCCGACCCACGTAGCGGCACACGAACACAGATAGTGATGCTCGACATCCGAGTGCGTTGTGACGATGTATACGCGATGACCGCGACGCTCGTGTGAACGCTTGATATCGACGGCGATAGAGAGACCCGATAGAGGCTCGGTTGTCAATGCGATACGTTCGCTCACGGCACGAGAATAGCACGCGAGCGAGAGCGGCTGGTGTATCGCCAGTCCCGACCGCGCCACGAATCGAAGACCGGCGGCGATGGGTCCTCGGGGCGGATCGCGGATCGGACGCCGATATGCTGACACATGCTCGGGCAGCTCGCTAGGATTCGACCATCCGCATACCGGTTCCGCAGCCAGTCTTGCAGCATGAGATCGTACTGCCCGGGCGCCGAAACCCCGCGCACCATCGGGTTCGACTGCCAGTACTCGCCGAGAGAGCGTGCGTCCTCCGCGCGGAGTGCGATGGCCTGTGTCCCGTAGAACGCGTGGACCGGATACTCCCAAGCGCTACTGCCCCGCGCGATCTCCGCTTCGATCTGCGGGGTGTAGGCCGTGCCGAAGGAGTAGACGCGGTGCGCGGGGCCCGCGTGATCGTCGAGCCAATCGCCGACCGAGTCGAGGAAGTCCGCACACACGTCGATGTCGTCTTCGAGGTACAGCACCCACGGAGCGCCGGTCAGGGACCCAAGGCTGAGCGCGCGGCCAGCGTTCTCACAGGGTAGGAGCCTCGTCGCGCTTCCTGTGTACTGCGCACTGAGCGTTCCGAGCGCGGAGAATACGAGCGTACGTGCCTCAGCCGATCCGGAGCCTTCGACGAGAAGAAAGGTAGCTCGGCGCCGAGATTGCCACAGACCTCCGCGACAGATATTTTCAATCGTTGCTCGAAGATAGGATTCACCGCCGCTAACGAGCGTCCGATCGCAGGTCGGCATGACGACAGCGATATCGGCGATGCGGTTCACGACGCCGCGCTCTCTCCACGCGCGGTCCGGAGAAGTGCCGCCGCGATCTCCTCACAGTCCGTGCGCGTCAGGAGCCGCGGGATCGGCTCGGCTTCCCGCTGCCCGCCATCCGCGCCGATGACAGTGCGGAGTGCACCGCTCCGGGTCTGGGTTTGCGAAATGAAGACGTAACCGCCTTCGACGAGGGGAATGGAAATAGAGTCTAGATGGGTGTTCGGCGTCTCGATGTCCATGCGCGGATTATAACCCGCCCCCGCCCTTCCCGATCCACATCTCGGTCATCAAAAGCGCATTCGTCCCCGGGTCCAAGAGCCCCTCGATCGCGACGATCGGGCCGACGACCCCGTTCGATAGCGTAATCTTGTCACGATCGTCGAACGGTTCAGTCCGCCCGGGCGCACCATTCGCCGGAACCGCACGCGGAATCGTGATCTTGGCGAGAGTCTGGATGACCGCACCGGTTCCCGGGTCGACGCGGACCGCACCCCACTCGACGATCGCGGGGAGAGTGACGGGCGGGGCGAGGGATGCGGTACTGGAGGATTGACCCGCGTATCCGCCAGCGGGGTAGCCGGAGGGGGTTGAGGCTGCGGAGGCGCCGATCCATGCCTCGTGGGTGATGGTTGATTGAAGGGAAGCGGAGACGCGGTCGACCGCCGCGACGCCGTTTCGGAGAGTGTTGATGAGGGACATCGGCTGGACGCGCTAACCGTACAATAGAAGAACGCCGCAGCTTCGAGCAAATAGGTCGCGTGAAGGATCGAATGCCCGAAACGAGATGGAGTGCACCCATGTACCACCAACGAGTTTAGAGATTGAACTGCCAGACGTGAGCCATAGCGGCTCACCCAGCGAGTTCCGGCACAGCGAGAACGGGACGATAGATTCGAGATCGATCACATTGCCTCGAATAGTACGCCCGCACCACTCGCGGCCCCGGCTGCGACCGCCATCGCTTTCAGGCTCGCGATCTCCGCCTCGATCGCCTGTACCGCGGACTGATCTACGCCCTGATGGATGTTGAGCCGCGAGACTTGGATCGAGACGACACCTTTGCCAGCGCTCGCCCATCGCGTGAGGAGCATGCCGAGAGCGGTTGCGGCAGCGGAGTACTTCCTGGCAGGCCCGGTGGAGTAGACGAGCCCGGCGTCGGCCAGTAACGCATCGATCTCCTCGTTCTGGAGAGAAACCGAGGTTGGGTCGGTGTCACCGATCTTGAGCCGGACGAAGTCCCGCTCAGTCGGGATGGAGAGATCGTAAGAGAAGGACATCGCGGAGCCCGGATCTTAGAGAGCAGACTCGATCTGAACCAATGGACCGCTAATGCAGTCGTGTTCAATATACGGGTCAACGATCTTCCAGCCCACTGCCCTGATGGCCTCTTGAACAGAACAGTAAAGATCCCAATTCTCGTCCGCTGTGCCTTCAGGAAACACATCGAGACGAAAGAACGGCGGGTCACCGGAGATCTCGGCGTCCGGCCAAACGGCCATTACTGGATGTGACTCCCAATCCGGTGTGGTTTCGGTGTCGGTCATACGCGGTGCAGCCGTCGTATCGCTGCCTTCCCCGCGCGAATCACGAGCGGACGCTTCAACCCGCCCTTCGCTTCCTCCGCCTCGATCGCTGCCTCCACGTCCTCGGCGGATTCCAGATCGCGGATCGTCTTGGCAGCCTCGGCAGCGGAAACCGCAGCGAGGTAGGTGGACCAGTCGGGAGCGGCTTCGTCATCGGCGGCGGTGGTGGGGCTAACAGCATCGGCATCGGGCGCGGAGTCTGCTAGCGAGTTGTTCTCTTCATGAACGGGGGGCAGATCGGCAATCGCTTGCATAA
>Ga0157378_10001570_pt1 | contig 20649 bp, 18 predicted proteins | sample M65metaG_FD_115309 | JGI IMG/M metagenome (GOLD analysis project Ga0157378, IMG submission 115309) | Miscanthus rhizosphere microbial communities from Kellogg Biological Station, Michigan, USA - M6-5 metaG | ecosystem: Host-associated > Plants > Roots > Rhizosphere > Soil | place: USA: Michigan...
GGGCCCGCCCGGTGCGGACACAGGTTGTAGAAGGCCACCAGCTCGCGATTCTCGTTGCGGCGGATGAAGATCGGCCAGCCGGCGAGGTTCTCCGCTACGTAGTCACCGGTGCGACGCAGTTGGTGCTCGTAGGCGACGTGCACCCACGAGGACCCGAATATCGGCCAGCGCTCGCGTTCGAAAACGGCCGGATCCGTGTACCAGCGCGCCGGGAGCGTCTGCACCAATTCCACGGCCGAGAGACTAGTCACCGCTTCCCGAATGCCCGCCGCGTCTACCGCTTGATGATGCAGTACACCTTGCGGAAGGTCTCGGTGACATCCCAACGCCCGGTGAACCCGGCCGGCGTGAACAGCACCGATCCGGCGGACAGGTCGTAGCGAACGCCGTCGTTGCCGGTCATCCTCGCAAGTCCGGAGAGACAGATGAACACCTCGTCGTAGCCGTCGCGGGCAGCCGGAAAACTTCCGGGTGTTGCTTCCCACACGCCGACGTTCAATCCGTTGTGGACCCACAGCTCCGCCGACGACTCGTGAGGATCACCCTTGATCGGATTGTCACGAGGGATGGGGTTTCCGAGAGTTGCCGTGTGCGCATTGGCCAAGTAAGCGGGCGCAGAATCCTCACCCGGCCGATTGTCGATCACGAACATCTTGCGGACCGTCTGATGAACGGTCCACTTCGATCGCCACTGCCGTGGCGTCACCCAGGTCGAGCCGGGCGAGACGTCGAACACGCCGTCGTCGTGCTCGACCGTGACGCGCCCCGACACCATGCACATCGCCTCGTCGCAGTCGCCGGTCGCACCTTCGATCGTCCCCGGGGCACACTCCCAGATGCCCACCTCGACCCCGTCGTACCCCCACTCCCAGATCGTCTGCGCGGGCATGCCCTCGTGAGGCATGGGCGAGAGGTCGGCAGTGAGGATGTTCTGGGCGTACATCGCACCATTGTTGCCGACAGCATGAGGTCGGGAACGCAGCCGGGTAAGATCGCTACTCCGTCAACGCGGGTGTAGCTCAATGGTCAGAGTTCCAGCCTTCCAAGCTGGCTATGCGGGTTCGATTCCCGTCACCCGCTCCAGTGGTGATGTCGCCGGCAACGGCGAGCCTGTGCAGGGTCGTGTCGGGGCATAGGACCTGGGTGCCAAGAGGATCACGGTCGTGGCAACGATCAACGTCGAACGACCCGGTCGAGTGTCGCACGCAATTGATGTGAACAAAGTGATTGGGGATCTCGGTACTGGGTAGATCCGGCAATGAAACGAATCCTGATCGCCTCAGCAATCGCGGCCACGATCGCCCTGTCGAGCTGCGGTACAAGCGACAGCACCCCGCCCGCACCACAGGGTTCTTCCCCGGACGCGACAGCACTCGTTCTCGACTCGACCGAGACGACGATCAACGGCAGGGTCGCGCCCGACGCAAACGGCAACAACAACGACGCGTCGCACACATCTGCCCCCTGACTCCTGTGGACTGCCGTCGGTGGATTCGCCGCGAGTCCGAACGGCTATGCGGGTTCGATTTCCGTCGCCCGCTCCATCGAATCGTCGGGGCGGGCGAGGTCGAGGCGATCCTGCAGCGAGGACGTCAACGCTGTGTCGCCGCTGGTGCGACAGATCACCACACTCGCGTCGTGCGCGGCGTTGGGCGAACCGGCCGCCATGTGGGTCCAGGCCTCCCGCACTTGTGCCTCGAGGAAGACCTCGTCGCTGTGCTCGTCCGCGATCAGGGCGATGCGTTCGAACGGAAACCGATCGACCACGCGCTGCAACTCGAATCCTGTGCCGACGTTCTCGCGCTGATAGCCGGACAGATCGAGCACGACCACGTTCACGCGGTCGAGCAACAGATCGAGCGTCGCCTGCCAGAAGCTGCCGTGGATGAGCAGCGCTCGAACGGGATAGCTGCCCGCTGCATCCTCCACACGGATCTCGCCGTCGCCGACATTGCGGAGATCATGGTGACCGCACGAGAGGGGTTCCATCGGCTGGCGGGCCAACTCCGCCTCCAACCACTCGGGCGAGTTGATGAACAACGCCGTACCACTCTTCGCGGCGTGGATCTCGTCGGCGCTCACCGACGTCGCCGCGCGCATGAAGTGCACGTAGCCGCATTCGCGCCATGGCCCCTGAAGAAAAGCGCGGAGCCGCGCTTCGTTCTCGAACAGGCGGAGGTACAGGATCGACCAGGGAGGCCGACCGAAGACGTTCCGCTCCCGAGTGACCTGTGTCGGGTCGGGGTATCGCACGCGAGCGGTCGAGCCGAACCTGAGCTTCAGCTCCGGAACACGAGCGGCGAACGTACGACCGCCCGGCTTCGCAGCCGTGGGGCTGCCGGCGAGGTCGTCATCGCTGGAAAGATGCTCGGCCCGCCACGCGCGTAGCCACCGGTGCACGAACATGAACGTCATCACCAGCAGCAGGCCACCGATCGCCGCACCGGTGACGATGACTCGCCAGTCCGTGACGCGCCAGTTCTCGCCCGGCTTGTCCTTGTCCGGAATCATCTTGCCGCCGACCAACATCGCCACGAGAGCGGCAACGAGCAGAGCACGCTGCAACGCCGGACGACCCTGCACGAACTGCCACCTCATCACCTTCACGTGAGCCTCGAGCGGCGGCACCTCTGCTGCTCGAGCGGGATCCTCCAGCATTCGTTCGAAGTGCCGAGCGCGACCCCATCGGAACGCGCGATAGACCCCGGTGACCAACTGCACGAGGACCAACACGCCGAGCACGACGAACGCCGTGTTGATGATCCGCGACACCAACTCGGCGGACACGTACTGAACGGCCCAACGTTCGAGCGGTGCTCGGAACACGCGCAAGGCGACGGCCATGGCTCCGATGAACAAGAGCAGACGAAGGTGGCCCAACGCCGCAACGCGCTCTGGCCTCGAGGGATACCGAGTGCGGCCCACTGCGCGAAAAGTATCGCAGGGGTCGCAGGGCAATCAGCGAGCGAGGAGCAGCACAGCCCGGACCGAGATGAAAACGCCGACGGCAATCAGGATCACGACCAGCAGCGTCCGTCGGTGGCGGATCGTCCAGTTGAACATTCCGCTCGTGTGATGCGCCGCCCAGGTCGGCGCGACGTAGTTGCCGACGACCGGGAGGGCGACCATCACCGTGCCGACGATCACGAATGTTGCAAGCCCGGCGATTCGGCCGCCGATCGACGCGTCCGAGCGGAACAGGGTCGTCCCCGCGACGATCGCAGGCGGGTACGTACACGTGACGATCCCGGCGAGCACGGCAGGAGCGACTCCGATCGAAGTCAGCCGGATGAGGTTCTTCGGCACCTCGACGGAGAGCTCCCGTCCTTTGTTGTGAGACCGGTACCACGTCGCCCAAGCGATCAGCCCCAGTCCGATCAGCAGCTCGACGACGAGCGTGATCCGGCGTGGTCCACCCGGTCGCGCACCGACCCCGAGCCGAACCAGGAATCCAGCGCCCGCCACGACAGCGACCAGCGCGGTGATCCATCCGGCGACGAAGGCCACGCCACGATCACGGCCTGACTGGAGGACGACCAACACCACGAGCAAGGCACTGGGCTCGTTGGCGCTGAGGCCGAGCACCGCCATGGAGCCGATGAGCCGCCACATATCGCCGAGAACCTAGACGGCGAACGCACGGACGCCGCGCGTCCGGGCGATAGGTTCCAACACGATGAGGTGGGTTGTTCGGACGTTCGCAGCAACTGGTGTGGCACTCCTCCTCGTCGCCTGTTCGAGTGATGGCGGCAAGTCGAAAGACGTGGCGTGGAAGGACTACGAACCCGGGTTGCAGGCCAAGATCGACGGCTGGGCGACGGCAAAGGACTGCAACGACCTGACGCTCGAGTTCAACGAGATCGGCGGCACGAACCTCGCCGTGAGGACCAAGTTCGGCCACGGCAACGAAGAGATCCTCGACTACATCGACGCCAAGCAGCACGCAGCGGGCTGCTTCAATTCGACGTCGACCACTCCGTGACACGCTCGCAAACCGTACCGCTTGCATCGAACGTACGTCCGGTGTCACACTGGAGCTATGCTGTCCCGCACCGAGATCGAAGGCCTCAGAAGATCAGCAGCGATGGCGCCGCTCTCCGCCGATGCAGTGACGCAGGTCCTGCAGGCGTGCGAGCAGATGGCCCGCGAGCGCGAGCAGATCCAACTGATCCTCAAGAGCCAGCTGCCCCCCAACTGGAGTGCCGTCAGAGACGCGCTGCGACGCCTGTCGACGATCGTCGGCGAATGAGCCGGCTACGGAACTGTGGGCCGGGGGTTCGATGAGGACGACGCGCAGCTACACACCACGGCCAACATCGGGAGTATCAGCAGTCGCACTGCGCGTCGCCTCATCGAACCAACTCTTCCCACGCGCCTGCCCAGCCAATCACCAGGTTTGGCGCCCGAGCGCCGATGGGTATCGCGGTTGACCGTGACGCCCCACGTGAGCCACGCCGACTTCGTGCTCCTGCCCGACACCACGCGAGCCATCACCCGGTTGTTCGTCGCCGGCCTCGAAGACGTCGGGGCCGGCCGGTCGCGGGCACCGGAGGTCATCGATCGCGTGATGCAGTTGCCCGACGACGCCGTCGTTCGGGCGATGTCGGACATCGAGCAACGGTTCGACAACCGCCATCAGGACCTGGAGAAGACGTTTCGATACCACGCCGAGCTCATGCGACCCGGGATCGAGGCCGACGACTCGGTGTCCGACGCGCGCAAACTGCTGCTCGGCGCGGCCTTCACCCATGAGTACTCCATCGAAGGCGCCTCGCTGTGCAACCCGTCGGCAGTCGTCTACCCACAGCCCGACGATGTCGACGGCGACGTGCGCTTCGTGATGAGCGTGCGCGGCATCGGCGAGGGGCACCGTTCATCCGTGGGGTTCCGCACGGGGGTGTTGAAGGCTGACGGAACGGTGATCGTCGACGAGCCCGCCCCCTACCCGGTCACGGCAGCAGCAACCTCGGGTCGCAACCACCGTTCGGTGTTCGAGGCGAAGGTCGTCGAGGTCCGCGACCGCGAGCTGGCGGCCTACGTGCTCGACGCCTTGCCCGCCACCTTCGCCGACGCCGAACTGGATAACCGCATCGACATGCTCGCCCCGGAGTTCGCCACGCGCCGCTACGCCGAGTCCACCATCGCCCACCTCCGGACCATGGCCCGATCGTCGTACGCTGTTGAGTTCGACCCGTCAACGGAGTTGTCGCAACGTGTGCTGTGGCCACAGTCCCCCGTCGAGGCGCACGGTATCGAAGACGTGCGATTCGTCCCGTTCCGCGACGACTCGGGCGATGTCACGTACTACGGCACCTACACGGCGTTCGACGGTGTCCACATCGCCCAACACATCATCGAGACGCGCGATTTCCGCACGTTCGACATGTCGCCGGTCGGCGGAGACGCGGCCATTGGCAAAGGGCTGGCATTGTTCCCCCGCAAGGTCGGTGGTCGCTATGCAGCCCTGTCGCGTTCGGATCGGGAGACCAACGAGGTCGCATTCTCCGACGACCTTCGATGCTGGAACAAGGCCGAGGTCATCCAGATTCCCGAGCAGTCGTGGGAGATCCTGCAGCTCGGCAATTGTGGTTCCCCGATCGAAACCGAGGCAGGCTGGCTGGTCCTGACGCACGGTGTCGGCGCCATGCGCACGTACTCCATCGGGGCGATCCTGCTCGACCTCGACGAACCGCACAGAGTGGTGTCCATCGCCAGCGAGCCGCTGATCAGCCCCGACGATCACCGCCGTGGCGGATACGTGCCCAACGTCGTGTATTCGTGTGGCGGCTTTGCCCACGGCGACCGCCTCGTCATCCCGTACGGCATCGGAGATCAAAGGATCTCCGTCGCGACGGTGTCGATCTCCGACCTCCTCGGCAGCATGCAGGCCGTCGCCCCGAATGAGAGTGTTTGTCACCCCTGAGGGTGCTTCGGAAACGCAGAGTGATTGACGCCGCGTTCGCGCGGGTAGTGAGATTGGCATGCACGCTGCGATCGTCGGTACCTACCCCCCTACGCGATGCGGCATCGCCACGTTCACGGCCGATGTCGAATCGTCACTGCATCACAACGGCGCCACCACCACGATCGTGTCGGTTGAACCCGGCGGACCGTGCATCGATCGCGACAGCCGGGACTCGTATGTCCGGGCCGCTCGGCATCTGAACGACCTCGGTTGCGACGTGGTCGTGATCGAGCACGAGTTCGGGATCTTCGGGGGTGTGGCCGGCTCGCACATCCTTGCCTTGGCAGGGCACTTGACCGTCCCGTACGTCGTGACCTTGCACACCGTGCTCCCCAAGTACTCCGACGATCAACTGCACGTCGTCCAGCAGTTGTGCCGGCGCGCTGCAGCGGTCACGGTGTTCACGGACACAGCGCGGCGGCTCGTTCTCGAACAGGAACTCGTGCGAGCGTCGGCGGTTCACGTCGTCGCCCACGGCGCGCCACCCGAGCTCTTCGCACGGGTCGACGAATCGGCGGCTCGGCGTCGCCTGTCCCTGCCGCCCGACGTCCCTGTGATGTCCACCTTCGGACTCCTCTCCGAAGGCAAGGGAGTCGAGGATGCGATCGAAGCGATGGCGTTGCTGCGCAACGAGCATCCCGACCTTCACTACGTCGTGGCCGGCCGCACACACCCTGAGGTTGTCCGCCACGACGGGGAGCGCTACCGCGAGGCGCTGTATGCGCTCGTCCAGGATCTCGGCCTCGACGCTCGGGTCACGTTTCTCGACCGGTTCCTCGAACTCGACGAATTGGGCGCTCTGCTCGGCATCTCCGACGTGGTGTGCACGCCCTACCACGGCGAGGACCAGAGCGTGTCCGGCGTGCTGACCTTCGCCCTCGCCGCGGGCTGCCCGATCGCGTCGACTCCCTACCGCTACGCCCGCGACGTGCTCGCCGGCGGTGCGGGGATCCTGGTCGACTTCCACGATCACGAGCAACTCGCCGAAGCGATTCACAAGCTCCTCGGGCCCTCCGGCGACTCGGCGCGGGACGCCGCTCGCCAGGCCTCGGCGAGTCTTTCCTGGCCGACGATCGGAGCCGAGCTGCTCGTCGTGCTGCGCGAAGCGGCACAGACCAACGTGGACGTGCCCGCGGAGCCGTCGCGCCCGATGCCGTCACCCGCTGCGTCGGAGCCCTCCACGACGTACCTTCGGGCGCTGTGCGACGGCGGAGCGGTGTTGCAGCACGCCCATCTGCGCGAACCGAGCATCGATCACGGCTACTGCGTCGACGACGCGGCGCGGATGCTGCCGATCATCGCCGACCTCGCTGTCGAGACCGGTGACGGCTACTGGTATGCGACCATCGCCCGTCTGCTGACGTTCCTCGACGCGGCGGCACGCGATGGCCGCGGGAACTTGCGCGACTTCATGTCGTTCGACGGTCGCTGGTTGGACGAGCCGTACGTCGGTGACCACGTCGGCCGGGCGATCTGGGGTCTCGGCGAAACGATGACCTACGACGCGCCGTTCGCCGCCGACGCCGAAGTGTTGTTGACCAACCTCGTGGACCACATCTCGTCCGAGTGGCCGGCGAGGGCCATCGCCTACGCAACGCTCGGCCTCCTTGCGGCCTCGCGGACCGAACCACGCTTCGCCGATCATCTCGATCGAGTCGTTCCCACGCTGCGCCTGTGGACGCCACAGGACTCCCCGAACTGGAGTTGGTGCGAGTCACGGCTGACATACGACAACGCCCGGCTACCGGAAGTGCTCCTGCGGGTCGGTCATCGTCTCGGCGACGAGCAGCTCGTCCACGCCGGCACGACCATGCTCGATTGGTTCGAGCATCTGTGCCTGCGCGACGGCCACTACAGGTTCCCCGGCTACCGCGGATTGGACAACAGGAGCCAGCTCCCGTGGTCCGGCGACGAACAGCCCATCGAGGCGTCGGCCATGGCCGACGCCCAACTCGCCCGGCTCGAGCTGAGCGGCGACGTGCGGGGTGCGAAGGGCGTGGAGCGATCTTGGTCGTGGTTCCTCGGCAACAACCGCCTCGCCGAACCGCTGATCGATCTGCGAACAGGTGCTTCGTGTGACGGTCTCGGCGAGCGGACGATCAACGCCAACTGCGGCGCAGAGTCGACCATCGCCGCCCACCGGTGCTGGCGGACCTTCAAGGCCGCCCAGTCACTGCTCGCCACCGACGAGGGGATGCGCCCGCCGGCGTCCGTCTGAGCGTCTAGCCAGGCAGTGGCGGGGGATCTCGTTGTGAGTCCGAATCGTCCTTTTCACCGTTTGCAACATCGGCGCGCTCCATCTCCGGTGAGCGCTTCTCCGGCGCGCGGTCCGCTTTGCCCTTCGGGTTCGGTCGTCTCGGTGTCGGCTTGGCCTTCGATCCTTCGCTTTTCGCGTCGCCCTCGTTGCGGTCGGGCTTGCCATGATCGTTCATGGAGTGCCGGTACCCGAGTCGAAAAGCTCCCAATCAACCCCCACCCGCGGCGCGGGCTTCGTCCAGATTGGGCCGTGGTCGGAGAACGCTCGTCAGTCCGATCCCGACGGCGGCACCCGCGAACGGGCCGACCACGAACACCCACAGGTGTTCGAAATGACCGGCGACGATCGCCGGACCGAGGGAGCGAGCAGGGTTGAGTGACGCACTCGTGAACTCCCCCGCCAACAGATGACAGACCAACAGCGTCGCCCCGACAGCGAGTGCCGCCTCGGTGCCGATCAGCGAGTGCTTGTGAGCAGTGTTGAGGATCACGACGACCAGCAGGGCGGTGACCAACGCTTCGATCATGACGCCGCGCCACGCGGTGACGTGCACGACGCTTGCGCCGTCGAACGCGACCCTGCCGAAGAGCGCGCGGAGGATCAATGCGGCGAGAAGGGCACCCGACACCTGCGCCACCCAATAGATCGGGACGCGGCCCCACGCGAACACTCGCCGAACGGCGAACGCCGTGGTGACCGCCGGGTTCAGATGAGCGCCGGAGATGTCGCCGAGCGAGTAGATCATCGCCGCGACAACGCCCGCCGGGACGGCCGCCTTGACCGTGCGATCGATGCGATCGGGGAACAGCGTGGCGGCAACCTCGACCCCGGCGCCGCCCAGGGTGAGGAAGAAGGTTCCGATGACCTCGGCGCCGGCCTGCCGCCAGAACGGAGGCGGTATTTCCGGATCGGCTTCCGCTGCCGAGCCCCTCATCTCGACTGACACGACCTGGCGTTTCCCCGCCGCCGATCACCCGAAACGGGCAACTCGAAATTGGCGTCGAGAGGAGGGGGCCAGCCGTTTGCTGCCTCGGCGCGTTGGGTACGCCCCAGTCACTTCACAGCCTCGCAGAAGGAGTTCGCCGTGACTGACATCGCCCAAGATCAAGACATCGTCAAAGTCCTGCAATCACAACACGACCAGGTTCGAGAGATGTTGGCAACCATCGGGAAGGCCTCGGCGTCGGACCGTGCCGGGTCGTTCCAGGAGTTGATCAGCATGCTCAAGGCCCACGAGGCCGCAGAGGAATCGGTCGTGTATCCCGCGATCCGCAGCGTCGGCGGCGAGTCCGTCGCCAATCAGCGCGTCGCCGAGGAGAAGGAAGCCGAGACGGTGATCGCCGGTCTCGAGAAGGCTGACCCGGCATCGAGCGAGTTCGCCGAGAAGTTCAACAAGTTCCATGCCGCCGTCGAAAAGCACGCTTCGGCCGAGGAGTCCGAGGTGTTCCCGCTGCTGTCGAAGAAGTTCGACAACGACAAGCGACGCGAGATGGGCTCGGAGTTGCAGCAGGTCGAGCAGCAGCACGGCTGGACGCCGAACGGGCGGCACTGAGCCGCTCGAGGGCGTCCGCTCAGGTCAGCGCATCGAGAAGCTCTGACAACGGGCACCCGGCAATACCGACACACGTGTCGGCAGCTCCGTAGTACAGCCTGACGTGGCCATCGACAATGGTGGCGCCCGTCGGAAAGACGACGTTGGGTACGTCGCCCCGCCGCTCCCACCCAGTTTCCGGGGCGAGTACCCAACGCTCGGCTCTTGCCACCACGCGATGCGGTTCCTCGAGATCGAGCAGGGCAAGGCCCGCCCGATAGAGCGAACCCGACGTCGTGTCGCGCACGCCGTGATAGATCAGCAGCCAGCCGACCTCTGTCTCCAACGGTGGCGGGCCGGCGCCGATGCGCCGGCTGTCCCACCAACCGCCCGGTCGGCAGCCCATCACATGATGCGCGTTGCCCCACGTCCGCAGGTCGTTGCTGGACGAGATCCACACGTCGGCGGCACCCGACTGCTGCACCACCGGCCGATGCAGCATCCGCCACTCTCCATCGATGCGCCGAGGGAACACGACAGCGTTCTTGTCCTCCGGCGGGATCACGATCCCGATTCGCTCGACCGTACGGAAGTCTTTCGTTGTGGCGAGATAGACACACGGGCCACCGCGTCCGTAGGCGGTGCAGGCGATCACATATGCGCCGATCTCGTCGAGGTAGGTGAGGCGAGCATCCTCGAAGCCCCACTCACACGACGCTTCGGCAGGGTCGCCGACGAGCAGCGGCTCGTGGTCGAGCTCCCAGTCGTGGACGCCGTCGTCCGATCGGGCGATGTGGATGGACGACATGCCGCGGCGATCTTCGACGCGCAATGCCAGCACGGTCTTGCCGTCGACGATGCAGGCGCCCGGATTGAAGATCGTGTTGCATCCCGGCAGCGAGGCCGGGCCGAGAATCGGCTCATCCGTCAAACGTTCGAACATCGCAGGCCTTCCCTTCACTCGTCGCGATCTGCTTGCGCAACAGCCAACGCAGTCATCAGATACGCGATCGTGGATTCGGCTCCGGTGTTGACGTTACGTTCCGTCGCGCCGAGCCCATCGTGTCCGGCACCGGTGTCGAGATCGACCATCGGCACACCCAGGCGGTTGACGCCGTGGAACCAGTCCAAGCCGCGCCGCACTCGAGAACGGTGCGCCGCGTCGCGTGTGACGCGGTACGCGGCCAGGTGGGCTGCGGCGAGCGCGGCTACCTCGATCGGCTGCTCGTCGCCGCTGTCCTCCAAACGGTCGTGCGGACCGAGGCCGAGGTGACCGACGTAGCGGATTGGAGAACCGTTCGACATGGTGATTTCGTCGAGCCACGCCAAGAGTCGCAGACCGCAGTCGACGACCTCGGAGATCGACAGCAGTGCACCGCATTCGATCAGTGCCTGCGGAACCCGGCCGGCGTCGTACCGGACGCGAGGCTCGGGCCACGGCCAACTCGAGGCCAGGTCGATGTCGGAGCAGATGAAGGAGCAGGCATCGCGGATCATCGTGTGCAGCTGGGGATTCGGCGCGCCGAGGCGGCTCAGACCGAGCAACGCGAACACTCGGGTCATCAGCGGGGCCTGTAGAAGGCGACGATGGTCGATCACGGCGCGAGCGCGATCCACTGCCCACCCGGCGAGCGGGTGGTCGCCTACGGACAGCTCACCCAGTGCCCAGATCGCCCGTCCGACGTGATCACCCTCTGACGCTTCCTCGCACCACGTGCGATCGAACGACATGAAGTTGTGCGCGATCATCGGCCCTTCGATCGCGGCGTCGACGAACGATGCGCAACGAACGAGCGGGGTCGTCCAGTTACTGTCGCCGATTCGTTCGAGGGCACGCATCACGATGATTGCCCTTGCCACGTCGTCGAGGCAGTAGCCGTGCCGCCGATCCGGCACCACCCCGTTGCAGTGCTGGAGGATGCCGGTGTCGTCGAGCAGGACACGGAAATGGGCGGTCGGAATGCTCTGCGTCAGGGCCATCCGTACCGACGATTGCCCACCCTGCTGTCGCTCAAACTGCGGCGATCAGCCCGACGTGTGGGGCGACGAAAGGACGGTGTGGAAACGCTGCGCGTTGGGCATCACTCGGCCATGGCCGCTGGCGAACTACGCGTCGGCTGTTCGGGCTGGTCGTACAAGGACTGGCGCGGCGTCGTGTATCCCGCTGACGTTCCCCAACGGCGATGGTTCGAGTGCTATCAGGAGCTGTTCGACACCGTCGAGCTGAACTCGACCTTCTACCGGCTTCCCACCGCGACCGCGGTCGAAGGGTGGGCCGCCGCTGCCAAACCGAACTTCCTGTTCGCGCTGAAGCTCGGCGCGTTCGGATCGCATCGCATGAAGCTCCGCGACGCGTCGTCGTGGTTGCCGAACCACCTCGACAGGGCACTGCGCCTCGGTCCACATCTCGGCCCCACCCTGGTCCAGTTGCCGCCGCGGTGGAAACGCAACACCGAACGTCTGGACGAGTTCTTGGAGATCGCGCCGACGACGATGCGATGGGCAGTGGAGATCCGCGAACCGTCGTGGCTGCACGACGACGTCTTCAACGTGCTTCGCAAGCACGGCGCCGCTCTGTGCATCCATGATCTGTTGCCGTCGCACCCGTTCGAGCTGACGACCGACTGGACATATCTCCGGTTCCACGGTCCCGACGCCATCAACCGTCCGTATCACGGCGCCTACGGAGCCGCCGGGCTGTGTCCGTGGACGCGACGTCTGCGATCGGTGCTCGACAGTGGCTGCGATGTGTACGCGTACTTCAACAACGACTGGCACGGCAACGCGGTCAACGACGCGAAGATCCTTCGCGCTCAGTTGGAATCCGACTAGCCCGTCGGCTGCGGGGCTCCGTCGAGCACTGCGGCGCGACGGGCGTGCGCCTCGTCGAGGTCGTGCAGTTGACGCGATGCTCGCTCGATCAGCGCGTCGAAGTCTTGCCGTTCGGCAAGAGGCGTGCGTTGCAACGCGGCCCACAGATCGAGCTTGCCGGTGACGCCCATCCGCATCCCTTCCAGCTCGACGAGGCTGGTCAACGGTGATCGGTGGAACAGCTGGCCGTTGGTCTTCAGTGTTCCGACCGCTTCACCGACTCGCGACACCGCCGACTTGTACCAGCGGGGTTCGATTCCCTCTGCCTTCATGATCGACAGGAGCGTGGTGCGATCCTCCTCGATCTCATTGGCGATGCGCTCCAGCGTGCTGCCGTCCTCGGCACTGCGTTCGGCGTCGGCGAGGCGACGCATTCGACGACTTCCGGCCGCAGCGGCGGCGCAGTGGTCGGTGAGATAGATCTCCAACAGCTCGTTCGGCATGGTCACTCCCCTGCCGGCCGCGACGCGTCGGCGTCCGGCGCTGCGCCCAGCTCCGCGAGGGCCGGCAGCAACTCACGGCTGAAGAAGCGGAAGAACTCCTCGTGGTTGTCGCCGATCTGGTTGATGTAGACGCGGTCGAAGTCGTTGTCGATGTGCTCCTTGAAGGCGTTCACGATCGGCTCGAGCGCTGGGCCGCACGGAATCTTCTCGGCCATCGACTCGACCGTGACGAGCTGCGATGCTTGTTCGAACAACGCCGGGCTGCGCAGATCCTGGGTCAGCTCACCGGGTACGCCGCTACTTCGCCACAGATGATGGGCACGCTTGGCACAGTCGTCGGCATCCGGTCCCCAGCAGATCTTCAGCGTCGACACAGCGGGTCCGCGGCCGCCCTTCGAACGGTAGCGATCGAGCAGTTCCTTGGCCGGCTTCGTGGAGATGAACCCGTCGGCGACCTCGGCGGCGATGTCGGTCGCCCGCGGACCGAACGCGCTCATCAAGATCTTCGGCGGCGTGGCCGGCAGGGTGTAGATCCGGGCGTTCTCCACGGTGAAGTAGTCGCCGCGGTAGACGATCTCGCGGCCGCTCCACAGCTGACGCATCACGTCGATGGATTCGACCAACATCTCCAGGCGTTCGTCGGCCAACGGCCACGGGTCTCCGTAGATGTGCTCGTTGAGGTACTCGCCGGTGCCGACTCCGAGCTCGAATCGGCCGTCGAGCGCCACGGCCGACGTTGCCGCGGCCTGGGCGATGATTGCCGGATGAATGCGCATCGTCGGGCAGGTGACCATCGTGGTCACCGACAAGGGAGTCGTCGCCGCGATCGATCCGATGACGGTCCACACGAACGGACTGTGGCCCTGGTCGTCGAGCCACGGGTGGAAGTGGTCGGAGATCGCTACCGAGCCGATCCCGACATCGGCGACCATCTGAGCCTGCCTGGTCAACGTTTTGGGATCGTGTTCTTCGCTGGACAGGAAATATCCGATTTCGACCATGACGTCACCTCCGACTCGACACGACGCGTTTACCCAGCTCCGCTCGATTTATGCATCGCCGGTCCGGCGATGGTCGTGGGTCAGGCGCTTTCGGCGTCGGCCCTCGGTGCCGGGGCCGAGGCCGAGAGGTAGGGCAACACTCCGGTGATCTCGAGGACGGTCAGGGGCAAGCCCCGGGCGCCGACGACACTGAGAGCGATGTTGGCCTTGTCGAGCTCCTGCCGGCAACGCAACAGCGCGGCGATTCCGCTCGAGTCGATGAAGCTCACGTTGGCCAAGTCGAGCACGACGTCTCTGGTCTCGGACCATCCGGCGACCACGGCGACCACGGCGTCGATCTCGTGCGCACTACCGACATCGACCTCTCCGCCGACGGTCAGAACTGCGCGAGTGGCGTCGTCCGAGGTGGCGATCTCTATCTCGAACTTCTCTTGCGCTTCCACTTCGTCAGGCCTCCTGGGGCAGGGACGGGACGGAGACGATCGACGCTGTCTTTTGAACCTCAGGCCGGCTCCAAACTGAATTGGCTGAGGACGCAAGTACTACCACACGGGTGATCTGGCTGCCAGTAGCCCCGACGGTTGATTTCTACGCCCCCGACGACGAAATCGGACGTCCCACCACCATCTGTGCGGTGACGGCGGGATCAAACGCCTCGCCGAGTTGATGGTCGGCTTGCGCGCCGACGGCGTCGAGCACCTTGGCGAAGAAACTGCGTGCCGCGGCAGCGAACACGACGTCGGCGATGTCGTTGTCGGACAGGCCCGCGGAGCGCAGGGCGTCGACATCGCCGACGGAGATTCCCGCGGCGTCGACGGCCACCTTTCGGGCGAACGCCATCACCGCCCGGTCTGTCTCGTCGAGCGAGCTGCCCTCGGGGTCCGCGGCAATCGCGAGCATCGTCACTTCATCGTGACAGGCGTCGCGAAGGAACTTCGAGTGCGCTGCAGTGCAGTACGTCGAGTGCAGCGCACGCGCAGCTGCGATGGTGGCCAGTTCGAAGCGGCGTCGGTCCATGCCGTCGCGCACCGCGGTGTTGAGCGCAGTCCAGGCGCGAGCGACGTCGGGACGCGAAGCGAACGCGGCCGCGTAGTTGGGCACGTATCCCCACCGGCTGGCCTGCTCCTCGTACCACTCGCGGACCTCGTCCTGCTTCGTCGGATTCGTCGGATCGATGAACATCGGCATCGACCGTACCCCCGGCCACGGTCGCGCCACCCGCGGCGGGTGATTGCGCGGCGCCGGCGCACGGACCAACATCGGAGAAGGTGAACGGCTCGAACGTCTTGGCAACCAGAGCTCCCCCGAGCGACACCTTCCACCGGGTGCGTCGACGGGAGCGGTTGCGGAGCACCTTCTGGTTCATCCCGGCGATCTTCGTACCGATCTCAGCCATCCTCGCGGTGGTCATGCACCGGGTCGACCAGGCGATCAACTTCGCTCCCGGCGAGGGCGCGTGGTGGGTCGCCAGTTCGTCCGCGGCGACCAACGTCCTGTCGACGATCGCCGCGGCGATGCTGACATTCGTCGGTGTCGTCTTCTCGGTCACACTCGTCGCGCTGCAGCTGGCCAGCTCTCAGGTGTCACCGCGAGTGCTGCGCAGCTTCGTCCGCTCCCCGATTCCGAAGCTCGCCTTCGGAACGTTCATCTCGACGTTCGTCTACTCGCTGTTCCTGCTCTCGCAGATCTCCGGCTCGAACGCCCGCTTACCGGTGGCCGGGGTCGCGGTCGCCTTGCTCCTCGTCCTCGCATGTATCGCGATCTTCATCGTCTACGTCGACACGACGGTTCGCCGCATGCAGGTGAGCCACGTGATCTCCGCGGTGGCCGGCGAGACGCGTCACGCGATCCTGCAGACACACCGAGGGATGGACGGCTACGTCACGGCTCGGTTTCCCGAGGTTGCCGACGAGACGGCGGCGGTGGTGCTCGACCACAGCGTCATTGCCGGCAGGCGGCCGTCGCGTGGCGTCGTTCAAGGTGTCGATCTGGCCCGGATCGTCGAGCTGGCTCGGCAGCACGACGTGGTCGTCCATCAAGTGCGAAGAGTCGGTCAGTTCGCCGCCGAGGGCGACTTGATGTTCGAGGTTGCCGGGTTCGACGCAGGCAAGGACTCTCCGTCTGCCCAGCAGGTCTTCACCGGGATCGTCGACCTCGGCCGCGAGCGCACCCTCTATCAGGACCCGCTCTACGGCATCCGCCAACTCGTCGACACCGCGACGCAGGCGCTCTCGCCTGCCGTCAATTCGACCACGACCGCGGTGCAGGCACTCGATCGGCTCTTCGATCTCGTCGGTCGCATCGGTCGGCTGCCGACTCCGACGGGCTTCGTCGCCGACGACGACGGAATGGTGCGGTTCGTCTACCCGGTCTTGACGTGGACCGACGTCGTCGAACTCGCTTTCGTGGAGATCCGCCAATTCGGTTCTGGGGCGACGCAGATCACCCGCCGGTTGCTGGCCGGCTTCGACGAGCTGTTGCGAGATCTCCCCGAGGACCGCCACGACGCGATCCGCGCCCAGCAGGAAGCGGTGACCCACGGGGTCCAGCAGCGAGCGGTCAACAGCGCCGACATGGCGACGGCGCTGAGGCCCGACCCGATGGGTCTCGGCTGACCCGCGATGTCACTCGGGGCGTAGGCGTTCCAAGAACTCTTCAGCGGAACGTGCATGGTCGAACAGGCGATGCCACTCGCGAATGTGCATCTGTCCGAAGTCGAACGGGATGTTGTGCGGGCCCTTGGTGCCGCCCATGTGCTGGTAGTCGGCGGGCACGGTGAACGTCGGCGGTGTTCGAGTGGATCGCGTGGTGGTGAGCACCCCCTCGAAGGTCGGGGCTACGGCGACACGCTGCCCCAGCTTCGCCGTCGTCGGGTCGATTCCGGCCCACTTCAAGATCGTGGCGATGAACGAGGTGTGGTCGAACTCCCACTTCGATTCGTCCGGCTTCCGGAACACCGTTCCCGGCGTGAGGTAGGGCGACACGAGAATGGTGGGCACGCGCGGCCCCATCCAGGTGAAGTCGAACGCACGCAGGCTCGGTACCGCATCAGGCTTGACCGTCCTCGGCGGGGGGACGTGATCGAAGGTTCCGCCGTGCTCGTCGAACGAGATGATGAACAACATGTCGTCCCAATAGCGGCTGTGGACCAACGCGTTGTAGAGCTCGTTCAGGTCCCACTCGGCCTGTCCCACCCATGCCGGCGAGTGGTAGTCGTTGCCCTGCAGGCCGACGAAGTCGGTCGGCGCGCCGTACCCACCGCTCCAGAACGGCTCGATGTAGCACAGGTCCGGTAGGTCGTCGGAGTCCAAGGTGTTCATGAACGTTTCGTACGAGCCGGCCACGCCGTCCTTCGCCTTCCAGGCCGCACGGATCTGCGGGAAGATGTCGACGGTGAAGCACTCGCCGAACCATCGCGGGTCCATGTCCCAGAACCCGTTGTACTGGTAGTAGATGCCCCACGACTTGCCCGAGTTGGAGTTCGTCAACACGTTGAAGAGCGTGAGCGCGTCGTAGTACTCGATGTCCTTGTTGTCGACCGCGCCGAGCGAGGTGCCACAGACCGAGAAGGCCCGATTCGGATTGGTCTCGGTGGGCACCGACGAGAACCAACGATCGGACACCGCGTACGACTCGGCCAGTCCGTACAGCACGGGCAACTGCTGCGCCGTGTACGCACCCATCACCTCGTCGACGGTGTCGTACCACTTGCCGTAGTCGCACGCGAATCCGGTCATCGGCGCCGAATCAGTCCACGGCGGATTCGGGTACTGCTCGTACGCGTTCCAGTACATCTGCTGGGTGACGTTCTCCCACCACTCGTTGGGATTCCAACGAGGCTGGCGCATCGGCTGGAAGCGATCTTGTGTGCCCTCTGCCGGCGCATAGCGAGTGCTGCCGATGTAGTTCGCGATCTCCGGTGTGATGCCGTCGAAGAACGGGCACGACTTCGGCGGGAACACCCGAGATGGGGGCAACTTCTCGTTGTTGTACAGCCAGCCGAGCATGTGATCGAGCGACCGATTCTCGAGCGTCAGCCAAACGATCTTCTTGATCTGAGGAAGCGCCGACGCCATCGACGATTGCCTAGCACACCGCCGGCGGCGCATTCGACGAGCGATTTCCGGCCACTGGTAGCCTCGCCCGGCATGGCCTCGATGCGCTCCACGAGGGCGGTCGTGTTCTGCGACATCGTCTCGTCGACCGAAGTCCGCGGCCGCCTGGGCGACACTCGAGCAGACGCCTGGTTCGCCGGTCTGCTGGCCCAGATCGAGGCTGCGGTGGTCGATGTCGACGGTGTCGTCGTCAAGGCGCTCGGCGACGGGGTGATGGCCGTGTTCACCTCCGCCGGCGATGCACTCGACGCCGCGGTGGCGATGCAGCAGGGCACCCACGCGTACGGCCGCCGGGCGGCGGTGGAAGCCGCGTCGTTGCGGGTGGGCGTGTCGATCGGCGATGTCGCAACGACCGGTGATGACTGGAACGGCATGCCCGTCGTACAGGCGGCCCGCCTGTGCTCGGCGGCCCGACCCGACGAGATCCTCGCCGCCGACATCGTGCGGATCCTCGCCGGCAGCCGCTGTTCGGTGCCGATGGTTCCCGCCGGCGACTACCAGCTGAAGGGAATCGACGAGCCGGTCGCCGTCGTGCGGGTCGAATGGACTCCGATTCCGAACTTCACGACGGCCGACCTTCCAGCGTCGCTCGACGCCGCGCGCCGCGGACCCTTCGTCGGCCGCGCTCCCCTCGTCGCCGACCTGTACGACACGTGGAAGTCGAAGGAGTGGCGCACACTGCTCGTGGCCGGCGAACCCGGTATCGGCAAGACGCGCCTCGTCGCCGAGCTGGCACACCGGATGCACGACGGCGGTTGCACGGTGGCGGTCGGCCGCTGCGACGACGAGTTGTCGGTCAGCTACCGGCCATGGGTCGAGGCATTGGGCCCCGTCGTCGACGGGTTGGGCAGCGACGTGTTCGATCAACTCCCGGCCGACCACATCGGCGAGCTGTGTCGCCTCATTCCCTCAATGGCACGGCGCTTCACGCCGCCGAACACCGACCTCGTCGTCGATGCCGACACCCGCCACGCGATGGTCGTCGACGCAGTCATCGCCTTGCTCGGTGTCGCAGGACCGCTCGCCATCGTCCTCGACGACATGCACTGGATCGACCAACGATCCCTGCAGCTTTTCCGACGGGTGGTAGCCGCCGATCTCCCCGACCTCGCCATCATCGGCACCTACCGCGACACCGATCTTGATCGGCTCCATCCACTCACCGCGACACTCGCCGATCTGCGGAGGATGACGGGCATCCGCCGGGTTGCGTTGAGCGGCCTCGACGGCTCGGCGGTGGTCGAGTTCCTCGAGCACTCGGCCGGCCATGCGCTCGACACCGACGGCCTCACGTTGGCTCGGGCGGTGCACGCCCGTACGGCCGGCAACCCGCTGTTCGTCGGTGAGTTGCTGCGGCACCTGGCCGACACCGGAGCGATCGCATTCGTCGACCGGCGTTGGACGGGTGGTCCGGAGCCGATCACCCTGCCCGAGGGACTCCGCGAGGTGATCGGACGTCGACTCACCAGCCTTGGCACCGACACCATCCGCGTGCTGCAGGTCGCCGCGGCGATCGGCACGAGCTTCGACGTCGGCGTCGTCGAGGATGTCGCCGGCAGCGGCGCCGGCGACGGTCTCGACGTGCTCACCTGCGTCGAAGGCGCTCAGGCGGCCGGCATCGTCGTCGACACCGGTCGCCTCTTCGAGTTCCGCCACGCGGTCATCCGCGATGTGCTGCTGGCTGATCTGTCGGCGGCCCGACGCCAACGTCTGCACCGCGATCTCCTCGTCGTGCTCGAGCAGCGATGGGCGCTGACCATCGACAACCATCTCGAGGAGTTGGCGTACCACCATGCCCAGGCCCGCTCGCCGCGGGCCGCGGCGTGGAATCTCCGCGCCGCCGAGGCGGCGATCGCCTCACTCGACGTCGGTGCCGTTGCGCTCGCCGATCGCGGGCTGGCTCTGCTCGACGTCGCCGATCCAGTCGAGCCGACCCTTCGGTGCGACCTGTTGATCGCCAGGGCGACCGCGGCGCGCCTCACCGGTGCCGAGACGATCGACGACGCGCGGTTGGCGTTCACCGAGGCAGTCAAGCTGGGCGACCAGGAGCGCATCGGCCGGGCGTTGCTGTCGGTCAGCCTCCGCTCGACCGCGGCCTCGCACATCGAGCATCTCGACTTCTTGTCGCAGGGTCTGAAGTTGCTCGACGACACCACGCTGATCACGCGTTGGAACACCGAAGTCGCCCTGATCGTGCGCGAGTTCATGAACGCCGAGACCGACCCGAGATCACATCGCGATCGCGTACGCGTCGTCGTCGATCACCTCGACCCTGCCGACACCGTCGCCTGTCAGATCGCGATGCGCTGCGCGCGCAGCCTCACCAGCACCAACCAGCCCCACGACGCCTTGCCGATCACCGAACGGTTCAACGCCAACTGCGACGGCGTCGACACCGAAGGCTTTCCGGTCGAAATCGCGCTGTCGACGATGTGGCTGCACTTGGGTGATCGCGATGCATCGGAC
>Ga0157378_10001571_pt1 | contig 20630 bp, 24 predicted proteins | sample M65metaG_FD_115309 | JGI IMG/M metagenome (GOLD analysis project Ga0157378, IMG submission 115309) | Miscanthus rhizosphere microbial communities from Kellogg Biological Station, Michigan, USA - M6-5 metaG | ecosystem: Host-associated > Plants > Roots > Rhizosphere > Soil | place: USA: Michigan...
TCTGCTTTTGCGGTCGCTATTGGGGGTAAAGCGGACATGACTTGTTGCGGCGCATATGTCCGCTTGTGACCCAAAGCGGACATCGCTGACCCGCTTCCAAGATGCTGTTGCAACTTGCTACGATCCACGCCTCGGGTGTCGGGGGGCGGCAATGAGACGGCGCGAGTTCATCGCACTTGTCGGTAGCTCTGTGGCATGGCCACTGGGAGCGGTCGCCCAGACAGAGCGACCCAATTTTCTACGGGTTGGAACGGCATCACCGACACAGCGTCGTGCCAGCACATCATTTCTATTACCATTCGAGCAGCGAATGGCCGAGCTTGGTTATGTTGATGGAAAAAACTTTGCACTCGAGTTCATCGAACTTACTCAGCCCAATCAATTCGTCGAAGCATTCAAAGAACTGGTTCAGCGGAAAGTCGATGTGCTTCTTGCATATGGTGCGGAAGCTTCATTGAATTCTGCAATGGCCGCAAGCAAGACGACCCCGATCGTGATGGTGGCAATTGATTATGATCCAATTCATCTGGGTCTTGTCAGCAATCTGGCGCGTCCTACGGGGAATGTGACAGGTTTGTTTTTTGAGCAAATTGAGCTGGCGGCGAAACGGATACAGGTTCTGAAGGATGCGTTCCCCGCAATGACTGCGGCTACAGTCTTTTGGGACGAAATATCAGCCGATCAATGGAACGCCACCAAGGAGAGTGCCGAAAAGTTCGACTTGCAAGTTACCGGCATCGAGCTGCGCGAGCGTCCTTACGATTACGAGCGGGCCCTTCTGCGAGCACCAGCCACGCATCGAGACTTTCTGATCGTGATGACTTCGCCATTTTTTGCGGCTGATCGCAAACGGCTTGTTGACTTCACAACGCACAAACACATCGGTTCCATGTTTGTTTTTCGAGAGTACGTCGATTTGGGCGGGCTGATGTCATACGGACCAAACAGGGTTGTCCTGTCGCGGCGTATGGCTGACTACGTCAATCGGATTGCGCGGGGAGCAAAGCCCAGCGATCTTCCCATCGAAAGTCCAACTATTTTTGAGACCGTCATCAATCTCAAGACCGCAAAGTCGCTCGGCCTTAAGTTTTCGCAGGCCATGCTGCTGCGCGCCAACGAGGTGATCGAATGAGGCGGCGCGATTTCATCAAGGTCATTGCGGGGGCGACGACGACGTGGCCAGTTGCAGCTCGGGCGCAGCAGGCCGAGCGCATGCGGCGTGTCGGCGTGCTCTCAGGCTTAGCGGAGAGTGATGTGTCTGCTCAGCCCATGGTTGCGGCGTTCGAAAGCGCGCTCGCAAAGCTGGGGTGGACGCGAGGGCGCAACGTGGTGATCGAGTATCGCTGGGGCGGTAGCGACGCCAACACGATACGCAGACGAGCGGCGGAATTGGCCGCGCTGGCACCGGACGTCATCTTCGTCAGTGGGGGTCGGGGCTTAGAACTGTTGCTTCAAGCAACCCGATCCGTGCCGATAGTGTTTGCCATAGTCCCTGATCCACTCGGCTCAGGCTTTATCGAGAGCCTGTCGCGGCCAGGCGGCAACGCAACCGGGTTTTTGATGTTTGAATACAGTCTGGCCGGAAAATGGCTCGAACTGCTTAAAGAGATCGCGCCGAACGTAACTCGGGCAGCTGTCCTTCGGGATCCCGCGATAGCCGCAGGAACCGGCCAATTTGCGGTTATCCAATCCGTGGCGCCGTCCCGCGGCGTGGAGGTTATCCCGCTCAACATGCGCAACGCCGCCGAAATCGAGCGCGCCGTCGGATCCTTTGCGCGCTCCGGCAATGACGGCCTTATCGTGACAGCTGGCGTAGCAGCGCTTACTGCTCGCGAGCTAATCCCTTCATTGGCGGCCAAGCACAAACTACCCGCGATCTATCCCGCTCGCGACTTTGTCAAAAGCGGTGGCCTGATCTCATATGCTGCTGATTTTATCGACCAGTACCGAAACACAGCGTCGTACGTGGATCGCATCCTTAGGGGTGAGAAGCCTGCTGACATGCCGGTGCAAGCGCCCACCAAGTACGAATTGGTCGTCAATCTTAAGACTGCCAAAGCGCTCGGTCTTACCGTGCCCGCGTCCGTGCTTGCGCGCGCCGACCAGGTGATCGAATGAGTGGCGCGCTATGTCCGCTATTGGCCCAAAGCAGACATCCGCGAATGGAAACACCTGAGATCGTTGATTAAGAGTCTTGCATGAATCTTACGCCTGTCGATCGCCTGGAAATTCTTATTCTCGTAGACAACGCGACGGATATGCTTTCGAGCACGCCGTCTCACGTCGAAAGTGAGGCCGCCGGTTTGATGCGCCGCGGTATTCGAATGTTGGCCGGCAAATGCTTGTGCTGCGCAGCGCATGGTCTTTCTTGTCTCATCACGGTGCATCACGGTACCGCCAGTCATACTGTTCTTTTTGATACAGGGCCCGAGGAATATTCGTTCGAGCGTAACGTCACTCGTCTTGGGGCCGATCTTGGATCGGTTGAGAGCATCATACTTTCACATGGCCATTGGGATCATGCGGGCGCAATGCTGCTGGCGTTGGGCATGATCCGCAACCGCAACGGTGGACGCAAGATTCCCTACTACGCCCATCCGGGTATGTTTCACTCGCGCGCGGTAAGAATGCCGAATGGAGTTCTGCGTCTGATGGAGGATATTCCCAGCGTGGAGGACCTCACGGCGTTTGGGGCGGAGGTTATTGTAACCACCGAACCGCAAGTCATGCATGACAGTATGTTTTTCGTGAGCGGCGAGATTCCGCGTGTTACGTCTTACGAGCGCGGTTTTCCCGGCCAAGTGCGACTGATGGAGGATGGAAAGAACTGGGAGGCCGATGAATTGCTTTTGGACGAGCGCTTCCTCGCGGTCAACGTCGCGGGCAAGGGCCTAGTTGTTCTCAGTGCCTGCTCGCATGCAGGCGTTGTCAACGTACTAATGCACGCGCGCGATCGCTTTCCCGACGTGCCTCTGCATGCGGTGATGGGTGGCCTACATCTCTCCGGTCCGAATGAGGCAGTTATTTCACAAACCGTGGAAGGCCTTCGCAGTTTCGACTTGAAAACAATCGCAGCAGGACATTGCACTGGGTGGCGGGCCTTGACGGCGCTCGCCACTGCCTTCGGCGACAAGATCTTGGCTCCTACAGCTGTCGGGAAACGATACGTCTTCTAAGAGATTTTATGTCCGCTATTGGACCAAAGCAGACATGACGGTTTGCACCGCACACGTCCGCTTTTGGGGGCAAAGCGGACATCGTGGTTGGCAGTGTGCTAAGTTCGCTAACCGCAACGGGCGCCCGGATGTGACGCGCGTCACATACAATTTTTCCATTTCAGGTACTTAGGTTATGGGCAAAGCGGGGGCATAAGCGTGAATCTCCTCATTCTCGTGGTCGATGACGAGCCTGACGTCGAGACGCTGTTCCGCCAGCAATTTCGGCATGATATCCGCGCCGGCCGCTTCACGATGGAATTTGCCCAATCCGCTCCAGCGGCGCTTGAGCGCATCACTAACGCGGCGGACGCGTCAATCATCTTGATTTTGTCCGACATCAACATGCCGGGGATGAGCGGTCTCGAACTGCTGCCTAAGGCGAAAGCCATACGGCCAGACGTTCCGATCATCATGATCACCGCATACGGTGATGCGGACACCAAGCAGAAGGCGCTGGAGAACGGGGCTGAGGCACTTCTCACTAAGCCCATTGATTTTGTGATACTGCGCACTGAGATCGATGCACGGGTCGAGCGCGCCGCGTAATCCCGACTAGGTCGGCTCTTGGCATTTAGCGGACATCGGCTTGTGCGCTGCACATGTCCGCTTTGGACCCAAAGCGGACACATTGGCGCACTTGCTGCCGCTCCTCAGACACGCTCCAGCACTTGGTGCGGCCCTAACGGAGGTTCGGCACGAACCGGGTCCCCGGTACGGACCTCGCCATCACAATGCACGATGCCCATGATACCGGCCTTGCGAATAAGATTCCCATGCTCGTCTCGGGAAAGAACTGCGGCCATCAAACCAGGCCGGTACTTATTCAACTGTTTGCAAGGATTCCGAAGTCCGGTGACTTCGACGATCGCCGTTTCGCCAATGTGAAGTCGCGTGCCTCGCGGCAACCGCAGCAACTCGATGCCTCGGGTCAAGATGTTCTCTCCAATCGCGCCCGGGCCAAGCCGGAATCCCGTAGCATTGAGCTCGTCCAGCAGCTCGTAATGGAGCAGGTGGACCTGTCGTAGATTCGGTTGGGTGGGGTCTTTTGCAACACGCGATTGATGCTTCACCGTTACGCCCAAATGTGCATCGCCCTCCACCCCTAATCCTGACAGCAGCCGAATGCTTTGTTGCACTTGCTTGGTGAAGTGATGTGCTCCGCTTAGGCTCACCGCAACCACGGATCCAAGAGGAAACCTTGAGGTCATGCATGCTCCCGTTCGCATAGCCGGGGTGGGATCGAACCCTGCAAAATACTCATACATACGAAACGCAAGCGTTGTTGTGGCGGCCTGAGCGGGACGGACCAGTCTGGAGACTAAGTGACGACTTCCTGTGTGCGGATCGCCCAGAACGTCATCCGTCGTTCGATGATGACGAACGCTTGGTACATGCCAACGCCCATCACTCCGACCACAACCAGCGCGGCAAAGACGAGCGGGACATCAAAACGGCCACTTGCGACCATCATCAGATAGCCGATTCCGGAATTGGCCGCGACAGTCTCGGCGACGACCGAACCGATGAAGGCGAGTGTAATCGCCACCTTCAGCGAAGCGAAAAAGTACGGCATCGCTCGTGGAATTCCGATTTTTGTCAGAATCTGCCATTTGCGCGCGCCGAGCACGCGAAGCACGTCCTGCCATTCAGGCTCAATGGTCGCGAGGCCCGTCGCGACATTGACTACAATCGGGAAGGTCGCGGTGGCAAACGCGGTGATAATCGCAGGCACGGTTCCTATTCCGAACCAGATCACCAGAACCGGCACGATCGCGACTTTCGGAATTGAGTTGAATCCGATCATGATCGGGTAAAGCCCGTCATAGACGGCGGGCGAAGCACCGACAAGAAGCCCAAACAGCAGACCCACCGCAACGCCGAGAGCAAATCCCGCGAGCGTTGTCATCAGGGTCTGCAGCGCATTGCTCATTATGAGCGCGGTGTGCTGCGTGAAGGAATGCCAAACCGCGGTTGGGGAGGGCAGAATGAAAGTATCGACGTTCAGCCCGACGCAGACGATCTGCCACAGGACAAAAAATCCTATTGTGCAAAGCCACGGAAAACTTCTTTCGAACAACGTCTTGGTCATCGGGCCACGCTCCCTCCGATTTGTCTGCGAAGAGAATGGCTGAGGTCAATAAATTTTGACGTATAGGTATCGTCCAATTGCCGCGGTCGCGGAAGATCGATCTTGGTTCTCGAAATGACCCGGCCGGGACGATGGCTGATAACGTAAACGGTGTCGGCGAGAAAGATCGCCTCGCGCAAGTCGTGCGTCACCAGTATGACCGTAGGACGTCGCTCAACCCACAACGCCTGAAGTACATCCCAAAGTTCTTCGCGGGTGAAAGGATCAAGCGCGCCAAACGGTTCGTCGAGCAGCAGAAGTTCTGGAGCATGCACCAGGGCTCGACACAGCGACGCACGCTGCTGCATGCCGCCAGACAGTTGCCAGGAATACTTGTCCTCAAAGCCGGAAAGGCCGACAGTCGTTAGCAACTTTCGAGCTATTTCCCTGTATTCTGCGCGATTGCGCCGGAAACGCCCGGCATGCGCTGCGACAATTTCCATCGGGAGGAGCACGTTCTCGATTGCCGTGCGCCATGGTAGCAGCATGGAATTCTGAAACGCCATGCCGCAAATCTTGAGCGGGCCCTTCACCGGCTCACCCGACACGCGCACCGATCCGCTCTGTGGAGGATGCAGGCCGGAAATGAGCTTGAGAAGAGAGGATTTTCCGCAACCGCTCGGGCCCACAATCGCGACGAACTCGCCCTTTTCGATCTGCAGGCTGGTTTCAGAAAGTGCGATGACCCCATCGGTACCTCCGTACGCCATACTGACGTTTTGCAGATCGATAATCGGTTGTTGTGTCGGGGCCATAGCGGGAGGATTTGACCACTCTCCTCCTGTGTTCATCGGTTTTGGCTACTTCTTAGCCGCGCAAGACCCGAGGGGAGGCGGTATGCGATCCGCTTCCGGCGGGAGGAACTTGGCGTCCCAGACCAACGCGAGCGGTGGGCTGTGGGAATACCTCATCGCCTTCACCACTTGATCGATGCTGCTCTGCATCCGCTTCGGATCAACATTACTCAATCCGTGCTTGCGCACGTCGTCATTGAGGTCATGTTGGAGACCCATCATGAGCCGGTCGCATTCGATGTCGACGTTTAGGAGTTGATTGTATCTTTTCATCAGTTCCGCCGCGGCTCGCGGGTCAGCGATCGCATCCTTCGTGCCCTTGTTGACCGCTGCCACCATCGCCGCAATGGTCTTGGGATTTTTCTCCAGGAAATCCTTTCGGACCCACATACCGGTACCGTAAACGTCGAAACCAATATCGGTGTATTTCAGGATCGAGATTTGATCGAGGGGTACCCCGAGGTCAACAAGCGTCATCACGCTCGAGACGTCGAAGCCCATAATCGCATCCACGTCGCCGCGGATCAGCATCGGCTCGCGCAATTGCGGCGCGGTGAATTTACGGACGATCTTGATCTCGTCCGGCGTGCCGGCTTTGGTTAAGACGTCGATTACAGCACCGGTGGCGCTGCCGGGCTGATCGCCAATGGTTTTGCCTTCGAGATCCTTCAGCTTGTGGATCCCGGCTTTTTTCATGCTGATGATCGCCAATGGAGAATCCTGGAAATGGACGTACACAAGGACAAGTTCTTTTCCGGGGTTTTGCGCGTTAAAGCCGATCATGGTAGCGATGTCGGCCCAGCCGAAATCGTAGGTGCCGGATGCGACGTTAGCGGCAGTGTTGGCCGCGCCGGTGCCGCGGTCGAGCCTCACATTGAGGCCTGCGGCCTTGTAGTAACCTTTTTCCTGCGGGATGAAGAACGGCGCATGGGTGCCCGAGATCGTCCAGTCGAGCATGAACGTTACGTCGCTCTTTTCGACGGCTTGGCTCGTCGCCGGCGCAACCCATGCGATCATAGCCGCGACCGCGACGATCACGTTCGCACACAGTGACAAGCCTTTATTTGTCCGGCTGCACATTTGATGATCCTCCCTAGCTCGCTCGCCTAACCTTACCCGGTCCCCGTGGCCTTGTCCGATGCGGTATTTTAGTCAGATGCCACAATCGTATTCGGACCTATCCTGCCGCCTTCTTCTTCATTGCAATTTCCACGCAATTCTTACGCCTTGCCGATCAGTTTCTTTTCGATCATCGCGTGCACGCCTTTGACATTGTTAACGGTCTGGGTGACGTGCAGATCAACGACAAAACTGCAAAACGAATAGGCATGATCGCGTGAGATATTGAGCATCTCGACCAGCCAGTCGATCATCGCGCGCAGCGCTTGCGCCGCAGCGTCATCGAGATCAACGTCCAGCCCGAGCGTGATGAAATGGGTCGGCGATTCCGCATGCGGCATCCGCCATTTCAGATCCTTGCGAACGTTGAACTCGAAGGTTCCGGTAAGCGCGGTTTCGATGGCGGTGCCGCAAACTTCGCCGTCGCCTTGCGCAGCGTGGCCATCTCCGGTGGAGAACAGGGCGCCTTTGGTCCAAACCGGCAGATAGACCTTGCTGCCGGCAACCAGTTCTTTGCAGTCCATGTTGCCGCCGAACTCGCGCGGCTCCTTGCTGTTTTGCCGGCCATATTCGGGCCGTGGCGCAACGGCGAGCTGACCGAAAAATGGTCGGGTCGGAATTTTCAACCCCCATGGCATCGTCGCGGTATTGGTTTTGCGATCGAGCGGAATATGGATGATCCGGTAGTAGGGATAATCTTCGGGGATGGTGCCAACCAGGCCGCGGAAGATGTTCCAGCCCCAGTCCTGGCGCATCTCGATATCGAGGATGCTCACCTCGAGCACGTCACCGGGCTCCGCGCCCTCGACGTAGATCGGGCCGGTGAACAGGTGATTACCGGTGCCCTTCGGGACTTTCTGGTGAATTTCGGTCTGCTCGGGGAGGACTGGCATTCCAAGATTGGGCGGCGGCATCATTTCCGGATTGCCGGAAACGGTATCGATTACGACGCGCTCGCCGGACTTAATCGTCAGAACCGGCTTAAGCTTGGCGTCCAGAAAACCCCAGTGCGATGTTTCCGGGGTGGCCCGAAGGTGGTGCATTTTGACGTTGGTCTTTACCGCTTGGTCGCTCGCCACGACACTCTCCCCTACCTAGATGGCTCTATGGACGCAACCAGGATGCCCCGGCTGTAGCGACTAACTCCCCAGAATGATGCCGGGAGGCAGCTTGAAGCAGTAGTCGGCGATTTCGCCGGCACGGGTGAACCACACTTTGTCCTTTTGCTTGTGCTCGACGCAATGCTTGATCGCTTTGCGCAAAGGCCGAAGCCGGAACGGCTGGCCGACGATAAAGCCGTGCAGCGACGCGCAGTACACCAAGGGGTGCTCTTCTGACTGCTCGAGCATCTCCTCGAATTGGTCAACCAGCATGTCGGCAAACTCGCGGCCGGTATGATCGCGCGCGACTAGCGCGCCGGCGTCGTTTAGTTCGAGCGGATAGGGGATCGACAAAATCGGTTTGGTCCGCGTCCGCATCCACAATGGTTGATCGTCGATCGGCCAGTCGAGCAAGTGGGTGTATCCGGCCTCCTTAAGCAGGTCGGGCGAGACCTTGGACTCGACCGCGCCCGATCCCATCCATCCGGTCGGGCGCACGCCGACGTATTTCTCGATGATCTCCGTGCAATCGTCGATCATGCGCTTTTCGTCGAGCTCCCATTGCGGGTTGCCGAGCGTCTCGGCATTGGTGCGGCCGTGGCCGAGCACGTCGTCGCCTCGCTCTTTAATCTTGGCGACGATGTCAGGGTAAAGCCGTGCGACCTCGCTGTTGAGTAAAATCGAAGCCGGCAGCTGGAGCTCGTCTAGAATCTGGAACAGCCGCCAGATGCCGACGCGATTTCCGTAGTCGCGCCACGCATAGTTACGCGTAGATGGTGGACCGCCGCGATTGGTGGGGTCCATGCCGCGGCCGGCGAGAAAGGCAAAGTGCTCGACGTTGAGCGCCACGTAAAAAGCAAGCCGCTTCCCACCGGGCCAGCTGTAGTCCTTGCGACTGCCGATCGAGGAATAGTCGTATCTGGTGTGACCCGGCAACATGAACACGATCCCCCATATGACGCTTCTGATGCTTGACCCAGGTCCGCTGAGTGGCCTTACTTTCGCGGTATTCTTTCTGCTCTCAGCAACCTGTCAAGTCTTTTGACTGAGAATCTACCCTCTGGATTTCGGCACGGCGGAGTGTCGCGGCGACTTTTTCGAAAGCGCCACTCGCTTTGCGAGCAGCGCATCCGCGTTCAATGGGCCGCGTTGTCCTTGCGCGCCGGCGTCTCGAGGAACGAGAAAAATGTGTTGTAAAAGCGATCTCTATTGAGCCCGAGGTGGGTGATGTGCCCGGAGCCAGCCATGACGGTGAATTGCTTGTCGTCGTTCGGCAGTTTCGCAAAGAACTTCAACAGATCATCGAGTGCTGCGATGCCGTCATGCGCGCCGCGCATGATCATTACCGGGAATGGCAACTTCAGCGGATCGACCACTGGCAGCGCCGAACACATATCGACAAAGGTACCGGACGGCACGGTATCACCATACGACAGTTGCGCGTTGGCGACTGCTTCAGCGACGGCTTCTTCCGACGTGCCGGGCATGTCGCGATTAAAAATGGCGATGAGGTTTTTTCGTTCGAGCTTGCGAGTGTTGCTGGCGCGATATTCCGCAAGACCCTCGCGCCTCTTGGCGAGCGTCGGGGAGCCTTCGCCCGTCCACACAAATGCATCGAGGATTAGACGGCCAGTATTGTCGGCATAAGCCTGAGCAAATTTCGCCGCCCGGAGTGCGCCCGACGATTGACCATAAAAATGAAATTTAGTCTGGCCGGTTTCCCTTTTTAGGATCGGTAGCATTGCACCGATATCCTCGACCGCCATCGCAATGTTAGAGTTGCTCGAGGTGCGTGAGGATTTTCCGTAACCCTCGTGGTCGATCGTCCATACGTCGTATCCGCGCTCGGCGCAGATGTTCATCATCGAATATTCGGATTCACTGCTCGGCACGCGAAGGTCGTAGCTCGGGAGCGCGCACAACGAAGAGCCATGAACCAGGATGAGAACTGGCTTGTTGGCAGGCGTGTCCTTAAATTTCCGAAACACGAAGAGCTTTACGTTGCCCTTCATCGCCCAGTGTTCTTGTGCCGTGATCTTCGACGCCATTTCTATCTCCTGTTGAATTCATGGTCGTGACGCAGGGGCGCAATCATCGTCTCGACCGTATGGGATCCGTGCGCCGCATCAATAGATTGCTCGTCACGAGATGCCTTCTGTGCCCTTGTTTGGCCTTGCGCTATCGTTCCACAGGACCTGCGGCTCTTGTCAAGTAACTTGACATAGGGTCATTTCATTTTTTTACTGCGTGATGGCCCCGCGATGATCGCGAGGAGCCGAGGCCGACTGTGTTTTGTTTCGCCGCTGGGTGTGAAAATGCCAATTGCAAAAGTCCGTTCGGGGTCAGGCCGACCGCATCGCAAGGTGGGTCACACCCGCAAGGCTGTCGCTGCCTGGTCCAAAGGTATGGCAAAGACGGCCGAAACTGCGCTGACCGGGCGCGCCAACGAAGTGCGGATCGGCATGCGTCTTAAGCATGCGAGGCTTGCGAAAGGTTACACACTCAAGCAACTCGCCAATGTCGTCGACTGCTCGGAGAGCATGATCTCAAAGGTTGAAAACGACAAATTACGGCCTTCCATCGCGATGCTGCATCGCTTTGCGCAGGCGCTCGAAACCAATATCGCATCGCTGATCGCCGAGTTGGATCCCGCTGGCGGCCTCGTCAGCATCGTGCGCAGCAATCTGCGGGCGCGAATTCATGTCGATCCAGAATACCAGGGCGCGGATGTCTGGCTTGAGCGTGTCATAACGCCATCCACAGGCGGATTGCTGCAAGCCCACGTGCTCAATCTGGCGCCGGGCAGCCGCAGCGACGGTCTGATCCGACATGTCGGCGAGGAGCTTAGTTTCGTCATTGCGGGTGAAATCGATCTTGAAGTCGATGGCACCCTCTACCGGTTGCGAGCAGGGGACTCGGCCTTTTTTCCGTCGTCGCTGCCTCACGGCTATTACAACAAGAGTAAGGATGTCACCCGCATCTTGTGGGTCAACACGCCGCCGAGTTTCTAGGGCCTGGCGCGTGCAGGGATGGACGATGACGGGGCAAGCGTAATACGAATTTCCACCGCGGATCACCGTTCTTTCGATCACCGGGTCAAACTCGTTTTTTTCCGGTCCGGCGCGTGTACTGTGTTGGGCGCAATTGCGTCGACCACATCAGGGAAATGAAGGAAGCCGACGAGCGCGAGTCGCCGTTTTTCTTTCAGAAGCCGACCGACGCGATTGTTCAAGATGGCGCGACCGTGCTATATCCACCGGACACCACAGATTTTCAGTTCGAGGTTGAGCTCGTCGCCGCTATCAGGCTCGATGGCCAGGATATCGATGTGGCAAGCGCCAACGATCACATTCTGGGTTATGCCGTCGGTATCGAACTCACGCGGCGTGACCGGCAGCGCAAAATGCGCGAAAAAATGCTGCCTTGGGAACGCGGTAGATCGTTCGATTTTTCCGCGCCGTGCGGTCCGCTGCAACGGATGCAGACGGTGGCACATGCGACAAGCGGCGCGATCAGCCTCACGGTCAACGGATCGAAGAAACAGAGCGGCGACATCTCGAACATGATCTGGAACGTGCCTGAGATCGTCGCCAATCTCTCGCACTCCTACAGGCTCGAGCCTGGCGATCTTATTTTCACCGGCACGCCGGCAGGCGTTGGCCCCGTCCAGCCTGGAGACCGCCTGCAAGGCGTTGTAGCCGGCGTCGGCTCGGTCACAATTACGATCGGTCCGAAGGCCGGCTAGCCGCCTCAGGTCATCGGGTTGAGCGCCTTCTTCCGCAGCTCCGCCTGCTCAATCTTGAATCGGTCCGCCAGCCAGTCGGCCATCAGCTCCTGGCCAATTGTCGCATTGTCGTGCTGGCAATGCTCGGCGCCAGTCTCTTCCTGCGTGACGAAGCGCAGCGTGACGTCGACGCCTTTCGACTTGGCGTAATCGTGCACGCGGGTCGCCTGGTTCACCCCGAGGACGTCGTAGCCCCCGTGCACGATCAGATAGGGGCATTTCATGTGGTCGAGATTGCCCTCCAGCGTGAAGGACTTTGCCTGTTCGAGTGCTTCCTTCATGCTTTTTGCCGCAAACACCCATTTGATGTGGTCGGCGAGCCCATGCTCCTCAGTGGCACCTGCCCATAGATCTTGGATTGACCAGATCGCGCCATGCGAGATCGCCGCTGCCAGGCGGTGCTCGTAGCATCCGGCACGGGCGGCGTAGTAACCACCGAGCGAAGATCCGCAGACGGCGATGCGCGAAGTGTCGACGTCTTTGCGGGTTACCAGATAGTCGATGCAACGGCCGATCGGCACTTCGTAGTCGGGCCTGGTCGGCACCCTTTGGCGCCGTAGAGTACCACCTTGGCCCGGCCCGTCGATCATCAGGACCGAAATGCCGCGTTGCACCGCTCCGCGCGCCTGCATGAACCACATTTCGTCTTTGATGGAATCAAGCCCGCCCATGCAGATGAGAACTGGCTGGCGGCCGGTATCAAAAGGCGCGCGAACAAAATAGGCGCAGAGCGTTTTGCCATTTTCATAGGGAATTTCGAGCACCTCGCCCTTGGGATTGAGTTCGGCGAGGAATTTATGGCTGCAGGTTTCCATGTCGGTGAAGGCAGCCAGCCGGCGCGGATCGTCCGGCAAAATCCAGAATTCGGCCTGCCGGTAGTACTCGCTCGCTCGCAGCCAGCAGTTCATTGCCGTCTGAACGTGGCCTTTTGCCCGTTCTTCGTTGCCACGTTGAAGATTCTGATCTGCGATGCGCTTCCATTCGCGATACCAACTCTCCTTGTCGCCCGGAATCATACGGCTGGCGGCGAGAAAACATTCCGAAACGGCGCCGCCGCCTTCCTGCGTCTCACCGAGCGCGCGGCGAAATTGATAGCTCATCCACGGATATTGAGGCCAATGATGCCAGCCGAACGGTTCGAAATGAGCATCCGTACGATTGGAAACTTTATTGATCAGCAATTCTTCGGCCACAGCACCCTCCGCACTTGATGTCTTTAACATTTCTCTTTTCTCTGGCGTAAACGTACATTACGTCAAGAGCCTCTTGTACCTTGAGTGCAACTGGCGCGCGCCTATTTGCTGCACACACTTATGTTTCGCGTTCGCTTTAAGCTCAATCGTTACCAAGATGAAGGGTTTCGCGCATGTAGCGCATTCCCAAGAGGGAACGCTTGTCAAGGCGAAAGCTGGTGATGTCTATTCCGAACCGATCGCCAAATTCCACCGCGGGCACAACCCGCATCCGGAAATGGTCTATTCTTGCATCGGTCATTGGCTGACGGCGCGCGACCGCGCCCACATCACGAGCGTCGCGGAACGGCCCTGGTAACGTTCCCGCCATAAATCCTCGCTGAGTGAGACTGCATAGCGAACAAGCATCCCCGCAACACTGAGATTGAGGAGCTGCTGCAGGCAGGGCGATCGGTGGATCCGCCTGAGAAGCCGCCGTCGTCATATCGAGCACGAACTTCGCCACTCGGTGCCAGCGATCTTCCAAAACCACGACTATCCCGCAGCCAGCGGCCTCGTGAGCTATGGAGGCAGTGCTACGGACTCTTCCCGCCAAGCCGGATCTACGCCGGTCGGATTCTTAGAGGTGAAACTTCCCTGTTTCTGATTTAGCTTTCCCTGTTGAGTAACAAAAAATCCCTGCTTCGTTTCTCAGGGAAATTTCCGCAACCCTCTGAATTTGCCCCTGTGTTGCCCGCTGAATCTCGAGTCAATCAGCGAAAACATGGAAATTCCCTGTTCTTTTCCCTGTTAGCAGGGAACTCACGAACAGGAGACGGGTTCGAGATCGACTGCGTGCGCCACCATCTAATCAATGACATAGCCACGTTAAGCTTTATCGCACGGTCGCCGGGTAAGCAGCGGGTAAGCAGCGCGAGTGATTTTATTTGCGGCGCCGCTGGAGAGACGACAAGCACGCAGCGGTTTCGGCGTTTTGTCCGCTCCAGAGGGCCGACAAAATCTGTCCCATGCTTTGAGAGCGCTGTGATCAGGATCCGCCCCACGCTCCTCGCTGCGGCCTCCCCATTGCGCGCCCGTGATCGCTTTATCGAATTCGTACCAAACAAATTTCGTCTTACTCAAAGGTGACATGGCCATACACCCCCCACAGGGAGTGGCATCGCGGACTTCAAAAAGCCACGCACCGGCGCTCGCAGAGTTTTGGTGGAAGATCGCCCTCTTTTCGATCACTCTGCAACGCACGATCGACGAGGGAAATGCACGAGATTTGCTCGGAAGTTTTTAACGTATGGTCGATCGACGGGACGGATCGCGATGTCCGCTTTACCCCCGAAAGGGGGCATTCGTCTGTGTGAGTGGCATGTCCGCTTTGTGTCAATAGCGGACATGATGCACGTCAGAGACAAGCTGATGAAACGATACGAATTATGCGAAGTGGTTGTTGCTTGCGGCAGGCCGCCGTGGAGCGCACACCTTTGGGCTGAGTGCTAAGAGCGTAGGTGGCTTAATAGCTTTCCATCCGCGTCGACTGTCATGTCAAAAATTTTGATTTGAGGATTCACGGCCTGTGCCAATCCCACGATCTCGGCTTTGAAGTCATCCGAAGCTTTTGCTCCAAGGTAAACCTCGGCGATTTCATCCGGATGGTACGGCAGGAGATTCCAATCTTGCTCGCCCGTGCCGAGCGGGATCGCAAGGCGATATTCATTTTCCTCCTTCCACTTGAGCGTTTTTGAATAGACGATCGTATGCAGTGATTTTTCCATCCGATCATTCTGATTACCGAAGAGACTGTCTTCCATGTATTGCGCGGTACTTTCGAAAAGAGCCGGGTCGTTGATCGCCATCCAAAGATCGCGCTTGCGACTACGAGGCCTCACTTTGGCGGAACGCGGTGGTGGTTTGTTTGTCCCGTGACCGGAGAGCGGGTCGGGCGGCTGCATCTTCCGCCCGGCGCAGGCCACTTCGCATCGCGTAAGGCCCACGGTCTCAAATACGCTTGCCAGAGCGAAGACGTCTACGACCGCGCAGCCCGGCGCTCTCGAAAGCTATGGGCAAGGCTAGGCGGCGACAACGCTCCTTTTCGGATACCTTTGAAACCGAAAGGAATGCGCTGGACGAGCTACGCTCGGTTGTTCGATCGGATGAAAAAATTTGACAGCATGGCCGACCAAAAGTTGCTCAAACAACTTACGCAATTGAAGGCCCGTGGATTGATCTAAAATACCAGCGCAAGCCGGTGTGGGGGAGGGCGCAACGGCTCAGATCGCGGCCCGAGATTTAAGTTCGTGCCAATATGTTGGCTGCGTCCCTCCAACCTTCCTTGCCTCCACTGCCTCCATTACCTTCGCTGGTTCCAGTAACTTCTCGGCTTCCATGACCCTTCGCTGCTTTCAAATCCCCTTCACTGTTCCTGGAGGGACGACAGCATGGAGGGATGGAGGATTGGGGGCAAAGTCTGACTTGAGATAGTAATTGGCGTCGCTCCGCCTGTGCTGGCCAATGCCACAAAGCCCCAGGCACTTCTTTAATTGTTTAGCGGTGAAGCTCAGGTTCTCGTGCTTCCTGAGCAGGTCAATTAGGATTGAAGCGCGAAGCTCTGTGACGTTTTCAGCATCGAATACCCTGAGGCATGCCTCAACTACGTGAATCGCGTCGTCGACCTCATCTTGGGTCGACAGCGAGAGTGCTTCGCTGGCCGTCATTGTCACCGGCTTGGCCTCCCAGACCACCCGCGACGTTTCGATGCTGGAGCCGAGAACGTGAGATTCAAGGTGAAAAGCAAGGCCATTGCAGGCGCGCGAAATATTGCTCTTGAGCGGAAGAAATAGCCGCCTCTCAGGCTTAATCTTGTCCGGCGTAATAAGGAATGCCGTGCGAACGGCGGCGCCGAATGCTGTGCTGCCTATCACTCTTGTCAGCGGATCAGCGGAAGGGCTTTTGTTTAAATGCGTGACACAGACCACGGCCACCCCGAGATCGGCGGCGAGTTTAGCAAGCGGGGCCAAAACACCCCGAACATCCGCATTATTGTGGCTATCAATGCCGCCGAGGTAGGCGCTGATCGGGTCAATAATGACCAATTTGGCATTAGGGCCCACCTTCGCAGCTAGCGCAGCCAGATCAAGTTTGAGGTTGAAAGGCAGGTCACACCCCTTATGCCTCACTGCCTCAATAATGTGGACCCGACCTAGGTTAGCGCCGCACGCCTCAAGGCGAGGGCGTATCGTGTCAGCGGAATCATCCTCGGCAGAGAGGATGAAAACATCACCTGCGCCGCACACCTCGCCGGTTGGCCAAGTACCACCGCTGGAGGTGATTGCGGCCAGAAATGTTGTGACCTGCGACTTTCCTAATCCTGGCTGACCCGCGATCAGAGAGTTCTTCCCCAGCGCGATGCGCTGAGGCCAAAGCCAGCGAATTGGCTCGGGTTGAATTTCTGAGGCTTTTCGGGAGATCAGAACGCGACCGCTGCCCGACGAGGTCTTTGAAGTGTTGTCTCGATCAGGCTTTGTGCGAGCCTTTTCTGCTTTGAAAATGACCAGATCAAATTTGCAAAAAATACGACTGCAAGAAAGGACAGCAAAACGAGCGCATTGATAAGATGTTTGTTGAGATCCAGCACATCGGCAACCTGGTCGATGTAGCTACGAACGAGGAAATAATAAATAACCTTATCGACAAACCAAAACAGAAAAAGTGCGGCAAGAACACCGGCCGTAATCGAGACAAGTAAGCGACGCCTGCTTAAACTCAAAAACTGGTCGTGCGCAACCGTACAAATTTTTCGAAAATAATCGAATAGCAGCGCAACAACACCGAGAAGCCTGGCTTTCATGGTCGGGCCTTCCATTTCCTCATCTTGCTTGTTCAATTTGGTTTGATTTGATCACGCAGAGATTTTCTTGCCTTCAGTATCGAGCACGGCATCGTAGAGGTCGTCCTGCGCGATCATCTCAAGCAGGGTCGTGGCCAGCGCGGCCTCGGTCACGCCCATGGCATTCGCCCGCTGGCGCAGCCGGGACATCGCAACTCGGCTGAGTTGCAGTGTGGTCGGCACTGCAAAGGCAAAGCACCGCTTTGATTGTGTCGGCTTGGGCGCTGGTGCCGCTGGCGCCAGCGGCACCAACGGCACTACCTTGACCTCTTTGGGTAATCGCAGGCTGATCTGAGCCTGTGAGCAGCGCACCTTCAGTGTACCGACTGTGCAGCCAAGTCGGGCTGCGATGGCTTCGGCATTCAAGCCTTGCTGGACCAGCACCGGAATGCCAGCCATTACGTCTTTGGTCAGAATAGAAGGCCGTCCCCCCGGTTTTCTTTCAGTGACTGAATTCACTGCTTCTGCGTTGATCATGCCGCTGTCTCCTCAGACATCTCGCCAAACTCATCTGTTCTTCCGCACGGACGCGGTTAAAAAGCTGCAGAGCCGCCGTTGTGGCTTGCCGGCGGCTCCGCCAGTGGCAAAGCACTCACAAATTGTTTTTGTTATTGTGATTGCTGTTTAAAACGACAGGACCGACTACGTCTTGTGATTTCCCGCCAAAGTCTTGGGATTTGTTCCACAGCACGCTGGAAACACGACTGATTTCCGCTAATCCAAAAGGCGCACTTCAACATGAGCAGTTATGATTTCTGCCGGCGCGTATGGACCGGCGGGACCCAGCGCACTATGAAAGTGGTCCAATGTCACAGTCTGCTTTGAAAAAGATTGCCGCGTTGCGCTGTGGTGGTTTGCTTTCACGGCTCGCTTACGAGCGCGGTCGGAAAGAGGGTGTTGATGTCGAGGCGCTGTTACGACAGGCGCACCTCACGCCGCGCGAAATAAAAAACAAAGACATTCCGCTAGGTGTTAAAAATCAAATAAAGTTCGTCGACTTGGTCGCAAATGCAACCAGCGATCCACTATTGGGGTTTCGTTTAGCCTATTCTTTCGATCTGCGCGAAATTGGTTTGCTGTATTACGTCATTGCCTCCGCCGAAACTTTGCTTGGCTCTTTGCAAAGAGTGGCACGATACAGCGATGTTGCGAACGAAGGTATCGATTTGGAAGTAAAGAAGGGAGAGGTTCTTCGTTTGCGACTGCACTATTCAGGTGTCGCGCGTCACAGCGACGTACACCAAATTGAGTTTTGGATGGCATCAGTTGTGCGTATTTGCCGAAAGGTGATTGGCACCAATTTGAAACCAATAGAACTCCGAATTGCGCACAACAGAAGAAAGCAGGTTCCGGAGATAGAGAAATTGCTTCGTTGTGCCGTCAAAACCGGTTCAGATTTTGATGAAATTGTTTTCAGCAGGGAAAGTGGAAAGTACCCGATTGTAACAGCTGATCCTTACCTCAATCAGCTGTGCGCACGTTTATGCGAGGAAACGCTTGCTCGTCTGGGAAAGAAGGCCAGTACATTGAAGGTCAAAGTCGAAAATGCAATTGCGGTGCTGCTACCGCACGGCGAAATGCATTTCGATGCAGTTGCAACGGAACTTGGCATGAGTGGAAGGACGTTGGCTCGGCGGCTTGCGTCCGAAGGACAATCTTTTAGTGGAATATTAGATGGCTTACGGTCGGCCTTAGCGCGTCGCTATTTGGCCGAAAGCGACATGTCGATTTCAGAAATCGCTTGGCTTTTGGGGTATTCTGAAGTGGCAAATTTTACACACGCGTTTAACCGATGGACTGGGACAAGTCCGCGAACCGAACGGGCCAAAGCGCGGCGATCAATCAAATCTAGCGCAAGCAAATCGGTCACAACACGCCACTAGTGGCAAAAAAGTCGCGTGCCCTGCACGACGACCGCGCCTCTTGGTGTTCTCATCGCCTACGGATTGCCTCTGAATGAACAATTGCCCGCGTGAAAAGAGCCGGTCGAGCATTTGAACCACGCAAATCGCCCTCACTAATCAGCCTTGCAGTCGAGAATGTCCGCTTTGCTCCCAACAGCGGACATGTGCGGCGCAATACCCTATGTCTGCTTTGGGCCATAAGCGGACATTTGCCGCGTTACTCGATCACCTCGTCGGCTCGGCCAACACCCGGTTGCCACCAAAAAACGTTTTTTATAATTTTTAGCAATGGAGGGATGGAGGACGATCCGTGGATAATCGAACAGACAAACCTAATGGGCACCTGCGGTTTGTAGAGTGCGGGTTTAGTCATCGGACAGCAGGCGTACTGATCAAAGCCGGAATTGAAGTGCCCGAGCAGCTCTTATCCATGCCCCCGGATCGCATTCTGCTGATCCAGGGCATAGGGCCCATCCTGATGAAAGAGATCGAGCAGTATCGAGCCCAATTCAAATAACGAACAAACCGAGAAGTGGCACTTAGGACAGAAACGACAATCGTCCGAACGTTAGGGCAACTGCGTCGTGTGCTTTGCTTCCGGCGACAGTGTTTTGGCGTGTCCGCCGCTTGCGCGAAAGCGATTGAGGACGAATACACGGATTGCGGATGAGAGATTAGGATTGCGTCTTTCTCGATTTATCTGTTCGACCAACTCCGTTGTACTCCTACCTTCTTCCTTGGCAATTTCGTGCAAGCTTTGCCAAAATTCGTTTTCCAACGACACGCTCGTTCTCTTCCCATTCACACTTATCGAGCGTTTGATGATGGTGATGGTTCTCATTTGGACTCGACGGTCGAATGATGACGCACCACAACGACTTTGATGAAACGCCCGCAACGCGAGCATCGGTCAACAGTCTCACTCGATCCAAGTGTCCCTATCCCTGTATTTTTTGATTATCGTTCCTGGAAGATGTGAGAAACGCCTCGAAAATTTCAGGTAACGGCGCATTTTGATCATATTGCGTTCGCAAGGATGTTTCCAAAGCCGCCGCCAGATTGGCCTTGCGTTCATAATCGGCTGCGAGCTGAAACATCTGCGTGCGCGGCTTGACGTTCCGAAACGACTGAGCCTTTGATCGGCATTGTTCTGCCAAGGCTCGGCACCGCTGACTGAGACTAGGTATTATTTTATCTTCCGACATAACTCTGCTACTCACGCGCGCAGCCGACCTTTTCAAAGGTATGATGCTCTGCATGGGGGCAAAATCGAGTTGGACTGAAGTCCAATATCGAGGTGCCCCATGTCCGCTAAGGGCCACAAGCAGATATATGCGCCGCAAAAAGCGATGTCCGCTTTACCCCCGAAAGCGGACGTGTGCGGTGCACTAGCCTGTGTCTGCTATGGGCCAATAGCGGACATCGAGCTATTCAACGACCTCACTGGCAATTTGCTGAATGTGAGCGGGTACCGTCAAGCTCAGAGCCTTTGCGGCTCTCAAGTTGACCAACA
>Ga0157378_10001572_pt1 | contig 20629 bp, 17 predicted proteins | sample M65metaG_FD_115309 | JGI IMG/M metagenome (GOLD analysis project Ga0157378, IMG submission 115309) | Miscanthus rhizosphere microbial communities from Kellogg Biological Station, Michigan, USA - M6-5 metaG | ecosystem: Host-associated > Plants > Roots > Rhizosphere > Soil | place: USA: Michigan...
AGCCGCGTCGCGACGACGCGCACCGGTCGCACGAGATCGGAGAAATGCACCTCGCCGATGGTTTGCGCCAGCCGCCGGCGCACGCGTTTCGTGAGCAGGAATCCCCGCTGCGGAAGGATCGCCAGATCCATCAGACGCCAGACCCCACGATAGCCCTCGAGTTCCCGCGCGAACTTTTCCATCTCGCGGCCGCCGTGTCCCGTGCCCCAGACCGCGGCGATATACGCGCCCATGCTCGAGCCAGCCACGACATCGACCTCGATGCCGTTTTCCTCCAGCACCTGGATCACGCCAATGTGCGCCAGCCCCCGCGCCGCGCCCGAGGAGAGGGCGAGCCCAACCTGCCGCCCGCAAATCTCACGCCCCAGCCGGCGCAGATTCGCGCGCAACCGCGCATCGTCGCCCTCACCGGCCGCGCGGAGATAAAAATGAACCGGCCGCTTCACCGTCGTCTCGACGTAACGGCTGAGCCCGTGCGCATTTTCGCCCGGCTCGAGATAGATCAGCGGTTTGATCGGGATCGCTTCCAGCCCCTGCACGGCCACCTCACGAACCAGCAGATTCAATTCGAACAAACTTTCGCCATTCTGGCGCAACACCGGATAAACCGCCACGCATCGTTGCAAAACCTCGCGAAACGCCTCCACGCTGGCCGCCCGCGCCACCTCGACGATCACCTGCGGGAATTGCTCCCGGCCGCGCTCCAATTTCCGCGCCAGATTTTCCAACCCACGGCCATCCCGGCCGCCGCCGACCGCCTGACGAAAAACACCCGGATGCCCCGGCACGGGAGTCGGCGAACCGTTTCTGGCCACATCCGCGCCCTCGACTTGCAGGCACAAAACCGACTGGGAAGTTTCCTCCGCGATGGTCGCGGCCAGACTTCTTGCAAAGTCGGCGCACGGCAGACCCTCCGACAAGGGCATCAGGCAAACGACCTTGCCCCCGCGATTTTCGTCGTCCACCCGGCGCACAACCCCGGGGCCCGGGCGGCGTTGCGCGGCAAGTGTGCCGACCGACCAGCGTTCGCTCAAGCGTCGCAGCGTGTCCCTCGAGAGGCGCAGGACGGCGCTGTCCACCATCGCGCGAATGGTGGTGCGACCGCCATCACCATCCGCGCGTCTTTCCCTAATCGTATCGCCGGGCCGCAGGACGGCATCCGGTTGGGGCACGGCACAACGTCCCTTTAGAAGAAGCGATACGGGCGACCCGGTGCTCACGGTTTCTCCGGCCCGGACGTGATCCACATCATCCCCGCGATGGCCATTCCGACGTTGGAACCACCAGACTTTCCGGGGAAATTTCATTCCGCTCACGCTCGGCGGCGGCGTGCCCGGCTCGTTTGCTCTTGCGCAGACAAACCCAGGCGGTCGCCAGGTCGTCCTTTCTTATTGCCTAAAACATAGAGCGACTTCCCAACCCGTCAAATCGCGGGACGAGAATCATCCGGTTTCCAGTCGTGAAATGAGATCGGGCTCATTGAGTCGCTGACCAAGGCCCCTAGATCGGCATCTGCCCGCCGGTCGCACCGTAAACCTCTCCGGTCACGTAACTCGCGTGATCGCTCGCGAGAAAGACGAAGATCGGCGCCATTTCCGCCGGCTGTGCCGGCCGCTCGAAGACGGTGTGAGAGCCGAACTTCTGCGCCGCCTCCGCCGGCATCGTCGAGGGGATGAGCGGCGTCCACACCGGGCCGGGCGCCACGGCGTTGACCCGCACGCCACGCTTCATCGCGTGCGCGGCAAGCGAACGGGTGAAGCTCGCAATGGCGGCCTTCGTGGCGGCATAGGCGATCAATGTCTCGCTTGGATCGAAGGACTGGATCGAGGCGGTGTTGATGATCGACCCGCCGGCGGGAATCTTCGGCAGCAAGCGCTGGCAGAGGCGAAACATCCCGAAAACATTCACGCGGAACGTTTCCTCGAATTCGTCTTCCGGAATATCTTCGAAGTTTTTGTATGTGCGCTGGAATGCCGCGTTGTTGACCAGGATGTCCACGCCGCCCAATTCATCGAGAGCATCCTTTGCGATGCGCTCGCAGGTTTTGCTCTCGCCGATGTCACCGGGAAGCAGGATGGCCCTGCGGCCGGTCTCCTCGACCAGGCGCTGCGTCTCGGCGGCGTCGTCGTCTTCCTCGAGGCAGGAAATGGCGACGTCCGCGCCCTCGCGCGCGAATGCAAGGGCCACGGCGCGCCCGATGCCGCTGTCTGCTCCCGTGATCAAAGCCCGCCGCCCAGGCAGCAGATTGCCGCCGACATAGCTGTCTTCCCCATGGTCGGCGGCCGGCTCCATTTCGGCCTCCGTGCCGGGTGGAGAGATCTGTCTTTGAGGAAACGGAGGGTGGGGAAATTTCTTTCGCGGATCCGCGGTAATGGAAGACGTCGTCATGCGGAAGGATCGCCCCGGCTTTTGCGGTTGGCCGCATCCTCCCGAGCAAATCATGCACGGGTCTGATGGTGCGCCGCCTCGAGCGACTTGGATTCAAACGAGTTTCTTTGCCGCAGCCAGATCGGCAACACGACGATCGCAAGGATGGCGAGAAATTCGCTCTGCCAGTTCTGAAACGACTCGAACCAGAATTGGGTGCCGCCGAACGCCGCGTCTCCGCGTTAATCGTCCATCTTTGGCGTGTCGATGCCCAGTGCGTCTGCCAGATCCTGGAGATGATCCTGCTCCTGCGCGATGATTTTGCGCAGCGTTTCCCCAAGCGCGAATTCGCCCATCGCATCGGCCTGGCGGATGCGGTCGCGGTAGTTCCGAATCGTCTCGCGTTCGTTATCGAGATCGAAACGGAGCATCTTTTCCGGATCGTCCGAGACCTTCACTTCCCTTGGTTTATTGATGGGGGTGCCGTTGAAGTAATCGATCTGCTTTGCGATCAAAAGCGCGTGGGAGAGTTCCTCGGTCGCATGCTTTTCGAGCTCCGCCGCGATGGCAGTGTATTGCGCGCCCTTCATGGTCTGGCTGTAGATCACATAGGCAAGGATTGCCTGAAATTCGCGGGCAAGATCTTCGTTCAACAGCTCGACCATGCGCTCGCGGGAGAGGGAGGCTTCTTTTTTCATCAACACTAGTTCGCGCGCCGAGGGTCACGTGGCGGGATCGCCCGTCGCTCCGCGTCGTCGCTCCCGACCATTTGCACCGCGTTTTACGATCCCAAGAACCATGTGCGCGGAACATTTTTAACGCGGCATTGATGCAATGGCCGCAAGCATTCACATCGGGATCTCGGGCTGGACATATGCGCCGTGGCGCGGAGTTTTCTTTCCCAAAGAATTGAAGCAGCGTGACGAACTCGCCTACGCCGCGAAAATTTTCGGCACGATCGAGATCAACGGCCCCCACTATTCCCTCCAAAAGCCTGCCTCGTTTCAGCGGTGGCGCGAGGAAACCCCGCAGGGATTCATCTTTTCGGTCAAGGCCAACCGCTTCATCACCCACGTGCGTCGGCTGCGAGAAATCGAAAAGCCGCTCGCGAATTTTTTCGCGTCCGGGATTCTTGCCCTGGAGGAAAAGCTGGGGCCGATTCTCTGGCAGTTTCCGCCGAGTTTTCGATATGAAGCGGAGTTGATGGCGAATTTCCTCGGGAAGCTTCCCCGAGACACAACCGAGGCCGCTCGCCTCGCACGCCGGCACGACGGGCATCTCCCCGCGCGTGCGTGGCTGAGTCCGAAACGCCGGCGCCGTCTTCGGCATTGCATCGAGGTGCGGCACGAGAGCTTCCTGGTTCCCGAGTTTTTCGCGACCTTGCGCAGACACAAGATCGCTTTCGTATTCGCCGATACCGCCGGCAAATGGCCCTATGCGGAAGAAATGACGAGCGACTTCATCTACGTGCGCCTGCATGGCGACGAGGAGCTCTACGTGAGCGGCTACACGGAGAAGGCTTTGGAGGAATGGGCGGACCGAATTCGCCACTGGGAGAAAGGCGTCTCACGCAAAGGCGCGTCTTTGATCACCGCCGCGCGACCTCGCCGCATTCGCGACATCTTCGTCTATTTCGACAATGACGTGAAAGTGAAGGCGCCGCGCGATGCGCGACATCTCAGCCGGATCTTATCCCGCCGGGATCAATGATGCGGGAGAGCCGATACCGGCTTCACGTCCTCGATCTTGGGCAAAACCGCATTGCTCGCGTTGCACGATCCTCGGAAAAAATCCATGAAGAAGGTCAGCACGTTTCTTGTGTTTGTGCTGCTTGCGAGAGGAGTGGCCGCATGTGCCACTGTTCGCCGACGAACAGAATTTCGGAATCCGGCGCTCCCTCACCAAACACGACTTGCGTGGCGGGGCGATAAAGCGGGCAGTCCGTGCATTTCGCAGCCGCACGACGCAGGGTTTGTAAGTTGTCGCTATGAGGAACTCGCGCGGGCCGCGTTTCACTGGGAGCTTCCACTTTCACAAACGGGCGGTCGTTGTTCGGGCAATGGAAAGATGGCGACAATCGAGGGTATCAGACCGTTTTTGTCCATGCAGGCGGCGTAGCTTCATGACGTGCCCGAAATTTCTCTCGCCGCGATCCCGAACGAGAATATCGTGATATATCACGATATGAAGATCGAACTCAGCCGGCAGCAGAAACGCATCCTGGAAGCGGTGGCTTGGTTCGAAGACCGGCAGGAGTCGGCACTTGTCCCCGGTCTGCTCGCGCGGTTGAAGCTCGCCGCGGAAAGCAGCCTCACGCCGACGCTGAGAATTCTGGAAAGAAAAGGCATGGTGAAGATTTTCGGTGGCGGGGCTCAGGGCCGACCGCGGGTGATCCGCCTCACCGAACAGGGGCGTCGGGCCATGGGCAGAGGGGGCATTCCCATTTTGGGGTCGATCCCCGCGGGGCCTCTGGCGGAGGCATTGAGCGATCCCGATGAATTCGTCGATCAAAGCGTCATGCTGCCGTGGCGGAAGGGAGATTTCCTCCTGCGGGTCAAAGGGGATTCGATGATTGGCGACGGCATCCTTGATGGCGACAAGGTGCTGTTGCGGCCCGACGTGGATTGCCAGCCCGGGGAAATCGCGGCCGTGCTGGTCGGAGCCGCGCACGAAGCCACGCTCAAGCACGTCATTCCGATGCCGAAGGAAGGCAAGGTGCGGCTGCGCGCGAGCAATCCCGGCTACTGCGACCTCATCGCCCCGGTTGAGGAGGTCAAAATTGCCGGCGTTTTCCGAGGATTGATCCGCGATGTCAGCCGTCCATGACAGCAAGCTCGTAAAGCTCGAGACGTTTCGCGCTCTGCGGGCGAAGCTTGTGCAGCCACCCGCGGCGGCATCGCGGGAGTGCGTGCCAACGGGCGTGGCCGCGCTCGATGAAACCGTGGGCGGCTTGCCCAAGGGCGCCCTTACGGAATTCTCGGGCTCGACCGGGCATGGTTCGCTGTTTTTCTCGGCGCTCTTGGAAACGGCCTGTCGCGAAAGGTGGCACATCGGACTGATCGATGCCGCCGATGAGTTCGAGCCCGCCGACTGGGATGCGACTGCGCTGCACCGCGTGCTGTGGGTGCGCTGCACCGAAGCGAAAAAGGCGCTGCGCGTCGCAGACCTCCTCCTGCGCGACGGGAACCTTCCCCTGCTCGTCCTCGACTTTCAAGGCGTGCCCGTTGCGCAGCTTCGAGGCATCCCCACCAATGTGTGGCATCGGTTCCAGCGCGTGGTCGAGCAATCGGGCGTCGTAATGGTCGCCCTCACCCGCCGGCCGATGGTCGAGGGCGCGCGCGTGCGCATCGAAGCCGAGACGCCGCTGCACTTGAATGCCATGCGAATCAAGAGGCGCGATCTCGTCGCCCGCATGTCCGTGCGCATTCGCCAGAAAGGCCGCGAAGCTCTGCGGAGGATCGCGTGATGTTCGCCGCGCTGTGGCTGCCCACATTCCGCCTGCAGGCGGCGCTGCGATGGCGCAATGTCGTCGGACCGGCCGGCTTGGTGGACGCAGATGCAGCCAAGGGCGCGATCCTCGAGATCAACAGCGCCGCCGAGGCCTCGCGGTTGCAGCCGGGGCTGACGCCCGCGCAGGCGTTGGCGCGCTGCCCCGCGCTTCGGATCGTGCCCCGCTCGCCCGCGCAGGAGCGGACCTGCCAGGCGCTGCTGGTCGAACTGGCTCTGGAATTTTCTCCACGGGTCGAGGCGACAAGGGACGGCCTTTGCACGCTGGATTTGTCGGGCGCGGAGAAAGGTGCGTGCTGGCAGCGGCTGGCCGGAATGATGGTCGCGCGCTGCGGCTCGGAGGGATTTGAAGTGCGGGTTGGTATTGCCGCTCATCCCGATCACGCCTGGCTGGCAGCGTGCCGCGCAAACCCCGTGAACGTCGTCTACGACGGGGCTCCTTTTTGCGCTGCGCTCCCGATCGACGTTCTGGAGCCGTCGCCGGAACTGGCGGCGATTCTCGAAGACTGGGGCGTGCGCACGGTGGGGGAGTTTTTGAAATTGCCTGCGGAGGGCGCCATCGAACGGCTCGGGCCGGAGGCGGCGAGGCTGCGCCGGAGTGCGAGCGCCCGGTCAAAGCGCATCCTGCGGCTGGAGCAGCCGGCAGAGCGTTATGCCGAAGCTTTCGATTTCGACTATGCGATCGAGACCACCGAGCCGCTTCTGTTTCTTTTGCGCCGGTTCGTGGATTCCCTCTCGAGCCGGCTTCGCGCAGGGCATCGAGTGGGCGCGGCCCTGACGCTCATGCTTCCGACCGACAACGGCTCGGGATACGCGAGAACCTTTTCGATTCCCTCTCCGACCGCGGACGCTGATGCATGGTTTCGGATCCTCTCCACGCATCTCGAGGAATTGACGCTCGATCATCAGCCCGTGGGCGTGCGTTTGCGCGTGGACGCCGCGGCCGCGAGCAGAAAACAGCTTCAGCTTTTCGAGAGCACACTGCGCGATCCGAATCGCTTCGGCGAAACCCTCGCGCGGCTCAAGGCGCTGGTCGGCGAGGCGGGCGTCGGTGTGCCGCAGCCCGCGGATTCGCACGAGCCAGGGACTTTTGGTTTGGCGGAATTCGCAGAGGCCGGGAGCGAGGAGATGACGGGGCCCATGCTACGGGGGCTGCCACTGCGTCGGCATCGGCAGGGGCGGCTTATTGCGGTGAGGCAGATGAACGGGAAGCCGTCCTGGATCGAAGAACACGGCATGGTCGTGGACACGCGCGGTCCCTTTGCATTCTCGGGCGGTTGGTGGGACAGAAACTGGCGGGTCGAGGAATGGGACGTGGAGGCGAGCGACGGCCAGTTGCTGCGCATCGCGTGGCGGCCCGGCGGATGGTGGACTGTGGAGGGCGTCTATGACGTATGTTGAACTTCACGCGCGCAGCGCCTTCAGCTTCCTGCGCTCCGCGTCGCTTCCCGAAGATCTCACGCGAGAGGCCGCGCAGCTCGGCGTCGCGGAACTCGCCCTCTGCGACCGTGACGGGGTTTATGGCGCACCGCGCTTGTTCGGGGAAGCACGGCGCTGCGGAGTCATGCCGCGCGTCGGCGCCGAATTGACCATGGAAGGCGGCTCGGTGCTGCCTGTTCTCGTGGCGAGCCGGATCGGTTACCAGAATCTCTGCCAGCTCATCACGCGCGCGAAACTGCGCGGCACCAAACACGAAAGCGCCGTGCGCTGGTCCGAGCTCGGGGAATTCGCGCAGGGATTGATTGCGCTCACCGGGGACGAGGAAGGCGACATCGTGCGGAGGATCGACGCGGAGGATTTTCGCGGAGCCCGTGAAAGCGCGCAGCGCCTGGTGGCAGCCTTCGGGCGCGACAATGTCTTCGTTGAAATGCAGCGGCACAATGCCCGTGCAGACGAGATTCGCCTCGATGCGCTCGACGACCTCGCGGCCGCCCTTGGGATTCGGACGGTAGCCACGGGCGGCGTGCTCTATGCGCGGCCCGCCCAGCGAGAGGTGCTCGACGTGTTTACCTGCATGCGTCACCACACCCATCTCGATTCCGCCGGGCGGCTCCTGACTCCGAACGATCACCGGCATTTGAAGAGCCCGCAAGAGATGGAGGCGCTGTTTGCAGACCGGCCGCAGGCCATCGAAAACACGCGCCGGGTCGCGGACCGCCTGGACTTCACGCTCGAGAATCTTGGCTACGAATTCCCGCGCTTCCGAAACCTGAGCGATGAAGAGATGAGCGCGTTGCTGCGGGAGCGCAGCTTTGCGGGCATGAACCGCCGCCACGGCGGGAGGATTTCGCCCGAGGTGCGGCAAACGCTCGAAAAGGAGCTGCGCCTCATCGCCGAACTCGGCTTCTCGGGTTACTTCCTCATCGTCGGCGACATCGTCGAGTATTGCCGCGCGAACGACATCCTCGTGCAGGGGCGCGGCAGCGCGGCCAACAGCGCCGTGTGCTACGCGCTCGGGATCACGGCCTGCGATCCGCTCAAGTGCCATCTTCTCTTTGAGCGGTTTCTCGCGCCGCCCGCTCCGGGCCAGGAAAAATCATGGCCGGACATCGACCTCGATCTCCCGAGCGGGGACCGGCGCGAACGCGTGATTCAGGAAGTCTATCAACGCTACGGGGAACAGGGCGCGGCAATGACGGCAAACGTCATCACCTACCGCGGAAAAAGCGCCATGCGGGAGATTGGCAAGGCGCTCAATTTCCCGCCCGAGACGCTCGATCGTTTTTCGAAGCTTTATGCGAACGGGGATTTTCCACACACGCTTGGACTGCGCGAGCAGATGCGGCGAGCGGGGCTGCCGGAGAATCCGCGCGTGGCCGCGGCCCTCCGGCTTCAGCAGCGCATCCGCGGACTGCCCCGCCACCTCGGGCAGCACTCGGGCGGCATGATCATTTGCCAGAACGCGCTCAGCAAAGTCGTGCCGCTCGAACGGGCATCGATGCCCGGCCGCGTCGTGGCGCAGTGGGACAAGGACGACTGCGACGATCTCGGCATCATCAAGGTGGATCTACTCGGACTCGGCATGATGTCGGTGATGCAGGACGCCTTCGCGCTCGCGGGCAGGCGGCGAAATGATGCCTACGATTTTTATAATCTCCCGGAAAACGATCCGAAGACCTACGCGATGCTCGGCGAGGCGGACACGATCGGCCTCTTTCAAGTCGAGAGCCGCGCGCAAATGGCGACGCTGCCCCGGCTCAAGCCGAAGAACTTCTACGACATCGCAATCCAGATCGCGATCATCCGTCCCGGCCCGATTCAAGGCGGCATGGTGCATCCCTATCTCGCGAGGCGCATGGATCGCGAGGAGGTCGATTATTTCGGCGTCGAGAAGGGAAGCGCGGTGGAGGCCGAGCTGAGGGCCCTGCTCGAACGCACGCTTGGCGTGCCGCTGTTTCAGGAACAGATGCTCGCGATGGCAATCCGCCTGGCCGGCTTCAACGGGCGCGAGGTTGCCGAGCTCAAGAAAGCCCTCAGCTTTCATCGTTCGCACGAAAAGATGATCGCGGTGTGCGACAAATTGCGCCGGGCCATGGCGGCCAAGGGCGTGTCGCCGGAAGTGTCCGAGCGAATCGTGAAGTCGGTGGAGGCATTCGCGGTCTACGGTTTTCCGGAAAGTCACGCGATCAGCTTCGCCTACATCGCCTATGCGAGCGCGTGGATGAAGGCGCACCGCGCACCGGAATTTTACGCGGCCCTGCTCAACAATCAGCCGATGGGCTTTTATTCATCATCAACGCTTGTCTACGATGCGCGCGCGCATGGCGTGCGGGTGAGGCCGGTTTCGGTGCGCGATTCCGAAGCCCTGTGCACCGTGGAGGATGATGCGACGATCCGCCTCGGACTCAACATGGTGCGCGGACTCGATCAGGCAACCGCCCAGAGGATCGTCGGCGAGCGCTCCTCCTCCCCTTTTCTATCGGTGGAGGATTTCAAGGGACGCGTAAAGCCGGCCAGGGATGTCGCGCGCGCCCTCGCACGGCTCGGAGCCCTTAATGACTTGAGCCAGCATCGGCGGGAGGCGCTGTGGCGAATCGAAGCGCCATCGAGGATGGATGATCTTTTTCCTGCGATCGGCATACCGGACGCGCCGCTTCGCCAGATGGATGCCTTCGAGCGCGTAAACGCCGACTACGCGGGTGCCGGGGTAACGACCGGCCGCCACCCGATGGCGCTCATTCGCGAAAGTCTGCCGGATGTTTCGGCGGCGGGGGACCTGCCTTCGCTGGCCAATGGCCAGCGGGTGTGGATCGCCGGCATGGTGATCTGCCGTCAGCGACCGGGCACGGCCAAGGGCTTCGTCTTCGTGAGCCTTGAGGACGAAACGGGCGTGGCTAACGCGGTCGTGGAACCCGCGCTCTTCGAGCGCAAGCGCCTGTGCATCACGCAGGAAACATTTTTGCGGATATACGGCGTGATTCAAAATCAGGACGGCATCATTCACATCAAGGCACGTGAAATCGAGCCTCTCGCCATGCCGGCGCTGGGCACGCCCAGCTCTCACGACTTCCATTGATGACAGAACACGCAATGACACCTTCCCCGTCGATCCCTTCCGCATGAGTGAGAAGCAAAGTGAAGAATCCGGAATCCCATTCCCTATCTCCCGGACGCTGGTGTCCGAACAATCCCGAGCGTCCTCTTTTGATTTTTCGGAACACGTCGAACGGAAGCGGCGAGCAATTGGCTGAGCACTTCGAGAAGACTTTTGCCCGGAATGGCTGGCCACCCGCATGGCGCTACACGGTCTACGACTATCCGCACTACCACAGCACCACCCACGAAGTGATCGGTGTCTTCCGCGGTAAGGCGGACGTGCATTTCGGCGACGACGCGGGCTTCACGCCGCGACTCTCGGCGGGCGATGTCGTCGTCATACCGGCGGGCGTCTCACATCAACGGCTGTGGCAGACGAATGACTTTCAGGGTGTCGGAGCTTATCCCGCCGGTTATGAGCCCGACGAAATCCGGAAGGACTCCGACGCCATGCCGAAAGACATCGCTGCCCGCATTGCCAAGTTGGGCATACCGAATGACCCGCTCTCGGGAGAAGAAGGCCCGCTCGTCAAGATATGGAGCGAGGCCAGCCAAGGGAGCTCGAACGACGCCCGATGACCATGCCGAGGTCGAAGCAAGATGACGGTTGAAACGCATAACGTGGCCTCAAGCCCTCCCGGAAGCACAACGCGTCCGATGTGGCCTGGTTATGATTCCAGATGTCATCAGGAGCATATCTTGGCCGCGTGGGGAACCATAAGCTGTCCGCTATTGCCAGAGTAGCCGCGGCACCTCCGAATCTGCGCAAGGAAGCATAAAATGACCGCAGATCAAAAATGGAACCATAAGGTGTCCGCGGATCTATTTTACTCTGTCACCTTGTTTTCAAAATGGCTTCAACGCTCGTACCGATGTTCACGGTTTTTCAGGGCTCATCCCACGCCGGGATTATTTGACGACCAAGGTCAAACGCTTTGGCTGAGACCGCTCCCCACGATCTCCCTACAATTTCGAAAAGCGGATCTCCACTGTTACTCAATGAATATCAGCGTTGCCGAGTAACCAACTTAATTGGCGCTATAAATATCTCGGCGTTCGAAAGCCTACCCTCCACCTAATTCCCAATCGACAACGCGTTTTCTAAGTAGACGCGTTGTCGAGCAGGGAGAGGACTTCGCGGCGGAGTTGGTTGGCGGTGGTTTTGCGATCGGCGGCAGGAGGGGATGGCTCCCCAAATTGCAACCGAATAGTGAAGCTTCGCAGGCCGAGGACGTTCCAAAAGTGCGGGGCGAAGGTCATGTCGCGCCAGTAGCAAAGCTCATCGGATACGGACCCGCCGGGTAATTCGTAAGTGATTGCAGCGGGCGTCGAGCGGTGGCCGATGCCGGCCTCGAGCAGCGAGGTTTTGAAGGGGAGCACGGAGGAGCCGTCGCTGCTCGTGCCTTCCGGGAAGACCACGACGGGGAGCCCGGCGTCCAGGATCCTGCGGATTTGCGGCAGGCTCGTGCTCACGGACGTGCGGCGGCCGCGCTCGACGAAAATGGTGCCGGCGAGCCGGCAGAGCAGGCCGATGACGGGCCAGCCGCTCACGTCGCTCTTCGCGACGAAAATGGCCGGGACCACCGAGCCGAGGGCAAAGACGTCGAGGTAGCCGAGATGGTTCGAGACGATGAGGCCTTCGATTGGAATTGCGCCGCGGATTTCCACCTTTGCGCCGAGCACGCGGAGGATGCGCCCGCTGAGGCGTTGCATCCAGCGGGCGCGTTGCGCGGGCGTGCGGCTCGCGAAACCGACCGGCAGGCTCGCCAGCACGAGGCCGGTGAGCAGGGCGAGACGGATCGCGGCGCGCAGGGCAGTCATTCGCGGTGGAAGTGCTCGGTAACGATGGCCGGCAGGTTGCGGCAATCCATCAAGGTGAGGAAGTCGATGGTTTTGAATTCGCGGTCGATGGCGGGCGGGCCGCAGATTTTCGCCCCGAGGCCGAGGTAGGCGCGGAGGAGTTTCGGTGGAGGCGGACAATCGCGTGGTTCTGTAACCGAGGGCAACGCGAAGGCGGGAAGCGGGATGGTGCGCAGGGGCGGCGCGACGAGGTGCGCGGCGGCGAGTTGGCGATACATGGCGGCGCCGAGGACGGCGTCCTGCGAGGTGAGCGAGCTGCAACCGACGAGGTAGCGCGCGCCGTGGGTGGCGGCGTATTCAGCGATGGCGCGCCAGAGCAGGCTGACGACGCGGAGGGAGCGGTGATCGCGATGCACGCAGGCGCGGCCAAGTTCGAGGATCTCTCCACGGATGGGCTCGTAGGGTACGAAGTCGAATTCCTGTTCGCTGTAGTAGCCGAGGTGTCGGCGCGCCATCGCGCCGGTCTGCATGCGATAAGTTCCGACGACTGCGCCGGTTGCTTCGTCGGTGACGATGAGGTGGTCGCAGAAGGGATCGAACGGGTCCTCGTCCTGCCCGGTCGCGTGGGAGGATTCCAAGCCCTCACACAGTTCGAGATTGAAGACTTCGTAGCGCAGGCGCAGGGCTGCCTCGACCTCCTGGTGCGAGGTCGCGAAGCGGGCGGCGTAGCGGGAGCCGAGGCGCGGGAGGAGCGCTTTCATCGGGCGAGGAGGTTGGCGACGAGGCCGGTCCAGCCCGTCTGGTGCGAGGCGCCGACGCCGCGGCCGGTGTCGCCGTGGAAATACTCGTGGAAGAGCGGGTAGTCGCGGAAATGGGGATCGGTCTGCATGTGCTCGTTGCCGTGGAAGACGGCGCGGCGGCCGTCTTTATTCCGCAGGAAAAGCCGGGTGAGGCGGGCAGCGATCTCGTCGGCGACTTCGCGGATCGTGAGGAAGACTCCCGAGCCGGTCGGGCATTCAATTTTAAAGTCGTTGCCGTAGTAGCGGTGGAAGCGGCGCAGGGACTCGACGAGGAGGTAATTGACGGGCATCCAGATCGGCCCGCGCCAGTTCGAGTTGCCGCCGAAAAGGCCGGATTCGGATTCCCCCGGCTGGTAGCTGACGCCGACTTCATGGCCGCAGCAGCCGAAGACGTAGGGATTGTTTTCATGGAATTTCGAGACGGCGCGCACGCCGTAGTCAGAGAGGAATTCCGTCTCGTCGAGCATGCGGCGGAGCAGGCACTTCATGCGGTGGCCGCGCAGGAGCGAGAGCAGGTGAGTGTCGCCCATGCCGGGCTCCTCCCAGCGGGAAACGAGCGCGGCGAGGTCGGGGCGGCAGTCGAGGAACCATTTCAAGCGCTGCGCGAAGGCAGGGACTTTCGCGAGCAGGTCGGCGTCCAGCACTTCGACCGCGTAGAGCGGGATGAGGCCGACCATGGAACGCACCTTGAGCGGCGTCATCCGGCCGTCGGGCAGGTTCAGGACGTCGTAGTAAAACTCGTCCGTGTCGCACCACAGCCCAATGCCACTCTCGCCGATGTCGTTCATGGCCTCCGCGATGTGGAGGAAATGCTCGAAGAACTTGGTCGCGATGTCCTCGTAAACGGGATTGTGCTGCGCGAGCTCGAGGGCGATGCGCATGAGATTGAGCGAATACATCGCCATCCAGCTCGTGCCGTCGGCCTGGTTGATGTGGCCGCCGGTGGGCAGGGGCGCGCTGCGGTCGAAGACGCCGATGTTGTCGAGACCGAGGAAGCCGCCCTGGAAGATGTTGCGACCCTGCGCGTCCTTGCGATTCACCCACCAGGTGAAGTTCAGCATGAGCTTGTGGAAAACGCGCTCGAGGAAGGCGAGATCGCCCGCGCCGCCGCCATTCTGCTCGCGGTCCATCTGGAAAACGCGCCACGTCGCCCAGGCGTGGACGGGAGGATTCACGTCGCCAAATGCCCACTCGTAGGCGGGCAGCTGGCCGTTCGGGTGCATATACCACTCGCGCGTCATGAGCAGAAGCTGCGACTTGGCGAAGGAGGGATCGACGAGCGCGAAGGCAACGGTGTGAAACGCCAGATCCCAGGCGGCATACCACGGGTATTCCCACTTGTCGGGCATCGAGACGATGTCGGCGTTGTTAAGATGCCGCCACTCGGCGTTGCGCCCGTGTTTGCGACCCTCCGGCGGCGCGGGCTGGGCGGAATCGCCGGCGAGCCACTCGGGCACGTCGTAGTAGAAATACTGTTTGCTCCAGATCATCCCTGCGAGGGCCTGGCGCTGAACCAGGCGGGCATCGGCGTCGGCGATGTTTTCCTGGAGCTCGGCGTAAAAGGCGTCGGCCTCAGCGCGGCGCGTCTCGATGACGTGATCAAAATCGCGGAACGGATCGCCTTCGGAGGCGGATCGCAGCGAGGCGCGGAGCTGGATCGATCCGCCCGCGGGAACGGTGCGGACGACATGTGCGGCAGCTTTGGTGCCGATGCTGGTCAAGTTTACGGCGTCGCGATTTCCGTGGACGACGGCGTCGTGGAAGGCGTCCTTGAAATGGCCCGGCGCGTTCTGTCCGTAGAGCCGTCGGACGTTGGTTTCGTTCTCGGTGAAGAGCCATTCGTCGGCGCCTTCAACATGGAATTCGTATTCGCCGAGGTCGGCGTGTCGCGCGACGCAGTGGCCGTCCTTGGCGGAGATGGACGGCCGCGGCGCGCCGGCTTTCCACGACCAGGTGTTGCGGAAGACAAGTTGCGGGAGAAGGTGGATCGTGGCGTCCTCGGGACCGCGATTGTGGACGGTGACTAGAAGGTTGACCGCATTTGGCGCGAAGCGCGCGTATTCCACGAACACGTCGAAGTAGCGGTCCTCGTCGAACGCGCCGGTGTCGAGTAGCTCGTATTCGGGCTCGTGTTTGCCGCGGCGGGCGTTCGTCGCAACGAGATCGGCATACGGAAACGCGCGCTGCGGATACTTGTAGAGCATCTTGAGGTAGGCGTGCGTCGGCGTCGCATCGAGGTAGTAGTAGAGCTCCTTGCAGTCCTCGCCGTGGTTGCCTTCGTTGTTCGTGAGGCCGAAGAGGCGCTCCTTGAGGATCGGGTCGTGCCCGTTCCACAGCGCGAGCGAGAGGCAGAGGCGCTGGTGATGATCGCTGAAGCCGGCGATGCCGTCCTCGCCCCAGCGATAGGCGCGACTGCGGGCGTGGTCGTGCGGCAGGTATTCCCAGGCGTTGCCGTGCGGGCTGTAGTCCTCGCGCACGGTGCCCCACTGGCGTTCGCTCAGGTAGGGGCCCCACTTGCGCCAGAGGCCGTTGTCGCCTTCGTGGCGCTTCTCGTCAGCGAGGCGAATGCGTTCCGCGCGGGGTTCAAAAACGGGCGTGCTCATTGCCCATTCGTCGGGCGAGCGTCGCGAACCTTACGCCGATTTGTGCTTCGCGAGAAAATTCACGAGGTTTCGTGCGAGCGACGTGATCTGGTCGGCCTTGCGCGAGTCTGTGAGCGAGCCGTCCTCGGCGAAAACCTTGTGCGCGGCCGGGATCGTCACCTGATCGGGCAGCACCATCACGCCGATGTTGCCGAGGATGGCGCGCAGGTGCACGAGGCCGCGCAACCCTCCGAGCCCGCCGGGGGAGGCCGCAAGCAGGGCGGCGGCTTTGCCTCGAAAGGCCACGAGCGGCGGCTCGCCGTCGGTCTCGGCACGCGAGGCCCAGTCGATCGCATTCTTGAGGGCGGCGGTGACGGAGCTGTTGTATTCGGGCGAGGCGATGAGGAATCCATCGCTCGCCTGGAGCTGGGCCTTGAAGGTTTTCGCGCCCGGCGGGAGGCCGCACTCGCGCTCCAGATCCTCGTCGAAGAGCGGAAGAGCGAGGTCGCGGAGATCGACGATGGTCACCTCCGCGCCCGCGCTCCGGGCAACCTCGGCGGCGAATCGGACGAGTTGCTTGTTGAACGAGCCGGTGCGGGCGCTGCCGGCGAAGGCGAGGATTTTTGGCGCGGGCATGGGAGGTTATTTTGGGACGAGGATTTGGAGGATTCGAAGATATTCCCCGAGCGACCAGGCTTGAAACGGGCAGCCGCGCGGTGTGTGCGGCGCGGTGGCATCCGCGATCTCCGAGATGTGGCCGAGCCCGGCGGCGCGCAGATGCGCCTCCAACGGCGGAAGGAATCGCTCCCGGGCCTCGGCGATCGCCCCAGACGAATTCCCGCGCACACGCAACCATGCCTCGACGAACGGGCCGATCAACCACGGCCAGACCGTGCCCTGATGGTAGCTGCCGTCGCGCTCGACCACGCCGCCCTCGTAACGCGGACGGTAGGCGGGTTCGCCGGGCGCGAGGCTGCGCAGCCCGAGCGGTGTGAGCAATTCGCGCTCGACGAGATCGACCACGGCGCGCGCCTTTTCCGCCGGAAGGAGGCAAAGCGGAAGCCCGCCGACGGCGAAGATCTGGTTCGGGCGGATTGACGGATCGTTCGTTCCGGCGTGGTGGTCGCAGTCGAGCACATCAAAGAGGCCGGCGCGCTCCGCGTTCCAAAAGCGGGCCGAAAAAGCGGCCGTTCCCTGGTCGAGCGGCGCCTGCCAGCGGGGATTGCGCCGCGCGCCCGCCCAGAGCGCGTTCAGCCAGAGCGCCTGCACTTCCACGGGCTTGCCGATGCGGGGCGTGACGACCCAGTCGCCGACCTTGGCGTCCATCCATGTGAGCTGCACGCCGGGTTCCCCGCAGGCGAGGAGCCCATCGGCATCGGCGCGAATTCCGAACCGCGTGCCGCGGCTGTAGCCATCGAGGATCGCGTCCATCGCCGGCTGCAGGATCGCGATGTCGGCGGGCAGGTTTCCGGTAGCTTCGAGGAACTCGTGGCAGGCGATCACATACCACAGCGAGGCATCGACGGAGTTGTATTCCGGCGTGCCGCCGCCATCGGGGAAGAGATTCGGAAGCATGCCCTCGGAGACGACGCCGGCCCATTCCGTGAGAATGCCGCGCGCGTCCTCGAACCGCCCCGCGGCCAGGCCGAGGCCCCGCAGCGCGATGAACGTGTCGCGCCCCCAGTCGCCGAACCACGGATAGCCGCGATGAGCGTCCGGCCCGCGCCGCGGCGAACGAAATACGCGTCAGCGGCGCGATGCAGCGGAGTGGCGAACGCGGCGCGGCGCGCGCGCTCATCGGCCGCGAGTTCGGAGACCGTCCGCGCGAAGAGGGACTTATGTTCCTGCGTGGCGAACGTGAGTTCCGCGTCGCCCTCGGCGAGGTCGAAGATAAATACGCCCGGCGAGGCGAGGTCCTCGAGGAAGTCGAGCCCGCGCGCCTGCTCCTCGGCGTAGGCGAACTGCCGATACCACTCGGGGCGATTCTCGTAACGCCCGTTGCTGCGCGCGAGCACGTCGGAAACGTTGAGATACGCGTGCCACGCGACGACTTCGCCGGTGATCGACGCGGCGAAATTGAAGCCGGCGTTCTCGTGATGCGTGGAATGAAAGTCACGCCCCGAGAGAAACGGGCGCACGAAGAGCTTCACCGGTCCGGCGGCCCCACCCCGCAGGCGCCAGCGCAGCGCGACGGCGGCGCGTTCGTACGGGACGAAAATTTCCTGCTCGAGGAGACATCCGCCGCCGAGATCGTAGCTCCAGTGCGGCCACGGCTCGGGCTCGAAGCCCGCGATGCGGTCGCATCCCCGCGGGTGAATGACGTCGGGCGCGTAACGCTGACTGGAAATCTCGACCGTGCCGTCGGGTGTCTCCACCCAGGCGTCGAAGCCGTTCACGAGCACCATGCGGCCGGCCGGCGGTCGGGTCGCGGCGAGCAGGAGCGCGTGATAACGGCGGGTGCGAATGCCGCTCACGGCGCCACTCGCGAAGCCGCCGAGGCCGTCGGCCTCGAGCCACTCCGCATCGAAATCCAAAGACTGGGAAGTCATCGCAAGTTCTAGCCTCCGGTCTCGAAGCCAGGATACAGCGTCATGCCGCCATCGACGAAGAGCGTAATTCCATGCACGTAGTCGGATTCGTCGGAGGCCAGCCACACCGCGGCGCGGCCGATCTCGTGCGGCTCGCCAATGCGCTTGTAGGGGATCAATTTGAGCAGCTCGTTGTAATGCTCGGGCGTGTCCCAGGCCTCCATGTTGATCGGCGTGCGGATGGCGCCGGGCGCGATGCTGTTCACGCGGATGCGGAATGGCGCGACCTCCTGCGCGATGCTTTTCATCATGAGCATCACGCCGCCTTTCGACGCCGCGTAGTTCACATGGCCGGCCCATGGGATGACCTCGTGCACCGAGCTAATGCAGATCACCTTGCCGGCGGCGACGGAGACGTCGGGATTTACGCCCTGCCGTTTGAATCGCCGAACGGCCTCGCGTGTGCAGAGAAACTGGCCGGTGAGGTTCACGCCGATCACCTTGTTCCACTGCGCGAGCGTCATCTCGTTGAACGCGGCGTCGCTCTGGAGGCCGGCGTTGTTCACGAGGATGTCAAGGCCGCCGAGCTTCGCGTCGATGTCGGCGAACATTGCCTGGACTTCGTCCTCCTTCGAGATGTCGGCGCGGTAGGCGTAGGAACGGCCATGCCCGCAGCCGCAGCGATTGATCTCGTCGAGGACGGACTGGGCGTCGGCGGGATTCGATACGTAGTTCACGACGACATCGGCGCCGGCCTGGCCGAGCGCGATGGCGATGGCCTTGCCGATGCCGGAGCTGGCGCCGGTGACGAGGGCGCGCTGACCCTTTAGGAGCTTGAGAGCCGGACACGCCGGGAGGAGCGGCTCGGGAAACGAAGTGGTGGTTTGCATGGATGGAATGGTTCGCTCGATTCGTCGGGCGCGGTTCGCATTCCTTACGCAAAAAATCTTTTCGGGAATTTTGTAAGGAATAGGACTGCCCCTCGACACATCTGAGTCAGATGAATTCGTCCACCGACAAATCGCCCGCCTTGAAGGCCGACCCCACGCGCTGGGTGGACGACCACGGCGATTGCCTCTATCGGTACGCGCTCGTGCGCGTGCGCACGCCGGAGGTCGCGGAAGATCTTGTGCAGGAGACGCTGCTCGTCGCGGTGCGTTCGCAGGAACGCTTCGCCGGCCGCTCGTCCGAGCGCAGCTGGCTCGTGGGTATTTTGAAAAACAAGATCGTCGATTATTACCGGAAGCTCGGCCGCGAGACGACGTTCACCGATATGGAGTTTCTCAAGGACGAGTGCTCCCACAAATTCGTCGAGCAGGGCTTCTGGAATCACGACCGCGGCCCGCACGACTGGCGGCCGGAGTCCGACGAAGTGATGCACAAGGACGAGTTCTGGCAGACGATGCGCGAGTGTCTCGGCAAGCTCCCGCAGCGGGTGGCGGACGTGTTCATGCTGCGCGAGATGGAGGAGGTCCCGAGCAAGGAAATCTGCCATTCGCTGAGCATCACGGAGAGCAACCTCTGGGTGATGCTCCACCGCGCGCGCATGGCATTGCGCGAATGTCTTGAAATGAACTGGTTCGACCAGGTGAACCCGCCGGAGGAGCCCTGATGGCCGGAGAATACAATCCCACGCCGGTCGGCAATCCCTCGCTGCTCAAACGTCGCAGTTGGGCGGAAACGCAGCTCGTGAAATTCATCGGCCGTCACACGCCGAAATGCCGCGAGGTCGTGCGCATTCTTTCGCAATCGCTCGACGGCCCGCTGCCACTGCGCACGCGCATCGAGCTGCGGTTCCATTACCTGATTTGTTGCTGGTGCCAGCGCTACGAGGCGCAGTTGCACCTACTCCGCAAATACTGCCGCCGCTTTCCGACGGAGATTTCCAATGTCGCGACCTTCACACTCAAGCCCGAGACCCGCGAGCGCATCAAACGCGCGTTGAAGGACCAAACGCCTTGATTGTTTGGCGCCCGGGGCCGCACCCTCGGGCGCATGGTTGATCTCCGCCTCGCGACCGCCGCCGGCATCGCTCGCGCCATCCGCGAGCGCGTCATTTCCTCCGAGGAGATCGTCCAGTCGCACCTCGAACGGATTGCCACCGTCAATCCTTCGCTGAACGCCGTCGTCACCCTCACTGCCGACGCCGCTCTGGATGCGGCCCACCGGGCGGACGTCGCCCTCGCAGCCGGAGAAGCGCCCGGCCCGCTGCACGGCGTGCCCATGACGATCAAGGACAATCTCGATACGGCCGGAGTCGTGAGCACTGGAGGCACGAAGGGGCGCGCCGCGTTCGTGCCGCCGGCGGACGCGACCGTCGTTGCCCGGTTGCGCGCGGCGGGCGCCATTTTGCTCGGCAAGACGAACACGCCCGAGCTGACGATGGCCTACGAGACCGACAATCTCCTCCATGGGCGCACGAACAATCCTTTCGATCTTGCGCTCACCTGCGGTGGCAGTAGCGGCGGGGCGGCGGCCATCATCGCTGCGGGCGGCAGCCCGTTCGACA
>Ga0157378_10001574_pt1 | contig 20611 bp, 20 predicted proteins | sample M65metaG_FD_115309 | JGI IMG/M metagenome (GOLD analysis project Ga0157378, IMG submission 115309) | Miscanthus rhizosphere microbial communities from Kellogg Biological Station, Michigan, USA - M6-5 metaG | ecosystem: Host-associated > Plants > Roots > Rhizosphere > Soil | place: USA: Michigan...
CGCTGCGCGAGGCGCTCGCCGCGCGCGGCGTCGGCCACGCCTTCGTGACGCTGCACGTCGGGGCGGGGACCTTTCAGCCGGTGCGCACCGCGGATCTCGCCGCGCATACCATGCACGCAGAGCGCGTCTCGGTGGACGCGGCGGCCTGCGAGGCGATTGCGCGCGCGCGCGCATCCGGCGGGCGCGTGGTGGCAGTTGGTACCACGGTGGTGCGAGCACTCGAGTCGGCCGCGCTTGCCGGGCAAGGAGCGCTCGGGGCGTGGTGCGGCGAGACGCGCCTGTTCATCACGCCGGGTTTCAGATTCCAGGTGAGCGATGTGCTGCTGACCAACTTTCATCTGCCCGAGTCGACGCTGCTGATGCTGGTGTGCGCCTTTGCAGGCCAGGGCGCGGTGCTCGCAGCCTACGCGCACGCGGTGCGCGCGCAGTACCGCTTCTTCAGCTACGGCGATGCGATGCTCCTCACCCGGGGGCGCGCTTGAACCCGCAGTTCAGCGTCGAGGCCCGCGACGGGGCCGCGCGCGCGGGCGTGCTGCTGACCCCACATGGCAGCCTGGAAACGCCAGCCTTCATGCCGGTGGGCACCTACGGCACCGTCAAGGCAATGACCCCGGAGGAGCTCGAGGACCTCGGAGCGCAGATCATCCTCGGCAACACCTTTCACCTGCTGCTGCGCCCGGGCCCGAGGGTCATAGCCGCCCACGGCGGGCTGCACGGCTTCATGCACTGGCGGGGCCCGATCCTCACCGATTCCGGGGGCTTCCAGGTGTTCAGCCTCAAGAGCCTGCGGCACATCAGCGAGGAGGGGGTGCGCTTCCGCTCCCCGATCGATGGCAGCGAGGTGCGCCTGACGCCGGAGGACTCGATGGACATGCAGCGCACGCTGCGCTCGGACATCGCCATGGCGCTGGATGACTGCACCGAGCACCCGGCCACCGAGCCGCAGGCGCGCGCCTCCATGGAACGCTCCATGCGCTGGGCCGAGCGCAGCCACCGGCACTACTACGCGGCCGAGCCTCCCGGGGGGCTGTTCGGCATCGTGCAGGGCGGCATGCACGCGAATCTGCGCCTCGCCTCGCTGGAGGCCCTGCTGCGCCTGGATTGGCCGGGTCTGGCGGTGGGCGGCCTGGCGGTCGGGGAATCCGAGGAGGAGCGTCTGGGGATCCTGGAAGCCCTCGTGCCGCACATGCCGGTCGCGCGCCCCCGTTATCTCATGGGGGTTGGGCGCCCGGAAGACATCGTCGCCGCGGTGCTGCGCGGCATCGATTTGTTCGACTGCGTGATGCCTACACGCCACGCCCGCAACGGGCACCTTTTCACCTCCGCCGGCGTGATCAACATCCGCAACAGCGTCCACCAGGAAGACCTGGCGCCCGTGGACGCCGCCTGTGCCTGCTACACCTGCCGCAACTACAGCCGCGCCTACCTGCGCCACCTGGATCGCTGCAATGAGATCCTCGGTTCGCGCCTCAACACGATCCACAACCTGCATTTTTACCTGCAGTTGCTGCGCTCGCTGCGAGCGGCCATCAAGGCCGGCGGCCTCGAGGCCTGGGCGCGGGCCTTTGTTGCGTCCCGGCGCGGCCCCGACGCTATGGCATAATGCCGCCCTTTTCGCTCCCCGGAACCTACATATGAATGGTTTGATATCCGACGCTTGGGCGCAGGCCGCCCCTGGGGCCCCGAGCCAGTTCACGCCGCTGCTGATGGTGGCGGTGTTTTTCGTCATCTTCTACTTTCTGCTGTTCCGTCCGCAGCAGAAGCGGGCCAAGGAACACCAGAACCTCATCTCCAAGCTGGCGACCGGCGATGAAGTCGTGACGACCGGCGGCATCCTCGGCAAGGTGACCGAGGTCGGTGACACCTTCGTCACCCTGGAGATCGCCGACGGCGTACGCATCAAGGTGCAGAAGACCCAGATCACGCAGCTGATGCCCAAAGGCACGCTGAAGAGCGCCTGAAATGCTCGAGTACGCCCGCTGGAAATACATCCTGGTCGCCGTGGTGCTGGCGCTCGCGCTGCTGTTCGCGCTGCCGAACGTCTTCGGCGACGATCCGGCGCTGCAGGTGGCCCGCAAGGATCACGCACCGATCACGACCGACGTGTCGCATGAGGTCGAAGCGTTCCTCAAGGAGCGCAACGTCCCCTACGTCAAGAGCTACATCGACAACGATCGGCTCATGGTGCGCTTTGCCAATGTCGACAATCAGCTCGCCGCCCGCGACGCGGTGAACGCCAAATACGCGGGCACCTACATCACGGCCCTGTCCTTCGCGCCGCGCACGCCCGCCTTCCTGCGTGCGCTGGGCCTGCGGCCGATGCCCCTCGGCCTCGATCTGCGTGGCGGCCTGTACCTGCTGTACCAGGTCGATGTGAATGCTGCCGTCAATCAGGCACTCGAGGGTTACGCCCAGGACGCGCGCCGTGCCCTCGCCGCCGCCAACATCCCCTTCAAGGACGTCACCGCGGTGGCGCTGGGAAATGACAAGATTCCGAACGCCGTGCGCGTGGTACTGCCGCCGCAAGCCGATCTGACGGCGGCGCGCACCGCGGTGAACCAGGCGCTGCAGGGGCTCTCGCTCAGCACCGAGAACCTCGCCAGCGGCAGTGCCATTACCGGTGTCATGACCGGTGCGCAGATCCGCGAGCGCCAGGACTACGCGATCCAGCAGAACATCACGACGCTGCGCAACCGCGTCAACGAACTCGGCGTGTCCGAGCCGATCGTGCAGCGCCAGGGCATCGACCGCATCAACGTGCAGTTGCCCGGCGTGCAGAACTCCGCGGAGGTGAAAGACATCCTCGGCCGGGTGGCGACGCTGGAATTCCGCCTCGAGGACATGCAGAACAACCCCCTGGAGGCGGCGCAGACCGGACGCGCGCCCCTGGGTTCCAAGCTGTACACGAAGACGCGCTTCGGGCGCCCGGTGCTGCTCAAGCGCGAGGTGATCGCGACCGGGGACCAGCTGACCAACGCCACCACCGGCCAGTCGCAGGAGGGACCGGCGGTAAACATCAAGCTCGATGCGCGTGCCGGCGAGAACATGCTGAAAACCACGCGCGCGAACCTCAACAAGCGCATGGCGGTGGTGCTCATCGACAAGCGCCGCGAGACCATCGAGGTCGACGGTAAGAAAGTGACCCGGGACGTGACGGATGAGGAGGTCATCAATGATGCCACCATCCGCGGCGTGTTCAGCAACCAGTTCCAGATCACCGGCCTCGGCGCCGCGGAGGCCCGCGACCTGTCGCTGCTGCTGCGCTCCGGGTCCCTCGCCACCGGGATCTATCCGATCGAGGAGCGGGCGGTCGGCCCCAGTGTCGGGCGCGAGAACATCCAAAAGGGCGTCACGGCGCTGCTCGTCGGCATGGCGGGGGTGTTCCTGTTCATGGCCATCTACTACCGCACCTTTGGTCTCGTGGCAGACCTGGTGCTGCTCGCCAACGTGGTGCTGCTGACGGCGCTCCTGTCGATGATGCGCGCGTCGCTGTCGCTGCCTGGCATCGCCGGTATCATCCTCACCGTCGGCATGGCGGTGGATGCCAACGTGCTGATCTACGAGCGCATCCGTGAGGAAGTACGCAAGGGCGTCTCGCCGCAGGCAGCCATCCGCGCCGGCTTCGACAAGGCGCTCTCGGCGATCACCGACTCGAACATCACGACCCTGATTGCCGGCGTCGTGCTGTGGATCTTCGGCACCGGTCCGATCCGCGGCTTCGCCATCGTGCTGACGCTCGGCATCGCGACCTCTATGTTCACCTCTCTCATGGGCAGCCGGGCGCTGCTCACGCTGATGTACGGCGGGCGGCGCAAGATCGCGCGGCTGTCGATCTGATGGCCGCCGGCGCGAAGGACTAACCGTGGAATTTTTCAGTCACCAGACACGCTACCCGTTCATGGCCACGCGCAAGGTGTGGTACACGCTGTCGGCGGTGCTCATGATCGTCTCGCTCGCATCGTTCTTCACGCGCGGACTGAACCTCGCCATCGACTTCACCGGTGGTGTGAATGCCGAGGTGAACTTCACGCACGCGGCCGACGTCGAGGCGGTGCGCGCCAAGCTCGTCGCGGCCGGTTTCCACGAGCCGCAGGTGCAGCGATTCGGCTCCTCGCAGGACATCAGCATCCGGCTGCCGCCGGATCCGAAGCAAAGTGCCATCGAGGTGCGCGCCCGGCTCGAGGGGGCGGTGAAGAGCCTGGATGCGGGCGCGCAGGTGGCGCAGCTGGAGGTGGTGGGGCCGCAGGTGGGCAGCGAACTGAAGACCAGTACCGTGTGGGCGCTGTTCTTCACCCTGCTGCTGATCTTCATCTACATCGCCTTCCGCTTCCACACCTGGCGGTTGTCGCTCGGGGCCATCTTCGCGGTGCTGCACGACCCGATCCTCGTGATCGGCTTCTTCTCACTCACGCAGATCTCGTTCGATCTGGCGGTGGTGGCTGCCATCCTCGCGGTGGTGGGCTACTCACTCAACGACACCGTGGTGGTGTTTGACCGCATCCGTGAGCGCTTCGAGACCAACCGGCGCTCAGCCCCGGACGTGGTGCTCGATGAGTCGATCAACCAGACACTGTCGCGCACCATCATGACCAAGCTCGTCACCTCGATCGTCGTCGTGGCGTTGCTGTTCCTTGGCGGCCCGGTACTCAGAGGCTTCTCCGCGGCGTTGCTGATCGGCATCATCGCGGGCACGTACTCCTCGATCTACATCTCCAGTGCCATTGCGCTGGACTTCGGGCTCAATGCAGAGCACGTGTTTCCGAGCGTGAAGAAAGACGCGCTGGATCATCTGCCCTGACGCAGGAGTGCGCCGCTGCTCGGTGACCCACATATCTGGCTAGCGTTTCTGACGCTGTCGCTGCTGGAGATCGTGCTCGGCATCGACAACCTGATCTTCATCTCCATCCTGGTCGAGCGCCTGCCGCCGCAGCGGCAGAACCGTGCGCGCATCTACGGATTGGCGCTGGCGATGGTTACCCGCGTGGGCCTGCTGTTCTCGGTGGTGTGGCTTACGCATCTGGTCACGCCGCTGTTCCAGGTCGCCGGGCAGGGGGTGTCGGGGCGCGACCTGGTGCTGCTCGGCGGCGGCATGTTCCTGCTGGTGAAGAGCGTGCTCGAGATGCATTCGGCGCTGGAGGGTGCCGCGCGTGACAGCAAACCCCGCCGCCTGTACGACAGCTTTGCCCTCGTAATCGTCCAGATCGGCGTCATCGACATCGTATTCTCGCTCGACTCGGTATTCACCGCCGTAGGGCTCGCACGGGAGCTGCCGGTCATGGTGGCGGCGATCGTGGTGGCGATCATCGTCATGATGGTGGTGTCGCGCTCGGTCGGCGGATTCATCTCCCGCCACCCCACCATCAAGATGCTGGCGCTCGCGTTTCTGCTGCTGATCGGCTTCGCACTGGTGGCCGAAGGACTGCATTTCGAGATCCCCAAGGGGTATCTCTACTTCGCCATGGCTTTCTCAGTCGGCGTCGAGCTTATCAACACGCGCCTGCGAAAGCGGCTCGACGAACGACGCAAGGCGCCGTAACTGCACTCATCACGGTAGTTAGCTGGCTCTCAGCCCCGCTCCTACGCGACTATGGCTACGGCCGTAGAACCCGTAGATCGCTATCCCGATGAGCGTCCACCAGAACAGTCGCCACCAGGTCGGTGCGCCGAGGAAGAGCATCATGGCAAAGCACACCAGCGCGCCTGCTATGCAGGTGAACCAAGGCCACGGCGTGCGAAACGGCCGGGGTAGGTCAGGGCGTGTGCGCCGCAGTATCAGTACCCCGATGCACACCGTTACAAAGGCCGACAGTGTGCCGATGGATACAACCTTGGCCAGCAGGTTGACCGGGAAGAGGCCGCCGATGATCAGTGCACTGACTCCGGTCACCAGCGTGCCCACCGAGGGCGTGCGGAACCTGGGATGAACGCGTCCGAAGATCGGCGGCAGCAGCCCGTCGCGCGCCATCGCAAAGAAAATGCGAGCCTGCGCGAGAGTCATAACGAGCATTACCGAGGTGATCCCCGCGATTGCACCGATCTTGACCGGCCACGCCAGCCAGTGCAGCTGCCGGTACCGGTCAACTGCCAGCGCCACGGGTGCCGACACGCCCAGATCCTTGTAGTTCACCATGCCAGTGAGTACCGAGGCGACGATGACGTACAGGACGGTGCAGATGATGAGGCTGGAGAGCATGCCGATCGGCATGTCCCGCTGCGGGTTCTTGGTCTCCTGCGCGGCGGTGGAGATGGCGTCGAAGCCGATGTAGGCAAAGAAGATGATGCCGGAAGCCGCCAGTATTCCGCTGATACCGTACGTGCCCCACTGCCCGGTGTTCGGCGGGATGTACGGATGCCAGTTCGCCGTGTTGATGTAGCTCGCACCGAACAGGATAAACAGCAGGATGACCGTGACCTTGATGGCAACGATGAACGAGTTGAACGTCGCCGACTGTTTGATGCCGATGTAGCAGATCACGGTGAGCAGCCCCACGATCAGTACCGCCGGCAGGTTGATGATTGCGCCCGTACGGACGATGTGCACCGTGTCTCCCACCGAATCGAAGGGCGCGTTCGAGAGTGCGGACGGAATGTGGATCCCCAGCTGTTCCGTGCAGAAGCTCACGACGTACCCCGACCAGCCGACCGATACGGTCGCGACCGCGAACAGGTACTCCAGTACCAGGTTCCAGCCAATAAACCAGGCAATGCCTTCGCCGAGGGTCGCGTACGAGTAGGAGTACGCGCTGCCGGAGACCGGGATCATTGAGGCGAATTCGGCGTAGCACAGACCCGCGAGGGTGCAGCCGATCCCGGCGAGTACGAACGCGAGGGCGAGCGCGGGACCGGCTTGGTGGGCGGCCGCCGTGCCGGTCAGTACGAATATGCCGGTGCCGATGATGCCGCCAATGCCGAGCAGGGTCAGCTGCGTGGCGGTGAGGGTACGGCGCAGTTCGTTCCCCGTGGCTTCCTGCGAGCACAGCAAATCAATTGATTTCGTCGCAAACAGTTGTGACGCCATGAAACCCCCGATTTTGCGCGAGGACTCTACACAAGCACCCTGGGGAAAGCGAGGTAACGCGACCGCGTGGCGCGGCTCACGGCTCGCGCAGATCGGCGGGCACGTGCGGCGCGATGAGTTCCAGCAGCGCTGCGTACACCTTGGGATTGCCGGCGACAATATGTCCGCCCTGGCGATACTCGCCTCCGGTGAGCGTGCCGGTGTGGCCGCCGGCCTCCTGGATGAGCAGCGTGCCGGCCGCCGTGTCCCAGGGCGCCAGGCCGATTTCCCAGAACGCGTCCACGCGGCCGGCGGCAACGTAAGCGAGGTCCAGCGCCGCGGATCCGGGACGGCGCACGCCGGCGGCCTGCTCGGTCACGGCGCGCAGCATCGCCAGATAGGCATCGAGGTAGCGCATGTTCGCGCGATAGGGAAAGCCGGTGGCCACCAGCGACCCGTCGAGCGTCTTGGCCTTGCTCACGCGGATGCGACGATTTTCCAGATGTGCGCCCGCCCCGCGCGAGGCGCTGAAGATCTCCCCGCGCATCGGGTCATACACGACGGCATGCTCAAGACGGCCCTTGACCTGGCAGGCGATCGATACGGAGAACACCGGGAAGCCGTGCAGAAAGTTCGTGGTGCCGTCCAGGGGATCGATGATCCACACCGTGTCGTTGTTACCGCTCTGGCCGCTCTCTTCGGCCAGGAAGGCGTGCTGCGGGTAATGGCGGCGTATGGTTGCGATGATCTCCTGTTCCGCGGCCTGGTCGACCTCGGTGACGAAGTCGTTGCGCCCCTTGGAGGTGACGGTGAGGGACTCCAGGCGATTGAGGCTGCGGATGATGACTTCGCCGGCGCGGCGCGCGGCGCGCACGGCAATATTGAGAAGCGGCTGCACGGTAACTAAGCTCGTATGCTCCGTCGGCGCGTAGGCGCCCACGGCACTTTTGACCCTATTGAACCACTAGCCTAACAGATGCACTCCCCCGAGATCCGCGTGGTACTGGTCGCCCCCTCGCACCCGGGCAACATCGGCGCCGCGGCCCGCGCCATGAAGAACATGGCGCTCAGCGAGCTGGTGCTGGTGCGCCCGCGGCACTTCCCGGATGCCGAGGCGACCGCGCGTGCCTCGGGCGCCGACGATGTGCTCGGCGCCGCCCGCGTGGTGGGGACACTGGCCGAGGCGCTGCAGGGCTGCGGCTACGTGGCGGCGACCACCTCACGTGAACGTGACCAGTACTTTCGCATTGTCGACGTACGCGAGGCCGCCGCGCGCATCGTGGCGGCGGCGCAGCGCGCACCAGCGGCGGTGGTGTTCGGCGCCGAGCGCACCGGGCTGACCAACGAAGAACTGGAGACCGCGCACGCCCTGATCCGTATCCCCGCCAATGACGCCTACGCCTCGCTCAACCTCGCGATGGCGGTGCAGCTGGTGGCCTACGAGCTGTTCCGCGCGCACGCGCAGCCGGTGATCACGAGCAGCCCGGGAGCCGCGCCGCTGGCCTCGGCCGAGAACATGCAGCGGCTGTTCGCCCACTTCGAGCAGGTTCTCGAGGAGGTCGATTTCCGCGACCGTACGCAAAGCGGCACGCATCTCATGTCGCGCATCCGCCGCTTCCTGCAGCGCGCCGAACTGGACCACAACGAGGTGAATATCCTGCGCGGCTTCCTCACGGCGGTGCAGAATCGCCGCCGCCCTGCCGGTCCGCGCACATGAGCGGGGGTGCCCCGCTGTACCTCGACTACGCCGCCACCACGCCGGTGGACGCGGCCGTGGCGCAGGTGATGGGAGAGTGCCTGACGCTCGCCGGGACCTTCGGCAATGCTGCCTCCGCGCACGCCTTTGGCTTCGCCGCGGCGCGGCGGGTCGAGGCGGCACGCGCCCAGGTGGCCGCGCTGCTGGCGGCCGCGCCCGAGGAGATCGTCTTCACCTCCGGTGCCACCGAGTCCAACAACCTGGCATTGCTGGGGGTGATGGCGGCGAGCGCCGAGCGCGGCCGGCATGTCGTGACACTGCGCACCGAGCACAAGGCGGTGCTTGATCCGTGCCGCCACATCGAGAAGCAGGGCGGCAGCGTGACCTATCTCACGCCCAACCGCGCCGGCGTGCTTGAGCCGCAGGTGCTGGCCGGCGCGCTGCGCCCCGACACGGTGCTGGTGTCGGTCATGTACGCGAACAACGAGACCGGGGTGCTGCAGGATCTTGCCGCCTTGGGGGCGCTGTGCCGCGAGCGCGGCGTGCTCTTGCACAGCGATTGCGCGCAGGCGGCCGCGCGCGTGCCGCTCGACGTGCGCGTGCTGCCGGTCGACCTGCTGTCGTTCACCGCCCACAAGCTCTACGGGCCCAAGGGCATCGGCGCGCTGTACGTGCGCCGTGGCGTGCGCCCGGCGCTGCGGGCGCTGAGCTTCGGTGGCGGCCAGGAGCGCGGCCTGCGTCCCGGAACCCTGCCGGTGCACCAGATCGCAGGGTTCGGCGAGGCCTGCCAGATCCTCGCCCGCGAGCTCGCCGCTGAGGCAGCGCGCCTGAGAATCCTCACCGAGCGCCTCTGGGAGGGCCTGCGCCCGCTGGGGGAGGTCTACCTGAACGGGGAGGGCGCGCCGCGCGTGCCGGGTATCCTGAACGTGTCCTTTGGCGGGGTGGAGGGCGAGAGCCTCGTGAGCGCGCTGCCCGGCATCGCCGTGTCCACCGGTGCCGCCTGTAATTCCGAGGCCCGCGACCCCTCCTACGTGCTGCGTGCCCTGGGGCGCGATGCCCGCCTGGCCGAGAGCTCGCTGCGCTTCAGCCTCGGGCGCTTCACGAGCGCGGCCGACATCGACCTCGCCCTCACCGCCGTGCTGCACGAGGTGCGGCGGCTGCGCGCGCTGTCGCCCGCCGCAGGCGCCGCGGCCGAGGCACGCTCCTGGGCCTGCGGCGCGGGGGAGCGGGTGATCAGCGGGGAGGCCGGAGGGCCGGGCGAGGGCACCTGGATACGCTTTCACCTGCGTGTGGCGGCGGACACTGTGAAGGAGGCCCGTTTTAAGGCCTTTGCCTGCCCCCATACTATGGATACGGCGGCGTGGCTGTGTGGCCAGCTGCCCGGGCGCGCCCGCGCGGGCTTGCTGCCCGGGACCCCGGCAGATTGTGCCCGGGCGCGCGGCGCGCCCACTGAGAAACTGGGACGGCTGCTCGTGGTCGAAGATGCCATGCGCGACTGCCTCAGCCACTGGACTTAAGGCGTACAATACGAGGACCGATGGCCATCTCCCTGACGGAATCCGCCGCCAACCGGGTTAAGAGTTTTCTTGCCGCTCGCGGGCACGGCATCGGGCTGCGCCTCGGCGTTCGCAAGACCGGCTGCTCCGGCTTCGCCTACGTCATCAATTACTCCGACGGCCCCGACCCCGGCGATGCGGTGTTCGAGGACCGGGGTGTGCAGGTATTCGTCGACCGCATGAGTCTTGCGCTGCTCGACGGCACCATCGTGGATTTCGTGAAGCAGGGGCTGAACGAGGCCTTCCGCTTCCGCAACCCGAACGTCAAGGGCGAGTGCGGTTGCGGAGAGAGCTTCTCCGTGTGAGGCGGGCGGCACGCGCCGCCGGACGATTCGCGGGGCGCACGTAAAAAAGCCTTACCAAACCGGTACTTCCAAGCCACTTCAAATTGCCGGGGAGAGGCTCCCCAAGGTAGACTTCGCGGCTGACTCCGGGGCGGCCGCAGGGCTCGTCCCGGCTCCCCCCTCACCCATCATCTGATTTCGAAAGGTCACGCGAATGGCGCTCGAGCGCACCCTGTCCATCGTCAAGCCCGACGGCGTAAGCGCCAATCTCATCGGCGAGGTGTTGCGGCGCCTGGAGAAGGCCGGGCTCACCATCATCGCCGCGCGCATGCGCCAGCTGTCGCCGGCGGAGGCTGAGGGGTTCTACGCGGTGCACCGCGAGCGGCCGTTCTTCAAGGACCTGGTGCGCTACATGACCTCCGGCCCGGTGCTCGTGCAGGTGCTGCAAGGGCAGAACGCCATCGCCCGCAATCGCGAGATCATGGGCGCCACGGACCCGAAAAAGGCCGCTGCCGGCACCATCCGGGCTGATCTGGCCAAGAGCATCGAGCAGAACGTGGTGCACGGCTCGGACGCACCCGACACCGCGGCCCGCGAGATCGCCTATTTCTTCAGCGAGACCGAGCTGCACCCGCGCGCCTGAGGCGCGCGGCAGCCAAGAGCACCATGAACCCTGAGCTCAGCGCACGCACCAACCTGCTGGGCCTGCCGCGGCCGGCGCTGGAGTCGTTCGTGGCCGGACTCGGCAGCAAGCCGTTCCGCGCGCGCCAGCTGATGAACTGGATCTACAAGCGCGGCGCGGGTTCCTTCGCGGAGATGACCGACCTTGCGAAGGACTTTCGCGAGCGCCTCGCCGCCGTGGCCGAGGTGCGCACGCCGCAGATCCTCTCCACGCAGCGCTCCTCGGATGGCACCCTCAAATGGCTGCTGCGCGCGGACGCCTCGCAGGCCTTTGAGACGGTGTTCATTCCGGAGCCCGGGCGCGGCACGCTGTGCATCTCCTCGCAGGTCGGCTGCGTGCTCGACTGCTCCTTCTGCGCCACCGCGCAACAGGGCTTCAACCGCAACCTCAGCACCGCGGAGATCGTCGGCCAGGTGTGGCTGGCGGCGCGCGAGCTGGAACGCGAGGAGCGCGCCCGCGGCGTCGACGGCGCGGCGCCGGGAGCGACCGGCGACGCGCGCCACATCAGCAACGTCGTGCTCATGGGCATGGGCGAGCCGCTGGCGAACTTCCGCAACGTGGTGCCCGCGCTGCGCATCTTCCTTGACGACTTCGGCTTTGACCTGTCGCGCCGGCGGGTGACGCTCTCCACCTCCGGCCTGGTGCCGCAGATCTACAAGCTGTCCGAGGAAACCAACGTCGCGCTCGCCGTGTCGCTGCACGCCCCGGATGACGCCCTGCGCAACCAACTCGTACCCATCAACCGCAAGCATCCGATCGCGGAGCTGCTGCAGGCGTGCTGGCACTACCTCGACGAGCAGAACGGCCGCAGCGTCACGTTCGAGTACGTGATGCTCGAGGGAGTCAACGACTCCCCGGCGCAGGCGCGCGCGCTGGCGCGGCTGCTGAAGGGGCACCCGGCCAAGGTCAACCTCATCCCCTTCAATCCGTTCCCGGGCACGCACTACCGGCGCTCGAGCGCCGCGGTGATCCAGCGCTTCCGGGACGAGCTGCTGCAGCGCGGGCTGCTCGCGACGGTGCGCCGCACGCGCGGCGAGGACATCGATGCCGCCTGCGGACAGCTCGCCGGGCGCGTCATCGATCGCACCACCGTGCGGCTCGGCAACAAGGTCATCGGCGTCGCGGTCCAACCATGAGAACACCAGTGAACCCATCCCGGCACGTTCGCTTGCAGCGCTGCGTTGCGGGCGCAGCACTCACGCTCGCTCTGGCCGCTTGCGGCGGGACGAACCCACAACACTCCTCCAACCCGAAGAACGCCGCGATTGCCAACACGCAGCTGGGCAGCGCGTACCTGCACGACGGGGAACTCGCGCTCGCCAAGGAAAAGCTCGACAAGGCAGTGGAGCAGGACCCCAACAATGCCGAGGTGCACAGCGTGCGCGCACAGCTGTTCGAGCGCCTGGGACAGCCGGACAAGGCCGACTCCGAGTACCGCACCGCGCTGCGCCTGGCGCCCAATGACCCGAACGTCATCAACAACTATGCGGTGTACCTGTGCCAGAACGGGCGCACCAATGATGGCGTGAAGCACTTCGAGGCCGCGGCGAAGAATGCGCTGTACCGCACTCCGGAGGCCGCCTATACCAACGCCGGCGTGTGTCTGCGGGCCGCCAAGCGCGACGAGGAGGCACGTCCCTACTTCATCAAGGCGCTGCAGGCGAAGCCGAACTTCCCCGACGCGGTGCTGCAGCTGGCGGACCTGGAGTTCCACCATGGCGAGTTGCCGCAGGCGCGGGCGCTGCTCGATGCTTACTTCGGCAACTTTGGCGAGACTCCGGACCTGCTGCTGCTCGCGGTGCGGGTCGCGCGCTCGCAGAAGGATCCGCTGGGCGCGCAGCGCTACGCGCGCAAGCTGCAGCTGGATTATCCCGGCTCCGACCAGACCCGTGCGCTGGCCGCTCTCGACCACAACCCCGGCTGAATGTCGTGACGAGGGCAGGTGGCAGCGTCGGCATCGGCGCGCGGCTGCGTGCCGCGCGCGAGCGCCGGGGGCTCACCGTCCTGCAGGCCGCCGAGAAACTGCACGTGGACGCTAAGGTGCTCGAGTCACTCGAGGCGGAAGACTTCGCTCCCCTGGGTGCGGACGTGTACGTGCGCGGTCACCTGCGCCGCTACGCAGAGCTCATCGGGGAGTCCTCCGGGGAGCTGCAGGATCTGTATGCGAGCGCCGGCCTCGCGGTGCATCCGGACCTCACCCGCATCCCGCGCGTCGAGCGCCCCTCGGAGTCCTCGCACCTCGTGTTGCCGGCGCTGCTGACGGTCGTGGGACTGGCACTGGCCGGCGTGCTGTGGTGGGTGTTCACGCTGCCGGGCGCCAGGCCCCAGGCGCTGGTGACCCCGCCAGCTGCGGCGGCGGAGGCGCCGGCTGCGGGCGCCGCGCGCCCCGCGGAGACACCGGGACTGGCGGCCGAGGCATCCCCGCCGGGCGCCGGCACGGGCAGCAGCGCCGCCAGCGCCGGGCAGACTATCGGCCTGAAGCTCTCGGCCGACAGCTGGGTGCAGGTGGCAGACGCCCGCGGCCGGGTGCTGCTCGATGGGCTGCTGCCGGGCGGCAGTACGCGCTCGGTCACGGGAGCCGCGCCGCTGCGCGTCGTGCTCGGCAATGCCCCGGCCGTGACCCTCGAGGTCAACGGCCGCTCGGTGTCGCTTGCCGGCCTGGTACGCCGTCGCGGCGACGCCCACCTGCTGGTGGACGCCGCCGGGCAGGTGTCTTCGCCCCAGCGACGGGCGGGGGACTGAAGATGGCCGAGCAGATCCAGGCGATCCGCGGAATGAACGACGTCCTGCCACAGGAGATCAGCGCCTGGCAGCATTTCGAGACGGTCACGCGCGAACTGCTCAGCGCCTACGGTTACGAAGAGATCCGCGTGCCCCTGCTGGAACATACCGAGCTGTTCAAGCGTGCCATCGGGGAGCACACCGACGTTGTCGGCAAGGAGATGTACACCTTCACCGACCGCGGCGGCGACAGCCTCACGCTGCGTCCCGAGGCGACCGCCGGCATCGCGCGCGCTCTGATTTCCAATGGCATGCTGCGCGGCGCCCGCCACAAACTGTGGTGCCTCGGCCCCATGTTCCGCCACGAGACCCCGCAGGCGGGGCGCTACCGGCAGTTCTGGCAGGTGGACGTTGAGGCCGTCGGCTACCCCGGCCCGGACGTGGATGCCGAACTCATCGCCTGCGGCACGCGCCTGTGGCGGCGCCTGGGGATCGGGGGCTTAAGGCTGGAGATCAACTCCCTCGGCACGCCGGAGAGCCGCCGCGAGTACCGCGCGCGCCTGGTCGAGTACCTGCGCAGCCACGAGGGGCAGCTGGACGCCGACAGCCAGCGCCGCCTGAGCGGCAATCCACTGCGCATTCTCGACAGCAAGAACCCGGAGATGCAGGCGCTGATCGCCGGGGCCCCGCTGCTGACCGACTACCTGGATCCGGAATCGCGCCAGCACTTTGAGCTGCTGTGCGCCATGCTCACGGGGATCGGCGTGCCGTACACGGTCAATCCGCGCCTGGTACGCGGCCTCGACTACTACACGCGCACAGTGTTCGAGTGGATAACGGCGTCCAGCGGCGCACAGAATGCCGTATGCTCCGGCGGCCGCTACGACGGCCTGATTGCGCAGCTCGGGGGCGAGGCGACGCCGGCGATCGGGTTCGCCATGGGCGTGGAGCGGCTGATCGCGCTGCTGGCGGCCGCCGGCGGCACGCCCGCGGCCGCGGCCCCCGATGTCTACGTGGTGGTGAGCGGTCCGCAGGCCGGCGCGCGGGCGCTGGAGCTGGTCGAGCGGCTGCGCGACGAGCGCCCCGGACTCAGGTTCGAGCTGAACTTGGGCGGGGGCAATTTCAAGGCGCAATTCCGCCGTGCCGACAAGAGCGGGGCGGCCCTGGCACTCATCGTCGGCGAGGATGAACTCGCCCGTGGCGTGGTCGCCATGAAACCTTTACGCGAGACATCGGGTCAGAGCGAGTGCCCGATTACAGACCTGGCGGTCGGGGTCGATCGGGCGCTGGCCGCGCTCGGAGGGCCCGGGCATACGCCGGCGGCATGATGGTGGGGAGGATGCGTGGAAGATTACCTGTCCGAGAAAGAGCAGTGGGAATGGGTCAAGGCGCAGGTGCGCGAAAACGGCCCGGCAGTGATCCTGGCGGTTGCCGTGGTGTTCGCCGGCGTCGCCGGCTGGCGCTGGTGGCAGGCGCGGCTGGATGCGGGCCGGCTCGAGGCCGGCCATCGCTACATGCAGATGGTGCAGTCGCTCGAGCGCGGCGACCGCAGCCAGGCACTGGTACTGCTCGGGGAGCTGGAGCGCGGGGCGGTCGGCTCCCCCTACACCGACCAGGCGAAACTGCTGGCGGCGCGCGTCTACGTCGACGGCGGTGAGCTTGACAAGGCGGCACAGGAACTCGCCGCCGTGGCCGAGCACTCCAAGGATCGCGAGCTGGCGACGATCGCGCGGCTGCGCCTGGCGCGGGTGCAGATCGCCCAGGGCAAGGCCGAGGCGGCGCTCGCCACGCTCGGTGCCAGCGACGGCGGTGCGTTCGCCTCGCGCTATCATGAAGTGCGCGGCGATGCCTACTACGCCAAGGGTGACAAGGCCGCCGCGCTCAGCGAGTACCGCAGCGCCCAGGGGTCCAACAGTGGCGGCAGCACGCCGCTTTTGGATCTGAAGATTGCCGAGCTCGCCGCCGCGGCGCCGCCCCCGGCGACGAGCGCCAACCGCGCCCCCGTGCCCGCGAAATGAGCCGCATGCGTCACCTGCAACTCGGGTCCTGGCTCATTCTCATGGTGCTGCTGGCGGCCTGCTCCAAGGACAAGGCCATCGATGAGCCCGCCAAGCTCACCCCGTTCGCCGCGACGCTGCGGGTGGAGCACCTGTGGGGTGCCTCGGTGGACAACAGCAAGGCCGTTCCGCTGCGTCTGGGGCAGGCCGTGGCGGTGGTCAACAACCGCGTCTACGGCGCCGGCCACACCGGCGACGTGGTGGCCTTTGATCTGAACAGCGGCAAGGTCCAGTGGCGCGCGCGCACCAAGGCGCCGCTCTCCGGCGGCACCGCGGCCGGCGCCGACGTCGTCATGGTGGGCACCGTCGACGGACGTGTGTTCGCCCTCAACGCGGCCGACGGCAAGATCCGCTGGCAGGTGCGCATCAACGGCGAGGTGCTCGCCCCGCCGGCGATCTCCGAGAAGTTCGCCGCGGTGCGCACGGGGGATGGCAAGTTGCGCGGCCTCGCGCTCAGCGATGGTCACGAGCTGTGGATCCAGGAGCAGCAGGTGCCGCGCCTCTCGTTGCGTGGCACCGCGCGCCCCGTCATCAGCGGGGACACCGTGCTGTGCGGCTTCGACAACGGCAAGGTCATGGCGGTGAACAGCAACGACGGCTCGGTGCAGTGGGAGGCGACCGTGACGCCGCCCCACGGCCGCACCGAGCTGGAGCGCCTGGCCGACATCGATTCGGCGGTGCTGGTCTCCGGGCAGAACGTGTATGGGGTCGGCTTCCAGGGCCGCGTGGCGATGCTGGCGCTCGACACCGGCCAGGTGTGGTGGTCGCACGAACTGTCCAGCTACCGCGGCATGGGACTCGACGACGAGGCGCTCTACGTCTCGACCGCTGAGGGAGAAGTGGTGGCGCTGCGCGCCAAGACGGGCGCTGAGATCTGGCGCCAGAGCGTACTGCTGCACCGTGGGCTGTCGGCACCGGCGAGCATGGATGATGTGATCGTGCTGGGTGACTTTCTGGGCTACGTACACTGGCTCGACAAGGCGAGCGGCGCGATCGCGGCGCGCGTGCATGCCGGCAAGGCACGCATCAGCGCACCTCCGGTGGTGGTCGGCAATCTCGTGGTGGTAGTCACTGACCGCGGCCAGATCAACACCTACCGCGTAAGTCCGCTCGCCGCACCGGCGCGCGGCAAGAAGACGGTGCCGGAGACCCCGGCGCCGCCGCCCGCGGAAAGCAAGTAGCGCCGCGTCCGGCCGCTGCGCGCGGGCCCCGCCATGTTGCCTGTCGTCGCCCTGGTCGGTCGCCCGAACGTCGGTAAGTCGACGCTCTTCAACGTGCTCACCGGCACGCGCGACGCCATTGTCGCGGACGTGCCGGGACTGACGCGTGACCGCCAGTACGGCTTCGGGCGTCTCGGTCCGGTCCCCTGCATCGTCATCGACACCGGCGGCCTGGTCGAGAATCCGGTAGGCATCGAGGCGCAGATGCGCGCCCAGACCGAGCGCGCGGTCGCCGAGTCTGACCGGCTGGTGTTTCTCGCCGATGCACGCGCCGGGCTCTCGCCCCAGGATTACTTCGTCGCCGGCGAACTGCGGCGCTCCGGCAAGCCGGTAACGCTCGTGCTCAACAAGGCCGAAGGGCTCGATGCGGACATCGTCGCCGCGGATTTCCATTCCCTGGGTTTCGGGCCGCCGCTCGCGATTGCCGCCGCGCACGGCCAGGGCTGCGAGGAACTCATGGAGCAGGTGCTGGCCGGCTTTGCACCTGAAATCCCGCAGGAGTCGGAAAGCGACGCCATCCGCATCGCGATCATCGGCCGCCCCAACGTCGGCAAGTCGACGCTGGTCAACCGGCTGCTGGGAGAGGAGCGCGTCATCGCGAGCGCGGATCCGGGCACGACCCGCGACAGCATCCTCGTGCCCTTCGAGCGCGACGGCCGCGAGTTTCTCCTCATCGACACCGCCGGCGTTCGCCGGCGCGCCCGGGTCGAGGACGCGATCGAGCGCGCCAGCGTCGCCAAGACACTGCAGGCGATCGATGAGGCCCACGTGGTCATCATGGTGCTCGACGCGCACCAGAATGTCGCCGAGCAGGACGCGAGCGTCCTCGGCATTGCGCTCGAGCGCGGGCGCGCGCTCATCATCGCGGTCAACAAATGGGATGGCATCGCGCAGGAGCAGCGCGAGGAGATCCAGCGCCAGCTGTCCCTGAAGCTGGATTTCGTGCCGTTCGCGCCGCTGCACTTCATCTCCGCGCGGCACGGCACCGGCGTCGGCGAGCTGATGCAGTCGACCGTGCGCGCCTACCAGGCGGCGATGCGTGCCATGCCCACGCGTGAGCTCACGCGTACGCTCGAGCACGCCCTCACCGTGCACCAGCCGCCCCTGATTCGCGGGCGGCGCATCAAGTTGCGCTACGCGCACCAGGGCGGGCGCAATCCGCCCCGCATCGTCATCCACGGCAACCAGACCGCCTCGGTGCCCGCGGCCTACACACGCTACCTCGCGAACGTGTTCCGCAAGACCTTCGATCTGTTTGCGACGCCGGTGTTTATCGAATACCGCACGGACGCGAACCCCTACCTGCGCGAGCGGCGGGTGAAGCCGCGCGAGGACAAGTCGCGCCGCCGGCGTTCCGGAGGCCGGCAGCGCGGCAAGGGCTGAGGTGATCGTTCCCGCCTGACGCGATTCTTCAAGCGTCACGTCGTGCCCGTAGCCGCGCAACGGACGAACGGCAGTCAGATCAAGACATCCGGACGCTCGAGCAAGGACGCGCTCCCGCCTCCTCCCTAGAATGCCGGCCCTGCGCTACAGCGAGGATGCCGATCTCATGAGCAGTTCTTCCGCACTTTCCTGCGCGATTCCGGAACGCGTCGCGCCGCGCGCCGTCGCCAAACAACTGCCCATGCTCTACCCGCAGCTGCGGCGCCTGGCACGCGCCCGGCTCGCCGGCGGCAGCCGCTTCACACTGCTCGATACCACCGCCCTGGTGCACGAATCCTTCATGCGGCTGCAGGCGGCCGAGGGGTTCGAGCCGCGCGACCAGGAACATTACCTCGCCTATGCGGCCACGACCATGCGCTCGGTGGTCATCGACTACGTGCGCCGTCGCCAGGCCGAGCGCCACGGTGGTGGTGCCCCACACACGGGCCTGACGGGTGCGAATGCGGAGCAGGTCGCCTCGGACGAAGAGATCCTGGAGGTCCACGAGGCGCTCGAGGCACTCGCCGGCGTCGATGCGCGCCTCGTGCAGGTCGTGGAAATGCGCTACTTCGGCGGCCTTACCGATGAGGAGATTGCGACGGCGCTCGGCATCAGCGACCGCACGGTGCGCCGTGACTGGGAGCGCGCGCGGCTGCTGTTGGCGGTGGCGCTGGGCCGCTGAGGCGCGCCGCCCCCTGGCCGCGCGGGGTGGCGATTTGCGTTGAGTCCCTGGGGCCGGATGACGTTGCAAGGTGGATTCCATGTATTCATCGCTCGTGGCCAATGTTCCCCGCTGGCGGCGCGTGAACGCGCTGCTGCCGGAAGTACTGCTGCTGTCCGAGGACGAGCGCGAGGCGTGGTTGCGGGCGCTTAGTCCGCGGCACGCCGACCTGCTGCCGGCCCTGCGCGCGCTGCTGGCGCGCCGTGCGGCGGCGCTGGGCCGCTGAGGGCGCGCCGCCGTGGCCGCGCACGGAGGCAGTTTGGGTTGAGTCCCTAAGGCCGGATGACGTTCTAAGGCGGATTCGCAATGTCTCCATCGCTCGTGGCCGATGTTCCTCGCTGGCGGCGCGTGAACGCGTTGCTGCAGGAAGCATTGCTGCTGTCCGAGGACGAGCGCGAGGCCTGGCTGCGGGCCCTTGGGCCCCGACACGCCGACCTGCTGCCGGCACTGCGTGCGCTGCTGGCGCGCGGTGCGGCGGCGCACACGGATCAGTTCATGCGCCGCTCCGCCGACAAGGTGTGGGCCGAAGCGGTCAGTGGCGGTTCCCCGGCAGCGCCCGGGCAGCTGGTCGGGCCCTACCAGCTTATCCGTGAAATCGGGGCCGGCGGCATGGGGACCGTGTGGCTTGCGGAACGCGCGGACGGCACGCTGCAGCGACAGGTGGCGCTGAAGCTGCCGCGCTACGGCTGGGCGGCCGGTGTTGCCGAGCGTCTCGGCCAGGAGCGCGACGCCCTGGCGGCACTCGAGCACCCTCACATCGCGCGCCTGTACGATGCCGGCATCACGCCCGCCGGGCGCCCTTACCTGGCGATGGAATACGTCGACGGCCTGCCGATCGACGCCTTTGCCGCCGCGCACGGCCTGTCGGTGCGCGCGCGCGTCGGCCTGCTGCAGCAGGTGGCCGCCGCGGTGCAGTACGCGCACGGCAGGCTCGTGGTGCACCGAGACCTGAAGCCCTCCAACATCCTCGTGACGCGGCACGGCGAGGCGCGGCTGCTGGACTTCGGCGCCGCCAAGCTCTTGCACGATGGCCCGCAGGACTCCGCACTCACCCGTGAGGTCGGGCGCGCGCTGTCGCCCGACTATGCGGCCCCCGAGCAGATCCGCAACGAGCCCATCACGGTCGCAAGTGACGTCTATTCCCTCGGCATCGTGCTCTTTGAACTGCTCACCGGCAGCCGTCCGTACACCCTGGGCGCACACCACGGCCTCGCCGCGGCGCTGGCTGCCGCCGATGTGGCGCTGCCGAGTTCGA
>Ga0157378_10001575_pt1 | contig 20599 bp, 19 predicted proteins | sample M65metaG_FD_115309 | JGI IMG/M metagenome (GOLD analysis project Ga0157378, IMG submission 115309) | Miscanthus rhizosphere microbial communities from Kellogg Biological Station, Michigan, USA - M6-5 metaG | ecosystem: Host-associated > Plants > Roots > Rhizosphere > Soil | place: USA: Michigan...
GGCCACCGTCGGGTAGCCGAGCTCGCGGCAGGCGCGCATGACGCGGACCGCGATCTCGCCGCGATTCGCGACCAGGACTTTCATCGCGGCGCATTGTAATCGCTGCTAACATCCGCGCCCATGACCGAGGAACCATTACACGACCAGCGGACCCAGATCCTCTCCGGCGTCGTCACCACGCTTCTCGCCGACCTGAAGAACGGAGCCGGCGACAAAGACCGCCGCCGCCAGGTCGAAGAGTGGATGCGCACGCTGGCCGAGAAGTACCCCGAGTTCCAGATCGAAACCGGCCTGCGCGACTACTACCTCGCCGAAGCCGAACGCCTCCGCATCGATTTCGAGAAAGCAACGGAGCTCAACGAGAAGCTGGCGCTGGGACGATCGATCGAAGGATTTCTCGATCGGGCCGCGGATTACGCGCGGAGGATTGCGGAGAAGTAGGCTCTGTCATTCCGAGCCCGGAGGGCAAAGCGCGGCGAGGAATCCCAGGCGGCTACTCGCGCGTCAATATGCCTCATCGCGGCGTACCACACGCAGAATCTGCATGGTGCGGCCATCGTGATCGAGACGAAACCTTACGCGCCACTTCCCAACGCGGAGGCGGTATTCGGGTGTGGTGATGTTCTGAAGCCGCAGCACGTCGCCTTTGGACTCGCTTGCAAATGCTTCCACCGCCTGCCGGACCCGATGTTGTTCCTTGCGGTCGAGACGGGCCAGCTCCTTCAGAGCCCGCGGCGCCCAGATCCCTTGCCAGCTCATGCCAGCCCGAGGCGCCGCATGGCCTCATCGTGGGGGATTCCTTTCCCTTCTTCGATCTCGCGACGTGCTTCGGCGACAGCGGCGCGTTCCTCTTCGGTCTCCGGCTCGTCGTCGATCGGGATGTCCCGCAACGCCAGCGGCACGGAATCGGAACTTGAGTTGAGCGCTTCGAGAACTCGCAGCGCGGTGGGAACGTCTTCGCTGGGGAGCGATTCGATGAGGTCGTGTAGCTTTGTGCGCGCTTCGGCAGTTGTCATGCGCGGTGCCTCACGATTTTCTTTGGTGCCCAAGGCCGGACTCGAACCGGCACGGATTTCTCCACACGCCCCTCAAACGTGCGCGTCTACCAATTCCGCCACTTGGGCTTGAAAGAACGACTACTTTTTCGCTGGGGTGGCAGGCGCCGAGGGTGCGCTGCCGTTCATGACCGAAGAGCGCGGACGAGCCTGAAGGATCGCCAGCGACAACGAAGTGATGACGAAGAGGACGAAGAACCACGTCGTCAGTTTGTGAAGGAGCGTCGTCGCGCCGCGCGCGCCGAATGCAGTCTGCGATCCGCCGCCACCGAATGCGCCCGCCAGATCCGCACCCTTCCCCTGCTGCAGAAGGACGACGAGGATCAGGAAGAGGCTGATGAGGACGTGTAATACGACAAGAAGTACGGTCATGGATTCTCCGAAGCGATGCTGCTAACGGGGCAAGGGGGCGAATTCTTCCCGGAATGGGTCCGGGTGTCAAGGCTGCGACGGCAAGTGCTTCATCGCTTCCGCCAGCGCCAGAAACTTCTTCGAATCGAGGCTGGCGCCGCCGACGAGAAACCCATCGATCTGCCCCTGTGCGACGAGGTCATCGACGTTGTCCGGCGTCACGCTGCCGCCGTAGAGCACCGGCGCGCGGCGCGCGAGGTCCGCGGGCCAGAAGCGCGCGATTGCGCTTCGGATCTCCGCTGCGATCTCAGCGACCATCTCGCCCGTTGCATTGCGGCCGGTTCCGATCGCCCAGATCGGTTCATACGCGATGACCACTTCCTGCGCGTTCGCCAGTTGCGGCACGGCAGCGGCGCGGAGTTGGTCGGAGCAGAACGTCGTGGCATGACCGCCGTCGCGCTGGTTCTGATTCTCGCCGATGCAGAGCACCGGTAGAAGCCCGGCCTCGATGACCATCGCCAGTTTGCGGGCGATGAGCGCATCGTCCTCGCCGTAGATGTTGCGGCGCTCAGAGTGTCCGACGATGACGAATCGCGCGCCGCAGTCGCGCAGCATGTCCGCGGAGACTTCGCCGGTGAAGGCGCCCGATTTCTGGTCCGCGCAGTTCTGGGCGCCGACGAGGGTGTTCTGCTTTGCGTTGGCTGCGACGTCCTTGAGGAAAACGTACGGCGGCGCGACGGCGACACTCGCTTGCCCCATCGCCCCGAGAAACGCGTCGATCCCCTCGGGCGGGAGATTCATTTTCCAGTTGGCGATGAGGTAACGGTTGGGCATGGGGCGAAGTTTATGCGCAACGGAGCATCACCCCGCCGTGAACGAGTACCTGTTCTTCCCCGCCCGCTTCGCTTCATACAGCTGTTCGTCAGCCCGGCGGATGACGTCGGCGGAGGTCGTGTCGGCGCTCCGGAACTCGGCGATGCCGAGGGAGATCGAGCAGCGGATCGTCCCTTCGTCGTCCGCGGGGATGGCCAGGAGCTGCACGCGCTGCAGGATGCGATCGGCGACGGCGCAGGCGCCGCCGAGGTCCGTGTGGGGCAGGATGATGGCGAACTCGTCGCCGCCGAAACGGGCGAAGAGATCAGGAGGACGGAGCGTCTCGCGCACGGCACCGCAGAGCTCGGAGAGAACGACGTCGCCGATCGTGTGGCCGAAACCGTCGTTGATCGATTTGAAATTGTCGATATCGAACATCAGCAGCGACAACGGCAGCGAGTAGACGCGCGCACGCTCCATCTCCATCGGCAGCTGCCGGCGAAAGTAGCGCTTGTTGGCGATGCCGGTGAGGTCGTCGGTGTCGGCCAGTCCCTGGATCTGTTCGCGGGCGTTGAGCTGGCCGATGAGGAGCGACACCTGCGCGGCGAAGATCTCGACGATCTGCTGCTCCTGCTCGTCGAACGGCTCGGCGCGATAGACCAGCAGCACGCCGCTGCTCCGGTTCTCGACCGAAATGATGGCGTGGGTGGAGTTGGCCAGGCTGTCGCCGTCGCCGTGCCGCGGGAGATCGCTGCGCTCCGCTTTCACGATGACGTCGGTCGCGGCGAACGAGACCGGGATCATCGTCTCCAGGGTCCGGCGGATGCTTTCGATCAGCGGCGGCCCGACCAGCGAGGCCGCGCCTTCGCGCGTGACCACGTAGAGATCGAGGTGTTGTTCGATCATCACCGCAGCGGCGACGTCGAAATCGATGGCGTGATCGAGCGCGCGAAACGAGGAGACGAAGAGGTCCCCGATATTCTCTGCGCGGGTCGCGGGCCCGATGAGCTCGCGGATCAGCGACAGGACTCCGGCGATCGGTTGCTGCTCGTCAGGTCTCACGGATGGCTGAATTATACGGACCACCTATAATCCGATGCCATGATCATGCCCGAGGCGGAGGCGATTCCATTCGAGCCGCAGGACTTACGCGGCGAGCGCCTCCTCGTTCTGGCGCCGCATCCGGACGATGAAGTCATCGGATGCGGCGGTTTGGTGGCGCTCCATCTGCGCGAAAACCGCCCCGTGCACGTGGTCGTGGCCACTGATGGCGCACAGGCCGGCGACGGCGCGCAACGCGAGGCAGAGTCGCGCGCGGCCCTCGCCTCCCTCGGCAATGCCACGATCGAGTTTCTGCGCTTCCCGGATCGCGGACTGGCAAACGCACGCGAGCTCGAGTCGCGCCTCGCCGCGATCCTTCGCCAGTGGAAGCCGGACTTGATCGCCGTTCCCAGCCCGCTGGAGATTCATCCCGATCATCTGGCGCTCTCGCGCGCCTTTTGCGATCTCATCGCCCGCGACCCGTCGCTCTTCGCCGATCTGGCCGTGGCGCGAATTGCCTTTTACGAAGTCAGCGCGCCGCTGCGGCCGAACACGCTCGTCGACATCACCTCGGTCGCCGAAGCCAAGTACGCGGCGATTGAGACGCATGCATCGCAGATCGCGATCCACGACTACACCTCCTACGCGCGCGGCCTCAATGCCTGGCGCACGATGACGCTGCCCTCCGGCGCCAAATTCGCCGAGGGATATTGGACGATGCCGTTGCCGTCGTTGCGCACTACGCCCTTCAGCGCGTTGCGCGAAGCCATGGGGCCGATGCGGATCGATGTCGTTCACGAGCCGCTGCCGGTCAGCGTGATCGTACGGACGAAGGACCGGCCGGCGCTGCTGGCCGAGGCCATTGCTTCGATTCGCGCCACCGGCTATCCGGCCGAAATCGTCGTCGTCAACGATGGTGGCGCTAAGCCGGAGTGCGAGGGCGTTGCGCTGATCGAAAACGACACTTCGCGCGGACGCTCCGAGGCGGCGAATGCAGGCGTGAATGCGGCGAAGAACGAATACATCGCCTTTCTCGATGACGACGATCTTTTCTATCCCGAGCATCTGGCCACCTTGTCGAACGCAGCGCGTGGGTCGAGTGCGACGGCGTGGTACAGCGATGCCGTCTCCGCGAACATCGACGGCGACAAACGCGAGGCCATGCGCATCTATGCACACGATTTCGATCGTGAGCTGCTCCTGGTCGACAACTTCATTCCGTTGCCGGCTCTCCTCATCCGTCGCGCGGACTTTCTCGATCTTGGCGGCTTCGATCCGGCCTTCGATCTTTTCGAAGATTGGGATTTCCTGATCCGGCTGGCCCAGCGCGGCGATTTCATCCGCGTGCCGCGCATCACCTGCGAGATCCGGCACATCAAAGGCGCGGGGTCTGTGGTCATGGCCAACCTCGAAAGCTCGCCGTTGTTCCGCGCGGCCAAGCTGCAGATCTGGCGCAAACATGCGGCGCTCATGGGCGAGAACCTCTTCGCTAACGTATTCGAACGGGAGAAACAGCGGACCGTTGCGCTCGAAGGCGACCTCGTGGAAGCGCGCGGCGCGCGCGGACGCATCGAGCAGGACGTAGCGCGGCTGGAGCGCGACAAGCAATCGCTCATCGCCCAGATCGGCACGCTCAGCGAACGGATCAACGAAACGATGATGCGCATCAGCCATCTCGAGGGAGCAAACGCGGAGATCCGCGGCGCGCTCGACGCTGCCAATCGCGAGCGCTATGACGCCATCGCACGGTGCGCGGAGATCGAGCCTGCCAAGGCGGCGCTGGCCGAAGCCCAGCGCACGAACGGCGCGTTGTATGCCGAGGTGGCGCGATTGCAGAGCCTCCTCGACACCATCTTCCAATCGCGCACGTGGAAGCTGCACACCATCGTCGAGCGGGTGAAAGGGCGCGGATGACGCGTGCGCTGTTGGTATGCCCGGAGCCGCTCGGACATCGGCAGCCGGCGGGAATCGGCATCCGCTTCCTGGAGATGGCCAGAGTTCTTCGCGCCGATGGCCACGAGGTGACGCTGCTCTCGCGCGATGCCGGCGCCGTCGACGGTTGCCGCGTCGATGCGATCACGCCGGAGAGTTTGCAGCGCTACACGAGCGAGTCGGATGTCGCGGTCGTGCAGGGCCACGTTGTGAACGACCTGTTCGCGCACGGCGCGGCGATTCCGACGGTGGTCGATCTGTACGACCCGTTCATCGTCGAGAACCTGCACTACTACCCGGCGCGCGGTGCCGAGGTGTTCACGCACGATCACGCCACGCTGATGCAGTCGCTGCTGCGCGGCGATCTTTTCCTCTGCGCCTCCGAAGCGCAGCGGCTCTTCTACCTCGGCCTGCTGCTGGCTGTAGGACGCGTAAACCCGATCGCGTTCGAGACCGATCCGCATTTCGATGAGTTGATCCGGATCGCCCCGTTCGGCGTCCCTGGGAGCGCGGGCGTCCCGCCCGCCGTTAATTCGCACGCCGTCCTCTTCGGCGGCATCTACGACTGGTACGATCCCATTCTCGCGATCGACGCTGTCGCCATCGCACGAACGTCGCTACCGGAGATGACGCTGACGTTCACGACGCACCCCAATCCATCGCTGACCCCGCAGGGGAAACTCGCCGAGGCCATCGACCACGTCAAACGGAACGGCTACGACTTTGTTCGCTTCGAACCGTGGGTTGCCTACGAACAACGCGCCGCGTTCTACGGCCGGTTCGGCGCGGCGCTGCTGACCTTCCCGCATTCGATCGAGACCGACCTCTCGATGCGCACGCGGGTCTACGACTACCTCTGGGGCGCGCTTCCGATCGTCACAAGCAGCGCGCCTGGCACCGACGAAATGCTGAGACGCTATGACGCCGGCGTGATCGTCGATTCCGCGTCGCCGGAAGATTTCGCCAGCGCGCTCGTACACGTCCTCGGCAACGCGCACATGCGCGAAGGTGCGATCCGCTTCACCAACGAACACCAGTGGTCGCGCACGCTCCAGCCGCTCGTCGGCTTCGTTCGCGCACCGCGCATCGATTCGAACAAAGAGGCGTTCGCCGCAACCATGCAGGTTCCGGAGCGCTCGCGCTCGCTTTTGAATCGCATCAAACGCCGCATCGGAGGCTCGTCGTGAGCGCGCTGGTGGTCGACATCATCATCGTCAACTGGAACAGCCGCGACGACACGCTGGCCTGTCTCGACGCAGTGTCGTCGCAGCTGGCTGACGGCGCGATGATCACCGTCGTCGACAACGGCTCGACCGACGGCAGCATCGGTGCCATCGCCGGCCGCTACCCGAACATCCGGTTGCTTCCGCTCGGCGCGAACCACGGCTTCACCGGCGGTCTGGCCGCGGCGCTGGTGCGATCGTGCGCGCGCAACGTGATCTTCCTCAACAACGACGCCGTGCCCGAACCGGGCTGGCTGGCGGCGTTGGTCAACGCCATCGAACAGGCGCCGGATGATGTGATCTCCATCGGAGGCAAGATCGTCGATCCGAGCGGCACGCTGATCGACTTCATCGGCGGCGCGCTGACCTTCGACGGCCACGCCTTCCAGAACGGCTTCCGCTATCCGCTTGTGTCGCGTGCGGAGCCGGCGGCCGGCGCCGAGATTCTCTTCGCCTGCGGCGGCAACATGATCTCCCGCCGCGAGCCGCTCCTGGCCCTCGGCGGATTCGACGACGACTATTTTGCCTACCTCGAGGACGTCGACTTCGGCTGGCGTTCGTGGCTGGCCGGCTTCCGCGTTCTGTACGAGCCGCGTGCCGTCGTCCGCCACAAGTCGAGCGTGACCAGCCAGCGCCTCGGCGATTTCGAGCGCGGCGTTCTCTTCGAGCGCAACGCCCTGCAGACGGCGCTGAAGAATTACGAATCGCTCCACGACGCCTCGGGGGCGCTCTTCTTCACCTTCCTAGCGCGCCTGCACCACTACGCAACCACGCGCAACGCCAAGGCAACCGAGCTGACGCGCGAACCGTTCTCGAAGACGGCGAAGGCGTCGCGCGGTCTCGTCGCCCGCGCGCGGCGGAAACTCTTCGGCCCGAAACCGCTGGCGACGATCGACGATCCGCTGACGACCATGCAGTTCCGCGCGTTCGAATGGATCATGGCCCACGGCGACCGCATCGCCGCGAAACGACAGATCATCCAGCGGCTGCGGCGTCGAAGCGACGCCGAGATCTTCGCGCGATTTCCCTTGCAGATCGTGGCCACGTATCCCGGCGACCGCGCGCTCATGAGCAGCGCGCTCTTCGATCTGCTGCGCCCCTCACTGCCAACGGAAGAGCGCACGCTCTCCGATATCATGCAAACGTGACGCGGTCGGGCTGGTGGCGCCGGTTTCTCGTGCGTGGCGTGTTCTGGCGGCAGCTGCTTCGCTTCGCCATTCTGAACGTGCCGCCGTGGACCGAGCCGATCATCATGGCCTTCTGGTCCACATTTTTTCTGGTGTGGGGACCAGGCCGGCGTGGCGTGATGCGCAACCTGAAAGTGATCAAGCCCGGTTCGTTTGCGCTGGCGAACGTGTTCCGCTGCTACCGCGTCTTCTGGAACTACGCATGGACGATCGCCGACAACGTCCGCTTCAAGGAACTGCGCACGATTCCCGATTGGGAGTTCAGCGGCAGAGAGTATTTCGAGGAGATGCAGACGCGCGAGGGAGCGATTCTGCTGACCGCGCACATGGGAAGCTACGACCTCGGCGCGCAACTTTTCTCCGAGACGTCGGCGCGCCGGATCGTGATGGTGCGCGCGCCCGAAATCGATCCGCAGACGCGTGAATTCGAGGAACACCATGGCGCCGAGAGTCTGCGCATCGAGTTCAATACAAGGGCCACAGAGCTGGCGCTCGATCTGCTGGAGACGATCCGCGAAGGAGGCATCGTGGCCATCCAGGGCGATCGCGTGACCGGCTCGATCGGTTCACTGCCGGCGACGCTGTTCGGCAAACAGACGGCGGTGCCCGCCGGTCCGTTCGCCCTCGCGCTCGCCGCGCGTGTGCCGATCTATCCCGTCTTCGTGGTCCGGCTCGGCCGGCGCCGCTATCGCCTGATCACGTCGCGGCCGATCGAGATCGTCCGCAGCCGCAATCGCGACGACGATTTCGCGCGCGCCGTCGGGCAGTGGACGGACGAACTGGAGCGCGTGATCCGCGCCTGCTGGTTCCAGTGGTTCACCTTCGAGCCACACTGGCCGGAGCAGGCAGCATGAACGTCGTCGCCGATCGCCCCGCCGCGCGCTGGCTCCCGTCGCGCCATCGCTTCGCCCTGGCGCGGCTGATCGGCTACCTCCGCCTTCGCCGGTTCCGGCCCGAGCGCGAACAGCCGGAGCACCTCATCCTGGCCATCAACCGCGATCAGACGGACATGGAGATGCACCTGGTCGCGCTCTGGGTGTTCGTCACCACGACCTGTTACGTGGCGGCGGCGCTCCCCTTCGTTCTGCCGCTGGCAATCGTGCTGGCCATTCCACTCGCGACGATCGTCATCCATCTGCCCATCGTGGTCGGTGGTCCCCTGCTGCGGCTGATGATCGGCGATGGGAACCACATCAAAATCGTTTCGATGACGACGATGGCGCTGCTGCTGATCGCGTCCGGCTACGTGGCGACGACAGCGACCTGGGCCCGCCTCGTGGCCTGGCTCTTCTTCGCAATCCTCATTGTCAATGGCGCGTCCGCGGTGATCCTCTGGCTCCTGCGCGGCGCCATTCATGCGGCGGAGGAACGATGCGTCCGCTGATCCTCAGCTTCGTCTGCGTCGCCCCGGTGATCGCGATCGTGCTCTGGCCGCATTCGTGGCTCGCGGCGATCGGCGTGCTGGCGCTGTCGCACGCGCTGGTGTTCTGGCCGACGCTGCGTCCGAACTCGCAGTGGCTCGGGCCGGTCATCACGAGATTCGAGACCACATCGAACGAAGTCTGGCTCACGATCGACGACGGCCCGACCGACGACACCAAAGCTCTCCTCGATGCCCTCGATGAGCGCGGCGTCAAGGCGACATTCTTCGTAAAGGGCACGCTGACCTCGCAACGCCCAGATTTGATTCAGCGGATGCTCGCTCGCGGCCACACGGTTGCCAATCACTCGCAGACCCATCCCTCGGGATCGTTCTGGCGCCTGCCACCGTCCGCGCTGGTCTGGCAGATCGACGAGTGCAGCGCGGCGCTGCAGGCAGTCACCGGCGAACGCCCCACGCTCTTTCGCGCGCCCGTCGGAATGAAGAACCCCTTCGTCCATCCGATCCTGAAACGCCGCGGCCTGCCGCTCCTCGGCTGGAGCGTGCGCGGATTCGATTCCTTCGGCGATGACGTCGGGCGCGTCGTCCGCCGCATCGTGCCGCGCGTCGGGCCCGGCTCGATCATCGTCATGCACCAGGGCCGCGGCTTCTCCGTCGCCTGCGTCAGCCGCGTCGTCGACGAGCTGCGAGCACGCGGCTACACCTTCGTGATCCCACCAGTCGAACGCCTGAAGACGAACAGATAGTTGTTGAACGGCGTCCGCCCATACAGCGGCACCACCTCGGCGTCGAAGCTCCCGAACGGCCGCATGACGTCGTCGCGGGTCGGGAAATGCAGCCGCTCCGCGCGCAGCCATCGCACGAGACGCGAAAACGTCTCCTGCAGATACGTGAACCGGTAGCGCCAGCTGCCGTCACGAATGGCATCGCGAACGATCACCATCGAGGCGTTCTTCGCGGCGGATTCGAGAATACGCGCCTGCTCTTCGGCGCGGAAATAGTGCAGCAGATCGAGCAGCACGATGGTTCCTTCAGCGTCGATCGCCGTCCGCGCATCGGCCACACCGAAGGTCGCCTCGGGAACGACGCTGCTGGCAATGCCGACTTTCCGCTCGTCATGATCGAGGCCTCGAATCGGTGCACGAAAGTTGCGCGCGCGCAGGTAGGCCGCGAGAAGACCGATGCCGCATCCGACATCGAGCAGTGGCTCTGCGCGATCGTGAACCCGCTCGAAGACCGCGGCATAGACCGGGTCGGCCTTGATCTTCGATCGAACGTAGATCCGAAGGAAACGCGACGGATAGCGCGCGGCAATCGCAGTGGCCAGATCGTCCGTCACGGCGAGAGGTGCTCGATCAGATCGATCAGCTCCGGGAGATTGAACGGCTTCGGCAGAATCGCCGAGACGCCGAGCTGCAGGATCGCCTGCGGCTCCACGTGCAGATGCGCGGAGAGAACGATGATCGGAATCGTGCCGAGGAAGCCGGTTTCGCGAAGGCGCTGCAGGAAATCCCAGCCGTTGACGCCGGGCATGGCCAGGTCGAGGAGGATGACGTCGGGATGATGGATGGCCAATGCCCGCTGCCCCTCGCCGCCGTCGCCGGCCAGCAGCACCTGAAAGCCGGCCTGCCGCAGCGCGGCCGCGAGCATGCCGCGCAACGGCAGGTCATCGTCGATCACGAGGATGCGTTTGCGGTCGACGTCGGCGAGGCGTTTCTCGCCGTTGGCGCTTTGAGGCTGCACGTTGACGTTGCTCATGCCGGGCTCTTCATTCTACCGACTGCGGGCCGATCGATGAGGGGCATGCACGACGCTGGCCATAGCCGCTCTCAGAGGCTCTGAGGAAATCGCTCCTTCACTGAACCTTGCCGAAGCACAGACAAGAGTGTCTGTGCCACATTGACCCTGCCACAGGGCAGAGACGCGCAAGAAGCAGGACCGATGTGGCACAGACACTCTTGTCTGTGCTGGTTCGCTTCGGGACTGCTGAGAACATCAACGGTTCCTCTCTCAGAACAGATCGCTGTCGCCGTAGGTGTAGTAAAGCCGCTCGCGGATGCGCGCGCTGGCGTCCGGCAACTCGAACGGCACACACATCAGCGAGAGATCCTGCGGATCCGGCCGCGATTCGAACTGCAGGTCCCGCAGAATGGCGTCGAACCAGGCCGGTCTCTGCGGAAACCAACCGTCGATGCGATCGACCGGATAGCTGGGCACGACGTGACGCAGAAGCACTTCGGCCGCCTCCGGAACGCTCGGGTCGAAAAGCGCGTCGCCCCAGGCCAGCCGCGAGCCGCGCACGCCGAAAACGCTCCAGCCAACGAGACGCCGCCACTTGCGAATGGCGACGATGAAGTAGGGGACGTCGGGGCATTCGAGATAGCGCCAACGGAGATAGTGCGCATCGCGCCGCACGAGAAAACGATACGCCGGCGCGACATGGTCGAAGAAGCGATCAAATTCAGCACTAACTTCACGAACCAGTTCGAGCTGCCAGCCGCGCGGCCAGCGCTCGCGCCGCATGATCGGACGGAACGGATGACTGGCAAGATCCCGAACCCGATACGAAACCGGCTCCACCGCATCGCTACCGAGAAAGCGGACCGAGAGCTCGCGATGCGCGGCGGTGGTGAATCCGTAGTTGAAGGCCACCCTGCCGCGGCAGAAAGCGTCGTAAAAATGCTGCGCCGTGCGCGCCAGGATGCTAGTTGGACCCCGGCCGATCTGGCGCACGGAGCGATCGGTCATGATGTCGCCGATCTGGTGCGCGACGAGATCGCGTTCTTCATCAATCATCCGGACGGGATAGCCCGCATATTGCGCGACGAGCCGGCCGGCATCGTCGAACGTCAGCGAGATGCGCTCGTTCCCGAACGGATTGCGCTGGTACTCCCACCGAAAGTGCTCAACCCCTCGGCTGGCATGCGGAAAGGCGCGCGCGAAAAGGTCGAGGATCTGCTCTTCGTCGCCTGCGCGAAACGGGCGGCTGGTGAAGCGCGCGTCAACGGGCATGCGTCGGCTCGGCGGAGCGGATCGCGCGGAAATTGATCGGCGATCCGGCGCGCCGCTTGGCCACGATCCGGATCGATCCCGACGAAACCAGCAGCGGATCGGGAAGGATCTTCAGCAACATCCGCACGAGCGGCGCCAGCGCCGGCCAGCGCGTGGCCACCGAATGCCGCAGAAAACGATGATCGCGATAGGCCAGCTCCGGGCCGATGCTGACGATCTCGAACCCGGAGTGCTCGAGCAGCTCGATGAGCGCGGAGCGCGAGTAGAGGATCAGGTGCGTGCGGAAATTCTGCGTCATCCACCGCCGCTCGGTGATGAGGTAGACCAGCCCTTCCGTGTCGAACGTCGACAACAGCAGCACGCCGCCGGGCTTGAGGAGATCTTTCATCCGCGCCAGCGCATCGTGCGGATCGGCCATGTTCTCGAAGACGTGAAAGAGGACGATGGCGTCGAAAGCCGGCCCGGTGTTCACGAAGTTCGGGACGGTGGAGCAGTAGACGTCGAGCCCGCGCGCACGCGCCGCGCGCGCGGCGGCGGCGGCCCGATCGATGCCGACGTACTCGAACTCCCGCGAGGCCGCGGCGCCGAAGCTGCCGTCGCGCACACCGATCTCGAGGATTCGCGCGCGCGACGTCAGGTGACGACGCAGCGCGCCAAGGCGGCGCTGGCTGGTCTTCTCGCGCGCCACACCGCGATGCTGCGTCTCCTCGCCCACGTCCACCGCGGCCGGCTGCGCCCGCAGAACGCGGCGCACCGGATGCGAATCGTCGTCGACTTCGAATCGCCCGAGGTAACGGCACTTGCAACGGCTGCAGGCGCGCACCACGTTGCCGGGAATCTGATCGAAGTTCCACACCTCGTTGGAGAGACAGACCGGGCACCGGCGCGGCGCACGGTAGCCGTTCCGCCGATCGGTCATCCGGATGGCGAAGGCGGAAGCGATGCCGCTCCAGAAGCCGAAGTTTGCGGGTCTCGACGCTGCGTCCGCGTGCACCGTCAGGCGCTCGATCCGGAATCCGTACTTGTTGGCGAGATAGGCCGCTTCGAGATCGAACCCACCACCGCGAAGTTTTGACTCGGTAATCAGCAGCCGTGCAGCTTCCGCGGAAAACGCCTTCAGCTGCAACGAGGTATCGGGAAGGATTGGCACCAGCAACGAGCGGAGAGTGACGCTGTCGCGACAGCCGGCCCGACGGGCAAAAACCACTTCGGCGGCGCCCGACTCGATCAGCGCCACGGCGTCGCCGATGGCACTGACCGGGTACGGAAGATCGTGATCGACGATGATGACCACGCTGCCGCCCGCATCCGCCGTCCCGCGCCGGATCATCGCTCCGTAACCGGCGCCATCGCGGCGATCGAGAACGCGGATGTCAAACGCAAAGCCAGTCGTTTGCAGGTAACGCTCGACGGTTTCGAGCGTCGATGGCAGTTCGGCCGACGGTCCCATCAGCGGGATCAGGATCGACACGCTGGTCGCGCTCATGCCGGTATTCTAGCTTTGGCCCACGAACGGAGTACGCGCCCGCTCCGCCGGTCGACGGCGCGCAGGTAGAGGACGTCGCCGCGATAGGCGTTCCAGATGTCGTTCGAGATGTCTTCGTCGGGTCCGAAGTGACCTGCCGCGGTCTCGAAGCTTGCCAGCGGCGAGGCTTCGATGACGACGTTATCGTCAGACACCTCGGGCTGATTCGCGATCGTTCGGATTGGAGAGTCCGACCTACGTTTTTCGAATCGTTTGGCGAACGCTCCGCCCCACTTTCGGAGATACAGCATCTCGGACTTCGCGTAGAGCGCCGCGGCCTCATCCGAACCAGCGGCGCTCTGGTTGTACAGATGCCGGCAGCGGGCCGCGGGCACGTACAGAACTTCGCCACGTACGCGGCGGAGAAAGTCGTTCTCTTCGAAGTAGAGCGGGAAGCGTTCGTCGAACCCACCTGCCCCGTCGAACGCGCTCGTGCGAATGGCCATCACCGCGCCAGACAACGCCCGAACGCGAGTGGGGCGATCGAGCGACCAGAAGGCGATGCGTGCAAGGACACGCCGCCGGTCGCGACTTCGGGCCCACGCTTGCGAACGGCTGGCAATCACCCGGTCGATCACCTCGCGTCTGCTGTGCAGATCGGCCGGCGGCAGGAACCACTGATACGCGTCGTCCCAGAAAAGCGCCGGACCGGCAACGGCGGCATCGGTGTCGACGAGCCGATCGATGGCGTGATCGCCAAATCGGACGTCGGGATTGGAGACCACGATCACGTCGCCGTCGCAAGCGCGCCTTCCGGCGTTGATGCCGCCGGCATATCCGAGGTTGCGCGGGGCGGCGATCACGACGTCGGCGACTGGGCGAAGCGACTCCGCCTCCGAGGCCTGGCAACTGTTGTCGACGACGATGACCTGCAACGGCGTCGACGACGACGCGCGCGCCGTGCGGATGGCGTCGGCGGCAAGATTGGCCGAGTGGTAGTTGACGACCAGCAGCGAGATCGAGGTCATCGGCTGCCGGCGGGCTGCGCGGCGCCCGACTCCGCTGGCGCGAGCGACCAGTGATGATCGAGCGAGATCAACCCGACCTCGAAACGTTCGCCCGTGATCGAAAACGCGGGCCGCAGGTCGCGGCGGTCAAACACGGTGATGGCGTTCTCATCGCCGGCGAAGGCGATGATCGAGTACTCGCCGCGGTTCAGCGGCACATTGTGAAGCTGCGCAATCAGCTCGTATTCATGGCTCCCGCGCGGCGGCGTAACGCCATCCGCATGCGTGCCGACCGCGAAGCACTGGAGATCGTCGGCCGATCGATGAATCCCGACGATTACATGGACCGGCTGCGATGCCACCTCGGAATGGATATTCAACTTGACGTGGATGTCCTCGCCGCGATCGAAGACGTCGCGCGGCCGCCCGCTCCGATCGCAGATGACAATGTCGCGAATGCGCACCGGTGACGGCGGGCGCTCGTGCTCGGGCTCCCCTTCGCTCGAAGGCCGCTCGCGATCGCGCTGGAGCAGGAAGGTCTCGTACTCGTGCACGACGTCGAGCGACGGCCCGTAACGCATGACGCGGCCGTGATCGAGCCAGAGCGTGCGCTTGCAGATCGTGCTGACGTGATACAGCCCATGCGAGCAGAAGAGAATGGTCTTCCCCTCCTCCTGGAACTCGCGAATCTTGTCGACGCACTTCTTCTGAAAATGTCCGTCGCCGACCGCCAGCGCCTCGTCGATGACCAGGATGTCGGGGTTTACGTTGACGGCAACGGAAAAGGCCAGGCGCATGTACATCCCCGAGGAGTACGTCTTCACCGGCCGGTCGAGAAAGGTGCCGAGCTCCGAGAACTCGAGGATGGCCGGAAGGCGCTGCTTCATCTCCGCAGCGGTCAACCCGAGGATCGCGGCGTTGAGTGAGGCGTTCTCACGGCCGTTGAATTCAGGATGGAAGCCGGTACCCAGCTCGAGAATCGAGGCGATGCTCCCCTTCGCCTCGAGGATGCCGCTGGTCGGCCGCGTCACACCGCAGAGCAGCTTGAGCAGCGTGCTCTTGCCCGCGCCGTTCTGGCCGATGATGCCGACGGTCTCGCCGCGCTCGACGTCGAAGGTCACATCCTGCAGCGCCGGGAACACGGTGTGGCGCGGCCGGCGCGTGACCGCCTCGATCAGGCGATCGATGGGCCGTCGATAGAGGTCGTACTGCTTCGTCAGGTCGATCGCCCGCACCGCGCTGGTCATCGCCGACATTGTACGGACCAGACCGCGAAACTATCGCAGGCAAAAAAATGGCGGGCCGAAGCCCGCCATTTTTCGTGTTGCTGGCGAAATGCGTTTAGTGCCTTGCGGGACGATGCCGCGGCGGCGCGGAGACGCCGGAACCGACCTTCACCGTCGAGGTGATATCGACCGCCTGCGTTGCGTTGACGATGTGGAGAGTCACCTTGTAGGTGCCATCCGTCGTGTAGGTGTGCGTGGGATTCTGATCCGAAGAGTGCTGCCCGTCGCCGAAATCCCAGGTGAATGCATGCGATCCACAGTTGAAGTCGTAGCCCAGCCTGGCAGCCGTAAACGCGACCGCCTCGCCAACCTTGCACGAAGTATCGCCTCCGAAATAGCAGACGCTCGTCGGGCCGAGGAACGTGATGTAGACGTTGGAGTCAGGGAACATGGTTGGGCAGCTGCCGATGACGCCGCCCGAGCCGGCGACGACGACGTTATGGGTCAGCGTGATGCTTTGCGTACCCTGCGTGATGATGACCTTCGCCGGATATGTACCCGCTGCCGAATAAGCATGCGCCGGACTGGCGCTGGTGGCCGTTCCGCCGTCGCCGAAGGTCCAGGCGTACGTGTGCGTGTTGCAGGTGAAATCGTAACCAGCGCCCTTGCTGACGACAGAGAACTGGACCTGGCCCTGCGTCGTGCAATCGCCACCGGCATCGGTGCAGTTCGGACCGCTATAGGTCAGCCCGACGTTCGACTGCGTCATCGTTCCGCAGTTCCTCGGCTGCGTGACGCCCTGAACGATTACGGTGCCGGTAAACGTCTGCTGACCGGCGGTATTCGTCATCGTGCAGGAAGCGGTGTACGTACCGGGATTCGCGAAGGTATGGAAAACACTCTGACCGCTCGCCGAGCCGCTGTCGCTGAAGACCCACTGGAACGACGCGGACGACGAACAGGCGAAGTTGTAGTTCGTGGTCGGGAAAAGCGTGAACTGCAGGGACTCAGCCGGTTTGCAGGTGCCGAAGCTGCTCGTGCAGCCGGAAACAGGGCCGTTAAACCCAACGAAGGCGACCTCCGAGGTCAACGCGGCGCAGGTACCACCACCTGGCGGCGGTGGCGGGGGCGGCGGCGGGGGTGGCGGGAGGGCGTTTCCGACTTTGACTGTGTCCGACACATGAGCCGTGGCGCTCCCGTTGGAGCCGCCTCCGATCGTTAGCGACACCGTGTACTGACCGGCCGTGGCATAGGAGTGTGTCGGTTGCGCGAGATTGGATTGCGAGCCGTCGCCGAAATTCCATGCGTACGTGTTGCAGTCCGAAATCGACCAGCCGAACGTCCCGACGTGGAATGAGAGGGTCTCATTCACGGAACAGGTATCGATGTTACTGAGGCAACCCGACGTCGCGCCGTTGTATCCGAGCGACGTACCTGATTCCACAGGCACCGGGCAAAGGGAAACGGCAACGGAGAACGGCGCGCTTTGTGTCGTCGCCGCTCCGATTCCATTGGTAACGCTCAAGCTAACGGTGTAGGTGCCGATGTTGGTGATGATCGGCGAGTAATCCGCACCGGCTCCGCAATGCGCGCAGGGAGTCGCTCCATTGAGACTCCAGTCATAGGTCCATCCGCTCTGCGAGGTCGCGGACGTAACCGTGAACTTGCACGGATCACCGACGTGGTCGCAGCCGGTCTTTACGATCGTCGGATCCGGGCCGTTCAATGCGCCGGTGGCCGCCGAGTGTGTTGAGAACCCCTGGGCGTTGCAGGCCGTGCTCAGCTTGTCCGCGGTTACGGTCACGATGAGGACGACCTTCATCCCGGGAGAGCTGAAGCTGCTGCGCGGTACCGGGAAGGTCGGAATGGACCCGAATGTGGCCGCACCCTTCAATTGCTGCCGGTTGACGTTCAACGCGTCGACCAGATCCCATTCGTAATTACATGCCGTGCCCAGCCCTCCGGGCAGATCGGCGGAAAGAGACGACGTGCGAATCGTGGATGTGAATACGGCAGTCGTCGGGCTGGTCGTAATGCTGCTCGCCGGCGGTTCCTGGACGGAAATGGCGAACGGCCTCGCTACATAGACCACGGAATCGATCGGGAATGCCGCGTCCGCGGGTGCGGCGAATGTGCTCGCGTCATAGGGGCCATAGTGCGCGACGAACTTCAGTGTATGAACGCCGCAAGCACCAACGGAGAACGCCGCCGATGGCGCCGACTTCGTGGTGGCCTGGTCGAGAGTCCATTGCGTGTAATGCCCCTCATTCGTACCGTCGGAAATGTCATTGAAGCTGTCGCCGGTAACGATTGGAACCTGAGAGCTGGAGTCGGGCAGCCGGAACAGAAACGACGTGCCGGCAAGCTTGAAACCGGCGGTCGGCTTGGCAAGCGTGACGGTGAGCGCATCGGCCAGCGACGAATCGAGCGCGCTGGTGGCCGTGACGTGACGTGTCAAAGGAAGATCGGCGGCAGTCGCCCCGCCATACTGATGGGTGACGGCCGGAGTATCGGCAGTCGCCGCGAAGGTCGTATTGTCGCCAAAGTCCCAATTCACAGCGGTTGGATTATTCGACGACATACTGCTGGTGAACGTCTGCCGGTCGCCATAGAAGGGCGAAGGCGTACTGGCGAGACGGGCCGTCAGTGAATCGCCCGCTTTGATCTCGTAGACGTCGCCGAGTCCGAACGACTCAACGATCAAATAGGATTTTCCGCCGTTCTTGACGGGTGCAACGTCCATGAGGGCGCTGAAGGCGGGGTGTGTATAGCCGGACGGTGCACCGCTCGAATAATACTTTGCGAAATAGTTGCTCAGATCCACTTCCGGCCCCAGCCCTCCGGTGGTGGTCTTGAACAGGCGGATGTTCCATCCACCGGCCGCGTTCTCAATGCCCCACACGGCGACATAGCCCGCGCCGGCACGGATGCCACCGGGCGTCGCGAACGTCGTGGGCGCTCCGGCGCTGGTCATCGGAACGAGAGTCTCGGCGAACGTCGTGCCGTTGATGACGGAAACGTTCATGGCGCCGGCAACGGATGCCAGCAAATAGAAGTAGGAGCCGTCCGTCGTTACCGACTTGTACTGGCCGCCGGCGGTCAGTTGCTTCGTGAAGACCGGCTGGCCTCCGTTCACAAAGTCCTTATTCAAATAGATACTCAAACGCCCGTTCGGGTCCACCGTCGCAATGCGACCGCCTACGGTGTCTTTGGTCACAGAAGCAAAGGCCCGGCCGATCAGATCGGTTGGCCGGTCGGATGGATGCCGTGGATCGGTGACTTTCCATACCTGAGCTTTGTTGTCTCCCCCAGAGGTGATGACGGCGTAGTACTCGCCGTCGACCTTGAGGGAAACGATCGTGTTGGGCGTGACGTCGTTGCCGCCGGAGACATGCTGGAACAGGCTGGTCATCCACCCGCCGCTCGATCCGAAGTCGTCCTGAACGATGCCCCAGCCGTAGGTCGAATACGCCAGATATACGTTGCCGCGATCGTCCGCATCGATTCCGTAAAGACGATCCTGACCGTCGCCCCCCGGAAGCACCCACCCGCCGCCGTTCTCGGCATAGAAGAAGCGGTCCCAGAAGAGGAATCGCTCCTGTCCGCCGGAATTGCCGCCGGCGATGGAAACGGCTGACGATGGGACCATCGCTTCCTGCGCGGTCAATCGGCGAAAGAAACTGTCGGTGTTATAGCCTCCCGCGGCGCTGCCGATCAGCATGTAGATGCGGGCCTTCGTGGGATCGGCGGACTCGAGAAAACTCACGCCGCGTGCGCGAACGGTTCGGAAGGGAAACTGGATCTCTTTGATTCGTTCCGAATCGACGAACCTGCCCACGAACTTGAGGGTCGGTGGGTAGCCGACGGTCTTGAGGGTTTCTTTGCCGAGACAGCTCGAGCAAAGCACGTCGATGTTCGGCGCCGAGGCTGGAAACGCCCAGTCCTGCGCGTGTGCCACGGCTGTCAGCAGCATTGCCAGACAGCACACGAAAAACCACCTGCGATAAATCGAGTTCACTTTCTCTCCTCCGTGGCGATGAAACAGGACGATGTTGCGACCGATCCGGCAACTGCGGGACGAGCGACCGGCAGACGGCCAGCCGTTCGGAATTGTTATTTTACTCAAACAAGCGGACCGTGTCACGCGAAAAGTTCAAAAAAAAAGGCGGGCCGGAAAACCGGCCCGCCTGTACGGCAAACTGCTGTTTGGTTCGATTACGGCAGGTTCGGGGTCGTGTTGGTACCCGTGCACTGCGTGGTCGTACCGTTGCTCATGTTGACGAGGGTAGCGCTTCCCGGAAGCGGCGGGCAAACGAACACGCCACCAGCCGGTCCGATGGGAACAACGCCACCGTTGGCAGTGGAGGTCGCAGCGGCCGGCGAGCAGCCGTTGCCAAGCCACGCGGCGTCGAAGTCAACCGACAGGCGGTTGGTTCCAACGCTGCCGAACATCTCGACGATGACCCAGTTCTGGCTCGCGCGCGGGTTACCGAACGGAGTCGTAGCCGGGCCGACCGTGATGCTTCCGCTCGGATGACCGGTAACGGAGTAGGCGGCCTGCGGGCCGTCGGCCAGGTTGAGGTACATCCAACCACCGACATCACCAGAGGCACCGATGCTCGGGAAGTTGCCCCCGGCGGTGTTCTGGCTGGAGGTTTCCGGCAGCGTGATTCCGGTGACGCCGCAAGGCGAGCAGACCGGACCCGTGCCGAAGCTGGTCGGGTTCTCGTGCTCGTCGAAGCGGACGAACTCACCGATGGGGATCGAGCCGTTGTTGACGAACGAAGCGCAGGAAGCGCCCGATCCGTTCACGCCTTCACGCCAGATCTTGTAGTTGGTCGCGAACGCGCCCGTGCCACCCTGGATGAAGCGGGCAGCAAACGTGGACGGCAGCGGCTGACGACGA
>Ga0157378_10001577_pt1 | contig 20587 bp, 19 predicted proteins | sample M65metaG_FD_115309 | JGI IMG/M metagenome (GOLD analysis project Ga0157378, IMG submission 115309) | Miscanthus rhizosphere microbial communities from Kellogg Biological Station, Michigan, USA - M6-5 metaG | ecosystem: Host-associated > Plants > Roots > Rhizosphere > Soil | place: USA: Michigan...
GACGTCGAAAGGCGGCTACGGCCTCGGCGCGGGCGTCATCGCCATGCTCAGCGTCTTCGGCAAGGAAATCTTCCGCGCCGGCGCGTTCGGCATCGGCCTGCTCTTCGCCGCGCGCGGCCTCGGCGCGCTGCTCGGCCCATTTCTCATCCGCGCCGTCGCTCGGCGTGACGATGTCCAATACCGCCTCATCGCGCTCAGCATCCTCATCTTCGGAGCCGGCTACATGTGTCTCGGTCTTTCGCGATCGCTCCTCCTCGGCGCCCTGGCCGTCTTCGCGGCGCACCTCGGCGGCGGCGCGCAGTGGCAGACCTCGACCTACGGCCTGCAGCGCGAGACTCCGGACTGGATCCGCGGCCGCGTCTTCGGCGCCGACTACGGTTTCGTCACGCTGACGATGAGCATTTCCTACCTCGGCGCCGGCATCGCCTCGGATCGCTTCGGTCCGACCGCCGCCACGATCGGCGTGGCCTCGGTGGCGATCTTCTGGGCCATCACCTGGGGCGCCACGACCTGGCGACTCTGGCGATGACTAGGCCGCGTCTGCCACGGCCAGCATTGCCGCCTCGCGTTTGGTCCGTTTGACCCCCATCGTCCACGGCACGAGCGTCTTCGGAATGCAGATCAGGAAGTAGACCATGCCGGCCCATCTGGCCAGGGGCGTGTACGCGAGGATCACCGAGATCAAGCCGAACAAGCCCATGAAGAAGTTGTCGTAGATGCGCTCGCGTGTGTCGATCTCCTCGACGCCGTTGAGCTGAAGATCGCCGCGTTTGCGCCAGGCGTGGCCGTACATCGCCGCAAGAATCCAGAACACCGAGGTCACACCGATGCCATAGATCGTGTAGAGAAACGATACGCCGCTGGCGGGCACATCGCTCGGGTGGCCGAGGATCTCCTGCGTGAACAGCGTGAACATGTACTTCAGCGGATAGACGTAAAACAGGATGACGAACAGCAGCAACGTGTTGAGCGCCATCGTCGTCGAGTCCTGCAACGCATAGCGTTTGTAGAAGTGGTGATGCTCGAACCAGATGTCGATGAAGATCCAGAAGCAGATAGCAAACGGCAGGAAGCCGCGCAGCATCTCCATCATCTGCCCGTAGGTCTTCGGCGCCTCGAGTGACACCACCAGCAGCGAGATGGCGAAGCCGAAGACGACGTCGCTGAAGGCCTCGATGCGCGACACTTCATGCGCGCGGTTGCGGAACGGGATTCGTTCGGGCATGGGGAGATTGTAAGGTCCGACCTGTCATTCCGAGCCGCCGATGCCCCGGAGGGGCTGAGGACGGCGAGGAATCCCCAGCTGAAACCGCGGGCGTTCGGCGTGCGGCTATCGGCCGGGGATTCCTCACCGTCCTCGACCCCTCCGGGGTGTCGGCGGTTCGGAATGACAAAGCTCTGCTAAAGTCCGCCGCCATGATTTCCCGCCCCTACGACGGCCATTCCCCGCGCCTCGGCGCGCGCGTCTTCGTCGCCGAGAATGCCACACTGATCGGCGACGTCGACCTCGGCGATGACTGCTCCATCTGGTATGGCGCAGTCCTGCGCGGCGACGTGCATTCGATCCGCATCGGTCCGCGGACGAACATCCAGGACAACTGCGTCCTGCACGTCACCAACGGCACGCATCCGATCGACATCGCCGAGGAGGTCACCATCGGACATGGAGTGATCGCGCACGGATGCAGCATCGGACGCGGCGCGCTCATCGGCATGGGCTCCCGCGTCCTCGACGGTGCGCGCGTCGGCGAGCTGGCGCTCATCGGCGCCGGCGCGCTGGTCGGGGAGGGGATGGAGATCCCGCCGCGCACGCTCGCCGTCGGCGTTCCGGCGAAGGTGAAACGCGATCTGCGGATGGACGAGATCGCGAGGCTGGAGCAGTCGTGGCGGCATTACATCGAGTACAAGGAGCATTACCTGTCATCCTGACACCTGGCGAGCCATGAACAGAACCTACGCAGGCACACTCGACAAAACCCACTCTGGCACCACCGCCACCATCGCCGGCTGGGTGCAGAAGCAGCGCGACTTCGGCGAGCTCGTTTTCGTCGACGTGCGCGATCGCAGCGGCATCGTGCAGGTGGTCGTCGATCGCTCGAAGGGCGCCAGCGAAGAGCTGCTTGCCGCGGCCAAAGAGCTTCGCTCCGAATACGTTGTCCGCATCGAAGGCGAAGTGCGCGAGCGATCGAACGATACGAAGAATCCGAAGATGGCCACGGGCGACGTCGAGCTGGTGGCGACCTCCATCCAGCTGCTCAGCCGCTCCGAGACGCCGCCGTTTCCGATCGACGATGAGGTCGATGCTGCGGAAGACCTGCGCCTCAAGTATCGCTACCTCGACCTGCGCCGGCCGGCGTTGACGCGCAACATCGTCCTGCGCGATCGCGTGGCTCACGGCGTTCGCGACTACATGCACCGTCAGGGATTCCTGGAGATCGAAACGCCGATCCTCACCAAGTCGACGCCCGAGGGCGCGCGCGATTACCTCGTGCCCAGCCGCGTGCACAAAGGGACGTTCTACGCGCTGCCGCAATCGCCGCAGATTTTCAAACAGCTGCTGATGGTCAGCGGTCTCGATCGCTACTACCAGATCGCCCGCTGCTTCCGCGACGAGGATCTGCGCCGCGACCGCCAGCCGGAGTTCACCCAGGTCGACATCGAGGCCTCGTTCATCGACGAGGAATTCGTCTTCGCGCTCATCGAAGGGATGTTCGCCGAGGTCTTTCCGCTGGCGAACATCAAAATCACGACGCCGTTCCCGCGCATGCGCTGGCAGGAAGCGATGGACCGTTTCGGTATCGACCGGCCGGACACACGGTTCGGGATGGAGTTGATCGACATCACCGTCGCCGCGAAGGCGATCGACTTCGTGGCCTTCCGCGAGGCCGAAACCGTGCGCGGCATCGTCGTTCCCGGCGGGGCATCGTTGTCCCGCAAACGCATCGACGATCTGACCGAGGAGGCGAAGAAGCTCGGCGCCTCGGGGCTGGTATGGATCAAGTTCGACGCGCAGCGCGGCTCATCGATCAAGAAGTTCCTCGACGATGCCGGATTCGATTCGCTGCGCGACGCGCTGCATGCAAACGAAGGCGATATGGCCCTCATCGTGGCTGGCAAGACCTCGCGCGTGTGGGACGTGCTTGGCTCGCTCCGCCTTCGCGTGGCCAAAGAGCAGGGACTGATCCCGGCCGATCGCTTTGACTTTCTCTGGGTGGTCGATTTTCCGCTCTTCGAGTGGGACGAGGAGAGCGGCCGCTTCTTCGCACGCCATCATCCGTTCACCTCGCCGCGGCTCGAGGACGTCGACAAGATCGAGAGCGATCCCGGCGCCACCCTGGCGCGCGCGTACGACGTGGTGATGAACGGCCTGGAGCTCGGCGGCGGCTCGATCCGCATCAACACGCCCGAGCTGCAGTCGCGCATGTTCCGCGCCCTCGGCATCAGCGACGACGACGCCCGCAACCGCTTCGGTTTCCTCCTCGACGCTTTCCGTTACGGCGCTCCTCCGCACGGCGGCGTGGCCCTCGGCTTCGACCGCATGGTCATGCTCATGGCCCGCGCCGAATCGCTGCGCGAAGTCATCGCCTTCCCGAAGACGGCGCGCGCGCAGGATCTGCTGAGCGAAGCGCCCTCGGCGGTGGATGAAAAGCAGTTGGAGGAGTTGGGGATCGGTCTCAGACTCAGAAGTTCATCCTGATCGCGCGAGGCGCGATCAGGATCTCTGGTGGCACCGCGCGTTCTGACATTGATGCAACTGCCGCGCGGCGCCACCGGAGATCCCGCGTCTTCGCGCGGGATAAACTCCTCAAAACCAATGCAGCCCTTCATCACAATCCGCCAAGCGTCCGCCACCTATCCCGTCTACGTCGGCCGCAACCTCCTCGACGACATCCGCTCGCTCATCACTAATCGCGGCCGCATCTTCGTCATCACCTCAACCATCCTGCGCGACCGCTTCGGCGAACAGATCGCGGCTTCGCTGGATGCGGATGTCATCGCCATCGAAGAGGGAGAGGCGCACAAGACGCTGGAGACGGCGAACGATGTCGTCACGCAGCTCCTCGATCACGGCGCCAAGCGCGACTCCATGGCCGTCGTCGTCGGTGGCGGGATGGTGGGCGATACCGCCGGTTTCGCGGCCTCGATCTTTCTTCGCGGCATCGATCTCGTCCACGTCCCCACCACGCTCCTGGCCCAGGTCGACAGTTCCCTCGGCGGCAAGCTCGCGGTCAATCACGCCAAGGGAAAGAACCTCATCGGCAGTTTCTTTCCGCCACGCGCGGTAATCTCCGACCTGGCCACGCTCGATTCCCTGCCGCGCCGCGAGGTTCTGAGCGGTCTCTTCGAGGCGCTCAAAGGCGGCGTAATCGGCGATGCCTCGCTCTTCGAACTGCTCGAATCACCACCGGACTTCGACGTCGACGAAGTCGTGCGCAAAGCAATCCGCGTAAAGGCGGAAATCGTCTCCGCCGATGAAAAGGAGGCCGATCTGCGCCGTCTTCTCAACTACGGTCACACCATCGCCCACGGCATCGAAGCGGCGCTCGACTACCGCGACCTCACCCACGGCGAGGCCGTTGCCTGGGGCATGATCGGAGCGAACGCCATCGCCGTGCGGCGAGGCCTGATCGAGCGCAAAGTCGCATCGAGAATCGAGCACGCCATCCGCAACTGGAACCCGACGCCGCTCCCCGAGGGGATCGATCGCGAAGCCATCCTCGCCGCGACGGAGCACGACAAGAAAAACACTGGCAGCCAGCGCGTCATGGTGTTTCCGCGCGCCATCGGCAGCTGCGAGGTGTTCGTCGATGTCACCGAGGATGAGATCGCGTTTGGCGTCGACGCGTTGCTATAGAACTAGATCAGCCGGTCGAGCACTTCGCGCGGAACGCGCGGACGAAGGTGCGGATATGCCTCGATTAGCCGGCCGATGTCCGCGAGATCCTTTTGTCGCTTCGTTCCGCGCCGTGTTTCATCGAGAAATGCCCAAAGCTTTCCTTGCAGGACATCCTCGACCGCCGCCACCTGCAGCGTGACGCCAAGGACCTCGCGCGGCATCGCCCGGGGCACAAACGCGAAGTAACGCGGGTCCATCTGAATCTGCACGCGGAGCTGGGAGTCTCTCGCGCTGACATTGAGGCTGTGCTCGAAGTGTTCGACCCGAAAACGAGAGGCGAGAAGGCGCTCGGCGAGCTCGAAGTCTTCTGCGGCAACGACGACATCGAGATCCCGGCCGATCAGCGGCTCTACATACGCGTTTGCATCGATGACGCAGAATCGAACGAAGTGATCGTCCAGGAGCGCAAAGAACGCTTCCCGGAATCCGGACCGATCGTCGATCACTCTGGCCCACAACGTGGCCGCGTCCAAGCTACGCCGCCCGCTTCACCGGCAGCTTGAGCACCATGCTCGTTCCCACTCCTTCGATCGACGCCACCGTCACCTCGCCGCCGTGGGCTTCGACGACCTGTTTGACGATGTAGAGGCCGAGGCCGGTGCCGCCGCCGCCGCGGAGGGACTTGTTGCCGCTCTGCTTGTACTTGTCCCAGATCTGCTGCAGCTCGGATGACTTGATGCCCATGCCGCTGTCGGTCACGGTGATCACGATCGCCTCCGGAACCTCGCCGTTGCGGACGATCTGCGCGCCGACGGAGATGAGGCCCTTCTTCGGCGTGAACTTCAGCGAATTCGAGATCAGGTTGATCACCGCCTGCGTCAGCTTCTCCACGCTGCCGATGATCTGCGGGATGTCGCGGCCGTGCGCGGAGAGGAGGAAGACCTCATCGCGCGATGCCACGCTCTGCAGGCTGCGCACGGCGCGCTTCAGCAGGCCGGCGATGCGCACCGGCTCCTGCTCGACGGCGAAGCTGCCGGACTGGATCTTGGAGAAATCCATGATCTCGTTGATCAGGCTCATCATCCGTTCCGACTCGCGCTGGGCCTCGGTGAGCAGATCGGCGTTGACGGCGTCAAGCTTGGAGTGGTCCTGCGAGAGGACGAACTCCAGCGTCCCCTGAATGCCGGAGAGCGGCCCGCGCAGGTCGTGAACGATCTGGGCCGTGAAGTCGGACTTGGCCTGCTCCGCCTCGCGCTGCCGCGTCACGTCCTCGAACCAGAGCGCCACCGTCGGCGTGGCGTAGCCGTCGATCTGCATGATCTTGTCTACGCGATACGTGCGTCCTTCGATGTCGACGTCGAGGGAGCGATAAGCGTCGGAATCGAGAAAGAATCCCTGCAGCCAGCCGGACTCGCCGGCCACCGCGCGCGCCGCCTGCGTGAGCCACTCCTTCGCGTCGCTGCCGAAGGTGGCCTCGAAGGCGTCGTTCTTCCATTCGATCCCGCCGTGCTCGTTGACCAGCGCGATGGGCGTCTTGAGATGCTTGGCGATGACGTACTTGTCGTTCAAATTCATTGCGGCACCGTGATGGCGCGCTCGTGCTGGAGCTTGGCCAGGTTGAACAACGTCGTGAATGGATCGAAGGGACTGAGGATCAGAAGTTTCTGCAGGTCGAGCCGGCCGTCGATGAGCGAGATGAGATACCCCTCCTGCGCGGTGAGGTTGAAGCGATCGAAGTTCGAAAGGAACTCCGCCGTCAGCTTGGGCACGGCCTGCATCGCCTTCGGATGCGCCAGAAAATCGCGGACGATGGTGGTGCGCAGGATTTCCGTGTAGCCGCGCAGCGACAAATCGTCCGGATAGGCGCCGCGCGCCTCGATGAGCTTGAGGTAGGTGTACCAGGCGCCGTTCTGTTTGAGCGAGTCCGCAACGAGACGGCTCCAATCAGGCGCGGGCGGGGCCTTCGGGACCGAGGACATCCGGCGCATTCTAACGGCAGGGACGAGGGACGAGGGAGATGAAGCAGGGACGAGGGAACAAGTTGTAACCCTCGTCCCTCGTCCCTCGTCCCTGCTTCCCCCTGCTACACTCACGCCCGTGTCCGATGCTGTGATCGCTCCGCCTGTCCGAAAGAGCCGCAAGGCGCGGTGGATCATCATCCTCGTAGCCATCATCCTCGGCATTCCGGGCGGTTTTCTTCTGGCACACGCCATTCGCGTGCCGCTGGTGAAGTCGCTCGAGAATTACCAGCCGGCCATCATCACGCGCATCTATGACCGCAACGGGATCGCCTTCGCCGAGTACTCGATCCAGAAGCGGATCGTGGTGGCCAAGCGGGACATGGCGCCGGCGCTGGTGCAGGCAGTCGTGGCCACCGAGGATGCGGACTTCTATCATCACGGCGGGATTAATCCGAAAGCGATCTTCCGCGCGGCATTGAAGGACATCATCGCCCGCAAGAAAGTCGAAGGGGCATCGACGCTGACGCAGCAGCTGGCCAAGCAGGTGTTCCTGACGCCGGCCAAGGATTTCCGGCGCAAGATCAATGAGGCCTTCCTGGCCGTCGACATCGAGAAGAATTTCACCAAGGATCAGATCTTCGAGCTGTACGCCAACCAGGTCTACCTCGGGCACGGCGCCTACGGCGTGGAGGCGGCCGCGCGGCTCTACTTCGGCAAGCACGCCAAAGACCTGTCGGTCCCCGAGGCGGCCATGATCGCCGGTTTGATCCGCGCGCCGATGTACTACAGCCCGATCACGCACATGGATCACGCGGTGGCCCGTCGCAACCACGTGCTGCGGCGGATGTACGACGAGCACTACATCAACAAGCAGCAGTTCCAGCAGGCGGCCAACGCGCCGATCGTGCTTGGCACGTACAAAGAGGAAGCGCCGCGGATCGGAGCGTATTTTTCCGAGGAGATTCGGCAGTACATCGAGCACAGCGACAAGTTCGGTGTCGAAAATCTCTACCAGAAGGGTCTGAAGGTCTACTCGACTCTCGACCTGTCGATGCAGCAGGCTGCGGAGACGGCGTTGCAGCGCGGACTGCGGCGCTGGGACCGGCGGCGCGGATTCCGCAAACCGGCGCGGAATCTCGTGGCCGAGGGGATCGATCCGGCCGCATACAAAGATCCGAGCTGGTCGAACGATCCGTATGTCGCCGACAAGCTCTATCCCGCCGTGGTCATGGCCGTCGACAAGAACGGCGTCACCGCGCGCGTCGGCAAGGATTCAATGACACTGCCGGCCGCCTCGTTCCTCTGGACGCAGCACAAGACGATGGAGGGCGTCCTCAAGAGCGGCGACATCGTCTACATCCGGCTCGATGAGGACGCCAAGACGCACGCGAAAAAGTGGATGCTCGACCAGCTGCCGCAGGTGCAAGGGGCGGTGGTCATCATCGATGTCAAGACTGGCGAGGTGCGCGCGCTGGTCGGTGGCTACGACTTCCAGATGTCGAAGTTCAATCGCGCCATCCAGTCGCGGCGCCAGACGGGATCGTCGTTCAAGCCGTTCGTTTACGGCGCGGCGTTCGAGAAGGGGTTGACGCCGGCGGACACGGTGTTCGACGAGCCGGTGGCCATCCCGGTCGGCAATCAGATCTATTCGCCGAAGAACTACTACGGCAAGTACGCCGGCATCGTGACCATCCAGCGGGCGCTGGAGCTGTCGATCAACGTGCCGGCGGTGAAGACCTGGATGATGGTGGGGGCGAATCACGTGGTCGATTTCGCCAAGCGCTGCGGGATCACGTCGGACATTCCGCGCTATCCCTCGACGGCGCTCGGCGCGGCGGGCGTGTCGCCCATCGAGATGGTGGGCGCGTACAACGTGTTCGCCAATCAGGGCGTCTACGTGAAGCCGCGCTCGGTGCGCAAGATCGTCGATCAGACGGACCGCGTGCTGGAGGAGCAATTCCCTGAGCTGTCGGAGGCGACGAAGGCGGAGGTTGCGTTCGAGCTGGCGCACGTGATGCGCGGAACGATCGATCGCGGCACCGGCTACGAGGCGCATGTGCTTCCTCCGCCGCTGGCAGGCAAGACCGGAACGACGAATTCGTACACGGATGCCTGGTTCCTCGGTTTTTCCCCGGAGTTCACCATCGGCGTCTGGGTTGGTTACGACGATCCGAGCCGCTCCCTCGGCGGCGGCGCGACCGGCGCGGAGGTGGCGCTGCCGATCTGGATCGACATCGTCAAACAGATCGATGCCCTCAAGCTGCGCACCTCGCGGCCGGAGTTCGACGTCCCGCCGGGAATCGTGATGCGACCGATGGATCTGAAGACCGGCCGCCGCGGCGAAGGGCCGTGCGAGCGCGTGGTGATGGAAGCGTTCATCGCCGGCCAGGAGCCGGACAAGGATTGCAGCGGCGCCACGGTGGCGGTGAGCAAGCTGCCGTACTACCTGCAGAAGCCGTTCTACCAGCCGAAAGAGCTCGAGCCGACCCAGGCGGCGCGGGATGATTCGGCACGGTCAGGGGAGGGGGCGGAATCGCCCGCGCCGAATATGGATGAGGGGCCGAAGGGGGCGGTGCCGGCGACGGCTACGACGACTACCAAGCCGCCGGGGGCGTAACGCCGCCGAGCCGGCGGCGGTCCAGCCGGCGAGGCCGCCGGCGCTACGCTTCGGGCGCTACGCTTCGCGGCGCTGGGCGCTAGTCCAGACTCCGGTCCAACTCCCCGATCCCGGTCAGCTCCCACCGCCCGCCCACGTTCGTTAGCTCGGCTTTGGCCTCGTGGCGCTTCGGTGCTGGGATCAGCTCCGCGCCGACGGTGGTCGGCTTCCACTTCCAGGCAAATTTGGCGTGGGCGTTTGTGCCATCGGCGTCGACAGCCGTTACCGCATTGAACTCGCGGGTGGCCACTGGGAAGGTCCATGACGATCCGTCGTCGACGAGGCCGTCGAGGTGAAGCAATCCGTCGCGCGTCAGCGTCAGGGTTCCGTCTGCACCAACCTCGGCGTAACCCAGCTTCTGCAGGACGGGGATGATCAGCTGCTGGTCGATGAGACCCGCGCCGAGGCTTGGCGTCTTGTTGATGTGCGTGGTGTAGGGCGTGGAGAAATCGTGATCGATCTCGACCAGATACTTCACGCGCTCGGGATCAAGTCCGGCCGGATACGTGACCGGCTTCTGGGTCGACTCGATCTGCAGTCCGCCGGCGGCGCGCGCGGCCTTCTCCCTGCGATCCTTCGACACCTGAACGACCTTCACGCACATCTTCGGAAGAACGAAGAGAAGGATCACGGCGATGACGATCGGAACGCCGACGGTGCGAAGGATTCGCGTCTCGTCGCTCATTGCACGTAGCGATTGATCATGTCCACCATCTTGTCGCGCGTGAGCGGCTTGCGCATCCAGGCGTTGGCGCCGGAGCTGGGGAACATCTCTTCGAGCGACTTCTCGGGCAGGTCGGAGATCAGAACGATGGGGATGTCTTTCTTGCTCGACTGCGACTTGAGCACTTCGCTGAGACGGTTTCCTTTGATGCTGGGCAGGTTCACGTCGAGAAAGATGATGTCGGGAGAGTTGCTGGCCAGGACGTGGTTGAATTCGATCCAGCTGGAAGCAATCAACACAGTACAACCCTCGCGCTCGAGCAGCGCTCTTCCCAGTTTCAGCACGAGCGGGTTGTCATCGAGAATCAACACCGCTACGTTCGACAACGACGGAGGCATACGGTACTTCCTTCCTTCAAGTGGGACCGCGGACGACGATCTTCCCGCATGATACATTTTCCGTCGCCGCAACCGCATGGACGAATTCATTCCGACCGATCCGCAGCCCGCCGCGCTGCCTCCCGAGCCGGTGGCTGACCCTCTTCCGTTCCGCGGTCCCGCCGACTATTACGCGGCTCCGGCGAAGGACTTGCGGCCGCTCTTCCCGCGCTGGGTCCCGATCGGCTGCGGATGGGCGTCGGTAGCGTTCGTCATCCTGCTGTTCGCCGCCGGAGCGCTGGCGCCGAAGTCCGGTTCCGCGCTCGACTGGCTCTTCGGCAAGATCAACGACGACATCACCGCGCATCTCCAGCGCGACGTGACGCCGGCGCAGAAGGCCGCGCTCGCCGCGGAGATGAAGACGCTGCGCGCGTCGGCGAATGCCGGAAGGCTGAAGCTCGAGAAGACGCAGTCGTTCCTCAAGCTGGTCACCGAGGTCGATGGCGACGAGAAGATCGATCACGCCGACGCCGATAAGCTGATTGCCGCGATGCGGGATGTGAATCGAAGCGTGAAATGAGTTACTGGGTTGCTGAGTTGCTCGGTTTCTGAGTACCGAGCAACGCAGCAACCTTGCAACCTCAGCAACCCACCCATGAACTTCAAACTCATCTCCCCATTCACTCCGCAAGGCGATCAGCCCGAGGCCATCCGGCAGCTGACGGAGAGCATCCGGGCCGGTACGCGCGATCAGGTTCTCCTCGGCGTCACCGGTTCCGGCAAGACCTTTTCCGTGGCCAAGGTGATCGAGGCGGTCAACCGGCCGACGCTGGTGCTCAGCCACAACAAGACGCTCGCGGCGCAGCTCTACCAGGAGTTCAAGAACTTCTTCCCCGAGAACAAGGTCGAGTACTTCGTGTCGTACTACGACTACTACCAGCCCGAGGCCTACATCCCGCAAAACGATCTCTACATCGAAAAGGAGATGACCAAGAACGACGAGATCGACAAGCTGCGACTCGCGGCGACGAAGGCGCTGTTCGAACGGCGCGACGTAATCATCGTTTCGTCGGTGTCGTGCATCTATGGCATCGGCGATCCCGATCTCTACCATTCGATGCTGGTCTTCTTCGAGCGCGGCGTCGACAAGCCGATGACGCAGTACCTCCGCCGCCTGACGGAGATGCAGTACGAGCGCACGCCCTACGACCTCGCCCGCGGCACGTTCCGCGTGCGCGGCGACGTGCTCGAGCTCTGGCCGGCGTACGAGGACGACGCCGTGCGCATCGAGTTTTTCGGCGATGAGATCGACAAGATGACCCGGATCGATCCCATCACCGGCCGGACCTCGGGACGTGAATACGACCGCCTGGCGGTCTACCCGCGCACTCACTACGTGACGCCGCGCGACCGCCTGATGGTGGCGATGGAGAACATCCGCACCGAGCTCGATGAGCGCGTGGCCGAGCTGCGTGCGAATGATCGGCTGCTGGAAGCGCAGCGCCTCTCGCAGCGGACGATGTTCGATCTGGAGATGATCGCGGAGCTCGGCTACTGCAACGGCATCGAGAACTATTCGCGGCATCTCTCCGGCCGCCAGCCCGGCGAGCCGCCACCGACGCTGCTCGACTATTTTCCGAAGGACCTGCTGCTGGTCGTCGACGAATCGCACCAGACGATTCCTCAAGTCCGAGCGATGTGGGGCGGCGACCGCGCCCGCAAGGAGACGCTGGTGGAGTACGGATTCCGCCTCCCGAGCGCGATCGACAACCGTCCGCTGTCATTCGACGAGTTCGAGGGGAAGCTGAACCAGATCGTCTACGTCTCCGCCACGCCCGGCCCATTCGAGCTGGAGAAGACCGGCGGCCTGTTCGCGGAACAGGTGATCCGTCCCACCGGTCTGCTCGATCCGCAGATCATCATCAAGCCGGTGAAAGGGCAGGTCGACGATCTGATCGGCGTGATCAAGGAGCGGATCGCCAAGAGCGAGCGGGTGATGGTCACGACGCTGACCAAGCGGATGGCCGAGGATCTGACGCGCTACCTGCTGGAGCTGGGGATCAAGGTCAACTACCTGCACTCGGATGTGGAGACGCTTGAGCGCATCGCCATCATCCGCGACTTCCGCGTCGGCACGTACGACGTGCTTGTCGGCATCAACCTGCTGCGCGAGGGTCTGGATATCCCCGAATGTTCGTGCGTGGCAATCCTCGATGCGGACAAGGAAGGCTTTCTCCGCTCACAGACGTCGCTGATCCAGACCATCGGCCGCGTAGCCCGTAATCTCAACGGCGAGGCCATCCTCTATGCCGACAAGATGACCGACTCGATCAAGTTCGCCATCGCCGAGACCAATCGCCGCCGGGCCATCCAGCAGAAGTACAACGAGGAAAACAACATCGAGCCGGCCTCGATCATCAAGTCGATCGACAGCGACCTGATGAAGATGGCCAACCTCGACTACTTCGAAGTCCCCGGCGGGCCGACGTCCCGCGCGCGCCTCGACCTGACGGAAGGGGAGGATCTGGACAAGGCCATTGCCCGCCTGACGCGCGAGATGAAGGAAGCGGCCAAGAATCTCGATTTCGAGAAGGCAGCGGAGATTCGGGACAAGCTGAAGGAGTTGAAGGAGATTCGGATTTTCGTTTAGGTGTTAATCGAACAGCTCCAGGACGACCTGTTCCGGATCTTCTGCAAGGTGCGAGATTGCATCGATGTTTGCCCGAAGGACCTGCTCGACAGTCGCAGTCTTGCAGTTGCCAATTCGCAACCAGATGATCTTCGGCGGTGCACCTCTCAGAATCGCCAGCTCCGCTACATCCCTGTCTTTGGTGACGAAGAGATAGCCGTGAGTCTTGGCGACGAGCCAGAGCTGCGGATCATTCGTCCGGCCCAGATTCAATAAGCGCGTCTGCGTACTCTCCGGGAAGACGTCCGCCAGACGAGCGACAAGCTTGTGCGAGAGGTTGTGATCGAGAAGCAGCTTCACGCGTGAGACAGCGCCGTCCTTCTCTCCCGATCAGCGGCATAGCTGAGGCTGGCGAGGATATCGTCGTGAGTCAAGTCCGGGTAGTCAGACATGATCTCTTCCTCGGTCATGCCCGAAGCAAGGAATGACAGCACGTCGTAGACCGTAATCCGAAGACCGCGGATACAAGGTTGGCCCCCTCGTTTGTCAGGTTCGACGGTGATGATGTCGTGGTAGTCCATAACGGTCACTATCGTAACAGCTGGATTGCTCAGAACGTCCACCGCAACCCCAGCCGTGCCGAGGGCGCCAGCGTTCGCACCACCGGTTTGAGATAAGTGGCATTAGCGGACTTCGGCAGACCGTTGTCCTCCTCCTGGAAGCTGTAGCGCTGGTCGAGGAGTACCGCTCGTTGCGTGTTGAGGATATTGAAGACGTCCAGCAGGATGTTGAGATGGGAGCGTCCGAAGGCGATGGGGTAGCCGAGGTGGACGTCGGCGTCGTAGTTGCTCGGGGTGCGGCCCTCGGCGCCGCGTGAGGTCAGGAAAAATTCGTAGCGTTTGTAGGCCGACGAATAGCCGTAGCGCGTCAGTGGCGTTCCGCTGCGCCAGTAGGCGGAGACGCCTACCGACAGTTTCCATGGCGTGTTGTAGATGCCGGAGGCCTTGAACTGGTGGCGGCGGTCGTTTGAGAGTGGACCATTGTTGGTGATCTTCGTCAGGGCGCTTCCATCCGTGAAGAACTCGTAGTAGTCGTAGGCGGCGGAGATGTTGGGATCGGCGCCAATATTCGTGAAGGGCGCGTATTCACCGTCGTAATTCCCTTCGAGACGGGAGTAGACATACGACGCCATGGCCTGCCAGTTGTTGCTGAACGCCTTGTTGGCATCGAGTTGGATGCCTTTGTAGGTCCGCTTCGGCTTCGGTGCGTCGAACTGGTGTTCATAATCGAGCGAATAAATCTTCTTCATGATTCCTTCGCCGGGATTGCCGATGCAGTAAGTTCCGTCATTGATGCATAGAAAGTCTTCGATCACGCGGCCGTAGCTGCGGTAAACGCCTTTGACGCCTACGGAAACGTTCGGCATGACCTCGCGCTCGGCGCCGAGGATGTATTCGGTCAGATACTGATTCTTGAGATTGGGATCGGAAGGCTCGGTAAAGCCGCCGAGGATTGCCGAGCTCGTGTCCGCATCGTGCTCGGCGTTGGCGTCGGGCGTTGTACTGGTCGGGCTGTAATTGATGATGCGCGGCTGCCGTTCGTAAGAGAAGGAACGGATGACCAGATCCATCGGAATTTCTTCGTAATAGCGGCCGAACGAGCCGAAGACCTTGCTGTGATTGCTCCCGGTCGGATCCCATACGAAACCGAGCCGCGGTGCATAGTCCTTCTTGAGATCGATCTGCGTGACTCCTGCGGCATCGATGATGCGCTGGCGGTCCCAGCGGAGGCCTACGTTCAGCGTGAGGTTTTTCAGCGTCCAGCGGTCCTGGACATAGGCGGTGGTGTTCTTATGCTCCGGTGACGCATTGAGCTGCGAAACGGGAGCATTGGCCACGGTGGCGTCGGGAGTGGTCCAGTAGAAATGGCTGTAAATCGGCTTGGCGGCGTTGTTGGGATTCGCGGAAATCTCCACCTGCTGGCCGCCGGACATCCGCTTGATGACGTTCGCGGTCTGCTCCTCGATCTCGATGCCGCCTTTGATCTGATGGTTGCCGCTGTAATGGGTTGCCGAACCGCCATAGAACTTGCGGTCGAAGGCTTTGTCCTGGATGAGTCCGAAACCGCCGGTCTGGAAATGGCTGTTGCGATCGTCGATGTATTCGATGGCATCGCCGGCGGACGTGGCCGGACCGACGGAGTTTTTCTCCTTGTGCCGGGCGTCCTGCGCCGAGAAAAGCCAGCTCGTGCCGATAACGCCATCGTAGCGGAGCGCGTAATCGCGGCCACCGAGTTCCAGGCTGCCGAGGTACGTTGACGGCTCGCCGATCAGCGTGTGATTCGCATCGTTGATGGCGCCGGTATCGGTGCGCGGATCCTGCAGGAATGTGCCGGTGAAGGTATGGCTGGGCGTGAGGCTGTAGGTGACCTTGGCCGATCCGAGGTTGCGATGGCTCGGGGAGTCGACCGACTTGCCGGCATCGGGACCGGCAGCGAGGAGATTTCCCTGCGTATTGCGGACCTGATCGTAGGCGCCGAAAAACCAGAGCTTGTCTTTGAGGATGTAGCCGCCGAGGTCGGCGCCGTAATCCTTCTTGGTGAATCCGGACGGTGTGCTTCCCACGACGGTCTTCGAGCTGGTCTGGAGGGAGTCGCTGGTGTCGTAGCCGAAGACGTCGCCGTGCAACTCGTTGCTGCCGGATTTCGTGACCACGTTGATGATGCCGCCTGTGGCGCGGCCGTACTCGGCCTCGTATCCGCCGGTTTTGATCTCAACGGCTTCGATGAACTCGAAGTTCAGCTCCTTTCCCTGAAAGCCATATTCGGAGTTCGTAGTGTTGACGCCATCGACGTAGAACGCATTCTCCGCGCCGGAGGAACCGTAGACCGTGATGGTCGGCGTCTGTTTGTCATCCGACTGAACCGCGTCGGTAGAGACGCCGGGCGTGATCTGCGCCACCGAGGAGTAATTGCGCGCCGTCGGCAGCGTCTCGATCTGCATCGCGTTCAGACTCGTGCCGAGCGTGTTCGAGGTCGCGTCGATCGGCGGCGCGAAACTGCCGACGGTGATGCTCTCGCTCATTGCGGCCGGTGAGAGCGCCGCGTCCATGGTCGTTTCTTTGCCCAGCGAGACCGGCACGTTGGCGTTCTTCTTCGGCGCGAAACCGGCGAGCGTGAAGGCCACCGAGTAGTTCCCCGGAGGAAGCAGCGGCAGACGATAGGCCCCGGTGGCATCGCTGATGGCGATGCGCATCCCCTGGAGCGAAGGGCTGGTCGCTTCGACCGTGACGCCCGGGAGCGCGGCGGCGCTGGAGTCGGTCACGTGGCCGGCGATCGAGCCGGTGGTCTGTGCAGCGAGCGGGAGCGTAACGAGAATGAAGAAGGGGAGGAGCCGCCGGAGTGGGGACATGGAAACCTCCTGAATGAATGCAGAGAGTTTACGCGTAGCGAGTCAGAACGTCGCGCACGCGCCCGAGGCCCGCTTCGATCTGGGCCGGCGAGACAGCGCCGACGCTGAGGCGGAACCATCCCGTCTCCTGCGGCAGACCGAAGGCCTGGAAGGGGACCACGGCGAAGCCGGCATCGTCGAGCAGGATCTTGCGGATCTGTTCGTTCGTGGTGATCCCGCCGCGGCCGATGAGATCGAACTGCACGGAGAGGTAGATCGCTCCCTGCGGCGCGATGGCGCGGATCGGCAATCCTTCCCGGCCCATTGCGGCGATGCGGTCGTAGAGAAGATCGAGCCGCAGCTGCAGCTCGCGGATCATCGTTTCGTGGAACTCGTCGATTGCGGCGCGCATGCCGAGGAACTTCGCTACGGCGATCTGCTCCGGACGCGGGGCCCAGGCGCCGACGTGGCCGAGGATGTCGCGCATCTTCGAGGTGATCGGCGGCGGCGCCACGACCCATCCCACGCGCAGGCCGGTCGCGGCGAACGACTTCGAGATGCCGTCGACGAAGATTGTGTACGGCGTCGACTCGGGGACGAGCTGCGGCGGGCTGTAATGCCGCGAGGCGCCGAAGGTGAGCATCCAGTAGACCTGGTCCCACAGGATCAGCAGTGCCCGCTCGCCGGTGGCGGCGCGGCGCTCATTCTCGTCGACCACCAGCCTGGCGATGCGCTCCACTTCTTCTTTCGCCATGACCGTGCCGGTGGGATTGAGTGGGGTGCAGATGCAGATCAGCCGCGCGTCGCGGATGTGCGGCCGCAGCAGGTCTGCGGTCGGCAGGAAGTTGGTCTCCGGCCCGACGGTGATTTCGACCGGCACGCCGCGCATGAGGTAGACGTAGTGGTTGTTGTTCCAGGAGGGGATCGGGTAAACCACCTTGTCGCCTGGATCGACCACCGCCGCGTAGGCCGCGAAGATGATCGGCCGCGCGCCGCCGGCGATGAGCGTCGACTCGATCGGATACTTCAGGCCGAGGACGTCGTCGTAGTAGCGGATGACCGCCTGGCGCAGCTCTTTGGTCCCATCCGACGGCGGGTAGTTGGTCTCGCCTTTGGCAAAGGCCTCGGCGATCAGATCTTCCAGCACCTTCGGGATGCGGAACTCTTTCGGCGAGAAATCGCCGACGGTGAGGTTGCAGATGTCGTGGCCGGCTTCGGAGAGGGCGCGGATCTGGCCGGAGATCCTCAGGATCTCGGAACCGGTCAGGCCGAGGGCGAGCTGCGAGAGGCTGCGATCGTCGCAGACGGGCGCGGTGGTGGTCATCGCGGCGGATTGTAGATCACTCGATCGGTGTTCCGGCTTGCACTCTCGTCTTGTGAGACGATTGACGACCGGCGAACACCATGACTAGGACATTGGCCAGGACATTTTTCATCGAAACGTGGGGCTGTCAGATGAACGATCTCGACAGCCAGCGCCTCTCGGGCAGCCTGAAGTTGCGCGGTTACCGGCGCGTGGAGAGCGAGGGGGAGGCGGACCTCATCCTTCTCAATACCTGTTCGATCCGCGATAAGTCGGAGCAGAAGGTGTTTTCCCACCTCGGCCGGCTGCGCGAGATGAAGAGCGAGCGCGAGGATCTGCGCATCGGCGTCTGCGGCTGCGTGGCCCAGCAGGAGGGGGAGGCCATCCTCCATCGCGCGCCGTGGGTCGATTTCGTGATGGGGCCGGGCAATGTCGGCCATCTCGACCAGATTCTTTCCGGCGATCGCAAGGTGGCCATCGATTTCCCCGACGACCGCAACTATGACTATCTGACCGTCGACCGTCCCTCGGCCACGAAAGCGCAGGTGACGATCATCGAGGGCTGCAACAAGAACTGCACGTTTTGCATCGTGCCGACGACGCGAGGCCGCGAGGTGTCGCGTCCATTCGACGATGTGCTGCGCGAGGTGCGGGCGGCGGTCGATACGGGACGTGTCGAGATCGAGCTGCTGGGACAGACGGTGAACGCGTATCGATGCCCAATCACCGGGCGCGATTTTGGCGCGCTGCTGGCCGCGGTTGCGGAAATTGATCGCGTTGCCCGTCTACGATTCATGACGTCCCATCCCGCCGAAGTGAACGACTCGATGATCGCGGCCATGCGCGACCACGAAAACATCTCTCGCTATCTCCACCTCCCGGTGCAGTCGGGCTCGTCGCGAATCCTGCGGCGGATGAAGCGGCTGTACACACGCGAGGCGTATCTCGAAACGATCGGACGGATTCGCGCGGCCATCCCGGAGATTCACTTCTCGACCGACGTCATCGTCGGTTTCCCCGGCGAGACGGATGACGATTTCGAGCAGACGCTGTCGCTGATCGCCGAGGTTCGCTACGGATCGATGTTCGCCTTCAAGTACTCGCCGCGTCCCGGAACGCCGGCGCTGAAAATCGGTGCGGCGATCGACGACGCAATCGCCTCGGAGCGTTTGAATCAAGTCTTCGAGCTGCACGAGCGGATCAAACGCGAGACGCTGGAGTCGTATCGCGGCCGCATCCTCGAAGTTCTCGTCGAAGGTCCGAGCAAACATGACGCGACCATGCTCACCGGCCGCACGGACGACAACGTGGTGGTCAACTTCAGCACCGACGCCACGCCGCCGCCCGGGAGTATGCTGGGCGTCCGCATCGATCAAGCGCAGCACCACACGCTGCGCGGGGAGGCCGTCGCATGAATGAGCTCGTACCGATGTCGATCAAGGGGCTGATGCTCGACCCCGTTTCCAATTCACCCATCGTCGTGCTGAAGGATGAGGAGGAGAAGTTTTTCCTGCCGATCTGGGTGGGCATCTTCGAAGCCAACGCCATCGCTCTGCAGTTGGAGAACGTGGCCACACCGCGCCCGATGACGCACGATCTTCTGAAAACCGCCATCGCCCAGCTCGACGCCCGCGTGACCCGCATCGTCATCAACGATCTCAAGGACTCCACCTTCTTCGCCCAGATCCGGGTGATGGTCACCCGCGCCGGCGGCGACACGATGCTCGAGCTCGACGCTCGGCCGAGCGATGCCATCGCCCTTGCCCTGCGCACCGAGGCGCCGATCTACGTCGCGCAGTCAGTTCTCGACCAGGCCCAGACCATTACTCCCGACTCCGATGACGATCCGGATGAGAAGACGAAGAAATGGTTCGAGAGTCTGGATACCGAGGATCTGGGGAAGTACAAGATGTAGGCAGCCTGAATGACAGGCAGTCCATTACAATCGCGCCACCTTCAATGATCATCACCGTCGCCAACCAAAAAGGCGGGGTCGGCAAGACCACCACCACCATCAACCTCGCTGCCGCCGTCGCAAACAAGGGACACAAAACGCTGCTGATCGATCTCGATCCGCAGGCGAACAGCACCATGAGCTACATCGATCCGCGCTCGATCTCGCGTTCGATGTTCGATGTGCTGGTGAGCGAAGAACTGCCCCTCAACGACGTCATCGTCCCGACGCCGCTGCCGAATCTTTTCCTGGCACCGTCGAAGATCGCCCTGGCCAAGCTGGAGTCGAAATTGATCGGCGAGATCGACGGGCCGTTCCGGCTCAAGGACAAGATGAAGGACGCGCCGGCCGAGTACGACTACATCTTCATCGACACGCCGCCGACGCTTGGCATGATCACGGTCAACGCCATGGTGGCCTCGACGCACGTGCTGGTGCCGATCCAGTCGTCGTACTTTGCGCTGGAAGGGACCGACGATCTGCTGGAGACGATCGAGAAGATCAAGGCCCGTCCGAATCCGAATCTGCAACTCCTCGGCGTGGTGATCACGATGCACGATAAGCGCACCACGCTGGCGCGCGACATCCACGAGCAGATCGGCCAGGTCTTCGGCGAGCGGCTGTTCAACACTGTGATCACGAAGTCGATCCGGCTCGAGGAGAGTCCGGCCTACAAGGAATCGATCTTCACCTTCGCCCCGCGATCGAGCGGCGCGATGGAGTACTACTCGCTGAGCGAAGAAATCCTGTCCCGAGTCTGAGGAAACCCTGATGAGCATGAAACGCGGATTACCCGAGCGCGCCTCCATGCGGCACGA
>Ga0157378_10001578_pt1 | contig 20585 bp, 17 predicted proteins | sample M65metaG_FD_115309 | JGI IMG/M metagenome (GOLD analysis project Ga0157378, IMG submission 115309) | Miscanthus rhizosphere microbial communities from Kellogg Biological Station, Michigan, USA - M6-5 metaG | ecosystem: Host-associated > Plants > Roots > Rhizosphere > Soil | place: USA: Michigan...
ATTCTCGGCACGCCGGTGATCGATCCAGCGTCAAAAACAGTTTACCTGGTGTCAAAGACCAAGGATGGCGGCGGCTTGTACCACCAGCGTCTGCATGCCTTGAGTTTGATTGACGGCAGCGAAAAATTTGGCGGGCCCGTGGACTTGACAGCTTCCATCACCGTGGCGGGCACCGGCGATACGGGTGATTCGGCAGCGTCGTGCAGCAGCTCGAGCGGTCAAGTTCCGTTTTGCCCACTGCGAGAAAATCAGCGACCTGCATTGGCTTTGAGGAACGGGGTGGTATACGTAAGCTGGGCCTCGCACGGCGACACGGGCAATTACCACGGATGGGTTATGGGCTTTAGTGCCTCGACTTTGGCGCGCGTAGCAACGTTCAACAGCTCGCCAAACGGCAGGCAGGGCGGCATCTGGATGGGAGGCGGCGCACCTGCCATCGATTCGAGCGGCAATTTGTTCGTCATCACCGGGAACGGCAACTACAACGGGACTACGGACTTTGGAGACAGCGTGCTGAAGCTTTCTAGCACGCTTGGAATTTCAAGCTCTTTCACCCCGGCGATTCAGGCCTCGCTGGACGCAGGCGATAAGGATTTGGGCTCGGGCGGAGCAGTAGTGCTCATTGATCTGCCGTCGTCCTCAATTCCGCATATTTTAGTAGGGGGAGGAAAAGGCAGCGGGTTCGTCGGAACGTTGTACGTAATGAACCGGGACAGTCTCGGCGGCTATCAACAGGGTCCGTCAGGAGGCGATAACGTGGTGCAGTCGTTCGACATTGGCAGAGGCATTTTTTCAACGCCGGCGTTTTGGCAAAATACACTGTACGTCAGCGGGTTCGGGACACCGCTGAAAGCGTACGCGTTGAACAGCAGTATCAGCAAGTTCAACACCACACCGACATCGCAATCCGCCAACAGCTTTGCAGCATTTGGAGCGACGCCTGCGGTTTCATCAAATGGATCGAGCAACGGGATCGTGTGGGCAATTGATTTCAGCAGCTTCGGCACCAATAACGGCGGATTCAGCGCCGCCGGCTCCGCCGTCCTGCATGCCTACGATGCTACGAACCTTACAAGCGAGTTGTGGAACAGCACCATGGGCTCCGGCAATGCCGCCGGGAACGCCGTGAAATTTACGGTGCCGACCGTGGCAAACGGCAAGGTGTACGTTGGAACGCGAGGCAACGACACCACAATCAATTCGCCGACGACACGCGGTGAAATTGATGTGTACGGCTTGCTGCCCTAAACGATTACAAATCCTCGGTACGCGCCTTTTGCACCGACACGTGTTTCGCGGAGATCCCTCGTCACCCTGTTCCTCAAGATTCTCGGGATGACCATTCTCGAAGCAAGGTCACATTCCTTCGTAGTTGGGGCCGCCACCGCCTTCGGGGACGACCCAGTCGATGACTTGGTACGGGTCGGCGATGTCGCAGGTCTTGCAGTGCACGCAATTGGGAAAATTGATTTTTAGTTTCATCGCGCCGCTGGATTCTTTGGCCATTTCGTAGACAGCGGCAGGGCAGAAGTACTGGCACGGGTTGCCGTACTCTTCGACGCATTTCGTTACGCAGATATTCGGATCGAGGATGTGGAGGTGGCACGGCTGGTCGTCGTTGTGGCGTGTGCCGGAGTGGTAGACGTCGGTCAGACGATCGAAGGTGAGCTTGCCGTCGCCTTTGAAGCGGTCTTCGTTGTTTGGCGCGGGCGCAGCGGCGCTGCGTTTCCGGTAGTGTCTGTAGCCGGCTTCTGCGCGCATCGGATCGATCAGGCCGCGGCCGCCGGTGATCTGTTGAAACGCGCTGTGAACGAAGCCTGGCAACATACCGTGCTGGAAAGACTGGTGGAAGTTGCGGACCTTCCACATTTCGTCGCGGACGTAGCTTTGCTCGACGCGTTGCTGGAAGCTGCCAAGCGTTTCGCAAGTGTAATCGCCGGACTTGAGCGCTTCGAAGATAGTTTCGGCGGCGAGCATGCCGCTCTTCATGGCGAGATGAATGCCCTTGAGGCGCTGCGAGTCGAGGAAGCTGCCGGAGTCGCCGATGATCAGCGCGCCGTCCACCGTGTTGCGCGGCATGGCGTACCAACCACCATACGGGAGAGACTTTGCGCCGTAGCGGACGAGTTTGCCGGCTTCCAGAATTTTTTTGACATGCGGGTGCGTCTTCCACTTTTGAAAAGCCGCGTGGGGATCAAACCGCGGGTCGGCATATTCAAGAGCGATGACGAGGCCGATGGAGAGGCGATTGTTCGAAAGGCCGTAAATCCAGCCGCCGCCGTACATGTCGGTTGAAACAGGCCAGCCGAGTGTGTGTGCGACATAGCCTGGTTCGACACGGCCGGGCTGGACCTCCCACAATTCTTTTATGCCGATGCCATAGCTCTGCGGGTTGATGTTGTCGAGCTTTTTTTCGGCGACCAGTTTCTTTGTGAGGGAGCCAAGCGTGCCTTCGGCGAGCACGGTGACTTTGGCGCGCAGTTCGTAGCCGGGCGTGTAGTTGTCTTTAGGCTTGCCGTTCCTGTCGAGGCCTTTGTCTTCGGTGATGACTCCGGCGACGGCGCCGCTTTCGTAGACAAGTTCGGCGCCGCCGAATTCCTTAAAGAGGTTGACACCGGCGGATTCGACGAGGCCGCCAAGCCACTTCGCGATCTTGCTCAGCGAGACGACGTAGTTGCCTTTGTTTCGAAAGGGCGGCGGAGTGATGGGAAAACGGAAGGAGGAGTTTTGCGTGAACAAAAGCGCCGCTGAATCAGTGACTGGCGTATCGAGCGGAGCCGATTTTTCGAAATCTGGAACCAGTTCGCGAAGGGCTCTGGGGTTCATGATCGCGCCAGAAAGCTGGTGCGCGCCGATTTCGCGGCCCTTTTCTAGGACGTAGATATTTTCCGCGGAAAGCTCGGGCTTGGCGCCGGCCTCATTGTGTTTCTTGATGAGACCGGCTAGATGCAGGGCACAACTCAAGCCGGCGGGACCTGCGCCGACGATCAAAACATCCGCTTCGAGTTGTTCCCGCTGAACCGCCACGTCATTTTGCCTTTTGCAGTTCTTCGGTGAGGGCGGGCATGATTTCGAAGATGTCGCCTACCACGCCGTAGTCGGCGATTTCAAAGATGGGGGCGTTCTGGTCTTTGTTGATGGCCACGATGGTGCGCGCGCCTTTCATGCCGACGACGTGCTGGATGGCGCCACTTATACCAAGCGCGAGATACAGCTTAGGCGCAACAGTCTGGCCGGAGCTGCCGATCTGGCGCTCCATGGGGAGCCAGCCTTCGTCGCAGATTGGACGCGAAGCGGCGATTTCCGCGCCGAGGGCTTTGGCTACGGCTTCGGCTTGCGGAATATTCTCGGGAGCTTTGATGCCGCGGCCGATGGCGACGATGAGCGCCGCTTGCGTGAGGTCGACTGCGGATTTGGCTTCCTTGAAAAGTTCGAGCGGCTTGGTGCGAATCTGTTCGGGCTTTAGTTCGACGGCAATTTTGTTGATCGGCTTCGCGCCGCCGTCGGAGGCCGCGACTTGATCGGCTCGAAATGCGCCCGACTGGAAAGACGCGAACCACGGGCCGGAACCGACGAAGGAAACGTCCGCAGCAGTTTTGCCCTGGAACATCTGTCGGACAAAGATGAGCTTGCCGCCTTCGTTGCGATAGCCGATCGAGTCGCCAATCATTCCTTTGCCGAGCATGGCGGCGAGTTTCGGCGCGAAATCGCGGACTTGATAGGTGTGCGGGAACAGAACCAGGTCGGGCCTGGTTGATTCAACAACCTGTTTCAGAGCGACACAAAAACCATCGGGCGTGTAGTTTTCCAGCAGATCGTGCTCGACTTGCAAAACCTCGGAGATTTTTTTTGCGGCCAGCTCGGCAGCGAGCGCGTCCAGGTTTTTGCCCACGACAGCAGCGGCGACGGAACCCGATGCGGCGGAGGCAATTTGCTGGGCGGCGGCGAGAGTTTCGAAGCTGGTGTTGTTCCACTTGCCTTGGCGCTGTTCGGTGATAACGAGGATTTTCATGCTCAGATCACCCGCGCTTCGAATTTAAGTTTTTCCACCAGCTTCGTGGCGACTTCCTTGGGGGCGCCGGTGAGAAACTCCGTTTTCTTGGTTTTTACCGGTACGTAGATCTTTTCCACTTTTTGAGTGAGCTCGGTTTTGGCGCCGAGAGAATCGGCAGCGACCGTGGCAATCTCTTTTTTCTTCGCGGCCATGATGCCCTTCAACGTGGCATAGCGAACTTTGTTGATGCCGGACTGAATGGATAGCACAGCGGGCAGCGGGCATTCGATGTGCTGGAACCAGCCCGCTTCCAGTTCGCGCTTCAGTTTCAGTTTTCCTTCGGCAGCCTCAATCGCCATGATGATGGTAGCGTGCGGACGGTCGAGCAGCGCGGCAAGCAACACGCCTGTTTGGCCAAAACCCTGGTCGTCGCTCTGTAAACCCGTCAAAATCAAGTCAGCGTTTTCGCTCTTGACCGCAGCAGCCAGGGCGCTCGCCGCTCCAAGCGGATCAAGCTGAGCGAAATTATCGTCGGCGATGTGAACCCCGCGATCGGCCCCTTTTGCCAGCGCTTCCTTGATGGTCTGCTTCACGCGCTCCGGACCCATCGAGACGACGACGACTTCCCCGCTGTGCTTTTCCTTCAGGCGAAGCGCTTCTTCCAGTGCAAAGCTGTCCGGCTCATTCATTTCAAAGCCGATGTCGGATTCCTTGATCCAATTTCCGGCAATAGCCAGAGGCGCGTCTTTGGCGGGCACCTGCTTGATGCAGACGATGATTTTCACGGATGTTTCCTTGCGACTTCATACCGCCGGCGAGAAATCCCGCATTTCTCGGGACTAGCCGGTTCTACAAATTCTTTACTTGCCCGGCCAGCGCTTGAAAATCAGCGCGGCATTCGTTCCGCCGAAGCCGAACGAATTGGAGAGCGCGTAGTCCACGGTGGCTTTGCGCGCGACGTTGGGCACGTAGTCCAGATCGCACTTCGGATCGGGATGAAACTGATTTATGGTCGGCGGCAGGATTTGGTCGCGCAGCGCCAGCACGCTGATGCCGGCCTCAAGACCGCCCGCGCCGCCCAGCAAGTGGCCAGTCATGGATTTTGTGGAGCTGACGGCGAGCTTCTTGCTCGTCGCACGCTCGCCGAAGAGCCGCTTCATCGCCGTGGTTTCGATGATGTCGCCGATCGGCGTGGAAGTGCCGTGGGCGTTCACGTAGTTGATGTCGTCGGGAGAAAGCTTCGCGTCTTTCAGTGCCGCGCGCATCACGCGGAATGCACCGTCGCCATTTTCGACCGGCTGCGTGATGTGGTACGCGTCTCCAGACATGCCGTAGCCGACGATTTCCGCAAGGATCGGCGCGTTGCGCTTCGTTGCGTGCTCGAGCGACTCGAGAATCAGGATGCCCGCGCCTTCGCCGACGATGAAGCCGTCGCGGTCGGCGTCAAATGGCCGGCTGGCGGTGGCGGGATCATCGTTGCGCGTGGAAAGCGCCTTCATGGAAGCGAATCCGCCGACGCCCATCGGGGTGATGGTCGCTTCGGTGCCGCCGCAGATCATCATGTCCGCCGCGCCGCGCTCGATAATTTTGAACGAATCACCGATCGCGTGTGCGGAAGCCGAGCAAGCTGTCGCCGTCGCCGAGTTCGGCCCTTTGGCACCGTAGCGAATCGAAACATGGCCGGAAGCCAAATTCACAATGGCCGAAGGAATGAAAAAGGGCGAAATCTTGTTCGGCCCGCCATAGAGCAGTTTGCCGTGCTCGCGCTCGATGATGTCGAATCCGCCGATGCCGGAGGAAATGTAGACGCCGACCTCTTCCAGGTTCGATTGTTCGGGCTTCCAGTGCGCGTGCTTCGCCGCAAAATCCGCGCCGGCCAGCGCGATCTGGATGAAGCGGCCCATCTTCTTCAGTTCTTTTTTTTCGATCCAGTTGAAAGGATCGAAGCCTTTCACTTCGCCGGCGATCTTGCAGTCGAAATTCGTGGTATCGAAATGCGTAATCGCAGCGATGCCGCTGACGCCGGCGACGAGGTTCTTCCAGCTTTCATCCGTCCCGATGCCCAGCGCGCAGACCAGCCCAACTCCCGTAACCACAACCCGCTGTGTCACGGTTTCTCCGCTCCTGTCCCGCTCAGAGTCCGCACACGCAAACCCTGAAACCCTTTATTTATGAGATGCAGCGCTGTTCGCGCCGGCTTACTTCGCTTTGGCGTGCTTATCAATGTACTCGACGGCGTCCTTCACCGTGGTCATCTTTTCGGCGTCCTCGTCCGGCACTTCGATGCCGAACGCTTCTTCGAACGCCATCACCAATTCCACTTGGTCCAGCGAATCCGCGCCGAGGTCGTCCACGAACGACGCGGTGGGCGTGACCTCCGCTTCGTCCACGCCAAGCTGCTCGACGATAATCTGTTTTACGCGTTCTTCTACGCTGGCCATTCGCATTCCTCCGCCCCGACGGAGCCGGGACTTTTTTATTCAGCTTTCACACCAGGCGCTCGTCGTGCGCGCGCCAAAATCGCCGTTTTTCACCGCTTTGGGCAACCTGCCCATTCTATGCAGGGCCTAGCACAAGGTCAACTTCACACGTCAGGGCTATTATTTGGCGCCCTCATTTGCTGCCCGATAGTCCCGAATGAAGTCTTCTACCTTCGCTTTTACGGGTTCCATGATCACTTCGGCGTGGCTGGCCGTCGTCAGTCCGATCGCCTCTTCCGACCATGTCTGTGCAGGAAAGGAATCTCCCCCGGGGAGCCTCGCAAGGCGAACTTCCTGGAGCAACGAAATCTCCACGGAATAGATAATCGGCCCTTGCGGGTGCTTCACAATATCGATCACGAAGGCCAAATTGCTCGAACCATCCTCCGGACGAGGCTCGCTAAAGACCGTGATGCCTGCGCGCAGGAGTGCCGACTCTACTTCTCCCTGAACCTGCTTCGCAGTAAGCCCACCCGTCAGAAGCGTCTTGTCCAACGGCGCGACGTAAACGAAGACGCCGTGCAATCCATGAAGCGATTCGCGCGGCTTGGTCTGGGCAAAGGCGCCAATCGCGACGGAGAGCATGATGGTTATTAAGCAAAGCGGTTTCTTCATTGCCGGTCTCCGCGTGAAGTCCGTCACGACTGCTCAGGCTAGATGCATTCCCCCGTTTACATTCAGAACGTGGCCGGTGATGTAGCCCGCTTCGTCGCTGGCCAAAAATACGATCGCAGCCGCCACGTCGCGCGGCGAACCCATCCGGCCGAGCGGAATCCGTGTTTTCAGTTCTTCTTTGACCTTATCCGGCAAAACATCCGTCATCGGCGTCTCAATAAATCCCGGCGCGACAGCGTTCACCGTAACTCCGCGCGAAGCGATCTCAATCGCAATCGCTTTGGTCAAGCCGATCAATCCCGCTTTCGCCGCGACGTAGTTCGCCTGGCCGGCGTTGCCGCTTTGCGCCACCACCGACGAAATATTGATGATCCGGCCCACTCGAGCTTTCATCATCACCGGCAGAACCTGCTGGATGCACAAGTGCGCGCCGGTGAGGTTGGTCTGCAACACGGCGTCCCAGTCGTCTTTCTTCATACGCATCGCCAGGCCGTCGCGCGTCACCGCGGCGTTGTTCACCAGAATGTCCAGCCGGCCGAACTTTTCGACGACCCGCTTGAAGCCGGCTTTCACCTGCTCGGCGTCGCCGACGTCCATCCTCACCGCGAACGCCTCCCCACCGGCCGACGCAATGTCATTCACCAGCGCCGCCAACTTTTCTTCGTTGCGTGCAGCAACCACGAGCTTTGCGCCCGCTTCCGCCAGCGCCAGGGCCGTGTCGCGGCCGATGCCCTGCGAGGCACCCGTCACCACCGCTACTTTGTCTTTCAGACTGAACATTTCTCTTGAATACCTCTGGTTACAGGCACCCATACTACGCCGCGTCGGATTTGGCTCCGGCGATCTTGTCCAGCGTGGTCGCCAAACTTTTCTCGTCTTCGATATTCAGCGCCGCCACCGACCGTTCGATTTGCCGCAGCAATCCGGTGAGCACACGCCCCGGACCGACTTCCACAAATGTATTCACCCCTTCATCGATCAAGAGCCGTACTGACTCTTCCCAACGCACCGGCATCGATACCTGGCGCACCAGGGCGTCCTTCGCTTCAGCACCGGTTGTCTCGGTGTCCGCGTCCACGTTGGTCACCAGCGGCACCTGCAAATCCGCAAACGAAGTCTGGTCCAGGTCTTTCGCGAGTTTTTCCTGCGCCGGCATCATCAGCGCACAATGAAATGGCGCCGAGACGGGCAAGATCACCGCGCGCTTCGCCCCCAACTGCGAAGCAATCTCGACGGCGCGCTTCACGGCCGCCGCATGGCCCGAAATCACCGTCTGCTCGGGCGAATTCTGGTTCGCCGGCGTGCACACTTCATTTTCCGCAGCACGCTTGCACGCATCCGCCACCACCGCCGGCGACAAGCCCAGAATCGCGGCCATCGCGCCCGCCCCCGCCGGCACGGCGTCCTGCATGTACTGCCCGCGCTTGCGTACCAATTGCACCGCATCGACGAACTTCAGTCCGCCGCCTGCAACCAGAGCCGAATATTCGCCGAGGCTGTGGCCCGCCACAAAGTCTGGCTGCAATCCTCTTTCCGCAGCCACGCGAAACGCCGCCACGGAACAGGTCAGAATCGCCGGCTGCGTGTTGGCGGTCCGTTTCAGGTCTTCTTCGCTGCCTTCAAAGCACATCTTCGAAATGGAAAATCCCAGCGCCTGGTCCGCTTCTTCAAAAACGGCGCGCGCCACGGCGTATTTTTCCGCCAGTTCTTTTCCCATTCCCGGGTATTGCGAAGCCTGCCCCGGAAATACAAATGCCACTTTTCCCATAAGCTCTCGATGCCGCTGCAGCGCCTATGCTCTAAACGCGCTCCGTCACCAGCGACAACTCCTCCTCGATCTTTTCGTTCATGCGTGACTTGGCCAGGCCCGCCGCCACGCGAATTGCATTCTTCACCGCATTGGCGTTCGACCGCCCGTGCCCGATTACGCAAACGCCGCGCACTCCCAGGAGAGGCGCGCCGCCGTACTCCGTGTAGTCAATCGTCTTCTTGAGCCCCTTGAACGCGCCCTGGGACAGCATGGCGCCGAACTGGGACACCAGGGAACTCTTGAGCTTCTTGCGCAACAATCCAAAAATCTGCACCGCCAGGCCTTCGCAAATTTTCAGCGCAATGTTGCCCACAAAGCCGTCGCAAACAATCACATCCACTTCGCCAGAGAAAAGATCGCCGCCCTCCACGTTGCCGACGTAGTGCAAGTGTGCTTTCTTCAGCCGCTCGTGCACTTCGCGCGTCAGCTCGTTGCCCTTGCTCTCTTCCTCGCCGATCGAGAGCAACCCCACGCGCGGCCGCCGGTGCCCGAATGTCGCGCGGTAGTACATCTCCCCCATCACCGCGAACTGCACCAGGTGCTCGGGCTTCGAGTCCACGTTTGCCCCGACATCCAGCATGACGCTCACGCCGGCCTTGGCGTTCGGAAACGGAGCTGCCAGAGCTACGCGGTCCACTGATTCGAGCGTGCCCAGCAAAAACCTCGCGACCGTCATTACCGCGCCGGTGTTCCCCGCGCTGACCAGCCCGTGCGCTTTCGCTTCGCGGACCAACCGCGCCGCCACATGCACCGAGCTGTCTTTCTTCCGCCGGAACGCCTGCGCCGGGTGATCGTCCATGGTGATCACCTCACTCGCGGGCAAAACTTCCAGCGGCAAACCGTTCCAGTCGTGCTTGCCGAGCTCCGGTTTCACCACGGACGGCTGGCCGACCAGCAGAACGCGCACTCCAAGCTCGCGTGCCGCCAGCACACTTCCTTCAACCTCGGGACGGGGTGCGTGGTCCCCTCCCATCGCGTCCACGGCAATTGTGATCATGGAGTCCTACTGCCGCAACTACATGGAGAGCGTCTGGAGCAGCGAAACTCTACGCCGTGGCTTCCTTGACGGCTTTGCCCTTGTAGTAGCCACAGTGCGGGCAAGCCCGGTGCGGCTGCTTCATCTCGTGGCAGTTGGGGCACTTGCCCAACGCCGGCTTGGCCAGATGATCGTGCGCCCGCCGCGTGCTCGTCCGCCGCTTGGAATGTCGCCGTTTTGGATTTGGCATCGTACTTCTCCCTCTTTGTACTTTGAACGCGTCACTCTGTTTTGCCGCGTCCACACACCTAACCACCAGGAAAACCGAAATAAACCCAAATTTTACTGTTTCTTGAGCCAGTCCTGTTTCAGCCGCGCCAGCGGAGCCATCCGTGGGTCCATGGCATGGGTCTCGCACCGGCAGTCTTCATGGTTCAAATTCACGCCGCAGCTTGCGCACAATCCGCGGCAATCGCTCCTGCAAATGACCTTCATCGGAACCGAGAGCAGCACCTGTTCGCTCAGCACATCCGCCAGGAACAGCCCATCCCCCTGATAAAACGCGATTTCCGCGTCCAAATCCCTCAGCCGCTCTTCTTCCGGCTTCACGTCCTTGGGCAGCGGGCTATAGAAGAGGTCGAACTGGCGGTGGACATCTTCCACGACCGCGTCCAGGCACCGGGCACATTGCAGCTCGATCTTCGTTTCCAGCTGCCCGCTGATCCGGATCTGCCGGTCGATCAGCTCTGCCGTGGCCACCACATCCAGGGGAGCAACCTGCTTCAGCTCCGCAGTATGGAAATCAATGCTGCCCGGGGCGTAGTTCTTCCGGATGTTCAGCTTGCGAACTGCCAGTTCCTTCACGTCGAGGAACATCGCCTCTGCACCTCCGGCGTCCACGTTCATGTCTATCCATTATTGTGGCGCGCTCCCCCCAAGTCAAGAAAACGCCGCGGTTTTCGACTCTCTGCAAAGCCTTCTCGGCGAAGGGAACATTGTCCGCGGGGGCGGGATCGGCCAGCGTCAACCCGGAGGCGGAGGCCCCTATTGCCTTGGTTGGTCATGGTGATTCCTCCGGCCGCAGGAGACGCTTAGAAAACACAGATGAGGGGATCGCCACGAATCGAGGGGGGAAAATCGGATTCGTGCCGTTCACCCGGCTATGCCAGCGCTGGCGGCAAGCAAGGATGTTTCAGTTTGTTCCGCCGTGTGAATCGCTCACAGGAGTCTGGTCCGTAATCCAGTTTACTTCCCAAGTCGCTCCTCCATCTTCAAAGAACGACTGCTCGAAGTGAGGCGAATTGGTGTTCATTTTCGACCAGATGAACCGCACCAGAATGACCCTGCCGTTCCTACCGGATGGCTCCGTGTCGTAAAACTCGCCGCGTCCCTCCTTGAATCCCCCGATGGTAGGCACTCCGATCGTTCCGCCCTTACTGGTCGCCCAGTAGAGGTTCCACTGGCGCGTTTCCTGGTTATAGAGCCGCAGCGTTGCTCCCTCGATATGGCGCGTGGGGCTGTCCACCTCGAACTCCTCGATCTGCGCCCGGCTATCCCATATCTTGCGCGTGACGGACGTGCCGTCGAACTCCACCCACTTTGTCGAACCCGTCAGTGGATTTTCCAGCTGCTTGAGGTGAATCTTCCAGCTGCCCAGCTCGAAATCGAAACCGCGCTGCCCATCCCGTTCCGCTGCAGCCTCATGCGCATCACTTGCTTCCGTGGGGGGCGCCTGGTCCCCTGTCCGCGTGTCCGTCGCAATCCAGTTCACTTCCCACGTTTTCCCTCCATCGTCCGAAAAAGACTGCTCAAAATGCACCGAATTGGGGGTGATCTCCGAAATCACAAAGCGCACGAAAATGGCTCGCCCATGCAGCGTTTCCTGGTCATAAAACTCGCCACGGCCGTTCTTGAAACCGCCAATCGTCGGCTGGCTCAGGCTGCCGTCGTTGCGGTTGGCAAAATTCAGACTCCATTGCTGCGACTGCGGATTGTATAGACGGAGAGATAGTGCCTGGATGTGGCCTTGCGCTCCGTCAACCTCGAGCTCCACAAGGGTGGCGCGGCCGTCCCAGATCTTGCGCACGACTGTCGTGCCCTCGTGCTGAGCCCAGGTCGTGGAACCCGAGAGCGGGTGGATCAGCCGCTTGAGATGCGTCTTCCAGGTACCAAACTCAAAATCGAAGTCGTGGCTGCCGTCAGATTCCGCGGCTTTTGCGTCCGTTTTCGCAGCGGCCGTATTGGTTTGTCCGCGAAGTTCCGGACAAAAACCGGACGCCACAATCAGCACCATAGACAGAAAATACGATGGTCGCCGCCACACGTTCATTGGGTCCTCGTCGTCTGCAGGTTTTCGTGTTCGGGCCGCAAACCGCGCCTGTGCACACGCATTCGTCGCCCTGCACCTGCAAACTTGAAATACCATGTGGTATCTTTCAAGGACCACTTTCTATGCAACTGGCAATACCACTTTCAGAGAGCGGCGCGCCTCTGTTCCGCCAGTTATACACGAGCCTTCGCCAAGCGATTCTCGCAGGAGCCTTCCGGGCGGGCGAAAAAATCCCGTCCAGCAGAGAACTGGCCGAGCAACTGGGAATTTCCAGGACGGTCGTGCTGCTCGCTTACGATCAGCTGCTGGCCGAGGGATATCTCGTCGGCCGCCAGGGTTCGGGAACCTACGTGTCCAGTGCAGTAAGCGCCGGCCGGTCCGCGGGTTCGAAAGAATCCGCAAAACTGCGCCTCTCGCATTTCGGTTCAGCGGCAGCGGAAGCGTGGTCGCGCGTCAACTATCCCCAGCGGCCAGTTCGCAAGCTTCCCTACGACTTCGCCTCCGGTATCAGCGACATCGAAAATTTTCCCTTTGAGATGTGGCGCCGCATCCTGCTGCGCTGCGCGCGAAGAGCTCCCGTTTCCGATCTTGATTATGGCCCCGCGGGCGGCAATACGAAGTTGCGCGAAGCCATCTGCGCGCACCTGCGGCGCTCCCGCGCCGTCGCCTGCGACGCCTCCCAGGTGATTGTCGTCAACGGCTCGCAACAAGCGCTCGATCTAATCGCCCGCGTGCTGATCGAACCGGGCGATTGCGTCGCTCTGGAGGATCCGAGCTATCAGGGAACCACCGAAGCCCTTCGTGCAGCCGGCGCCCGCCTGATTCCCGTTTCCGTGGACAAAGACGGAGTAAGTCCCTCCAAGCTGCCGGCCAATGCTCGCCTCGCGTTCGTCACACCGTCGCATCAGTTTCCCACCGGCGTCATTCTTCCGCTGGCCCGGCGCGTTGCCCTTCTGGACTGGGCCAAACGCCGCAACGCCATACTCATCGAGGATGACTATGACGGAGAATTTCGCTATGACGGCCAGCCGCTCGAGTCTCTGCAAGGGCTCGATCAGGAAGGCCGCGTCATTTACATAGGAACTTTCTCGCGAACTGTCTTTTCCACTCTGCGCATCGGCTACTTGATCGCGCCGAAGCGCCTGGTCCGCGCCTTCCTGGCTGCCAAATGGCTCAGCGACCGCCAGACCGCAACGCTTGAGCAGGAAGCTCTCGCCGAATTCATTTCCAGCGGCATGTATGAACGCTACCTGCGCCGTCTCCGCCGCAGAAATGCCGCTCGGCGTGACGCTCTGTTAAGCGCGATCCGTACTTACCTGAAAGATCGTGTTAAAGTCACCGGCTACGAAGCCGGCGGTCACGTAGTTCTCTGGCCCCAACCTGGGATCAGTGAAAAAGTGGTGATTGAGCGGGCCGCAGCCGAGGGCGTCCGCGTGTACGGCCTATCCGGCTACCACCTCAGGAGAAGCGACCGGAGCGGCATCATCCTTCGCTATTCCCGCATGAACGAAACCCAAATTCGCGAAGGCATCCGGCGCCTGAGCGCCGCCTTCTCTCCCTAGCTCCGTTCCCCGAAGTCTCCTCGTAGCCGGGCGCCAGCCTCCGCCCCTCGAGCCAGAGTTCGCTCGGTCGGAACGGAACATTGCTGCCGCCACTTCCGTATCCTTCTTCAAGAAAGCGAGGTGTGTCCATGCGGGTGCATCTTCCTCCCATGCTCCTTTCGTTGGTTCTTTCTCTTGGCGCTGCGGCGTCAGTCGAGGCCGCGGGCGACGGCTCCCAATCCAATTCTAAAACCGTCACGACCAGGGTTGGCGAGCCCCACTTCGAGGCGCCGCTTCCCTCCGGAGTCCCTCTGCGTCTCTTCGTGCGGTCCGGCGATATCCGCGTCGTCGGCTCTGACGACGGCAAGATCTCGGTGGATATTTCCGGCAAGAACGCTCACAAGATCGATGACGTAAAGCACCGCCTTGCCATTCTGGACCGTTCGGCCGAATTTCATCTCAGTGGCGGACCGCGGAACGACGTTCAGATCACCATTCACCTACCCAAGAATTGCGACTTGTATCTGCGTGTCCCGGCTGGTGACGTTAGTGTTGAGGGCATCTCCGGAAACAAGGACATCGAGCTTCACGCGGGCGACCTTTCCATCCACGTCGGCAATCCGGGGGAGTATTCGCACGTGGACGCCTCAGTCAACGCGGGAGACGTGGAGGCTTCGCCGTTTGCTGAATCCCTCAGCGGCCTGTTTCGCTCGTTTAAGAAATCTGGCTCCGGTAAGTACAAACTCCATGCGCATGTCGGCGCCGGGGACCTGACCTTGTTGTAGTTCCGATTATTCGGCGAATCCGGCGCGGCTCCCTCTCCGGCGTTAGAGTTGAACCTTTTTTTCTGGTAGGGTCATCCAATCCGCTGGAACAGGTCGTACCGAAAAGCTGCCCGTGTCGCGTTCACGACTACGCACCATCGTCTCTCGACTGCTGGTATTTTGCCTGTGCCTGCCCTCGTCAGCTTCGGCTCACCAGCCGAAGCCTGAAACGTTGGCCGCCTATGAGCGCTACCGTACGCTCACCGAAGCCCGCATGGATGCCGACAGAAAGGCCGGCCATTTCCTCTACTTCGATCGTTTCGCAGCGGAGCGTCGGGCCGAAATTGAGGCGCAGCTTCGCCGCGGCGAGTTTTACCTCGAGCAGCTTCGCACGCTCGACGCAGACAAGAAGATTCCCGTTCCCGGCGGGCTTATCCATCATTGGATCGGGGCGGCATTTCTGTCCGATGCAACACTCGCACAAACCAAAGCCCTGCTCGAAGACTACGAGCACCAGAAAACGACCTACTACCCTGATGTTCGCCAGTCCAGGCTCATTTCGCAGAATGGCAATTCGCGCGATGTTTTCCTTCAGTTCTACAGCAAGACCATCGTCATCGCGGTGTTCAACGTGAATTTCGCCTCGACCACGACCGACTACTCGCCTGCGCAAACGCAGATTCGTGCCTGCTCCACGCGCGTCGCGGATGTCGAGGACTTTGGCAAGCCGGGGGAGCGCGAACTCGCTCCGGCCGATTCACGCGGTTATCTCTGGCAGCTTTGCATCTGGTGGCACATCGAGGAAAAATCGGGCGGCACATATATCCAGGTGGAAGCCATCGAGCTCAGCCGCACCGTGCCCTTTGTTTTTGCGTGGCTGGTCAATCCCATCATCCGCGACGTGCCAAGGAGTTTTCTTTCGCACCTGCTGACGGCAACCCGCAAAGCTGTCCTGGCCAAGGAGAAAAGCAAAGATTCCGACACCACGCCGAAACTAAATTCGTAGCAATTATTCAGAAGCCGCCGGGCGAGAACTTTCCTGCCGGATCGGGTGAAATCTTTCCGGGGGAAGTTTCAGCGGAAATCCGCGCGAGGCAAGCTAGTCGGTGCAGCCTTGTTCGGCCATCAGTTCCAGCAGCTGGCGCGCTTCAAGGCTTCCCTTCTTCGACGCTGCGACCAGCAACACTTGCGCCTGATCGCAGTTTTTCGCCACACCATCACCGCGCCGGTACAAGTCCGCAAGCGTCACTTCCGCTGGAACATAGCCCTTGCGCACCCCCGCCCACAAAAGGTCAACCGCTTTCGACAGATCCCGGTGGCGATGATCACCCTTGAGCATTTCGCGCGCCGCGTTGAACTCATCCTGACCGCTGCCTAGTTCCGTTCCGATCGCCGGTAGCGTGCTTCCCGTCTGAACCGAAGGCGCTCCGGCGCCCGCAGTGACGCCGCCTGAAGTGGGATTCGTATTCCCATTCGATGCCGGACTCGATGTTGCGCCACTCGCAGATGTGTGGCGCGGCAGAACGGGATTCGCGTCGTGCCGCGTTGCCGAGTCCGCTGTCCGTGTTTCCGTGGAGCTGTTTGTGCTGCCTGTGTTCTGCCCAGCCGTGTCCGGCTTGTCCGACGGAGCGGCCGAAGCCGAACTGCTGGGAACCGCACCGCTCTGTGACTCCGGTTTGTTCTCCGCAGCAGGCGCAAGTGGGGCTGGGGCTACGGTTTGATTCCCGCCGGAAATTTTGTGGCCCACATCAATCACCAATTCGCCGATGTCCTGGCGAAAGTTGAACGCCAACGCGCCCAGGATCACGGCCAACGCGACACCAATGATCGAGCCGGCCGCCGCGCGGCTCAGGTGCGGCGATTCTGGAGGTGCGCTGAGCTTCGCGAGTTCCCATGCGGTTTCGAAGGATTCGTCCACGGGAGGCGGAACATAGGGGCGCTCCGAGTGCGGCGACCGCGATTCCCCTCGGAAGGGGCGACGCAGCGTTTCCGCGGAAGCATGGGCTTCCTCGCGCGACCGCGACGGTTCAGAACTGAGCGGCGTGGCTGGAGCGACGTACTCTGACGCGCTAAAAGCTGAACGTGCCGCACTGCTCTCCGGCGCCGAAGAAGGCGCAGGTTTCTTCAGAAACGCTGAGCTTGCGTTTTCCGTAGCGTCTGGTGATTCCGACTCCGCCGGATGCGTGAAGGGCGGAGGATAGAAAGGCTGGGAGCGCTGTTCCAAAGCGCGGCCTCGATCCCGGCTTCGCCGGTCCGGTTGCTGAGGCGGTTGGCTTCTTTGCTCGCGCTCGACGGCTGGTGCTTCTGAAGCATTGCGCAAATCCTTGGGTTCTTCTTTTTGCCTCGTAGTTGGCTCTGCAAACCGGTTTATGGCAGCGTTGCGTTCGGCAGTTTCGCGAACTGGTTTCGATGGTTGTGGTCGCGGTTCAGCCGGGGACTTACTTGCAGGAGCTTCGTGCTTGGGCGGAGAGAGGTCTTCCGGAGACTCTTGCGATTCACTGCGCGCAGACGACTTCGCAGCAGGCTGGGGATAGCCGCGCCGCAACTCCTCGCGGATCTTCTCCATGGTGTCGAGCGGAGTTGCCGCGGCGGGTGTCGCTTCGCGGCCGGACTTGCCGCGGGGTGGATCAAGCGCCAGCCATTGCTCGAGCGCGGAGCGAAAATCGGGCGAGACCTCCACGAAACGCATGCCGCCGCTCTTGCCGTCGTCTTCAAGCCACTCCACTTCTCCGATGCCCTGCATCCGCTGGTTTCCATCGAAGGAGAACGCGAACGGCATGAGCCCGTCCGGACGAAGGGGGCTGACCGCGCGAAAACGAAATCCGTCCTCGGAAATGCTCAGAAGCATTCCGCCGTTGCCGGAGCCGAGCTCCAGGTACACCAACTGATCCGGCTTTTTGCGGGTGAACGGTTTTTGCGTGACTTCCATGCGGAGGCCTTAGCCATTTTAACTCTAAATCATTGTTCCTTCGTGGCGAAGCGGTGAACCCGTGTTTCCATGTATGGACGACCCTTTGCGTGCATTTTTTGCGCTCGTCCTGATCGGCTGGCGGGCCAGCCCGTACAGGAATCTACCAGTATCTGTAACAAACCACTGGTGTTAGAAGTGTATCCCGGGAACAAAGCGGAAACAGGAGATCGGCACTCAGGTTGCCGCCATCCGCTCTTGAAACCGGTAGGATTGGGGGCCAGAATGAGATTGCAGATTGGATTCACGTTGGCGACGGTCTTCCTGGCGCTGTTTACGGCGGCGCTGTGGAAGGAACGGAGCCAGAAGGAAGGCCGAAGGTAAGGCCCGGGCAGTCGCGGGATTATGGATTCGCACGGTAAAGGCTAATGCCGCGGCCAGGACCTTTTTAGCACTATCGAAAACTCAAGCGGACGGACCGCGGCCTATCCCTCAAGAAAAGGCAATTCGCCACCGCGAACTACGGCCTGATGCAAGAACCCGGCCCGCGCTCCGAAGGGGACTCTCCGGTGCCCCCTCCACCAAAGGATAGAAATTGCGGACGACGTTGAAACTCGTTCTGCCGTTAATCACCAGTGTCGCACTGGTGTCGTTGCTGTTTGCCGCTTACCAGGTCAGGAAAGAACGACGAAATCTTAGGAACGACCTCTCCCGCCGCGCCGAGCTGCTGACAGAAAGCTTGCAAGAAAGCATCCAGCCGCTCTTTGAAAAGAACGAACGCAACTCCGAGAAGGCCATGCAACGCGTAGTGGACCGTTTCGCGCAGCGCGAACACATGAAGGGCATCGCGGTATATGAGGCGAATGGAAACCTCACCGTGATGACTTCAACGCTGGGCAACAACTTCAAGCAAATGCCCGACACGGCCCAGAAGGCGCTCACTTCTGATGCGGGGCACGGCGAATTCACGCAGATCGCAGAATCGCCGATGTATTTGTACGCGCTGCCGCTCGAGCGAAACAGTAAGGCGGCAGGCTCGCTGCTGGTGATTTACGAAGCCGGATTCATTGATTCGCGTGTCCTTTTGACCCTGCGGGATGCTCTGCTGAGCGCCTTGCTTGAGACTTTGCTCGTATCGGGATTGGCGTTGCTGCTGGTGCGCTGGACATTCCTTGATCCGCTCAAGAGAACTTCACAATGGCTGCGCAAATTGCGTGCCGGCGAGACCGATACTCCGGAGTCTTCCTTGCCGCAGGGAGAACTGTTCGAACAGATCCAGAAAGAAGTAAAGCATCTGGCACGCGATTTGGGCGCTGCACGGGCGGCAGCGGCGGAAGAGGCGCAACTGCGCGAAAAGCAAGCTTCGGTATGGACGGCGGACCGGTTGCGAATCAGTCTGCAAAGCAAGCTCAAAGGCAAACCGTTGTTCGTGGTGGCCAACCGCGAGCCCTACATGCACGTGAGGGGAGAAAAAGGAATCGAGGTGCTGGTACCGGCAAGCGGTCTGGTGACTGCGCTGGAGCCGGTGCTGGAGGCGACCGATGGAACGTGGGTGGCGCACGGATCCGGCAGCGCGGACCGCGAAATGGTAGACGAGACGGATCGTCTGCGCGTGCCGCCGGACTTGCCGAGCTATACGCTGCGACGCGTGTGGCTCACGCATGAAGAGGTCAAAGGCTACTACGAGGGCTTTGCCAATGAGGGGCTGTGGCCTCTCTGTCACATCGCGCACACGCGGCCAACGTTCCGGCCGGACGACTGGCTGATGTATCAGCAAGCCAACCGCAAGTTTGCCGACGCGGTGCTGCAGGAAATGGGCGGGCAGGAAGCGCCGATCGTTCTGGTGCAGGACTACCACTTTGCGCTGCTGCCGAGGATGGTGAAGGATTCTAGACCGGACGCGCGCGTAGCAATTTTCTGGCACATCCCGTGGCCGAATCCAGAGGTGTTTGGAATTTGTCCCTGGCAGCGCGAGCTGGTGGACGGCCTGCTCGGAGCAGACTTGATCGGGTTCCATACGCAGACGCATTGCAACAATTTTCTCGAGACGGTGGACCGCGCGCTGGAAGCGCTGACCGAATGGGACCGCTTTGCGGTGAACCGCCAGGGCCACGTGACACGTGTTCGCCCATACCCGATCAGCGTGGCCTTTCCAAACGGAAAACCCCACGTGGAGTATCGCAGCGCGGGAGAAGAGCGCGCGCGGCTTTGCGAAGAACTCGGGATCGAGGCGTCCTTGCTCGGTGTCGGCGTGGACCGCGTGGACTACACCAAGGGAATTCTGGAACGTTTCCGCGGAATCGAACGATTTATCGAAATGAACCCTGCGTATCACCGGCGCTTCTCGTTTGTGCAGATCGGCGCGCCGAGCCGGACGGACATCCCGCGTTATCAGCAATTTCTGGAAGAAGTGACAGTGGAAGCCGAACGAATCAATGCCCGATTCCAATCGGGGAAATGGAAGCCGATTGTGTTTTTGGGGCGGCACCACTCGCACCAGGAGATCGAGAGGTTCTACCGCGCTGCCTCGGTATGCATGGTGAGCTCGTTGCACGACGGAATGAACCTGGTGGCGAAAGAGTTTATCGCGGCGCGCGGCGACGAACACGGCGTTCTGATCTTGAGCACTTTCGCCGGAGCTGCATTGGAACTGACCGATGCGCTGCAAGTGAATCCCTATGACGTCCAGCAAGTAGCCTCGTCCATTCTGCGAGCATTGGAAATGCCGGACGACGAACAAGCCGCGCGAGTCCGCCGGATGCGGACAACGGTCAAAGACCACAACGTTTTCCGATGGGCCGCGAATTTGTTGTCGGATTTGACAGACATCCGGATCGAGCTGCCGGAGCGCTCGGAGAACGTCGTGGTTTCGGGAGAAGTGACTGCGGGAGACGAGCGGGAGGAAGTGCGGCCATGAGCAGCGATAGCAGGTTGGCGAAAGCGCCGTTTGAGATTTATGCGCTGGCGCACGTTTCGCGAATGGGCGGACAGGCGGCCGCCACATTGCGCGAGCTGGCCAACGGGCTGGAAACCTGCTCCGACGAGTCCGTTTACCATCACACGATCGTCGCCATGAGAACTCACCTGGCGCTGAGCGAGGAAGTGACGAACGACTACGCGCGCTGGGCGCAAACTTCCCTGCGGCGCGAGGACCTGGCCGCCCATTTG
>Ga0157378_10001581_pt1 | contig 20568 bp, 17 predicted proteins | sample M65metaG_FD_115309 | JGI IMG/M metagenome (GOLD analysis project Ga0157378, IMG submission 115309) | Miscanthus rhizosphere microbial communities from Kellogg Biological Station, Michigan, USA - M6-5 metaG | ecosystem: Host-associated > Plants > Roots > Rhizosphere > Soil | place: USA: Michigan...
CCTCGAGGTCGGGTTGCCAGCCATCGTCCTCATTCAGGTAATAGGTGTTCTGCACCGCGCCTGTCTTGCAGACGACCGCCGAATAGAGAGGGTAGTCGGGGCAGGGAGTAAGCACATTGTCGCCTTCGTTGAGAAGCGCCGTGAGGCAAACGTCGACAGACTCCCCCGCGCCGTTGGTGACAAATACATCCTGGACCGACGTGATCCCCTTGCGGGCCGCCTCGCCGCGAATAGCCTCCAAAGCCTCAGAAATCGCCGTCGAGGGCGCATAACCATTTTTGTTGTCGCGCATTGCCTGGCAAGCTGCTTCGACCACATGGGGAGGGGTTACAAAATCGTAGATATTGGGATCGCCTACGTTGAGAAACAGGACCCTGTGCCCTTGTTTGACGACGCCCTCGGCGGTAACCGCGAGATCCCGGATCGCGTATCGCAGGTTGTCGAGGCGCTTCGCAGGCGTGATTTCCCGGACTTGAGTTGGCATGAGCAATTCTAGCGTAAGTGGGCCTACGGCCGCGATTTAAGGCTGCTTTTTGCGCAAGGATGCGCAGCTGTGCAGCTACTTCCGTGATCTCTTTTCCGGCGATGGACTTCCTTAGAATTCAAAGGTCACAAGAAACACCACTCTGCCCAAAGCAGGCATACATGAGAGCCCGAATATGCAAGTAACGGCGAAACGGGTCATTACCACCGTGATGGTGGTCGGCGGGCTCGTCACCGGATATCAAATTTTGAGCAAGCCGCAGCCGGTCGAATCGCCCCAAAGCATTGAAGAGGCCCGGGCCAATGCCCAATCTTTTGACCAGAAGATCGCCGTGGCTGAGGCAGCGCGCCGGGAGAACGGCGCTCCCGCCGAGGTTCGGTTCACATCCGCCGAAGTCAGTGCCGAGGTCGCCGAGAGCTTGGGAGCGGTGGCTCCCGCGCCGAACGGAGCCTTGCGGCCTACATCGACAGACAACGTGGTCGCACCAGGCGAGGTTCAGATCAAGGGATACCAGGTCAAACTAGAAGGCGATGTGGCGCGTGGACAGTTTGTTGCGAATGTGGCAGGCAAAAACCTGTGGGTGACACTCGCAGGACATCTAGGTTCAGAAGGCGGCTACGTTACCTTCGACCCGACCGAATTCAAAGTGGGAGAGTTCAGCATCCCGATCTCCCTCGTCAATTCATCTCTCCAGAAAAAACTCGCGGAGCAGCGCGAACAACTTCGTCTGCCTCCTGGGATTGCCAGTCTGCGCGTTGAGAATGGCGAGTTGGTGATTACGCAGAAGTAAGCACTCTCGACTGCGCGCCTCGCGCGAGGCGTCGCGGCACGGATTCGAAAGCGCGGGGCTTCCTGGGGGCGGAGCCCAAGACTCCTGCCACTTAGCTTCTGCGGCGGTAGTAGATGTTGAACTCATATCCCGGTTGCGGGGGGAAGAGTTCGGCAACTTTCCGCAAGCGTTCAGCCATTGCGGCCGGGGCGAGCAAGGGGTAGTCGCGCTCACGCAGGTCGTGGTAATCGACATCCAGGAAAATTGAGAGCAGGTAAATCGAGATTGCGTCAGCAAACGTAGCGGCGAAGTAGTCATTCTTGTGCTTCTCCGCGTCAGGACCGCGCCCCGTGGCCGTCTTGCGCGATTCCCAGGCATCCATCGAAGTCTCCCCCCGCAGGTTCGCTTCCGCCTGTTTCCAGACTAGTTCGGCGAACCCCTGCGAGACTCCTGCCCGGTCAACAAAGGCGTGTCCCACGTTGATATAGAACTCGAAGGCAATGGAAAACTTGTCGTCCATCAACCGCGTAGAGATGAATACACACTGCGAGCCGCCCAAATCAAGGTTGCGGTGACAAACGGCATTGTCGCTCAAGGTTACATCGTAACGATCCGCGATCACCGTCTGGTCGCCCTGGTTCACGGTCAGCGGAACAAAGTAGTAGGCTTTCCGATCGAGTGCGGCCGCGATGGGCTTCGGCACGGCCGAGATCATGCGTTCAAGATCGGCCGGGGCGATATTCATCTCCCCCGAAACGGCGTAGCATACTCCGTTTGGGCCTTGCGTAACCGGCGCCTCGCGAATCACGTCAGCGGGCTGGCGGGTAATGGCTTGAGTGGTTTGTGCCATGAGTTCGCGCCCCGAGCCTTGCGGGGGCTGTTTACCTATATTCCTCATTCTAGCGCACGAGCACTTCCCGATATCCGGCAAGGATATCGGAAACCGAGTGGTCCCAGGAGAACTTCTTCACCTGCTCGTAGCCGGCATGACGCAACCGTTCGCGCAATGCCTGGTCGCAGAGGACGCGTTGCAGAGCGCGCATCATCTCGAACAAGTTCTCTGGATTGACCAGCACCGCAGCGTTGCCCACCACTTCCGGGATGGATGACGTGTTCGAGGTGAGCACCGGCGTGCCATGCGCCATGGCTTCGAGCGGAGGCAGCCCAAAACCCTCATAGAGAGACGGGAAAACGAATACCTTGGCGACGTCATAGAAGACACGGAGCACGTCAATCGGCACAAATCCGAGACAACGCACATCGTTCTGCACTCCGGCACGGACCACGGTGCGCCGAAGGTCAGGGTGTTTGGAAAGTTCATCGCCGATGATGATCAGTTTAAGATCCGGGAACTGGTCCTGTTTAGCCAACTCCGCTTTTAACGCGGCAAAGGCCTCGATGATACGCACAAGATTCTTGTGAGGGCTAATCCGGCCTGCGTAAAGAAGGAAAGGATAGGCAATCTGGTAGCGCTCGGCCAGCATCTGCCGGTCCGCGTCGCTGGCGTGCCCGGTGAGGAAACGGGCATCGATAGCGTTGTAGATCACCTCAATACGACGCGGTTCGATCCCGAACAATTTCTGAATCTCGTTCTTGGTGAAGGTCGAAACCGCAAAAATACGGGCAGAGTTGCGCAGCACGCGACGCGTAAGTTGAAAGTGCAGCGAGCGTTTTAGTCCCGAACCGTTGCGGGCGCGGTACATATGGTCGAGCACATCGTGCACCGTAATCACGTAGGGACAGGGGTAATGATGCGGCAGCCAGAACAGGTGGGGCACATGAACGAGGTCGCATCCAAGGCCCGCCAGCACGGAGTGGCATTGGAAAAAGCCCTTGGCCGTTTCTGGCGAGGCCACTTCAATCGAAGAGAAATTTTCGGGCAGGTCATCCATTTCCTTGGCTTTCTCAGGGGAGCCGAGCAGGAAATACTCGTTCTCGCGATCAAGCCGGGTGAGCGCCCGAATGATGTTTCGCGTGTATGTGCCCACGCCGAACTCGGTGATCCGGCGAATGTCGATGGCAATCTTCACTGAGGAGATTTTACAGAGTTCTCAGCCAGGGAAACACGGCCATCTAGCCGTTCTTGCCCGCGGAAAGCCGAAATCCGTCTTTCGGAGCTAAAATCAAGCGATGACTACGCAAGAACTTACGCTTTCCGGACGATCGTTGATTGGCAGCCAACTCGGGGAAACTCGCGGCAGGGCGTTTCACGGCGTCAATCCGTCCAACGGGGAGAAGCTCGAACCTGCCTTCTACTCGGCAACCGAGGAAGACATCGACAAGGCAGCAAACCTGGCGGCGGATGCGTTCAGGACGGGTCAAGGCTTGAGCGGCAAAGAACGTGCAGCATTCTTGCGGCGAGTCGCCGAGAACCTCGAAGCAGAGGGAGAAGCGATCACCCAGCGCGCCAACCTCGAGTCCGGACTGCCCATGCCAAGGCTTCAGGGAGAGCTCAAGCGCACAACCGGTCAGCTGAGACTCTTTGCGGAACTGCTCGAAGAAGGCTCCTGGGTAAACGCTCGAATCGATGAGGGCGACCGCAACGTGAAGCCTCCCCGTCCGGATGTTCGCTCGATGTTGCGGGGGCTCGGGCCCGTAGCCGTCTTTGGCGCCAGCAATTTCCCTTTGGCCTTTTCGGTCGCTGGAGGAGACACTGCGTCGGCACTCGCTGCCGGCAATCCAGTGGTGGTCAAGGGCCACCCTGCACATCCTGGAACGAGCGAACTGGTAGGCCGTGCGATCCGCAAGACGGTGGAACAATCGAGCTTGCCCGAAGGCATGTTTTCGCTTCTATTGGACTCAGGCACTCAGGTGGGCGTGGGACTGGTCGAACATCCCGCCATCAAAGCTGTGGCTTTTACCGGATCCCAGGCTGGCGGCCGCGCATTGATGAAACTGGCGGCGCAACGGCCCGAGCCGATTCCCTGCTATGCGGAGATGGGAAGCACGAACCCGTTCTTCATCCTGAGCAGTGCCATGCGCGAGCGGGGGGCGAAAATCGCGCACGGGCTGCAAGCATCGTTCACCGTGGGATCGGGCCAGTTCTGCACCAAGCCGGGATTGGTATTTCTCCCCGAAGACCAGCGCGGGGAATTTGAGAAAGAACTTCAAGAAGGTGTGGGCAAGATGGAGCCGTTTGGGATGCTGACGCATGGGATTGCGGCGAGATACACGCAGTCTGTGCGGCAACGGATTGCCGCCGGCAAGGTGCAGGTGGTTGCGGAGAAGCGAGGGAATGGCAACCCGGCCGCCGCCCAGGGCGAACCAGCCGTATTTGGCATTTCTCTCCCCGAGTTCCTCGCCAATCCCGAGCTCAGCGAGGAGGTATTTGGGCCGACCACGCTGCTGGTGCACTACGGGAGCGAAGGGGAACTGCTAAAGGCAGCGCACAGGTTGGAAGGCCATCTGACCGCGACCATTCACGGGACCGACGAGGATTTGACGCGATCGCAAGAATTGATTCGTGTGCTCGAAACCAAGGTCGGCCGCATCGTTTTCAACGGATTCCCGACGGGTGTAGAGGTCAATCACGCCATGGTCCACGGCGGTCCCTTCCCCGCGACATCGGACAGCCGGTCAACCTCGGTGGGAAGCATGGCCATCTGGCGATTCGTGCGCCCGGTCTGTTACCAGGACTTTCCCGACGCAGCATTGCCGGTGGAGTTACAGAATGCGAATTCGCTCGGGATTATGCGCACCGTGAATGGGAAGCTGACGCGAGACTAGGTCCGGTTCGAAGTCACCTGAAGTGGAACCGGGCTTAGGCTACGGGATTTTCCAATACCCCAATGCCGTCGATGGCGATCTGGATCAGGTCGCCATGATGCAGCGTGAAATCATCGCCGGGAACGATGCCGGTGCCGGTCATCAGGTATGCGCCTTGCGGGAAGGTGTTGTCGCGGTATAAAAAGCCAGCCAGCTCCTGCGGCTCGCGCTTCAACTCTTTGAGAGTCGTACTTGCCGAAAACGCCTTCTGGCCGCCGCGCACGATTTCAATCCGAATTGCCGTGTCGCGACTCACCTCGGACGTGAGCAGAATGCAAGGGCCCAGGGCACAGCTGCCGTCATACACCTTGGCTTGCGGAAGATAGAGGGGATTTTCTCCCTCTATGTCGCGCGAACTCATGTCGTTTCCGATCGTGCATCCGATAATTGCGCCGGCAGGATTGATCACCAGCGTCAACTCGGGTTCCGGCACCGACCAGTTGGCGTCAGAACGGATGCGCACCGGCCTCCCGGGATCGACTACGCGCCGGCCTGTCGCCTTAAAAAACAACTCCGGGCGTTCCGCGGCGTACACGCGATCATAGAAGCTGCCGCCCCCGGCGTCTTTACTTTCTTCCATGCGGGCGGTACGGCTGCGATAATACGTCACGCCCGCCGCCCAGATTTCCTGATTGCCTACAGGAGCAAGCACGGCAGCGGGATCAAAATGCGTCTGGGCTGAATCGCGGATGGCAGCGCGGGCGCGATCGGCAAGGTCGGGATCGCAAATGAGAGTGTCCCAATCTTCGGCTGTTCGCAAGGGTGCCAGAAAGCAAAACTTGCCGGCGTCTTCGACAAACGCTCCTTCATGGATGCGGTAGAGCTTCATGTGTGACCGAAATTGATTCTATCGTGAGAATTGCTCTGCGGCAGAATAACCGTTTCAGGCAGATCGGTGGAGCCCTCTGCTAGAATTCTGCACACTGTCGTTTGGGGGAACCGATGCCTTCAAAATCTCCTATCTGCACTTTGGCGATTGCGGTGTTGTCACTGGTTTTCAGCGCCTCTGCTTTACAGGCGGAACCCAATGAACTGAAAGGTGCCTTCCGCCTACCGAAACGAAACGGCTGGACCTACGTGCACTTGCAGGGCACCCCCCATCAAGTCGGCTTCCAGAACGGATATCTGCTGGCTGGAGAGATCCAGGACCTCTTGCAGGTGGTCAGGCTGGAAGCGGAGCACGATTACAAAAAACAGTGGGCCTTCTTTCGGGACGCCGCGCAAAACGTCTTCTGGCCCCACATTGAAGAGGAATATCGCGAAGAACTGCAAGGGATCGCCGATGGCGCCACCGCCCATGGCACCAAGGTCGATGTGTTGGACGTCATCGGAATCAATGCCCTCACCGAGTGGAGCTATTACAACAAAGAGTACGACAAGCAGCACGCCGTGAAGAATGCATCCACGGCGGTTCCGGAGCGCTGCTCAGCATTTGTCGCCACCGGTAGCTACACCAGGGACGGCAAGGTGGTAATCGCTCATAACAACTGGTCCACTTATCTTGAGGGCGAGCGCTGGACAATTATTTATGACATCGTTCCTGCCAAGGGCTATCGCATATTGATGGACGGCTTGCCTGGCGTGATTCACAGCGGGGACGATTTTGTGGTAAACAGTGCGGGGATAGCGATCACGGAGACTACCATTGGCCACTTCGAAGGGTTCGATAACAACGGCATCCCGGAATTTGCGCGGGCGCGCAAAGCAGCACAGTACTCGGCTTCGATTGATGACTTCACCCGAATCATGAAAGAGGGCAATAACGGGGGCTACGCAAATACCTGGCTGATAGCTGACTCCAGAAAGAACGAGATTGGGCGTCTGGAGTTGGGACTAAAAAACGTCACTCTCGAGCGAACCAGTGATGGATACTTCGTCGGCTCGAACTTTCCCATCAGTGAAAAGCTCATCCACGAAGAAACGGATTTCAATCCGCAGGATCTAGCCCAGAGCTCGGTGGCACGGCACACGCGCTGGGAACAGCTAATGTCCGAGAATAAAGGCAAGATTGATGCGGGTGCGGCGCAGCGCTTTCTAGGCGATCACTACGACGTGATCGAAAAGAAAGAGGACCCCGATGAACGTACTCTGGACGGGCACATCGACTTGTCGTCGCGTGGCAATGGCGACTGGCAACCGCCCTTCGGGACAGCCGGCGCAGTACAGAACAAGGTGGCCGACGCGGCCATGATCGCCAAGATGAGTTTCGTGGCGGCGGCAGGGCATGCCTGCGGAGAAGACTTCAAAGCCACCGAACACCTGCAGGCGCATCCCGAACTGGCATGGCAGAAAGCGCTGCAGCGCAACATGGATGCCCATCCCTGGACGGTGTTCGGCGTGAGCAAGTAGGCAGCACTCAGGGGTGGACGTTGGGGTCGCCTTTTGATCCCAGCAGAAACACAGCAGGTCTAGAACCTTTCTGGTACTTCAAGACCCAGTCATACACGCGGTCGCTGTCGAGCAAGTAGCTGCAGAGCAGCAGCGGGCTGACGGGATGGGCTACATCGGGAAACGGCTTGGCCTGCAGATCAAAAACTCCCTTGCCATTTCCGCTGATGTGCAGAACGAAGCTCGTCGGCCTGCAGATCTTGATGGTTTGGGGCGAGCCTTCGGGGTCTCCGACGCCTTCGGGTTGGTAGCAAGCCGTAGTAAACCCGGCTTCCTGTGCTGATGCGTCCCCGGTCGGAATGTCCTCCCCGTCGAGAGTCTGAGCAGCCATCGAAGCGGAAACTCCGGAATGCGATTGCAAGGTGAGAACAACGGCTTCGCGGCATGGATCTTCCGGGCTGCTGTCAGTGGGGGCGGGCTGGGAAGATGTGAGGTGAACGGTGGAGTGGTTCTCAGTTCGTGCTTGGCGCCTCAGGAAAAACCACGCCGCGCCAATAAGCAGCCCCGCGACTGCGACCATGGCGATCAGTGCTTTCAACAGGCGCTCCATTTTTTCTTGGGCTGCCTCGAATAGACGGAGTCTCTGGCTCCGACGTTTTCACACGCGATTTAGACGCCCGCCGGCGCACCTTCCCGGCGCTCGGCATACAGTGGAAATGCGTCGGCGAGTTCGACCACTTGACGGCGGATGCGGCCGAGCACGGCGGGATCGATGCGGTTGTTCAGGGCTTCAGCGATCCAGCGGCCGACTTGGCGCATCTCGCTCTCTTTCATACCGCGCGTGGTCAGGGCTGGCGATCCGACGCGGATGCCGCTCGGCTTCATCGGAGGATTGGTGTCGAATGGGATTGCGTTCTTGTTGACCGTGATGGCCGCCTCGCCCAAGGCCTTTTCCGCCTCGCTGCCGAGCATGCCCTTCGAGAAAACATCCACCAGCATGAGGTGCGTGTCGGTCCCTCCGGAGATGATGCGGTAGCCTTCCCCGGCCAGTGTTTCGGCCAGAACTTTGGCGTTGGCCACAACCTGACGCGCGTAGTCGCGGAAGCTCGGCTGCAGTGCTTCGTGGAAGCAGACGGCCTTCGCAGCGATGATGTGGACCAGTGGCCCGCCCTGCATGCCGGGGAAAACGACCTTGTCGATGGCAGCAGCAAACTCCTGCTTCGAGAGAATCATCCCTGCGCGCGGTCCGCGTAAGGTCTTGTGCGTGGTCGAGGTGACGATGTGCGCGTGCGGCACCGGTGAAGGATGTGCACCACCGGCCACAAGTCCCGCGAAGTGCGCCATGTCCACCAGGTAGAGAGCGCCGACCTTGTCGGCGATCTGGCGCATGCGGGCGAAATCAATGATGCGCGGATAGGCGCTGCCACCACCGATGATCAGCTTCGGACGCTCGCGCTCTGCGATCTTTTCGAGATCGTCGTAGTCAATCGTTTCCGTTTCCTTGGTGACACCGTAAGGAACGATCTTGTAGGTCTTGCCGGAAAAATTCAGATGATGCCCGTGCGTGAGGTGCCCGCCATGTGCGAGGTTCAAGCCGAGAACGGTATCTCCAGGTTGAATAACGGCCGCGTAAGCCGCCATGTTCGCCTGCGATCCAGCGTGGGGCTGCACGTTGGCGTGCTCGGCGCCAAAAAGCTGCTTCGCGCGGTCGCGCGCGAGGTTCTCGACCACGTCGGCGAATTCGCAGCCGCCGTAGTAACGCTTCCCCGGATACCCTTCGGCGTATTTGTTCGTAAATACTGAACCCATGGCTTCGAGCACAGCTTCGCTGACGAAGTTTTCCGACGCGATCAACTCCAGCCCCTCATGCTGGCGGCGGGTTTCGTTGTCGATTGCCGTGGCCACGTCGGGGTCAACTTCGAACAGCGGGCGGGACATGCGAGTCATTTTCAGATCTCCGGGTAATGGACGAGTTGATGCGTTTTGATCAGCGTGGCTGGGGTCGCTGAGACGCCGTAATTGATTTTCTCATGCGGGATTGTGAGCTGTGCAAAGAAGATTTTCGCTACCGTCGCGTCGCGGGTTCCCGCTCCGGCCTGGTCCTCGGCCAGGAAAGACCCTTTCGCAGCCTCCGCGCTTGTCCCCTGGGGGGTATTCAATGCGTCTCCTAGCGACCGGAATTCACGCCGACGTTCCTGAAAATTCAAGCTCTCCGGTACTGGGTTCTTGCGTCCCTAGGAGGGTCTAGATTTCTTATATACGTCGGGGTTGTGAATTTCCATGTAGCGGGCGGGCTTGGCGAGCGGCTTAAAACCGAACTGTTCATACAGCCCGTGGGCATCGCGGGTAGCAAGCGTCCAGCGACGCAACCCCTGGAGTTGCGGTTCCTGGACGATGCACTGCATCAGAAATTTCGAGAGGCCTCTTGCCCGGTGCGATTCGATGATGAAAACGTCGGCGAGATAGGCAAAGGTAGCAAAATCGGTGATCACCCGCGCAAAGCCGACCTGCTTGTCGCCTTCATACACCCCGAAGCAAAGTGAGTTCGAGAGCGCTCGCTCGACGAGGTCACGGGGAATGCCTTCCGACCAGTAGGAGCGGACAAGATACCCATGGATGAAATCGTGATCCAAACGATTGGGATCGGTGGTAACAACGAATTCGCCGCGTCGATGGGAGGGATGGAGCATTCACGCACTCGGAATTCAGTTTAAGTGGTGCGCAGAGAAAGCCCGAGCCCGCATTTCACGTCGGCCGCCCCGAGCCCGACTTTCATTATCATCTGTCTCCGCCACCTAGCGCTCAAACGCTCGTCTTTTCAACCGCTCGCCCGGGATCTTCTTCATGGCTGAGCACGGGCTGCTGAGTGATGAATGCTCTTGAACGACTTGCCTAAGAACGAGCACAGATAGTAGGCATCCACGAATTTATATGGCGTCTCGCCGGTTGAATAGTGCCCGCAGGGAAGCACGGCAACTTTATGGTCGATGCCGTGCGACTCGAATTGCTCGATGACCTCACGCGAGAACTCCGGCAAGAATGTCAGGTCGTAGGTGGCGTAGACCACCAGCGATTTTCGCTTAAAACGGGCGAATTGTTTGAAATAGGACATCGGGCTGATCGCAGTCCAGAGTGCTCGCAGGCGCTCGAGCGTGATCTCTGCTTCAAGTCCTTCGCGGACGTGGCGCGTGGACTGTCCATGCCAGACAACGTCGGCAAAGTACGTGGACGCATGGTTGAATGCAGCCACCTCAATGCGCGGGTCGTGCGCCGCGGCGAGAAATGCGTAGCAGGAACCCAGGCTGGTCCCGAGGATACCGAGCTTGGAATAGCCTTGAGCCTCCAACCAGTCAAGGCAGCAGCGAATGTCGAGCACGCCCTGGCGGGTGGCATCGAGTGTGCGACCGATGTTTGCCGAAACGGCGTAGTCTGCGCGCTGAATTTCCGCGGGCCGGCGAATATCGTGGTACGGCATGCTCAAGCGGAGCACGGAAATACCCAAGCGATTCAGCGTGGGGCAAAGCGCATTATGGCTGAGTGCGTCCGAGTTCCACTGCGGAAGCAGCACGATCGCGCTCTTCCCTTTTTTTGCGGGAAACCAACGTGCGTTTACCGCATTGTTTTCTGCGTAAGGGGAGCGCGCGGCGGAGGTAAAACGCAAGAACTCGCCGTAGGTCCCGCGTACTTTCCTCTCCAGCTTAGGTTCAGGGACCTCGCGCGTGCTGAAAACCTGAACGGCACGGCGTTCCAGGCGGAAATCGGTTGGCTTCCGGTAGGAAAAGAACTCGTCGCTATTGGCAACCGCTCGCCGGTTGTACTCGTGTAGATAGTGCTCGCACTCAGAAGCAGTGAACGGAGATTGGAATCCGTTGCGACAGGGCCAATCGCGTGTCCACTCGATTCCCCACTCCAGCGGACGAACCACCCGGTTGTTGTCCACCTGAGTGAGCCGGGTTTCCCAGTTGTACATCCAGCGGGCGTAGAGGGAACGCATCGATCCTTAGGATAACAATCCGATGCGAAATCACTTAGGATTCAGCACTCAGCAGTCGGCAATCGGCGCTAAAAGGGCTTCGGCGAGCAACGAATGACAATGACCCGATTCCCTCCCAAGAGGCCGTCATCGAGCGGTTGTCGCCGGACGAGTGGCCAGCCCCCAAGGACTGAGATGTGGAAGTGCGGGGCCGCCAAGAGCATGGGCCGAGTGCCAATCGTTAACGGCTGTACCTTCTCGGCACCCGCTTCGAGATGCCACACAGGATCTCATAAGGGATGGTGTTGGCGAGTTCTGCATGCTCCCGGGCATCGACGGTCAAACCATCCGCAGTCCCAAGCAGCACGACTTCATCACCAACCTCGATATCAGCAATTCCGGTGACGTCAACCAGCGTCAGATCCATGGAGATGCGGCCCACGATCGGAGCGTAGTTTTCGCGAACAATCACGCGTCCGCCAGCCGACAGAGCGCGGTGCAAACCATCGGCATAACCCACCGGAAGGATTGCGATACGAGATGGGGCCTTGGTCACGTAGGTTCCGCCATAGCCGAGCGCCTGACCGGCTTGCATCTCGCGAAGAGAAAAAATCCGAGTCTTCCAGCTGAGCACTGGCTGCACGGCCAGTTTTAATCCCCGGCCACTCACCACGCGTCCCGCACGCTCAAACGGCAAGTGATATCCGTACAAGGCAAGCCCCGGGCGCACCATGGTGTTCCAGGCCTCGTGATGAGAGATCACAGCTGAAGTATTCGCCGCGTGGACGAACTGAGGATCGAATCCCGCATCCCGTACCATGCGCCGCGCGGTCTCGAAATTCTTGACTTGCTCGGAGACCGACGGCGCATCGAGCACTTCGGATGAGGCCAGATGGGTGGCCACGCCTTCGAGCTTCAAATGAGCCGCCCCGCGCAGCACCCGCAGAACGTTTGGCAGTTCTTTCAAAGTCGCGCCCAGGCGGCCCATGCCGGTGTCCACCTTCAAGTGCACAGGGTGCTGAGCAACCTCCAGCCGGGCAGCGGCCCTTTCCATCAGTTCGACGTGCTCGACCTCCCAAACGGTGGACGTGAGCCCCAGACGGACGACCTCTTCCTGCTCGCCCCGCCAGAAGCCAGTCATGAGCAGAATGCGGGTATCGATTTTTTCCTCTCGCAGTGGAATGGCTTCGTCGAGCGAGGTGACACCCAACCAGGTTGCACCTTCGTCCTGCAGCGCCTTGGCACATTCCACCGCGCCATGGCCATACGCAAACGCCTTCACCACTGCGCAGACCGTGACGTTCTTGCCTACATAGTCGCGAACAATACGGTAGTTCTCGCACAACGTGCGCAACGACACTTCGGCCCAAGTCGGCCGAGTCGCCGCCCGCTTTGCGATTTCAATAGTCGCCACGTTGCGATTGATTATAGTGGTCGGTTGCAACCGCAAGCAGGTTACTGGGGTGCTGCTCTTTCGCTCCGAGCGTCTTCACCCCAGAGTCGCAGAGACCAAAACATCTGTTTCCGGCGCCTCTGGGGTGAAGCAGAATCAGCGGGTCAAGGCGAAGTTAACCGTGATTTCGGTCTCCACTTCGACCGGCTTGTCATTTAGCAAGTAGGGGCGGTAACGCCATTGCCTGATCGCATCGAGCGCTGCCTTCGACAATAAGGGAGAGCCGCTGATGACTTGCGCCTGCTCGATGTTGCCTTCGGTGCTGATGACCGCCTTAATGAGCACAGCCCCTTCTAGCCGTATCGCTCGAGCAATGTCTGGATATCTCGGTTCCACGCGGCGGATAAGATACCCTTGCATCGCTCGCGATATGCGGGGAGGGGCCTCGACCGCTGGGCGGGCCGGCAGAGGGACAGTTCCGATCGGCGCCCCCGCTAGCACGTTGGGAGCTTTGCCCGTGAGGACCAAAGAAGGCGCCTCGTTAATCGCGGCCTCTGGTCCCGGCCTAGGGAAATGAAATCCATTGTTGGTGACAAGGATCGCATTGTTGTGGGGAGCGTTAAGACTTCCACCACTGTTCTCCTGTTGCTGAGTGGGCTCGGAACGGTTGATCTCCGGGCTACTGATCGGCACGAATATGCGCCGATGCGCAAACGAATCCGGCAAGCTGTTGGGGTACATCAAAGGGATGGCGAGTGCCGCGGCTACGGCGGCTGCCTGCAGCGTGAAAGAGACTAGCGCGGTCCAACCGCGCCGCGGATTGGCTTGAACATTCTCGAGTCCAGCGAACATGGCGTCTTCTCCTGCGGCAAAATCTGCTGCGGGTAAAGACACCGAAAAGATCGCGTTCGCGCTTCCTTCCAAAAAATAAAAAAGACCGTGATTGCTCACGGTCTCGGGAACAAAACTGTCGCCCCGGTGTCGCTTACTTTGCCGGCGGATTGGTGCTCGGCGGCTTGGTTGCAGGAGCCGATGGTCTCGTGGTACCTCCGAGCGGAGACTTCGCAGCCGGAGTGGCCGGTGCCGCCACGCCAGATTGTGCGTTGTAAGCATCCACGATGGGCTTGGTAATATCCAGCGGCGCATAGTACATGATGGGGCCATTGGGCCACGGAGTCGAGGTGTCGACGATCATTCCCAGGCCGTTCTCCTGGGCATACTTCATGATGACCGGTCCCATCTTCTGAAAGATGCGTTGGCCAATCTCACTCTGCTGCCCCTGAGCGTCTTCCTGCACGTCTTGGCGCTCGCGGTCGAATGCTTTCTGCTTCACATCGATCTGGCGGGTAAGCTCGGCCTTTTCGGTAGCCGCGGTCGTAGTGGCGTCGAGTTTCTTCTTGAGTGCATCGATCTCGTCGTTCTTCGTCTTCAGATCGGTGAACTTGGGCTCGAATTTCTTCTGCAGAGCACCCATGTCGCGCTGGCCTTCATTGGTAAGGAAAATGGCCTGCTCAACATTGATCGCCGCAATTTTCGCATTCGGATTGAAGGCGGGTGCTACGGGAGCAGGATCAGCTGTGCCGGGTGCTGCCGGTAACGCAGAAGATCCGCCTGCTTGAGAGAAAGCAGCCACGGACATTAGGGCCGCAACTGCAATGGGACTTACAAACTTAAGTTTCATGGGATTTCGTGTAACTCCTTGGGTGCTGCTGTTGATTTCAAATCTGGCTTGACTTAGACACATGCCAGCTCCACCTGCCACTTCCAATTCCAGCGATGTACAGGGCTTCTGACCGGTCTCATTCTCGCTCGCAAATCGCCGACGGTACCCGCGGCGCACGACCGGCCACTCTGGTGTGGATGACCCATTATAGAAACAGCCCTTTCCTACGGTCAAACATTAGTACGGTCCAACACTAGAATGTCGTGCCGACGGTGAAACGGAACGTCTTACGAGGCTCTCGCAATAGGTACTGCGGCGAAAACGTATTCTTGGTCAGCTGATAGGTGTAGTCACCAGCAGCACAATTGGGCCCCGGGCACCCCGGGAACATGCTCCGGGTGATCTGTATCGGCGCCTGAGACTCCTGGTCCAGGCGCAACGGGTTGTAAGCCCAATAGATCCTGAACGGGGCGTTGACGATCGGCAGGAATACCTGCAACTCAAGACCGGTCGAAGCCCGTGGCTGCCAGTTTGACGCTCCGACAACGCTCAAATTTCGAGAAAAGCTGATTTGCTGCGTCCCGAAACACTGGCCGCTGATTGGATCGACCGCCGGGCAGCCGAAGGGCAACTGGTTGAGGCCTGACAACTGCCCCGGGTTGATTCGCAGCTGCGACCCCCGAACGATCGGGTCAAACCCAAAATCGAAGAACGGGGCGATGGCCACCGGCCCTGCAATCGTAATTCGATATTCGGCGTTGCTGACAAGACTCAAATCTCCGCCGGGGAAGGTAATCTGATCCACCGGAACGCGCACGGTGTAGGGCGGGCTAAGCGGGTTGCTCGGATCCCGGGGAACGACAGAGTTATCCGGGTTTCGTAGAGAGATGGTGGAAGCCGTTGGTAGGAAGGCGACGGGGGAAACCGAACGGATGTCGAATCCCCGCAGATCGTTTTCTCCGCCCATATAGAAGCGCTGGAACGGAGGCGCCACCAGTCCTCCGTAGCCGGACATAAACGAACCCAGGAAATGCAAGCCGATGGCATTGCGCTTGTTCTGCACCGGGATGTAATGCTTGTAGTCGACAATCGGGCGAATTGATCTGACGGTTCCGCCCAGACCCGAAACCTCCGCTCCCAGAAATAATTCGCTTCCCGAATGAGGGTAGAGGGCGGCGTCCAGCGTATTTTGCGTGTATGAGAAAAGGACCTTGCTGGTGGTAATGCCGTTTAGGGCATTCGGGCCACTGATCCCGCTGAACGCCAGGAAACTGAACAGGTTTTTCGAAGCATTGGTGAGCGCAACCAGGGACGAAACGTCGTAGGTGTAGGTGAGTCCGACACGCTTGCCGTAGCCAAATCGCCTGGCGGGTAAGGGATACGAAGCATTGAGGGTAAAGCCCTTGCTGGCCTGGGTATAGTTCTGCAGGCTCTGTAACTCGGCTTGAGAAACATTCAGCACTTGCCCAGTGATCAGAGCACTCTGCCGGGCCTGATCGTAAGTGAGCTTGGTTCCATATACCGTGAACCCAGCCGTGAGCGGGCGATCGAACAAGTAAGGCTCGGTAAAGCCGAACATGATGCTGCGCTGCAAGCTCCCAAGATTCGCCTGGACACTTAAGGTCTCACCCAAACCGAGAAAGTTGTTGGTGGAGTAGCTGAGGCCAATGAAGGATCCCGAGAGTCCGCTGACTCCGCCCGTCAATCCGATTTGGTTCTTGCCTCTCTCCTTCAATTTGAGGGTCAGGTCGACCTGCCCATTTTTTTCGTCGAGGCGGCGGTCGGTCGTGTCGGGATCGTCGGGTTTGATCTGATCAAAAAATCCCAGCTGGTTCAGGCGCTGAATGCCTAGCTTCCAATACTGCTCGTTGTACAGCTGTCCTTCTTCGAGGACCACCTCGCGGCGAATCACTTTGTCGCGAGTCGTGGTGTTGCCCTGGAACTCGATCCTGCGTACGTAGAACTGCTTGCCTTCGTCAATTTCGATCTCCCACGAGACGCTTTTCTTTTGCTCGTCGAAGGTAGGAACCGGGACCGGCGTGTAGTTGATGAAGCCTTGCGAGGCATAGGCGTTCTTGAGATTTTCCAAGCCTTTGGCAAATAGCTTGCGGTTGAAGATGTCTCCGTCTTTCAACGGGAACACGTTTCGCAGTGCCTTGCTGTTGCTGAGGCTTTTGTTGCCCTTGAAAGTAATTGCGCCGAGCCGGTACTGATCACCTTCTTCGATCGGAACGGTGATGTCCATGGCCTTGCCAGGTCCATGCTGCAAAAGCGGAATGTGAAATCCGGCATGCCCGGTATCGCGAATCTTGGTGACCGGCTGGCCAATGTTCGCCTTGAAATATCCTCTGTTTTGCGCCTCCTCGCGGACCAATTCCATGTCGGTTTCGAGCTTACTGGCGTCGTAGGTCTTGGCAAAAAGGTTTTCCAGAAAAATGGAGTGAGGAACCCCGATGGGCTTCAGAAAGTGCATCGCGGAACGCAATTCGCGACTGCTGATGTGCCGATTTCCTTCAAATTTGATGCGCCCAACTTTGACTTTCGGTCCCTCGCGCACCACGAAGGTGACTTCAACGTTGGCAGGAGGGAGCGGTCGAACTTCCGTTCGCACCGTGGCGAATTGGCGCCCATGCTCGGCTTCGAGCTGCCTGATGACGACCTCGGCATGCTTCACCTTGGTAGGGTCATATTGAGACTGGGGAGAAAGGCCGACTTTCTCCGTCTTGAAGCGTTCCAAAATGTCGCTTTTCGAGATGGCGTTGATCCCCGAGTAAGAGATCGTCTTGATCCGCGGCCGTTCCTTCACGTAAATGTGAACGATCCAGCCTTTCGGGGTAGCTTCTCGCTCGAAACGGATGTCCTCGAAAAAGCCGGTGTTCCACAGGGAGTTGAAATCCCGCTCGATCGCGCTCTGATCGTAGACGTCCCCTGGCTTGGTGAAGACGTGGGCGCGGACCACATCCGCCGGAACGGAACGGTTCCCGTGGACCTGGATTTCGGCAATCACGTCCGGCTGCTGTCCGAGGACCGCGGTCGATGCCAACAGGAGCCCGAGACAAACCAGCGAGCGGGATAGCCAGATTGCCAAAGCCCCTGAGAATGAATGGTTTCCGCTCCACGCAACGACGTGGTTCGTGTTTTTGGCGCAGCCTTGCCTCAGACTTGCAGGCCTATCCTGATGAACGCGAAAAATCGCAACGACCTCAATCGACTGGAAGTAGGAAAACCGCAATTATACGGTAGAGCTGTGGAGAGCGTCCAAAACCGGCCGCCAGTTTGCCGGTTCTCTATTGGTCGACCAACCAAAACCGCTGACCACCGATCACCGGCGAATGACCACTACACTGGCCGCAAAAGCCCCACCTCAACCAAGACGGAATAAAACGTGGCAGAGTTGCCCATGTCGGAGAGTTTTTCCGACGTAAGCACGTTAATGTTCTTGCCCCCGCGTGTAAGTTTTGCCCAATTCAGCTTCGCCGCCACCACTCCAGGCGAAACACTGCCGTTCACCTTCGCTTTTAGCTCGATCTCGCCTCGACTGTTGAAAACACGGACCAAGTCCCCGTCGCGAATTCCACGGGCTTCAGCATCTTCAGGGTGCATTTCAAGCAGACCCTTCTTTTCCAGGGGCTGCAGGACTGGAAGGTTGGTAAACGTCGAGTTCAGGAAATTGTCCGCCTTGCGGGCGAGCAATTCGAGTGGGTACGTTTTCGCAATGTCCGAATGACGCGATTCATCGGGGGGCACGAACTCCGCCACCGCATCGAGGCCCTGAGCCTTGAGGGCCTCACTGTAAAGCTCTGCCTTTCCGCTCGGCGTTCGGAATCCGCCCTTCGAATAGGGCAGAAACCACCCCTCCTGCGCCTGCCCCACGCTTTCCGCCTGCCTGGGGTCGCGCCCAGGAGAATCGTCGATGGCATCGAAGTTTAGCCGCATATGTCCTGCTTGCTCCAGCTTCTCGAGCGTGAGCCCCTTCAACCAGGGATTTGGCGACTGGAGTGCCTGATGGATCATCTCGTCATCGGAGTCTCGTAAGCATTCATCGTCGAAACCCATCTTCTCGGCGAGCGCGCGGAACACATCTACGTTCGACCTGCATTCGCCGAGAGGCTCTATCGCCTGGCTGGAAATCTGCAGGTAGTAGTGCCCGTACGCCGACTGCAAGTCCTTGTGCTCGAAGAACGTCGTCGCCGGAAGCACGATGTCGGCATAGTCGGTGGTGTCGGTGAAAAACTGCTCGTGCACGACGGTAAACAGATCGGGTTTCCTCAAGCCGCGAATCACTTGGTTGTGGTTCGGGCAAACGGCAGCCGGGTTCGAGTTGTAAACAAACAGGGCCTTTACGGGAGGATCTTGGAGATCGTTTAATGCCTTGCCCAGTTCGACCATGTTGATCGTGCGCGCCTGGCGGCCTAAAGCCTTGGTCATCAGTTCGGGACGTTCGAGCGCCGCATTATTCAAACCGTAGCCGCCGCTAGTCGACAGCTGCAATCCGCCGCCGATTTCTTTCCATGAGCCAATGACACACGGCAGCATGGCCACGGCCCGGGTCGCCATACCCCCGTTTTGCGAGCGCTGCACTCCATAGTTCAGACGGATCGCAGCCGGGCGCATGGTAGCGTACTCGCGAGCAAGCTTTTCCACATCCGCGGCGGAAATACCCGTCCACTGCGCAACCTTCTCTGGCGGATACTCCCCGACTTTCTTTCGCAGTTCTTCCCAACCGACCGTATGTTGCGCCAGGTAGTCAGGGTCGTCGAGATTCTCCTTGAAGATGACATGCATCATCCCGAGGGCAAGCGCGACATCGGTGCCCGGACGGATAGGAATATGCCAGTCGGCAAGAGCCGCTGTCCGCGTTCGATAAGGATCAATGACGACCAGCTTCGCGCCATTGCGGCGGGCTTGTTCAATAAACGGCCACAGGTGAATGTTGTTGCCGTGAATATTAGCCGCCCAAGCCAGGATGTACCGGGATTTTGCGAACTGCTCTGGCTCGGTGCCCAGGTTGACACCGTAGACAGATTTCATCCCCGTGGCGCCCGCCTCGGCGCAAATCGTGCGCGCCAGCTGGGACGCGCCCAGCCGGTGGAAGAAACGGCGGTCCATGGAACCGAACCCCAGCTTGCCAAGCGTGCCTCCGTAGGAATAGGGCAGGATGGATTCGGACCCAAATTCTGCGGCGGAGCTGCGCAACTTGGTGGCGATCGTTTCGAGCGCTTCCTCCCAGCAGATGCGCTCAAATGCCTGCGTCGGCCCGCCGTTTTTGTCCGCTAGAGGTCCCTTTGGCGCCACTCGTTTGAGGGGATACAACACCCGGTCGGGCGAGTACACGCGGTCGAGATACTTCGCCACTTTCGCGCAGAGGAATCCTCGGGTTACCGGATGCGAGGGATCGCCCTGGATTTTCGTGGCACGCCCATCTTCAACGGAGATCAGGACTCCGCAGGCATCAGGACAATCGTGCGGGCAAGCAGCATGGACCACTTTGTTCACGATGCTTCATTATAACGTCGTAGTCCTAGGAAGATGCCGCCGTGAGACTGCCTGGACTGGGGATCGAGGGAAATCGTAAAGGCAGCGAACGCTCGGCTAGATCTCCATTACTTCTTTTTCCTTTGCCGCGCACATCTCTTCCATCTTCTTGATCTCGGCGTCGGTGAGCTTCTGGATTTCGTCGGTCGAGCGCTTGGATTCGTCTTCGGTGATCTTCTTGTCCTTGAGCGCCTTTTTGATCGCCTCATTGCCGTCGCGGCGAATGTTCCGGATGGCAGTGCGGTGCTCTTCGAGAACCTTGTGCAGGTGCTTCACCATCTCTTTGCGACGTTCCTCGGTGAGCGGCGGAATGGGCACGCGAATGATCTTGCCGTCGTTCATGGGATTGAAACCGAGTTCGGCAGTGCGAATCGCCTTTTCAATCGCTCCCAGTTGTGACGGGTCGTAGGGCTGAACCGTGATCAACTGCGGCTCGGGAGAATGCACGGTCGCCACCTGATTCAACGCCATCTGGGAGCCGTAGGCCTCGACCATGACACCGTCCAGCATGTGAACGGAGGCACGGCCGGTGCGGGTGCCCACAAGCGCTTTGCGGAAGTCCTCGACCGCCTTGTCCATGCGGGTTTTTAGCTGCAGATAGGTATCTTTCAGTCCGGGGACAGCAGCCATCGTCGGCTGGGCCATATGAGCTCCTCAG
>Ga0157378_10001582_pt1 | contig 20567 bp, 10 predicted proteins | sample M65metaG_FD_115309 | JGI IMG/M metagenome (GOLD analysis project Ga0157378, IMG submission 115309) | Miscanthus rhizosphere microbial communities from Kellogg Biological Station, Michigan, USA - M6-5 metaG | ecosystem: Host-associated > Plants > Roots > Rhizosphere > Soil | place: USA: Michigan...
ACGCCCGCGGCGTTCGCGCGCTTTCTCCGCGAAGATCTGATCAAATACGGCAAGATCATCAAAGCCGCGGGCATCGAGCCCCAATAATCGACATGATCACCTCGTTCAATTTTTACTATGCGCAGCCGGGCCAGGAAGACGCGGTGCTGCGGCAGCGTCTGCGCGCGTGCGACGTCCGGGAAAACATGGGCGTGCCGCGCGGCCGCGTGCTCGCGCGGAGTTCCGGCGCCGCCGAATTACCGGACGTCATCTGGGAACATCAATTCGACAACGTTGACGGGCATCACACCGACATGGCGGCCCGCGCCGCAAGCACGGATTTTGAAGCCGTCCGGGCCGGCATGCGCAAGCTGTGCCGCCGGTTCGAGCGTCCGTTGTTCGAGATTGACGCTGGTGCGGCATCGGCGGTGCAAATGCCGGCATCGCGAGTGGTGGCGCTTGACTGGATCTTCTGCATGCCGTCGCACGGCGATCAGGCGCTCGCAGTCGCTGAGCAACAGGCTAGCCTCTATTCCCGGTTCGGGGTCGCGCGCGGGAGGCTCCTGCGTTTGATCACGCCGGGCAACGATTTGCCGCAAGTGGTCTGGCAGCGGGAACACGCGGACATGGCAAGCTTTGAGCAGGCGACGGCGCGCATCGCGGCCTCGACCGATATGAAGATATGGCCTTACGCGGCCAAAGCGCTTGCCGCCAGAATCGAGCGCAGTGTCTGGACCGTCCAATGATGCGGGCGCCCTCCCCCGCGTCGCCATGCTAGCCCGTCTTAAGCGACGCCAGGAACTGCCCGAACCACAGCAGGCCGCGCGGCCAGATGCCCAGTTGCGCGGCCGATCCCATATGCCCTTGATAGCCGGCGTCGACCAGCGTCGCGCCCCAAGCCCGCGAAAATTCGGTGGCGCGCTCGAAAGTCACGCGATCGTCATTGCGGCTGGCCACGACGACTGAACGAAACGGCAGGCGCTTCAATATCATCGGCCCGAAGCCCCGCACCGGCGAATCGGGCACGCCGTCGAAACGGTCGCGATCGGTGGGCGCCACGAGGAAGGCGCCGGCCACCTTTTCCGCGAACGCGGATTGCTCCAATGACCACCGCATGACGAGTGAGGTGCCGAGGCTATGCGCGAGCAGCACGACCGGACGCGTGCTTTGCGCAACCGCCGCTGTGAGGCGAGCCGACCAATCGGCGTACACCGGATGGTCCCAGTCGGCCTGTTCGACCCGCTGAAATTCCGGAAAGGCCTCCTCCCACGCGGTCTGAAAATGCCCGGCGCCTGACCCGTTGACGCCGGGCAGGACGAGTATCGTGAAATCGTGGGTGTCGCGCATGCCATCGCTCCGTAAGAATGCTCAGCCGGCGAGCCGGCCCGCGCGCCAGTCCCGCGCGATTTCGCGCGCCGCATTCATGCCAGGCACGCCCGACACGCCGCCGCCGGGATGCGTGCCGGCGCCGCACATGTACAGGCGCGCCAGCGGGCCGCGATAAGCCGCATGGCCCAGCACGGGGCGCGCGCTGTAGAGCTGATCGAGCGTCAGCGCGCCGTGGAATATATCGCCGCCGGTCAAGCCGAAATCGCGCTCGAGATCGAGCGGCGACAATACTTTGCGCCCGAGCACGCTCGCTTTGAAGTTCGGCGCATGGCGGTTCACGCTGTCGATCACGAGATCGGCGGCGGCTTCTTTACAATCGTCCCAGCGCTTGCCATCCGGCAGCTCATATCTGAAATGCTGGCAAAAGAGGCTCGCGACGTGGCGGCCGGGCGGCGCTAGCGTCGCGTCGACCGTGCTCGGAATCAGCATTTCGACTATCGGCTCGCGCGACCAGCCGGCCGTGCGCGCGTCGAAATAGGCGCGCTCCATATAGGCGAGCGACGGCGCCATGATGATGCCGGACTGGTGGTGCGGCTGCGTCTCGCGGCCGGGCAGCACGCTGAAGTCGGGCAGTTCGGAGAGCGCGACGTTCATGCGCAGCGTCGCCGATTCGCAGCGGTAATTGCGTACGCGCGCGAGAAAATCGGCATCGAGCTCGTTGGCGTCGATCAGACTCAGATAAAGAAACCGCGGATTCAGGTTGGATACCAGGCAGCGCGCGGCGATTTGCGTACCGTCGGCGAGCATCACCGCCCGGGCCGCACCGCCGCTCACGACGACGCGCTCAACCGGCGATGCGGTGCTGATTTCGACGCCGCGCGCACGCGCCTCCGCGGCCATCGCCTGCGTGATTGCGCCCATGCCGCCAACGGCGTGGCCCCACGCGCCTTTTTTGCCGTTGACCTCGCCGAATACGTGATGCAACAGCACGTACGCGGAACCCGGCGTATAGGGGCTCGCAAAGTTGCCGACGATCGCATCGAACCCGAACGCCGCCTTGAGCGGCGCCGACTCGAACCATGCATCGAGCATCTGCCCCGCGCTTTTCGTGAAGAGGTCGAGCACGTCGCGCCGCGCGGCCAAATCGAGTTTGCGCATGCGATTTCCTGCCATCAACGCCGCGAGCGCGTCGCGCACGCCGCCGCCGACATTGGGCGGTGTCGCGACAGCGAGCTGGCGCATCACGTCCGCGACGCGCTCGAGCATCGCGTAATAACGCGGCAACTCGGCGGCGTCGCGCGTGGAAAACGGCGCGACCGCGCGCTGGGTCGCTTCCAACGTGGGGCCGATGGTGAGGTGGCGGCCGTCCGCGAGCGGCAGAAAATTCGCCACCGGCCGCTCGAGTATCTGCAAACCGTGCTCGTGCAAGCGAAGATCGCGAATCACCTGCGGATGCAGCAGGCTCACCGTGTAGCTCGCGGTCGAATTGCGAAAGCCGGGGAAGAATTCCTCGGTGACCGCGGCGCCGCCGATGACGCTGCGTCGCTCAAGCACGCGCACTTTGAGCCCCGCCGCGGCGAGATAACAAGCGCAGACGAGACCGTTGTGGCCTCCACCGATGATCAGCGCGTCGTACTTTTGAACTTCGGCCATTTAGCGGATGATACTGGTGAAACGCCCGCCGGCGATACGGAGGCGCGCGACCCGGTGTCTTATCGGCGCTATGATGAAAGCAGGAACGGTTCGCCGCCGCGAAGGGTCTAACTTCGACATGCGCGCATTTAATCTAATGCGGTTGATCCTGGCACTGACCGCAGCGACCCTCGCCGGTTGCGCGTCGGTCTCGACCGAAGTCACCTTGCTCGACCCCGCGCAGAACTTCGCGCCGACCGAACAGGTCGCGATCCTTTACGACTATCCGCCGCAGCGTTATGTGAAAATCGCACTGATTGAAGCACAGGGGAGTGTCGGCGGTAGCGAGTCGGCACTGCTCGAAGATGCGCGCAAGCGCGCCCGCGCGATCGGCGCCGACGCGATCGTGCGGCTCGAAGTCACCGCCGTCTATTATCCGCCCTGGCCCGTCTACGACCCGGCGTATGCATTCTATCCGCGCTATCGATATTATCCGTACCGCACGTTTTATTCCCCGCCATACTGGTACTCGCCGTACTGGTACTCGCCGTATCCGTACGACGGCTATCGGTGGATCGGCGGCGGCGACGTGCAAACCCTGAAAGCCATGGCGATCCACTACATGGATAAAGCGCCCGCGGCTGCGCCGTAGCGGATAAGATCAAGCGTTGGAAATTGGATGGTCAGTCGCGGCACCAACAATCCTGACCGGCCTACGTACGTCACAACCACGGCACAGCAGTTTTACCGCAGCGTTTCCCGCTTCACCGCGACATCAAAGCGTAAGGCGCTTTGCGCTTCCCCGCGCCCTGCCGTCTTGCTGCGACCGATCCAGAGCCAGCTGCGTCCGTCGCTGCTCCGCGCGTATTGGAATTTGCGTTTGAGCGTTCCACCGATACGAGGCACCTCTTCTTCCTCGATGAGGAGCGTATCGTCGTCGATCATCGGATGCAGCGGGTCGCGGCGCAGCATCCATCCCCGCGGATAAAACACATAGGCGCGCAGGCCGTCGCCAATGGCGATGCGCGTCACGAAATTGTCTTGCGCATCGAGCAGCGCGAGGAAGTCGATGTAGCCGGGGTCGACCGCGCCGATTACGTCGACACTCGCCTCCGGGTAGAAGCGCTTCATGCCAGCGCGTGCGAGACGAATCGACAGCGGGTCGGACAGATTAAGCGGCGTGTCGCGCACGGGCAGCAACGGCGTCCAGTTCGAGGGGACCGGAGTCTGCAGCCGATAGACCAGTTGCCGACTGTCGACGCCGCCGTCGAAGGCGATCCTCTGCTGGAAGGCGAGCGCTTTCGCCTCGAGGTCGCGATTCAGCGGTTCGCCCGACTCGCCCTGCACCGTGTGCTCTATGGCCCACGCCAGATTGGCCATCTCGTCGCGGGCGAGCATCGTCTCCTCGAGCACCGCCCCCTCCTGCACGCCATCCAGGCTGTCCGGCAGGAACATCACATGGTTAAGCCGGCCCTGCAGTGTTGCGTCCGCAGTCATCGAGTACATGGTCCATTGTGAGCCGTTCGGGTTCGCGATCGGATTGGCTGAAGCCGCGATGCCGAAGTTATCGGTAATGACGAAGTCCGCCACGCGATATACCCAGCCGACCGGCAGACGCACCGGCACGAGGAACCAGTCGTTGCCGAAAGTCAGCGCAAACTCGGTCACGCTCATGCGTATCAGATCGGTGACGCCGCCTTCGGCGCCCGCAAAATTGACGTTGCCGTCCTCGAACTCCCAGTAGCGCTCGGCGGGCATACCGGGATAGCGCACCGGCGTCGGATGGCGCGACGCAACCGAGAACGTCTGCCGCACCGATTCGCCCGCGGGAGCAACCGCCGTCGCGCGAAAGTCCTCCCAGTCGACATGGCCGTCGGTGTACTCACCGGCTTCGAGCCGCGTGTCGCCCGCCTTCAATGCAAATGCGTATTCCAGGCGATTTCGTTGCCACGACGTTTGAGCTGGGTCCCCTTCGTAGAGCAAAGTATCCAGCCAGGCGAGCCAGGTCGCGAGCATGGGTTTGGCGTCGTCCGCATCGGCACCGCCGAGCGCCAGACTTGCCGGCAGGTTTGCCAGCTTGCCCGCGCCATCGACGAGCGGCCTCAGCGCGTCCGCGAGCGCGCGCGCGTCGATGGTCCGCGCATCCAGCAGCGTCGACCACAAGAGGCCCGCACGATCGGCATCCGGATCGCTGGGTGCGTTAAGCGCAAGCGGAAAAGCCGCGAGCAGCGCCACGCGCACGGCCGGTGTCGCCATCCGCAGCGCATGCAGGCCCGCCTCGCCGCGCAGCCGGGCGTGCGTGGACCAGACCGGCTCGGCCTCGACGCGCGTCTCGATCGGCACGTCGTGATCGGTGATCGGTTGCCATGGCGTTGCCGAATCAGTGCCGGCGCGAAATGCGTCCACCTTCACGCCTTGCACTGCGAACTGCAGGCGCAACGGCGTGCCGGCATCCTCGCCCTGAAACTCGTTGAACTGCCATTGCCGCGACAGCAGCCACAGCGGGTCAGCCAACTGCGCTGCAAGTCCGGCTCGCAGGTTGATCGCGGTCGGTTGCGTTTCCAGGCGCGTGGTGCCCGTGATCGACGGCTTCTTCACACCGCTGAAATTCCGCGATGCCGCGGATTTCTTCAATTCGTAGCGCACTGTGTCTCCTCGCGCTTCAGATCTTGCCCAGGGTGAACGCCGCGGTCGACTGCCCCGCGAACGTCAGGAGACGCTGCCGCGCTTCGCGCAACATCTCGAGCACGCGCACGCTCGGCAGGTCGTCGGTGTAGGTGTGCGGCAGATAGTTGCCTGGCAAAATGGCGCCCAGGCCGCCCGCCAAATCGGACGGACGCACGCCGCGCAGCTTGGCCAGATCGAAGGCCTCGTGGATCACGTCGACCGCGTCGTCGAAGCTCCACGCGTCCTGGCCGAGTTTCGGTGGCAGCGCGAGCAGGATCGTCTGCGGCGGGCGCGCGCCCGGCGCGTCGTAGTGAAACCCGATGCCCGTGGTCTGGAACGGATCCGGGATGAACTCGGGCCATTCGTCGCAGACGAACGACGCTACGGTTGCGTCGGCGGCGAGCGCCTCGACCGCGGGCGCATGCAGAGTAATGGCCATGGCTGGCGCGACTTTGTTGATGTCGCGATACGGCGTGCCCGGCTTGGCCGCCAGGTAGTCGCGCAATTCCTCCGGCACTTGCTTGGGATCAAATGGCGTGCCGTCCTCCTCGCGCCAGGCCTCGGGAAGCGCGGCCCAGGTCTGCTTTGCCCGATGCGGGAACTGCACGACTTTGAGGTCGCCCTGTGCGAATGGCGCGCACAACGCCTCGTGCGCCGAAACGGCTGCAGCGAAACGATCGGCGCCTTCGCGCACCCGCGCTGCCTGGGTCAACCAGCCGTTGACGCGCCACGGGTCGGTCGCCGTCAATGCGCTCTGGTCGGCGAGCGACGCGTTGAATTCAGCGGCATACGGCCCGAGGGTGAATCTCGGCAACACCGGGAAATCTTTGCCGAAGAGGCGCTTGAGCCGCTCGATCGCATGCTGGGCCCTTTGCGCGTCGGTCGGGCCCGCCTGGCCATCGAGCAACGGCGGGTCGGCATGCAATGCAGCGTGCAGCGCGTCGAGGATCGGTGTCAGCGCGGTGATTGCCTCGGCCGCGCGGGCGTTGCGAGATGCAGGATCGGCGCCGGGCGCATCGATCGCGAACACCTGCGCCGGCCATGCCACCGGCGGCAACATGTCGGTGACGCCCTTGAGGGCTCCCAACAACGCGTCGGCATCCGCGCTCGCGAGCAGCGCGGCGCGCGCAGTATCGAACTCGGCGACGCTTGTGTTCGCGCGTCCGACGAGCTCGGCAACATCGACGCCGGGGTATTCGCCCTGCGGCTGCAGAGTTGCTTCGATCTTGTCATCGACGCGCACCAAGTCCTTGCGCGTCGCGAAGCGCGCCTTGTCTATCAACGCCTTGAGCGTCATGGCGATCGCTTCGAAGGGGGCGAGTCCGAGCGATTGGGCGTTGTCGGCGTCGGGCAGGATGTCGAGCGCGGTCACGGTCGCGGCATCGACGATCTTGGCGATCAGCGCCGACGCGACGACGCTGCGAAAACCGGTTTCCGCGTGGCCTGCAAGCCGTGGCGCCGCGACGCCCTCGGCCAGAAGTACCGCTGACAACGGCGAAATTCCGAGATCGTCCCAGGTCGCGACGACCGGATTGGCATCGATCACATCATGGCCCTGGCTGTCCATGCGATGGACGCGCGCGACGAATCGATAGCGCGCGCTGTCACCCAACATCGTTGCGACCCAGGCAGTCACTGCAGGCTCGGCGCGAGAACGGCGATCTTCGGGCCAGCCATCCGGCGAATCAGGACACAGCACGACGATGCGCTGCGTGTAGCTGACACCGCCGCGCGGCGTTTGGTCGACTTGCGTCTCGATCGGGAGCGACTGCTTGTCGGCGACCGCCATTGCCGCCGCTGCGCGCACCGGATTGCCTTGCACGATCTGATGCGCACCTTCGGCGAGCAGCAGGTCGCTCACGCTGTCGGCCAGGTCCAGCGCATCCGCGATGATGGCCGTGAAGGTCGGCTTCTCTCCGGGTAGTATGGCCGGCGCTGGCGGGTTCAGGCCCGTCAGCGTACTGTCGAGTTTTGCGAACACATTGGCCGGCGCGATTTCCCAATCGGCCAGCACGGCGACGCCGTCGACAACGTCGCGTGCGCCGATGGCTTCGGTTGCATCGCCGGACGGCGGACTGCCCACGGGATGCCATGGATAGGCCAGGCGCAGCGGCCAGATGAATTTGCCGAGTTGCGCATCACGCAAGCCGCGCTCGATGCGATAACCGTAGAGCGCCGCGAGCGGCTGGTCGCGCGTGAGCCCCTGCAATATGTCCTTGGCGCGGCGCGCGCGCTTGGAGTCGAGCGCGATGTCAAAGGCGCCTTGCTCGTGATTCGCCATAAACCCGCTGCGCAGGATCGCGGCGGTCGCGGCCTGCGCCTGCGACGGCGCGAGCAGGTAGCCTTCGCTGTCCGGTCGCGCGTCGGCCTTCAAGTTCTCGACCCACGCGTAGCCGCCGACGTATAAGCCGGTCGGCCGGCCCGCGCGCATTTGCTCGAGCCGGCGATTAGCCCGCGCCGCGATCCACGCGTCGAGCCGGTACGAAAACGCATCGAGCGTCGAACGCAGCGCGATGTTGAGTTCGCCGACATTGCGCGAGGCCAGGAAATCGAGGCTGTGCTTGACGACGCCGAGATCGCGCGTTTGCGGAAACAGCTGGTTTACGCCGCTGTAGAGTCCGTCGGCCGCAGCCCAGGCTTTGCTTTTCGCGGCGGGCTTGAGTTGCGCGTTGAGCGTGTTCGCAACATGCTCGCCGAGCGTCGCGCGCCCGGTGACCGCGGGTATCGTGACGCGCGCCAATTCCTTCGGCGTCTGGACCGTGAACATCGCCTCGTTCTCGGGCAAGGTCTCGACGTGGGGCATCAGTGTGTTCGCGCGCGAGATGACGCGATCAACGGCGCCGCTGCTGACGGCGTAGCGGTCGACCGCATCGTGCTGTTCTTTCTGCACGGAGTAAGCGAGAAGCGCCTGCAGCAGCGCGGGCCCGGCCTGGCTCGTTTCGAGCAGCGGGTCGCCCGGCGGTTTGGTGGCGACACTGGCGATGGCCGCGAGGTAGGGCACGGGTTCGGTTTCGTCGCTGGCCTCCTTGGTCGGATCCTTGGCGTTGGCGAGCACCCAAGGGACACCCGCCAGATAGCCCGCGGAATAAGGTGGATCGGGAAGGAAGTCATTGCACACGCCGATGTGGACGTCCCAATAGTGGTACGGCCCCAACGCCGCAACGATGTTCTGGACCACCGGAATCCGGCCGCTCGATTGCGCATCGCTGAACGGCGTAGGGCTCACACAAAAAGTCTGGACATCCTTGTCGCGGTAGTACGCCGCCTGCGACCAGGGCGCGGTTTGCAGGATGTCCTTGGCCTTGTTGACGTCGCCATCGGTGAGCAGCGGAACATTGGCGCATGCGAGTTCCCACATCGGACGCAACACGCCCAGCACCTTGCCGATCGCAGTCTCCACGGCGGAATCGCCCGGATCCGCGAAGCGCTTGCCGACGAGCGGGAGCATTCCGTACGGTTGTTTATCGACGCGCAGTAGCGGCAGCGCGCCCGTCGGACGTACATACGTGGTCGCGTAACGCCGCAGCGCGTAGAGGGCGGACGTGGTCAGCGCCTCCTTGCCGTTGACCAACGGATTCCATAGCTGCGTGAGGTAGTCCCCAAACGTTCCGCGCCATAGCGCGTTCATCATGTGCAGGCCGGTGCGCTGGTCCGAGAGATGCGGATTATCAATGTTGTCGGCGGGCAGCGCGTCGGGCGCAATGCCGAACGCCCAGTTCAGGAGCTGCAACGCGTCCTGGTCCTCGGGACTGTCACCCGGCACGGGAGGCGGCGGAAGTTTCTGGGAAGTCGGGCTGTATCCGGAGGGCTTGGCTTCGGTATTATTGGTCGGGGTGCCCAGCGCGGCGAATCCGAGTCCGGTCGAATCGCGATGCGCGGCGAGCAGGTCGGTGAAATCCACCACGCTGTCGGCGGCGCTCCTGGTCCACTCGAAGCCGACGACGACGAGGCGCTCGAGCGTGCCAGTGGCGAGGTCGAAAGGCCGGACGACTCGGATGTTGGGCGGCGGCACGATCTGGGCCTGCGTCACTTCGATGGCCATGCCCTTCGCAAGTGCTGCGTCGAAGTCCACCATCCAGGCGCGCTCGCCACCGAGCAACGCCTCGGCGTTGTCAGTTGCGAGCCAGTCCGGAGTGAGCACCAGCTCGTCGGGAATCGTCTTGCCCCACACGCGGAAGACCTCATGTCGCCCCGCGGCGTAACCAATCGCGCACCAGCGCTCGGGCAGCAGCACGGCGCGCGTGGTCTTCGCCAGCGCATCGATGGTGTCCATCGGCGGAAACGCGGGCGCTGCTTGTGCGTCGGCCGCTGGCAGCGGATTGGTCGGTGTGAAGACGCGCACGAGCCAAGTGGCGCGGCCACGACCGTAGTTGGTCGTCAGATCGCGCAGGATGCGCGCGGCTTCGTCGTCGTCGTGCGCAAAGCGCGCGGTCCAGTACGCCTGCGCCGCCTGTGCTTCGCTGCCCGTCGGCGCGGGTTCGTGGTCGATAGTGTTGATGTCGTCGGGATAAATCCGAATGCGCAGCCTGGCCGGTTGCCTCGGCGCCACGATATAGCGTGTCTCGATGCGCATCGGCAGCAGTGCGACCGGCACGTGGCCATCGAGACTGCCGACCAGAGCCTCAGGGTCGCGTTGATGCACGAGGCCATTCGCCAGGTCATCCAGTCTGCGCTGCAGTGCCCCTCGTTGTTCGACCAGCGAATTGCGCGCGCCCTGCGCTCGGGCGAGGCGCGTGGCCAGTTGTTGCGTCTGGTCTGCGTTGGCGCCGGCACGAACGGCTACGTCCAGCGCACTCTTCGCCGCAGCGACTTCGGTCTCGGCTGTGCGCTGGCGCAACGCCAATTGCTCGAGATCGGTTCGCGTGGCCTTGAAGCTGCGAAGATCAATGTCGATGCGGGGCATGATCGTGTTTAGGTTCGTCCGTCGGAAAGCCGCGGCTCAAGCGTCCGGCGTCTTCAGTGCATCGCCGCGCCAGTAGCCGCGGAACGGTCGCTGCAGGGCGGCATCCGCGACCGTCGCCGCGTGCGGATGGACCCAGTGCGAAACGCTATTGGGCACTTTGGCGGGCTGCGCCTGCTTGAGCGCCGCCGCGCCGAAGTAGTGCCCGTTACCGACACCGATGTCGACCCAGTCGACATCCTGCCAAAGGCTGCTGTTCTGACCGTTGCCCACCCGCTCATCGAAGCCGAAGCGCGGCTCGGTCATGTGCTCTTCGATGATAAAGAAATACGCGCCAATGTCTTTGGGCAGAATCGCGAACCCGACGTAGCTGATATCCCGGCCGAGGTTGCCGCGCAGCACGGGCATGAGCGCCTTGGCCGGATTCATTTCCGGCACGGCGTCTGGCGGTGCCGGCTGCGGTAGGGGCTCTGCACCGCCGGGCCGCGTCTCGTTGCCAACAATCGGATAGGCGTAAATCGACAGGTTGGGAAACCGCGCCAATAGCTGGCCGCGGATGAGTAGCACCAGCATCGGCGTGCTTCCCGGTTGCGTGCCCAACGGCAGCGCATTCCATTGGTGGATACATTCAATGTCAGTCTTGCCATCCAGCCGTTGCCAGAAGTGCTGGAAGGGCGTGCCGCGCTGGTCGGTAGGCATGCCCTGCCACAGCATCTCGCGGCCCATCTCGTGGTTGGCGCCGACCATCAAGGCCTCGACAAAGCGCGGATTGGTCTGCACCGCCATGATGAAGTCATCGGGCAACACGCCGACACCCGGCAGAAACACATCCGGCGCGATGATCTCGAGCTTGCGTGACAGCGGGAACAGCAGGCGCGGGAACGCCATCACGCGGTCGAATGTACGCGGCACGACATAGCGCAGCCAATCGATGAACGCGGCGTCGAGGCTCGCGCTGATAAACTGGTGAGTAAGCGTGCCGTTCGCAAAACCCACAGCCTGGGCGCCGAGGCTCAGGGTACTGGCAAGGCGCGCCGGCACTGTGCGGTTGGCATCGACGCGCGCGCGCGTACCGGCGGCATTGGCGGCCGTCGCGAAGTCAACGGCTCGCACGATGACGAGCGTATCGGCCGGCGGCAGCATGACCCGCTGATAGTCCTTGAACGCGGTCGAGTAGCGGTGCAGTGTCGCGCGATCCTTCAGCGCCGGCGGCAGCGTGATCGACGGGACCGCATTGTTGGGAGCCGGCGGCACGTTGGTGAAACTGCCCGGGCCGCTCAAGCCGATCTTCACTTCGCCGCCGGCGGCGCCGAGGGTCGAGGGCGGCAAGGTCGAGAACACCGCCGCATTGCCGTAGAGCTTGAGCGAAGTAAGCGGAACGGTGGCTACCGCGGTCATTAATGTGCCGGCCGCGCGCGAAGCCCGCACGGCCTCGGTTCGCGGCGCGACCAGCGCGCTGCCGACGACCTTCAGTGTGCCGCTGCGTGCGTCGATCCGCAGGGCTTGGCTCGTCACCGCGCCCTGCCGGACGGCCAGCAGCACGCCTTCCGTACCGCGCTTGCTGGTTTGCTGGATCAGTTGAGCAATGTTGCCCGTAATCGGGACGCCCGCGATGCTCTGCAGTTCGGCGACGCGGACCGCGTGCGTCTCGGTGAGCAAGCCGTGGTGCCACACGTCGCCCATTTTCAGCGGCCGCTTTCTGGTGACGGCCGCCTGCTTGCGGGCAACGGCGTTCGAGCTTTGGATCGCCTTGATCTGATTTCCGGTCAGACTTAGCGCAAGCCCGGTGTACGGCATCAGGTTGACCGCGGTGTCCAGATTGGTGGGCAGCGGCACGCTGTCGTACGAGCGGCTTCCGAGGATGCCGTCGGGCACGAACCGGTTGGGGTCGATCGCCGTCAGCCGCGTCGATGCGTGGGCGAAATTGTCGACCAGCGCGCTCATTTGCACGGTGACCGGCGCAAGCCCAAGGTTGCGCTCGCGCCAGCGCGCCATCTTAAAGGTCGAGCGGCGCGGACTGGCGAGGCGGCGCATCGAACCATCGAAGAGTTCCTGCGGCAAGGTTGCGCCGGCCATGCGGCCGTACAGCGATTGACCGGCCGCGATCGCGATGCGGGCGCGCGCCGGCGACATCACCGACAGCACGCGATCCGGCGACAGCTTGGCCAGGTGACGCACTTCGACGCGTTTCAACACATCGCGCGCGAGGCGCGCCAGCGAGAACGCGCGCTCGGCCGCGAGCACGTCACCCAGCTGCTCCCACGCGGCCTGCATGAATTCGTCCTGGTTCTGGCGGACAATTTCCGCGCCCCAGCCGGCCGCGAGCCGATAGCGCGGCTGCAGCGACAGGTCATCCAGCCAGTGGTGAGCGATTTTGCCGGTGTCTACCTTATGGCGCTTGGCGGGGTACTCGCCATAGATGGGCGGCGCGAGCGTGGGAACGTGGGCGGCGGGAAGCGTGCCGTCAGCCACGCGCTTCGATCCGCTATTAAGGATTTCGGCGAGCTTGGCGGCATAGACCGCGTTGCTCGCCTCCGGAGTGAATCCGAGCGCCACCATTGCGCCCTCGAACACTGTCCGGCCCGGCACGGTGCCGTTGAACAGCAGATGGTCGGCGTCGACATGCACCGGCCGCTCGCCGATGTGGTGCAACTGCGCGAGCAGCGTGCCATCGCCGCCGTATTGCGCGGGCGTACGCAATCGTCGCGCCAGCGTTTCAATGTCGCCCACCGGGCCGGTCGAGAAAGTCCAAGAAAAGTACACCGGCAACTCAATGTCATTGGCGGCTTGCATCGACCATGCCGGGGCGAGCGTGTCGCCCACGACGGGCTGGCCGACGCCGCGCAAGCGACCGCCGTCGGTTGCCGGCACGACGCAGGCGACGTAGTCGGTGCGCGGGGTCAGGCGTCGCGGACAAATGAGGCGCGAAACATTGCGTTCCGGCGAATTGCGCATCTCGCCTGACAGGGTTTGCGCGGCGCTGAGCTGCGCTTGCGCATCGGCCGTCACGGGAACTGTCGACAGCGCCTGCGCATGCGCCCATAGCCACGACTCCGCCAAGTCGGGCAATTCCGTCTTAACCTGCGACGCGGTCAGGCTGATCGACGGCAACGGTCGACCTGCACGCAGCGCGGGCGGCGCGACTTTCGCGCGTTCGACCACCACGAGCACCAGCCACGGGCGCAGGTGCCCCGTGTCGTTGGCGCGCGCAGGCGTCAGCAACCACGGGAAATCGGGCGGATCGAAATCCACGATAGTCAGGTAATTGGGTTCGAAGTCGGTCGAGTTCGGGCGCGGGTCCGTACGCACAATCAGGCGCTGGTCGATGCCGATTACGTCGGAGGGCCCGTACAGCGTGAGATCGATGTTGCCAGACACCGCGGTCGCCAGATTCCCATCCTGTTTGGACTGCAGCGTGAGGCCCACTGTGATGCGCGGACGCGTCGCCAGCGGGCCATTGGCGGTATCAACATTGGCGTGGGCGCGGGCGAGACCGCGCCGCGACCACGGCATGAAGCGATAAGGAATGCTCATGCCGCCAACTCGACGAGTTCGACGACGTGCACATTCGCGACGTCGACGTTCGTGACGGACGTCCGCGCCTGCGCCGCGCGCCACACGCTGGTGTAAGTTCCGCTCCCGCCAGCGACCGCCAGCGTGGCCTTGTCCGCGACCGTGACCGGCGTGGGATCGACTTTGAATGCGGTCAACTGCGCGGGCTGCTGGAGTTCGCGGTCGCGAAGCGGCGAGCGACCGGCGGCGCCAAAGGCCAAGCCCGGGCCATGGGTCGCCTCGTGATACGCATCCTTCGCGCGGCGCCGGTTAATCTTCAGCACCGGCGCCACCGCCCCCAAGTCCGCTTCCTCATAGCCCAGCGGTTCGGGAATGATTTCGCCCATGTCGAAGTCTTCGCTGGCGAGCTGGTAGCCCGCGGCATACGACTCGAACGACGGCTTCGCGAGCTTGTCGTCCTGTGACATCTCGATAAATTGCGCGGCAGCGAAAAAGTCGTTCATCGCATGCGCCGACGCCGCACCGACAAACGCGGGAACGGCGCCCTGCGTCAGCACCAGCGCGCCGCCAAAGAATTCATTGGCCCCCTTGATCTTGCTGCCGCTCGCCTTGTCCATACGCAGTTCGAAAGGCAGCAATTTCTGCTGGAACGTCAGCGCTCCCAACGGATGCGCGAGCAGGTCGTTGCCCGCATCGATCTTGCCGAGGCTCAGGAAGCTGTCGCCGCCGGTCGGCAGCTGCGCGCTCCAGTTGCCGATCTTCGCGATCTCCTTGCTCAACTGATCCGCGATGTCTACGGTGATCTGCGGCGTGTCGAGGTCGTTGCCGAAGTGCTCGTCGATGTGGACCGAGAAGTCCGGCAATGGCCACGGCGTGTGCACCTTCGCATTGCCCGCGATGTGCCAGCGTCCCGGGCCGGCCAGCGTGCCGTCGAGATGGATCGACGCGAAGTCGATGCCGAAAACATGGACGTCAAGATAGGCGAAGATATCGACTTGGAAATAGAACTTAGGCTCGAGATAACAGATGGCATCAAAGCCAATGCCGCCCTCGATGCTGGCGATGCCAATGTCGGCCCATGCGCGCAACTCGGCGCCGGTCTGCACCGTCGCTGATGTAATTGCGAAATAACCCTTGAACGAAATGCCGACGATGCCGATGTCGAGACTCGCCCCGACGCGGTCAAAAGGCGCGGGAATGTCGGACGGGATTTCCTTGAAGTGCGGATTAAAGCCGCCCGCGCTGATGATGAACGTCGGCTGGTCGCCAAACGATGCCCGGAACGCGAACTGGCCGGTGATCGTGATGAAGGCGACGCGCGAATGGATCAGCTTGGCGTCGAACGCGATCTTCAGCGGCGAAAACACCACCGAGCCCACGAAGTCGAGACGCAGGTACAGCAGAGCAATATCGGCCGACACCAAAGGCGGCAGCGCGACGATGGCCTGGCCCAGCAGGGTGAACTGGCTCGCTTCGACCAGGAGCCCCAGGCGTACCGTGACAAGACTCGGCGTCGACCAGCCGAGCTCGAGCATGGGGCCGATGATGAAACCGCCGGCCTTAACCGGGAACATCGTGCGCAGCGCGTTGATGATTTGCGGCGCATTGGCTACCGGATTGTCCGGAAAGAGCACCGCGTCCAACTGGCCCGCGCTCAACGCGTTCGACAGCGCGGGGGGGCTCGCCGTGTGCTGCACGCCGATGAGTCCGCCGACGCCGGTCAAGGTGAACCCGAACGACAGCTGAATCGCGGGGAATTGCCCGAAGATCAGCAGCAGTAGGGAGAAGCCGGCTTCGGAATGCGTGTTGAGCAGCGCGATGGCCTTGACGTCCACGACAAGCATCTTGAGCTCGAGGATGCCCGCGTAGCCGTTCTCGTCCACGCCGAGAAAACCGCCGCCCTTGACGATGCCCGCATCTAGGGACAACCCGATGCCGTTGGGCGGCTTGAACTCGAACGCGATGGGATTGCCGCCACCGAGGTCGAGCTTGAGCAGCACGCCCATCCGGTCCACCGAAGCCGCGAACGGGCCGAGCGACACGCCGAATGATGCGGATATTTCCACCGCGAGCTTCGAGAAGCTCCCGCCCTGTGCCTCGAGCCCGAGGTTGATGAGCTGCAGCTCGAACGGGCCGGTGGGTAGTGTCGGCACCGGCAGGCTCGCGTGCATTCCGGTGCCGTTGACCAGCCGCAGTTTGCCGGCGGCATCGGCCTGCGCAGAAATGTCAAACCCGACGGTGATGCCGTCGCCCAGAATGAGCTTGAGAAAGCCATCGGTCGGCTTGATGACCGCCTTCGCGTCCTTGGCGATGAACTGCAACGATGGCGCGCCGTTCGCGAGTTGCAGCACTACGCCGAGCGTGCCCACTGACAGGGTGACGCCGAGCGCGTCGCCGCCGATCGTCAGCGCATTACCCGTCCGCCGCAAGTCAATCCCGATCGCATAGTTGCCGCTGACCGCGACACTACCAGGCGGCGCGACCGGTACCATCACGTTGATGCCGGAGTTGGCCTTCAGCGTGATTGCAATGTTGGTGCCGTCGATGGGCTGCGAGCGCGTGAAGTTGAGGCTGAGGCTAGCGGTGATCGCGCTGGGCGGTCCGACGTCGAAGGCGACCGTTCCGCTCAAGCCACCGGGAACCGACAGCGATAACGAGGGCTTGAGCGCGAACGGAGGTATCACCTGCGTGACGAACGCGCCGGCGGCCGCGGGTGACGGCGCGGTGAACGAGCGGTCGAGCATGCTGCCAATCAGCAGGGTGACGATGCCGAGCGCTGACTGGGCGTTGGCGACGTCGGCAGCGGAGACTGCGCCGAGCAGCGCGGCGAGCTTGTCCGCCTCGTGGTTTGCCGGCGGATTGGCCTGCGCGTCGCCGCTCAACATCAACAGCATCTTGCCGATCGAAAACGCACTGGGATAACGGCTGTTCGCCTGCAGGTTGGTCAGGCGGTCGATTTGCTGCATGACCGGCGCGATGACGGCGAGGGCGGACGCGGGGTTGCCGCCCTGGAGACCGTCGACCGCCTGCTTGATGAAGCCCAAAGCGGAAAGTGCTTCACCAATGACCTGGCAGGCGATCGCAAGTGACTCCGCGGCCGCGCCATTGTCGCGGAAATCGGCCGAATCGGGATTGGCGGGCGGTGCCGCAGAATTGAGAACGCCTAAAACCTGCCAGATGACTTGCTTGACTGCGGGTTGCTGTCCCGCGGGAATCGCGCTCGCGGCGAGCGCGCGGCCGATCGACGCCGTGTACCAAGCGTACGTCTGCTTGAAGACCTTGTCTGGCGTCGCCATTGCGCGGGCTGCCTCAGCACAGATTTCGAACGAGCGAGAAACACTACTCGCAGTTTTTGGTGCTGTAAATCAGATGAATCCGGAATATTCAGAGCCAGCCCGACCGGCCAAAGCGCGACACATTTACGAAATTCCTGTGTCCCAGGTTCTTGCAGTTTTTACGCGTCGACGGGAGTCGTACCCACGGCTTTCTGCGAAGATTTGGCTATAAACCGCGAAGGTTTTAAATTAGTTACTCGGGACGCATGCCAATTTCGCACTCAAATTCACGTAACGCACGAACACGCGCACTGAATTGAATGGCGTCACCATTGCGACACATTTCTTAAATAAGATGAGTCGATCAGACAGCCACTCGGCACACCGCGCAATGTAATGCAGGAGATGGGGGTTCGGGAGTCTGAAGGATTAGTGCAGCGGTACCGCACCTTGCGTCAGCACGTTAACACCGCATGCGGAGATGGTTGCAAATCTTCTCGGCGCCGCAACGGCGTCACGGCAGCAGATAACGAAAAGTTATCCACGAGCTAACGGCTTGAAGTTTTGGCGCGCCCGGCCCGATTCGAACGGGCGACCTTCGGCTTCGGAGGCCGACACTCTATCCAGCTGAGCTACGGGCGCTGAGGTGGTGCGAACAGGGCGCCAAGGATAGCGGTTTTCCCTGTGAGCGTCCAACCGGCGGCGCTGCCCGCGCCTTACGGCACGCGGGGATTGCCGTTATAATGTGCGCCTTTCCAACGCGTTGCAGCAGGGAATTTTCATGAGCGAAGTCCACATCGAGGAGCACTCCTCGCCGATCAAGACGCCCAAGCAGCTGATCATCGTGGTCCTGCTGTCGTTTCTGGTGCCCATCGTTTTGATCGTCATGCTCTCTCAACTGATAACCACGGGAGTCACCCCGGGCAAAGACAGCCAGGGTGGCGCATCTGATGAAGTCATTGCCGCACGCATCAAGCCGATCGGGCAAGTCGAAGTGACGGACCCGAATGCGCCCAAAGTTGAAAAGACGGGCAAGGAAATCGTCGATGCAGTGTGCAGCGCGTGTCATGCGACAGGCGCGCTCAACGCGCCCAAGATCGGCGACAAAGCCGCGTGGGCGCCGCATCTTGGCGAAGGGCTCGGGCACCTGACACAAAACGCGATCAAGGGCGTGCGCCAGATGCCGCCGCGTGGTGGCAATCCCGATCTGTCCGATCTCGAAATCGAGCGCGCGGTCGCGTACATGGCCAATCAGTCGGGGGCGAACTTCAAAGAACCCGCCGCCAAACCGGCACCGGCCGCTGCGGATGCGAAGGCTAAAGCCAAGTAACATCGCCGCAAGCGGTATCCAAGGCGCAGACCAGTCTGCGCCTTTTTTATCGGTGCGCGCGACGCCAGTCCGATTCTGGGGATCTATCCTGGTGCTTGCCGGCACCGCGTCCGCCGTTTTCGCGCAAGCGACCGCGCCCGATTATCCGGTCAAATTCGTGCGCTTCATCGTGCCGTATGCGCCGGGCGGCAGTTCCGACGTGCTCGCGCGCACGCTCGGGCAAAAGCTCGGCGCAGCCCTCGGCCAGACTTTCGTCGTCGACAACCGGCCGGGCGCGGGCAGCATGGTCGGCACCGACATCGCGGCAAAAGCGACTGCCGATGGATACACGATCATCCTCTCGGACATGCCGCACACGATCAACCCAAGCATCTACGCCAAGGTGCCGTACGACCCGGTCAAAGACTTCGCACCCATCACGACCGTCGGCGTGTCGCCGATGTTCCTGTTCGTGAATCCCGCCGTTAAGGCGCAGAACGTCAAAGAATTCGTCGCGCTCGCGAAAACGCAGCCCGGCAAGCTGTCAATCGCATCCGGCGGCACCGGCGCGACGACGCATCTGATGGCCGAGCTCTTGCAAAACCACGCCGGCATCAAGCTGACGCACGTGCCGTACAAAGGCGCGGGGCCCGCGCTGACCGATGTCGTTGCCGGCCAGATTCCCGCGACCTTCACTTCAATGGCCACGGCGGCGCCGTTCGCGCAATCCGGCCGCCTGCGCATACTCGGCGTCACCAGCGCCAAACGCCTGACCGCGTTTCCGGACGTCGCGACCTTCGAGGAGAGCGGCGTCACGGGCATGATCGTCGAGCACTGGTGGGGCGTCATGGCGCCCGCGGGCGTGCAAAGACCGGTGATCGAAAAGCTGCGCGGCGCGATCGTCAACGCCGTCAATGCCGCCGACGTGCGCGAGCGCTTCACCGTGCTCGCGGTGGAGCCGCACACCAATACGCCACAGGAATTCCGCGCGCTGCTCGAAACCGATGTAAGGCGCTGGGCCCAGGTGGTCAAAGCCGCCGGCATCAAGATCGAATAAGCCGTTGCGCCAAAACGTGACCGATACATTGCTGTCCGCGGCGCTTTCCGCGCTCGCCGCGGAGACCGAAATGCAGCGCGATTTTGCCGCGCTGTGCGATTTCGGCGGCCGCCGTGCCGGTACTTCCGGCGAAGCCGCGGCTTTGGATTTTGTGCGGGCACGTCTGGCTGCGATCGCCCCGGCCGCGACCATTGAACAGGTTACCTATGCGGGCTGGCATTGTTCCGCTGCGGAACTGGCGCTCGCCGACGGCACCCCGCTCGTGTGCAATGCTCTGCTCGGCTCGGCAGCGACGCCGCCGACCGGCCTCGACATTGAAGTCGTGGACCTGGGCCGCGGCACGCCGGACGAATTCGCACGTCACGCGCGCGAAATTGCGGGCCGCTGCGTACTGGTGCGCCACGAATATCCTTTTTCCGCCGTGCATATCCATCGGCGGCGCAAGTACGGCTGGGCGATCGAGCATGGCGCGGCAGCATTCATCATCGCCAATCCGCTGCCCAACGGCGGTCCGCTGTCCGGATCGTCAGGCCGCGGCGGTGGCGCCGGCATCCCCGCGGTCGCGACCGATTTCGAATCCGCCGCGCGACTGGCCGCGGCTGGCGACAAGCCTGCGCGCGTGCACCTGCGCGTCGCCGGTGAAGACTACGCAGCGCAAACCGGCGTCGTGCTGCTCGATCTGGCGGGGCAGTCGAACGAGCGCATCGCGCTCAGCGCGCACGTCGACGGCCACGACCTGGCCGAGAGCGCGCTCGATAACGCGACCGGCGTGGCGGTCGTGCTGGCAGTCGCGCGCGCATTTGCACCGCTGCTGACGAACTGCCGCCGCGGCTTGCGCGTTTGTTTATTCAGCGCCGAGGAGTGGGCGCTCGCGGGTTCGCGTGAGTACCTCGATCGCCTGCCCGC
>Ga0157378_10001584_pt1 | contig 20559 bp, 15 predicted proteins | sample M65metaG_FD_115309 | JGI IMG/M metagenome (GOLD analysis project Ga0157378, IMG submission 115309) | Miscanthus rhizosphere microbial communities from Kellogg Biological Station, Michigan, USA - M6-5 metaG | ecosystem: Host-associated > Plants > Roots > Rhizosphere > Soil | place: USA: Michigan...
AACGGTGGATCGCTGCTGTGAAGACTTTGACGGCGGTGGCAACCGTGACGACGGCATGCTCGTCGTGTCCCGGCGGGGATCCGATGTTCAGAGGCTTGCGATCTACGAAGACCTAGATGGGAGCCGGAGCTATACCGCCGGTGACGCGCTCCGCTTCGATCGGACCGGACGGCCCTCGGTGCAACAACCGTTCACTACGGGCATGAGAACTTTTGAGCTGTGTTGTCGGGACTACGATGGCGGCGGGCCAGCCGACGACGCCGTCGTCATCATGGCCCTGCCGCCCGACCGGATCGCCATGGCGGCCATCTACGAGCGGCTGCCGGCTGCCGGCGACAGGTTACTCAGGTAATCACTCTCTTCTCGCTCATCTCTCCCCGACCGCACATGCGATTTCGGCTCTTCGCCACCGGCATCATCCTGCTGGGTGCCGCGGTCTCGCTCCACGCCCAGCAACCCGACAGCGCGAAGACCGACAGTTCCGCCATTCAGCTTCAGGAGATCGAGGTCGTCGGCTCCATCGCGCCGACCGCCGGGGCCACGATCGGGTCAGGGGTGCCGGCACGGATCTCGGTGGTCACCGGAGAGGAGATCGATAAGTGGGAGCCGCGGCTTCTGGCGGACGCACTGGTGACCCAGCCCGGCATTTCGCTCTACGACGACCTCGGCTCACCCTTCAAGCTCAATCTCAGCACCCGCGGCTTCAACGTGGGTCCCGTCGTCGGCCTGCCTCCGGGGGTGTCGGTCTTTCTCGACGGCGTGCGGCAGAACGAGCCGGACGCTCAGGAGGTCAATTTCGACCTGCTCCCGATGGAGCACGTGCGGCGTCTCGAGTTGCTTAGCGGAACGGGGAGTCTCCTCGGAGCCAATTCACTCGGCGGCGCCATCAATCTGATTACCAGGCGGGGCACTGGTCCGCTCGAGGGTGAGCTCGAGGCGTCGGGAGGGTCCTATGGCAACTGGTCGGGTGAGGGGTCGCTTGCCGGACTCAGCAAGGGAGGCGTGGACTACTACGTGGCTGGAGGCTATGAGAACGATGATGGCTGGCGTGAGGCCACGAGTGCCGAGAACTACAACGGATTCGTGAACCTGGGGAAGCGCAACGCGGTCAGGGGCATAACGCTTCAGGGATTTGGGGCCCATTCCCGCGCGGAGACCGCCGGATCGCTTCCTGAATCGCTGTTCGACACCGATCCGTCCGCCAATTTCACTATCGGCGACTTCGAAGATCTCGATCTTCTGCAGCTGGCGACCTCGGGATATGTGCCACTCGGCTCCGGTCGGTTGAACTTCGGTGCTTACGGCCGCCGAAGCACCGCCGAACGCTTCAACGTCAATCAGGCGCCGGACGACAATGTCCGGTCGCTGACGACCAATGGCACAGTCGGCTTGAATCTGGATTGGCGCCGGGCTTGGCCTGTGGGGAATGACGCGATTTCGCTGCGTATCGGCTCGGATGCGGCCGTCAACCAGGTTCACGTCAAACTTTTTGAGGAAGATCCCATCAACTCGTCGGACAAGACTCTTACCACCGACGTGAAAAGTCCGAGCTGGGACGTCGCGGGCTACGCCCTGGCGGACTACCGCACCGGTCGGGCGACGTTCTCGGGAGGCTTCCGTTACGACTACATCAGGATTCCGTTCGAAGACCAGCTCGATCCCTCGGCCGACACCAGCAGCAGTTTCAACCGACTCAGCCCCCGCGGCGGAGTAAGTCTGGATCTGGGCCGCGGCTTCTCCAGCTACGCTTCGATCGGCCAGAGTTTCCGCGCGCCGGCAGTTCTGGAACTGGCCTGCGCCGATCCCACTGCGGCTTGTCCGCTTCCATTCGCTTTGGGTGACGACCCGCCGCTCGATCCCGTGGTGGGAACCACCTACGAGGTGGGCGGGGGCTACCTCGGGACGAGGGCATCAATCACCGCTTCGGTGTACCGCACCGACGTGCGGGACGACATCTCTTTCATCCAGTCGGCCACGGCGGTGTTCGCGGGGTATTTCGCCAATATCGGCGATACCCGTCGGGAAGGTGTCGAGATCGGAACCCAGTTCTTCCCCACCAGTTCGCTCCAGCTCTACGCCAACTATGCCTGGACCAGCGCTACGTATCGCACCGCCGCGGCGATTTTCAGCGTGCGATCCGATGCGGCGTTCGCCGGCTCGCCCTTGGCCGGACCCAACAGTGTTCAGCCGGGGGATCGGCTTCCTCTCGTACCCGATCAGCAGATCAAGGTCGGATTGTCATGGCAATTGAACCGCACCTTCGATATCGGCGTGGATGGCCGGTACACCGGCCATCAATGGCTGCGTGGCGATGAGGGCAACGAGACGAGCGAGCTGAATGACTATGCCACGGCGAACGTTCGGGCCGGTATCACGCTTGGCCAATGGGAGGTCAACGCTGTGCTCACGAATGCCTTCAATTCGCACAGCGCCATCTTCGGAACCTTCAACGAGAACAGGAGCACGGGACAGCTCGAGCGCTTCCTTACACCGCTGAATGCCCGGTCGGTGAAGGTGGTTTTGAAGCGGGAGTTTGGGGGTTGAGCGACCTCACTCCCCTAGCCGCTTAAACCTCACCCCCTGTCCCCCTCTCCCTCCCGGGAGAGGGGGCACGGGTCGAGAATGGATGAAGCAGCCGGACTAGCGCTTCACGGCTGACATTTCTGTTTGGCAGGCGAATGACCTTGAACCCGCCAGCCGTCAGATGGGCGGTTCTCTCGGAATCCTGCTCGTTTCGTATTGGATCCATGTGAACAGCTCCGTCAATTTCCAGAATCAGTCGATATTCTGCGCAATAGAAATCCACGATGAATCCATCGATCACTTGTTGCCGTCGGAACTTCATTCCCAGCACACCCCGGTGGCGTAACAATGCCCAAACCGCCGCCTCGGATTTGGTGGGACGGCGCCGAAATGATCGCGCCAGCGTCACCTTCACCTGGTCAACTCGTTGATGGACTACGACCCCTCGCTTCCCGCGTTCGAGACGGTTTTCTGACATATGGAAGAATTGATGAGCCACAGACACGAGCATCATCGGTAAGCGGCACGCGCTAGTAGTGAAAACGCGCCCCCTCTCCCGCGAGGGAGAGGGGGACAGGGGGTGAGGTCTCTGTAGGACGGCAGCAAAGTACCAATAAAGTGCGTTCCCCTCTCCCGCGTCGCGGGAGAGGGGACAGGGGTGAGGGGTGAGGTAGCGACCAGTCGCCCCCTTTGCTACCTTCCGCCCCGGCCGAGCCGGACCCCGACCAGTCTTCCCGAGGTGGGTGAGTGAAGATCGCAGTCTGCCTGAAGCGCGTCCCCGACACTACGACCAAGATCTCGATTGCCGCCGATGGAAAATCCATCGAAGAAGGCGGCGTCAAGTTCATTCCCAATCCCTACGACGAGTTCGCCCTCGAAGAGGCGATCAAACTCAAAGAGACCGCCGGCGCCGGGGAGACGGTCGTGGTGAGCCTGGGTGGCGATGTCGCGCAGGAAACCATTCGTACTGCCCTGGCGATGGGAATCGATCGGGGTGTGCTGCTTCAATCTCCCGGCTCGGCTGATGGGCTCGAGGTAGCGAAGGCCCTCGCGACCGAGCTGAAGGCCGGAGGCTTCGATCTCATTCTGTTCGGCAAGATGGCGGTGGACGACTACAACCATCAGGTCGGAGTCATGACCGCGGAGTTGATGGGCCTGCCGTGCATCACGGCGGTGGCGCATCTCAAGGTGTCCGGTGGAACCGTGGAAGCCGAGCGGGAGATCGAAGGTGGGATCGAGGTTTCCTCTTGTTCGCTTCCGGCGGTGCTCACCTGCGACAAGGGACTGAATACGCCGCGGCTGCCCGCGCTCAAGGGGATCATGGCTGCGAAGAAGAAACCGCTGGAGGTGAAGCCGGTGTCGCTCGGAGCGGGTTCCCTGACGGTCCAGTCACTCCAGCTCCCCCCCGAACGGCCTGCTGGGAGGATCGTTGGCGAAGGTCCCGACGCGGTCGTTGAGCTGGTCCGGTTGCTGCGCTCGGAAGCGAAGGTGATCTGAAAATGCCCACCGTCCTCGCTGTAACCGAGAATCGCACTGGAGTCCTTCGCAAGGTCTCGTTCGAAGTCATTACCGCGGCGCGTCAGCTCGCCGACCTCCTGGGTGCGACAGTTGACGCCATCGTGCTGAGCGACGGCGCTGTGTCCGGCAGTGATGAGCTGGGCAAATGGGGCGCCGACCGGGTTCTCCTCGCTACACACCCTGACTTCCATCTCTACCAGCCCGACGGATTCGCCGCGACCCTGGCCGCCGCTGCCACAGGCCACGTCGCCGTCCTCTTCCCCGCCACCGCAACCGGTCGCGACCTCGCGCCCCGCGTCGCGGCACGACTCGGCGTGGGCTGCGCCACCGACGTGGTTGGAATTGGAGCCGAAGGCGGCAAGGTCCTGGTGACCCGGCCGGTTTACGCAGGCAAGGTGCTGCAACGCGTCCGGCTGGAGGGCAGTCCGGCCATCGTTTCACTTCGTCCCAACACCGTTCCGCAAACCGAATCGGGCAAGGCCGGTACGGCGGTGAAGTTCGACGTTCCGGCATTCACCGCGCGGGTGACGGTGAAGGAGATCAAGGCCCCGGCTCAGGCCACCCTCGATGTCACCGAGGCGCCAATCGTGGTCTCGGGTGGACGCGGCCTCAAGGATCCCTCGAACTTCAAGCTGCTCGAGGAACTGGCCGCCGCGCTGGGGACCGCCGCAGTCGGAGCGAGTCGCGCGGTGGTGGACGCGGGATGGCGTGAGCACGGAGACCAGGTCGGACAGACCGGGAAGACCGTAAGCCCGTCGCTCTATTTCGCGGTCGGAATCTCCGGCGCGATCCAGCACCTCGCTGGAATGCGGACCGCCAAGACTATCGTCGCCATTAACCGGGACAAGGACGCACCGATCTTCAAAGTGGCCGACTACGGCATCGTCGGTGACCTCTTCGAAGTGGTTCCCCGCCTCACGGAAGAAATCCGGAAGCTCCGGGCCGAGTCCTAGGGTTGAGTTCTCCTTCCGAGCAAACCGCGGCCCCCGCCTCGCGGGGCCACCTTCTTCAAATCCTGGGCGTTGCCTTCGGGCTCGCCGTCATTGTCGGGAACACGATCGGTGTCGGCATCCTGCGGACACCCGGCGATGTCGCCAAACAACTCCCTAGCCCTCCTTGGTTCCTGGGGGTCTGGGTTGTGGGCGGGATCTACGCGCTGCTCGGCGCCCTCACCCTGGCCGAACTCGGCGCCATGTTGCCCGTGTCCGGCGGGCAATATGTCTACGCCCGCCGCGCGTTCGGTGACTACGCCGGCTTCGCGATCGGTTGGAGCGACTGGCTCTCGAGCTGTGCCGCCAATGCCCTGATCAGCGTCACGATCGGCGACTACAGCGACGTCCTGTTCCCCGTGCTGCATGGCCACTCCGTGGCAATCGCGGTCCTGATGATGTCGCTGCTTACAGCCATCAACGTGAAAGGAATCCGGGCTGGCGACCTCACTCAGCAGATCACCAGTCTGCTCAAGACTCTGGTCCTGGTCGGGCTGGCCGCTGTCTGCCTCGTGTTCGTTCCCGAAACTCCCGTCAGCTCGGCCGTGGCCGGCCCGGAACCCGGCTGGCTTCCAACGTTCACCGCGCTGGTTCTGGCCTGTCAGGGGGTGATCTACACCTACGACGGGTGGAACGGGTTGCTGTACTTCAGCGGGGAAGTAAAGAATCCGGGTCGCGACATCCCTCGCTCGATGGCGGGCGGTGTCCTGGCGGTAATCGCGATCTACCTGCTGCTCAATGTTGCCTTCATGCGGGTGTTACCACTGCCCACCATGTCGGGAGAGACCCTGGTCGCAGCGACAGCGGCGAAGGCAATCTTCGGACCGAAGGGAGACACGGTGGTTCGGGTGGTAATCGTGCTTTCGCTGTTCAGCGCGGCGAACGCGATTCTCCTGATCGGCTCCCGTCTGCCATACGGGCTGAGCCGGGATGGGCTGATCGCCCGAGGCATCAGCAACGTCAACCCCGGTGGAACGCCGGTGCCGGCGCTGCTGATTACGACACTCGCCACCATCGCGCTGATCGTGAGCGGAACCTTCAACCAGATTCTCGCCCTGGCGGCGTTCTTTTACGTGGTGCAATACACTGCATCATTCCTTGCGGTCATCGTGCTGCGGAAACGGGAACCCGAGCTGCCGCGTCCCTACCGTGCCATCGGCTACCCCTGGGTGACATGGTTTCTGGTCTTTGGATCGCTGGCCTTCCTGGTGGGCAACGTGCTGACCGACCGGAGAAACAGTCTGATTTCCCTTGGACTGCTGATTGCCAGTTATCCGGTGTATCGAGCGTTGCAGGCGAGGAAGGGGACGTGATCTCCCGTCTCCCGTCTCCCTTATAGCGCTCCGGCCACCATCTTCTGAATCCTCCGCACTCCCTCCTCCACCACCCGCAGTTCGGGACCAAATGAGAACCGCACGTGATTCCGGAAGCGTGAGGGGCGACCGCTCCGCCGTTTGCCGGGATTGATGTCGAAGAACTCCCCCGGCACACAGATCACCTTCTCCTTGAGCGCCGCGCGGAAGAAGGACATCCCGTCACTCAGTGAGGGTGGCAGGGTCGACACATCGGCCCAGCAGTAGAAGGTGCCCTGGGGGTCGAGGTCAAAGCGCATCCCCGCCTTCCGCAGCCCTTCAAGCAGTAGCGCGCGCTTCGGGACAAAGGCCTGACGGATCGCATTGGTTTCCGCCTCGACCACCGCCGGATCCAGCAGTGACACGGCGGAGCGCTGCATCGGCTTGCTCCCGCCACCATCGAGGAATGATCCGGTGCTGGAAACTGCATCGATTACCGCCCGCGGACCCACGATCCAGGTGCAGCGCCAGCCGGGATAGCGCCAGTTCTTGGTGAGGCCGTCAAAGAGGATCACCGGATCGCGATCGACATCATCCACGAATTGCGCTGCGGATACTCCAACTCCACCCACCCTGTCCGCCTCGCTCGCCCCCTCGCGTCCGCTCGGGGCATGCTTGCCCGTCTTCTCCGTCCTGTCCGCCCAGATATACCTCGAGTAGAACTCATCGATCAGCAACGTGCATAGAAGCTCGCGGGACAGACTCACCCATCCCTTGAGCTCATTTCCCTGGATGACCCGGCCGGTAGGATTGCACGGATTCGACAAGAGCACCGCCGACAGGCCGCGCCCGGTGACCTCCCGCCGCAGATCCTCCACCGAAAACCGATATCCCCCGCCTCCATCGAGCAGGATCGGAATCGCGGTGAAGAGCTTGAAAATGTCCAGCAGCTCTTCATAGGCCGTGTAGTCGGGAAGGAAATGGCCGAGGTTGATCTGCCCCAGCGCGGCGACCGCGCGGGTGAGTCCCATCCGGCCCCCGCCCGAAATACACACGTTCTTCTCGGTGTACTGCGACTTGAGCCCGCGGCGGTACTGATGATTGTAAAGCTCGGCGACCGCGGCCCGCAGCTCGGAGATCCCCGGCACCGGGGCGTATTCCTGGTCCGCCGGATCGATCGCTACGGCCGTAACCCGCGGCGGTGCACCCGGCAGCGGCCCAGTCTCCGGCTGCCCCTGTCCCAGGTTACACCAGTCGGCGTTATTGGGCCGATAGCCGTGCTTTGCCGCCTCGGCCATGACGTAGATGACGCCCGTGAACGGCACGGGGCGGAAGCCGGGGATCGCGGGAGTGTGCATGGTGGCGGGAATCTAACAATGGCGGAATGGCCGAATGGAAGAATGGGGGCTGATGGCTGACGGCTGACAGCTAACGGCTGACAGTGCTGACGGCCTCAGGCCTATGGCTTACGGCTTATGGCTTAGGGCTATATTCTCTCACCCTTCACCCCAGCCCGGAAACCTCCCGCACGTGACGCCGATCCTCCCCAAGCGACACCAACTCGGCCTACCTCTGGACCAATTGATTCTCGATCAGCCGCCGAGTGCCGAGGCGATCGAGATGGATGTGCTGTTTGTCGGCGCGGGGCCCGCGGGGTTGGCCGGCGCGATCGAGCTGGCTCGGCTGGCCAAGAAGGACCAGGAGCAGGGCGGGGGACTTCCCGATCTCAACATCGGTGTGCTCGAAAAGGCTGGTGCCTTGGGCGAGCACAGTTTGTCTGGCGCGGTGGTCAACCCGCGTGCCTTTCGCGAGCTGTTCCCGGAGCTATCCGACGGCGATTTCCCGTTCAAGGATCCGGTGAAGCGGGAATCGGTTTACCTGCTCACCGCGGGGAAGTCTGTCCGGATCCCGACGCCACCGACGATGCACAATCAAGGGTTCTACACGGCGTCGCTGTGTGAAATTGTCCGCTGGCTCGGAGCGAAGGCCGAAGAATTGGGGGTGAATGTTTTCACCGGCTTCCCCGCTGGCGCCCTCCTCGTCGATGGCCGCACCGTCAAGGGAGTGCGCACCACGCCCTCCGGTCTCGACCGTAACGGCGAGCCGGGAAGCTCCTATCAGGAACCCACCGACCTTTCGGCCAAGATCACGGTGCTCTCGGAGGGCACTCGGGGCGCGCTCTCCCAGGCCTATCAGCAATGGCAAGATGTTAAATCGCTCAACCCCCAGATCTTCGCACTCGGAGTGAAAGAACTCTGGGAGACCAAGCGCCCGCTGGATCGCGTCATCCACACTCTCGGCTGGCCGCTTCCAACCGATGCGTTCGGCGGCAGCTTCATGTATCCGATGGGGCCGGGAATGATCGCGGTGGGCATGGTCGTGGGGCTCGATTATCACCAGGCGGACCTCGACATCCACGTTCTGGTGCAGCGGCTCAAGCTGCATCCGCTCTTCAAGCCCTACTTCGAAGGTGGGCAACTGGTGGAGTGGGGTGCCAAGACGATTCCCGAAGGGGGATACTACTCCCTCGCGGAACGGCGATCGGGTAACGGCGTGCTGATCGTAGGAGACGCGGCGGGATTCGTAGACGTGCCGTCGCTCAAGGGCATTCACTACGCCATGCAGTCCGGAATGTACGCCGCTCGCGCCGCATTCGCGGCCCTCAAGTCGGGCGACACCTCGGCGGCGTCACTTTCAGCCTACGACCGCACGGTGGACGGCAGCTTCATCGCCTGGGACCTCCACCGCACCCGCAACATGAGACTGGCCTTCAAGGACGGGTTCTACCTGGGTGGGGTCAAGGCGGGATTGATGACCCTGACCGGCGGCAAGCTGCCGGGCGGGCGGATCGCCATGCCAGAAGACGCCGAGGCCGAGCGCGAGTCGGCCGGTAGTGCCGAGCCGCCTTTTGTCCCCGACAATACCCTCACCTTCAGCAAGGTCGACGCGGTCTTCAAATCGGGAAACGCGACCCGTGATACGATCCCCACACATCTTCTCGTGGGGCCCGACATCGGCCCCGAGGTGGCGGACTTCTACTCCCACGTATGCCCCGCTGGTGTCTACGAGCGGTCGGGAGACGAGCTGCGGGTGAACGCGCCCAACTGCGTAGACTGCAAAGCCACTGACGTCCTCGGCCCGCGCTGGACCCCGCGCGAGGGGGGGAGTGGGCCGAAGTACCGGGGGATGTAGTGTGAGACAATGAGCCGTCAGCCGTCAGCGCAAAGCCATGGCTTATGCGTTAAGATCCAACGCGAACGCCCGATGACTGACGGCTAACGGTTGACGGCTAATGACCAACACCACGTGACAACCCCCTACCGACACACGAGACGGACCTCGCGTGCGATGGCCATTCCCGGGCCAGGGGCGACGCCTCCGCCCGAACCGGGGATCTTCAAGCGACTCCTCTCTCCACCCGATCCGCTCCAGGTAGACGCCGGCGCGCAAGGCGAGCTTCTCGTTGCCCGGGTCCGTCTGCTGTTGATCCTGCTGCTCCTTCCGATTCCGCTCAGCAGCATTGTGTTCGGGAACAACGTCGCCGAATCCGCGGTCGGGATCTCGACCAATCTTTCGGCTCTCCTTTTCGCGGGAATCCTGTACTACGTCCTGGGGCGCGGCTTCTACCGGCCCTGGCTGGGCTTTGCCAGCAGCCTGATGGACGTAACGTTCGTCAGTGCCGCGCTGGGGGTCTTCCTCCTGCTGGGCGAGCCGCACACCACCGTCAACAGCCGCCCCACCTTCGAGGTGTATTTCCTCGCGATCGGGGCAACCAGTCTCCGTTACGACTCGCGAGTCTCCCTCGCTGCGGGACTCCTGGCGATCGTCGAGTACACGGTATTGGTCACGGTCGCCACCTCGCTCTGGGACCTGAATGACCCGCGCTACGCGCCGTTCCCCTACGGCCTGTTCGACTGGTCCACCCAGATCTCCCGTCTCATCCTCCTCGGCGTCGCCTCGATTCTCGCCGCCGCGATCGTGCTCCGCTCGCAGAGCCTCCGAAGGCTTTCCCGCAGCGACCGTCTTACCGGGCTTCCCAACCGGAGCTATTTCGACGAGCGGGTCATCATCGAGCTGAGCCGGGCACGCCGTTACGGTCAGCCGCTGACCATGGCGATGATCGACGTGGATTTCTTCAAGCGGTTTAATGACACCTACGGTCATGCCGCGGGGGATGTCGCTCTCCGTATGGTGGCCCGATCGATTCTCGAGTCGATCCGCCAGAGTGATCTCATTGTCCGCTACGGTGGCGAGGAGTTCGTCGCGGTGTTCCCCGGCATGGACCCGGCGGCTGCCTTCGAGCGCGTCGAGGCGATTCGCAACAGAATAGCAGCAGTTCAGATTCTCCTGCCTCGCAGGCTCGAGGCTCTCCAACTCACCATCAGCGCCGGAATCGCGGTGTACGGAGCCGACGGGACCAGCGCTGAAGATCTGCTTGACACGGCCGACAACCGGCTTTTCGCCGCCAAAGAAGCGGGCCGAAACCGGGTTGTCGGACCCCCTCCTGGACTGATCGCCAGCGCCTGATTTTTCCGCTGTCAAACTTCTCATCTGTATGATTTCTATCGCCTTGTAGGCGGCAGGAGTCCTGCAGATAGTCCACCTACCCAAGGAGGGTGGGGTGGGGAGGGCACGGTTGGGGCGGTGCGGGGTGCGAGGTGCCAATGGCAGGCGCTACGGCACGTTACGGGGCCATGCTGGGGATCGTATCGATCACGGGCGGGCTCTGGGGAGCCTGCGCCGGCGATAGCGCTTCCTCGGCCGGTCCGGGCCCGACTCCGGCGTTAAGCCACGCCTATGGCCAGTGGACCCCAAGCCACTGGGACACCTGCTCCCAAGAGATCCACGATCGCTATTCGGTGGTGGGTCCCGACGGCAAGCTGTATCCCACCTGGCATCCTCCGATCGATCCCCAAACCGGTTGCCGGTTCGGCCACGAGCACGGCCGCGACCCAAGCGGCAGCAATCTCTACTCGACCACCGGTCCGATCCCCTTCGGCGTCGCCAACGAGGCGCTCGACACCTGGGATCCGAATGGCCAGCGGCATGAGGACCACGTCGGCCACAAGATCGAGTGGGAGAATGGAGTCCACCTGCAGAAAACCGTGGGCAACGGCAGGGTGGATGTGGGAGTCACCTGTGACTTCCTCACCAAGATCCATCAGGGCACCCACTCGAAGGACGCTTTCACCAACAACCTTCACGAGCTGGCGTACCACGTCCGATGTGACGACGGGACCGAGATCCATGCGACCCTGATGGTGGCGTTCGGCGCTCCCGGCGAGTTCGTCCGCTCCTGCGACAAGAGCACCCACATCCAGGCCGGTTCCGCCACTCCCGCGAATTCTCCGATGGGCAACGGGGTGCGATTCATCCCCGACCGGAGCTGTGTTGACCGGTTCATCCTGGTCCCCAACGGCCAGTTCTCCCAGTTCAGCCAGGGACTCTACGAGGACTGGGTCAGCGGCAACTACATCCGGAAGGTGGACGGCACCCAGCTCGCCTATTTCGATCCCTACTTCGCGGTGTTCGCGCCGAGCCGGTTCTTCGATGGGAATCGGAGCGATCTGACCGGCCGCTCGCTTGCGGCGTGTTACGAGAAGGACTCCAACGGCGATCAGGCCCATGGGGGAGCCTGTGACGCGTCCACTTCAAACGGTCAGGTGCAGGACGTTACCTGGGACGATCCGCGTTCCCAGCTCAACGGGCTCACTCGCGAGGTGTACTTCAACCAGACGGTGATCAACAATGTCGCGGGGCCCAAGGTCTGGTATACCGATCCCTTCGGAGGTCACGCGAGCCCAACACCGTTCCCCGGATCGGTGAAGCAGTTCCTGGCCAAGGTGGACAACACTCGGCCGTTTCCGTTGGAGTCGCAGGCATTTGGGGCTGATCGGAATTACGGAGGGAATGGGGTACATGCGCCCAACTGAACTGTACAGCAGCGGTCGGGACGAACGGGGCGGTCGCCACGCTCTGACGTCCGTCTCGTCCGCCCTGTCCCTCTCGTCCGCCTGGTGACGATATGACTTCGCCTCCACGAAGCTTTTTCGCCTCCCACCCATTCACGCGCGGCACCCTGCACGCCCTTAAGGTGGCGGCCGGGACACTTTCGGCTGGTGCGGCGACGATCTCGATTCTGACCTTCGCCCGGGCGACGGGGATCCTGGAGGACACGAAGCCTCCCAAGCCGACTCATGCCAACGTGGTCTGGGTTGGGATCATGCCCCAGGCGGATACTGCGCGGTCGATCGGCGACACGATTCAGCTCACCGCGACCCTCAAGGACGATCACGGCTCCCTCATCTCCGGGGCGCCGTCCTGGAGCGTCGATGACCCGACGGTGGCGAGTGTGGACAGCGCGGGGACGGTGGTGGCGCTCAAAGAGGGAATCACGACAATCGTCGCCGCGGCGGGCGAAAGAGTTGCCCGTGCCCGAGTGGCCGTGCGTCCTGTGGTAGCGGCGGTGCAAATCCAGTTCGACAGCAGTTTCCGGGTTCCCGAGGGCGAGCGTCGCCCGGCGGCGGCGGTGACTCTCGACGCACGCGGTCATTCGCTCGCGGGATGGCCGGTGCAGTGGTCTTCCAGTGACTCGAGCATCGCCAGGATAGACAGCGCCGGTTCGATTGCCGGGGTCACCCCCGGTCGCACGATGCTCGAGGCACGGGTCCAGGGTATTTCGGCGCGAATCGAGATCGCCGTAGTACCGGTTGCCGCGTCTGTCGCCGTCGTAGCAGGGAAGGGGCAGCGCGCCCAGGCGGGCCGCGCTCTGGCGCAGCCGGTGATGGTACAGGTTCTCTCCCGGGGTGGGCGTCCGATGGATGGCGTTCCGGTGCGATTCGCTGCGGAACCGGCTTCGACAGAAGAGACGGCACTCACCGACGGGATGGGCCGGGCGAGATCCACCTGGACTCTGGCGGACCGGCCCGGCCGTCAGCGACTCACCGTGGTAGTCTCCGGCCTGGACAGTGTCGTCACGGTCACCGCCGAAGCCGATCCGGTTCCGGCCAATACCCGTCTCGTGCTTGCCAGCCCGGTGGGAGGTGCTCCCGCGGGAGACTCGCTCGCTAGTCCGGTGGTCGTGAGTGTGACCGATTCCACAGGCGCGCCACTCGTCGATATTCCGGTAGACTGGCTCGCGCTCGATGGCGGTAAAGCCAGCGCCACCGCCGAACGAACCGACTCACTCGGTCACGCTCGCGCGACGTGGAAGCTGGGATCCAAGACGGGGAGCCAGCGGCTACGAGTTCAGGTTGGAGACTCCCGAGAGATTCCCGCGCTCACGATCAAGAGCAAGGCCGAGCCGGGGTGGCCCTACTCGCTTTCTCTGGTAAGCGGTGCCGGCCAGTCCGGCGGAGTAAGCAGCGCGCTCAAGGCGCCGATCGCGGTTCGGGTTTCTGACCGGTTCGGCAACCGGATCTCCGGCGCTCCAGTCGTGCTGCGGCCGGAGTCGGGAACCGTGGGAGACAGCACCGTCACCACCGATTCCGCCGGAGTCGCGTATGGACGCTGGACCCTGGGCAGCGCGGCAGGGACGCAGCGCCTCACGGTGCTCGCGTCGCCGATCGAGAAGGAGCTGGTCGTCACCGCCAGGGGCCTTCCCCGCAGCCCCGCGAGCCTCGGCTTCGCCAGTCCTCCCGCGCAGGGCTCGGTAGGGCGATCACTCCCGCAGCCGCTCAAGGTGGTCCTCAAGGACACCTACGGGAATCCGATCGCGAATCGCACCGTCACCTTTGTGCCCGTAGGTGGCAAGGTCAGTCCCGCGCGCGTGGTGACCGATGCGCATGGGGTGGCGGCCACCAAGTGGACTTTGGGAGAGAAGCCGGGCGTTCAGACCTTGGCCGCGGCGGTGAAAGACAGCGAGGTGAAGGCCAAGGTGACCGTGAAAGCGGTCAAGCCTCCCCCAACACCTTGATGATGACCCGTTTGCGCCGCTGACCGTCCCATTCGCCGTAGAACACCCGCTGCCAGGGTCCCAGGTCGAGTTTCCCGGCCGTGATCGGGACGATCACCTCGTGCCCTATCGTCAGGCTCCTCAGGTGTGCGGCCGCGTTGTCCTCTCCCGTCTCATTGTGCCGGTAGCGGTCGGGATCCCACGGCGCCACGGTATGCTCGAGCCAGTACAGGATGTCGTGCCACAGTCCTGACTCGTGGTCGTTGACGAACACCGACGCGCTGATGTGCATGGCGGAGACGAGGACCATGCCTTCTTTAACTCCGCTCTTCCCGACCTGCTCCGCGACCTCGTCGGTGATATCGATGATCTCCTGCCGCTGCCTGGTCTGGAACCAGAGGTAATGGGTATGGAACATCGTGGAGATCCTCGCCAGTCAAAGAGTTAGCTCATGAATACCGGCCCCCGGGTTCTGTTTCGGGGGCCTTTATGTAGATTGCTGAAATGGGTGCCGATTCGGTGCCTGTCGAGCCCCAGCAAGTATCGCAGGATTGTATGCGCCGGATCGTCATTACCTCATGACTACCGAAGCCGCCTGCCGCAACTGCGGCCGGCCAATAACCCCGGATGCCCGGTTCTGTCAGCACTGCGGCATAGACGTCTCCCAGGGGGCGTTGGCCACCGGCTTCGCCTCGTCCGCGGTAATCCCCAAATCAATTCAGGACGCGTTGCTCGAGCGACTCAAGGCCGAGACCTTGGGAGACTACGAGATTCTGACCGAGGTGGGCCGCGGCGGGATGGCAACGGTCTACCTGGCGCACGATATCGCCCTCGATCGCAAAGTTGCCATCAAGGTGATGTCCTCGGCCATCGTGGACGAGGGCATGGCGGAGCGCTTCCGCCGCGAGGCCAGAACCGCCGCGGCGCTCAACCATCCGCACATCATCCCGATCTACGCCGTGCGGGATCGTTACCCCCTCCTGTTCTTCGCCATGAAGTTCATCGCCGGGCAGTCGCTGGACCCCATCCTCAAGACCGCCGGCGGTCTCCCGATTACGATGGTGCAGACCATCCTGTCTCAGGCGGGCAGTGCCCTGGGTTACGCTCACCGCCGCGGGGTGATTCATCGCGACGTGAAGCCGGCCAACATCATGATCGACGACGAAGGCTGGGTGGTCGTGACGGATTTCGGTATTGCCAAGGTGTCTTCCGCGACCGGTCTCACGGTGACCGGCGTAACCGTCGGCACACCGGCCTACATGAGCCCCGAGCAGTGCCTGGGTAAGGAAGTGACCGGCGCGTCGGACCAGTACTCGCTCGGCATCGTCGCGTATGAGATGTTGACCGGCGCTCCGCCATTCAGCGCCGACTCCGCGATGGCGGTGATGTTCGCGCAGTTCCAGGAGACTCCCAAGCCGATTCTTGATTCGCGTCCCGATTGCCCGGCAAGGCTCGCGGAAATCGTGATGCGCATGCTGGAGAAGGAACCCGAGCAACGGTGGCCGACGATCGATGACGCGGTCGCTGCCATCGGGGCGTCTCCCCTGCCGCACGACGATCCGACTCGGAGACAGCTCATCTCGATGGCGCTGAGCAGTGCGAACGCCGGGCTCACCAGGCGGATCAGCACTCCGACCAGCCCGGCGCCGGCGGTCCGTCGTTCCGGACGCAGCACCGTCCCGAGCGAAGTGCTGGCGGACTCGCAGACGCCGGTTGCCCCGGGTGCGCTCGGCGAGACAATTCAGCACCCGAGGATGGCCCAGCCGGCAGGGGCGGGAGACACTCCGTTAATTCCACCGCGTGCGGCGGTCCAGGCACCCGCGATCCACCTTCCTGGGCGTGCGCCTCGCCGGGCCTCCCGGGTTCCCTGGGTTGCGGCGGCGGCCGTGCTCGCAGGAGTGGTGACCTTCGCGGTGGTGCGGCGCAACGGGGAGAGAGAAGACTCGATGTCTCCGCCGGTTGCACCCGCGGAATCAACCGTGGCGGACACCGCGACTCCCGCGCCGTCTGCCGCGGTCAAAGCGCCAACAACGGATTCGGCAATATCTCCTCCCAAGGCAGTGGACCGAGTGACGCTGGCGATCCCTCGCTCCTCGTTCCAGGTCGGGGAGAACCTTAAACTCTCGGCCGTGGCCGAAGCGGCGGATGGTACTCCGCTCGCCGACCGGCGGATCGAGTGGTCAAGCTCCACGCCCGGCGTCGCCAGGGTAACCGAGAACGGAACTCTGCAAGCTTTGCGGCCGGGGAAGGCCACAATCATCGCGACTGTGGACGGACGCAGTACTACGACGAAGATCGAGGTCGTTTCTCCCGCGGCCCAGCCCGCGGCCCGCGAGTCGATCGCCGCAATGTCGGTCGTCCCCGACGCGGCCCCGCTCGCTGTCGGCAGCACGATGACGCTCTCCGCCGTTCTGCGAGACGGAAGCGGGAAGCGCCTCGAGGATCGCGCCATCGCCTGGACTTCAAGCTCTTCAGCGGTTTCGGTCTTCCCCAACGGTCAAGTCCTGGCGGTGGCACCGGGAACCGCGGTGGTGACAGCCAGCAGTGAGGGAAGATCGGCGAGTGCCACGATCACGGTGAGCCCGGTGCCGGTTGCCTCCCTGAGCCTGACGGGCGCATCTAGTGATCTCAATGTGGGAGACAGCGTCCGATTGAACTCTGCCGCGCGCGACGCGAAGGGCGGTGTGCTGGCCAACCGGCAAACGACCTGGGAATCGAGCGATCCCAATGTAGCGACGGTCTCGGGCGGCCTGGTGATCGCACGCAGTCCCGGGACCGCAACCATCTCCGCCGCGAGCGAGGGGAAGTCAGCTACGGCGAAGATCCGGGTGACCGGTCCGCCGCCGGTGGATCCTGCGGCGGAGAAGGCCCGCGCGGTTGATCAGGTGGGGAAGGGCATCGCCGCGTTCGTTGCGGCGCTCAACAGCCGGGACATGGCGCGGCTTAAGCAGGCATATCCGGGAATGACTCCTGCTGAGGAGAGCGACTGGAGCAAGCTGCTCAACGAAAAGAGGCTGACCAAGTTCGAGGCGGCTCTCGAAGACGCGCAGGCCCCAACCATCGAAGCGAGCTCGGCCGAGGAGCAATTCCAGCTCCGGCTGGCACTCACCTATTCAGGGCTTCCCTCTGAGACCCAGCGGATTCGGTATCAGGGAATCTTCCGTCCCGATGGCGGGACCTGGAAGTTGATGCGGCTTATCCAGCGCTAGCACTGAGGAACAGAAGTTCCAGTCGTTTGACAAGCCGCTCTGCGGGCCTACATTGGCTCGGGTCACCCCCAGGAAACGCTGCATGCGAAGCTTTGCCGCACTACGCCTCGTTGGCGCCGTCATGATCGCTGGCCTGATCGGTTCGGCCTGCAGCGATGACTGCCCCAACTGCCCCGGTTCCCCTGCGACAGTGGTCATTTCACCCGGGACCAGCTCGGTACTGCTGGACCGGGAGCTGCAACTCGTCGCACTGGTCTACGATAAGAACGGGAACCTGCTGAGCGGGCACACGGCGACCTGGTCATCGAACGATGACAACATCGCTACCGTGGATATGGACGGGAAAGTGTCGGGTGTTGCGGTTGGAACGGCGACGATCACGGCCAACATCGCGGGTCAGGACGGAAACGGAACGGTGGAGGTGGTGACCACCTCGACGTTGTCGGCGCAAGTCCAGCCGATCCTGCAGAGCTCCTGTGCCCTGGCCTTCTGTCACATAACTCCCGGGCCGCCTCCAACCATGACGAGCGCCGCGGTGACCTACGCTTCACTCGTCACCAGTGGCAACTACCTCACGCCCGGGGACACGACGACCGGCCTTCTGCTCCAGCGCCTGCACGGAGTTCCGACTCCTATGCCGCCGGATGCTCCCTTGGTCCAGCTGCAGCCGGGCAACTACGACCTGATCGCCCTGTGGATCCAGGAGGGTGCGCTCAACAACTAGAAGGTCCGTTCAATCCCTATCGTACCAGCCCAATCGGCTCGCATCCCGCCGTTGTTGAGTGGCACCAGCGCGTTGGTGACGAGGATCAGCTGGTTCCCAATCAGAAACTTGAATCCCAGCGAACCGTCGATCAGATCGTCCTTGCGGTCGGGGATATTCGTGGGCTGCACGTGCCGGAGGTAGGGCGTCGTGAACGTCACGGTTCCAGGCAGGACCAGCGGATTGGTGCCCACCTGCCATTGGGTGATGACGTCCACGGCGAGTGTCGCCCATTGAGCCATGAGATGGTCGAACCCGGCCGTAGCGAGGAACGCATCGGTCAACGATTTCCCCGAGCGCCAGAGGTAGCCGACGTTGAGGTGAGGAGAGAAGTTGCCGTACCTCGCCGAGACGATCCCCATCCCGCGCACGGCATACTCGCCTGATCCCTGGAAATCATCCTCGTTGCCCGTAGGGAACCTGACATCAGCCAATAGACCGAACGCACCACGGTCGCTGCCGCCCAGGTTGACCTTGAGGCGGGCACCTACGTCACCAATCCCTGTGGCCGTCCCGTCGATGGATGAACCTGCGTTGAGTGAGGGATTGGCCGAAGTGCCGAAGAAGTGCGGCGTCGGGTTGGTGAAGGGCGTCACGTGGGCAATGCTGCCGCCGCTCAGATCAGAGCGGGTCAGGGGCAGCTCCACGCCGAGATCGATGCGATCGGTAAGGCCATAGGTGATGAACAGCAGTGCCGTCTGGATGTTCAGGTTGATCGACGTGTTAACCGCGATGATATCGTTCTCGAACGAGGGACTCCCCAGTGCGCTGTCCTGGGGGAATGACGGGCCCCGACCGGTATTCTGGTGAGTGAAGTTGAAGGCCACGTTGTCCAGTGGCACCCCACGCACCGAGTTGAAATCGATGGTTGTCAGGTTAACGCCGAGCAGCAAGCGCCCCTTGCCAAGGGTCTGCACTCTTTCGCCGAAGATCGGCCCGGCGGAACGAGTCTCCTGAACCGGCCTCCCTCCCTCGAACCGGAAAGTCACTGCACTGGTGGCCGTGCTGACCGGGACGCTCGACACCGCTGCCGCAATCGCGCCGGAGAGGAATCCGATCAAATTGTCGGTTCCCTGGACGGTCGAGCCGATGTAGTGGCTGCCGTGGCCGGTGGCTGCGTTGACGTTGGAGTTGAGGCAGAGCGGCTCACCGCAATCCCCGAACTGGAAAAGCTCGGGAATCAGGTCACGGAGACCGCTGCTTTGGGCGTGAAGCGGGGAGATGGCCAGCCCGCCGACAAGGAGGGCGGCGACGAAGCGCGAGACTGACACTGGGGCTCCTGCGGCTCGGGAAGCGGCGTCTATCATATGGGCCTCCGGTTCGAGGCGCAACACGGTTTAGCGCAGTAACTCCTCCAGTCGTGTCGAGAGGTCGGTCTTTTCGTCCCGGTATTTGACGATGACCGGCGCGTAGAGCTGTAGTCCCTGCCGCAATCCCGTGCCCGACAGTACTGCGCGGCTGCCTGGCACAACAACCGCGCCGGCCGGGACTTCGAGCGGCCGGTCTCCCTCTCGGCGATAGATACGGTCCTGCACCAGGTCGTAGAGGAGCATCGAGGCGGTGAGAATGGTGCCGGCGCCGAGCACCGCCCCTTCGCGAACGATGGTGCCTTCGAAGACCCCGCAGTTGCCACCCACCAGGACGTCATCTTCGATGATCACCGGCAGGGCGCCGACCGGTTCCAAGACTCCCCCCAACTGGGCTCCCGCCGAGAGATGGACCCGCTTGCCCACCTGCGCGCAGGAGCCGACCAGCGCGTGGGAGTCAATCATGGTCCCTTCATCCACGTACGCTCCGACGTTCACGTACATGGGTGGCATGCAGACGACACCGCGGCCCAGGTAACACCCGTCCCGAATGGCTGAACCGCCCGGTACTACCCGCACGCCCGCGTCCACCGTCAGCCGTTGGACAGGGTAGGTGTCCTTGTCGAAGAATGGGATTGGACCACCTGAGTCGACCGGTACGACCTTTCCCAGCCGGAAGCCGAGGAGAATCCCCGCCTTGACCCATTGATTGACCTGCCAGTTCCCTTGTGCATTGCGTTCGGCCGCGCGAATAGTGCCGGCGTTGAGGCCCGTTTTCAGCCGGTCGAAGGCGCTACGCGCGGCCGCGTCTTCCCCGGTAGGGACTCCGTGGGCAAACCGCTCGATGAAGTTTCGAAGATCGGTGAAGTGGTCAGGCTTCATGGCCCGGCAGGTTCACGCCGGCGGCTTTAAGCGCCTGGTAGAGCGGGCCTCGGCGAGACTCCGATAGCGGCACGAGGGGAAGTCGCAGCACATCCTGGATCAGGCCCATCGCGGCGAGTGCGGCCTTCACCGGGGCGGGATTGGTTTCCAGGAAATTGGCCTCGAGCAGGGGAAGCACGCGG
>Ga0157378_10001587_pt1 | contig 20550 bp, 18 predicted proteins | sample M65metaG_FD_115309 | JGI IMG/M metagenome (GOLD analysis project Ga0157378, IMG submission 115309) | Miscanthus rhizosphere microbial communities from Kellogg Biological Station, Michigan, USA - M6-5 metaG | ecosystem: Host-associated > Plants > Roots > Rhizosphere > Soil | place: USA: Michigan...
GTGTCGGCTCCTCGACCCGAGTAAACTGTGGTTTATCGACGACCACAGGCTTGGGAGAAAGGAGCCGAACATGATGATTATGGGCGTAGATTACCACCCGAGCTTTCAGACGATTGCTTTTTTTATGGGAGAGACCCGTGAATGTGGTGAACAGGAACTGAAGCACAGTGATGGACAAGCAGAAAAATTCTATCGAGACCTGAAGCAGCGAGGAATCTGCGTGCGGGTAGAAATGGAGGCCACCGGATTGTACGAAAGTGCCGGGCCGGAACCCATAGCGCCTTTGCCTTTTGGAGTGAGGCATCGGCCAGATTTCACGGCGATATTTTGCTCCACGCCATCCATAGGAAATAAGCGATCAGAACTAAGGCAATCGCAACCCAGGCCGGGTACTTTTCCCACCACGAACGATGGCGCCGGTGCCATTCGCCATGCTTGACTTTGAATGTGCGGCCCATGCGGACCAACTTCTGACCCGGTGTGCGGATCTTACCATGCCCACTATTTGATGTCGCAGCAGAAGCTCTGATAACCGCTTCTGGGATGAATCACGTTCAGACTACTAGGCGTGCTTCCTGGCGATTTCAATTTCTTCCTCTGTGTAACGGTACACGCGAAACACCTGGTTGTTCTGGGCTTTCGCTGTCTCGCTCACTGGGCCGAAGTAAGGGTTTACGTACTCCCACACAACATCGCCTTCGGTTGTCACCTCAAAGAATCGTCCGAAGAAGCCTTCGTTGATCAACGTGTTGCCGTTTGGTAAGCGTTGGGCGTTGGAGATTCGGGGACTATAAAAATTGTAGATATTCGCTTCCTGATATTTCCACATAATCTTATTGGTGGCGGGATTTATTTCGAGCACGCGTGAATACGGGAAGCTCTGGTCCAGCCGGTGCGGACCGTTGTCAAAGATGAGGATATTGCCATTCGCCAGTGGCGTCGGCGCATGCTGGCCCGCAAGGGGTGGCGCGCCCAACTTCCATATAATTTCGCCGGTTTGCCGACGAATCCTAATGACCGTTGATATGTTTCGGAAGCTTACCAGCAGGTCGCCATCAGAAAGCTCCACAATCGCATTCCCGTGGGTCCATTCAGAGCGATTGTCCTGGACCCCGGTGATTAGGTCTTTGGCCGGATCGAGATGCTCCCAGGCACGCCACTCCCACACCGTTCGGCCGTCTTTCGTCATCTCAACCAAATAATCGGCCCAAATCTTCCCGTTGACTTCAGTGCCGGGCCGTCCCCCCTGGACCTTCTTCGCGATGTCATCGGGCAGCTCTGTTGCACAGAGAAGGAGAACATTGCCATTCTTGAGGAGCCGTCCGTCGTGATGGTGATCCCGGTGGCGCGCTTCCCAAAGAACTTTGCCATTCCAATCTGCCTCCAGTGCGGCTCCGCCTTTGAAAGGACTCTTCCCCAGAAATGTCTCGTTGGGGATTTGCCCGTTGTAGAAGAGCGTTCCTTTCTCTGTCAAGTAGCCATATAACCCCGCTGGATATGGCATTTTCCAGGAGTGGACGACCGTCCCGCGAAGATCAATCAGATAGACTGTTCGGTCACCTCCTGAAGTGAACAGAGTCAAGCCTGCTGAAGCTCGCGCAACATCCAGAGCCCGTAGGCCCGTACCACGGCGACGGATTGGATTTTGGTCAACCGCGGTGGTGCCGGACAAGCTGTTCGCAGCTTGAATCCCACCAAGTTCACCTGCGGACCTCGCTCCGGCGATTCCGGCCGCAGCCGCACCAATGCATACCCCAGTAAAACCACGTCGAGTGATCTTTGTCGCTGAACGCTTGGTCATGTTTCTCCTCTAGGCGATCCTCCAGTCTAAGCTCTTTTGTCGTTGAGGATCGATGCGGTTTGGCTATCCGGCGGCTCTGACAAGTTTCTATTAACTTGCAGGATGTATTTCGACTTATCACCACGGCGAATCGTGGTCCAGCGACGGGTTCTCGGAAATAACTCACATCGCTGATTAACGTGGAAATCAGAGACGTCACCTCAAAGTCCGGTTATGCGACTCTGACTTTTTGAGCCATTCAGTTAGAGTTTGTCAGGAGTTACGCGTGGATGAACGCTTAGGAACAAAATTCAGTGCAACCCTGACTTTTTGAGCATTCAGTTAGAGTTGTTCATTCACGCCTGTCGTGCAGGCGGATATCCTAATCTTCGATGGACGCTAAATAAATCTCGGCTTTCTTGGCCCCTCCGAAGCTGACGGTCCGAGAGACTCCTCTGGCCCTCACCGGGGCATCGATTGCCTTACTGCTAGTCGCGGCTGGCACTAGCTTCTATAAGCACGACTATCGGCATGGCATCATGTGCTTCCTGGTAGCAACTGTTCTCGGTTTTGTCTTCCTTCGAAAGCGCAAAGTTGCTCTGGTCGTCAGCGGTTTGTCATGTATCTTGGCACTCGGCGGCTTGGGCTTTCCGTTTCATCCGAGCTTTCCAGGATTAGTATTGTTGCTCGGTTCTGCTGCGGCACTCTATCTGACGGTTCGCTGGCAGTACAAAAAATATCCGTACCTTTCTTTTAAGCACGCGCACACGTTATTTGAAGGTGAAGAAGTATGTCTGCGGAGAACGCACGCACTGAGGCTGAAGCACGAGAACTGATCAAAAAGCGCCCGTACGGGCCGTGGTTGTTTCGCTAGTTTTTCTTTCAACCGCCTGAGCCGGCACGCGTTACCGAACAAGTCAAAATCCTGTCGGGCAGTGGGAGCAAGAAATTGTTAATTTCAGGTTTACTAAGCCCAAGAGACACTTGCCCTGGCGAAGCAGACTTCGGAACTAGCCCAGAGGCTATTGGATTTGGATTTGGGAGTACGGGGCAAAGCGGCGCTGGCAGTCGATACCGACTTGGCGGGCGGCTTTGAATTCAGGGGACTGCCGGATTTTGTCGAACATGGGGTCGTGATCCACTGCTGGATAAACACAGAAATTGAGCTTTGCATCGGCATCGAGAAGCCGAATCGCCGAGTCCTTCTTGCCCAAAGATGCGAATAGCGCGGCGCCGAAATACCAGGCATCCGGGTCGGGAAGACGGAGAAACTCGGATTCCGATCGCGAAACGAGCGCGAGGCATTTCGACGTGGATGAGTCAGGCCAACATTCGCTCACTACCTCGTAATTGCTACCGGCGGGCAGGATCTTTAATTTGGGCAGAGCTTCCTCGATTTTTCCTTCGCGCAGAAGAACATGTCCCAACAGGAACGAGCTGAACTCTCCGGGGGAGCGATCGATTTCCTGCCGCGCTCTAGCCAAGTCCCCCAAGTAAGTGTACGCAACATAACAGTCGGTCGGCAGATCGGGGTCCAAACGATGGGTAATTTCGCACTCGCTCGCGGCTCGCTCGAGCGCGCCAGTTGAGCGCAGCAGTTCGGCAAACATCAGGTGAACCTCGGCGCGATGCGGGCGTTCGCGCGCAACTTCCTGGAATTGAGTGTAGCTCCTGGCCACGTTTCCATCGATACGACGGCGCAATCCAATGAGCCAAGTCGAGGCGGCCAGCAGGTTCGGGTCGAGCTGATGGGCTCGCTCGAGCGCCCCAATGCATTTATTCATCAACAAGGCGTCGCTACCCGAGACCATGTCCGCTTCAGTGTAGTACCGTGATCCCAGCTCCAACCATGCGGGAGCGTAGCCGGGATCGAGGGCAACGGACTTCTCAAGAAGCGCGATCGACTCTTTGTTGTGCTCGATATCGTAAACACTGTTCTGGCTGCGCAGGTAAAGATCGTAGGCCTCCTGGCTCTTAGGTTTTGTGGCGGAAAGTTGGCCGGCAGAGACCCCCAGCACGGGTAGCAATCCCTTTTCCAAGGTGCTGATGACGTCTTCACGCATCTTAAGAACGTCGCTCGCAGCGACATCGAGCGAAGCGCGCCAGACCACTTCTTGTTTGGCAACGTTCATGGCTTCAAGCGTTACTGCGAGGGATTCCGCGTGGCTTAGAAAATGACCAGTGACCACATTCGTCACTCGAAGCTGCCGACCGGCTTCGCGCGGGTCATAGTCCTGTCCGCTGAATCGTTGCGACATGCTGAAGGGTCGAACGCTCAGAGTCGGCGCATAACTCAGGATGGTGATGACTTCATCGGGCAGGGCCGTAGCCAGATAATCCAACTTCGCATCATGAGCAGCGTTTTGAAACGGGAGGACCGCGATTGTAGTTTGCCTCGAGAGACCGACCGAGGGCGGCCGTTTTAATCTGCTGAGAACAAGTCCTAAGACAACCGCTGCCAACACCAGTGCGGCCGCGATCGTAACTGCGAGCCGATTGCGCCAGCGACCAGAATCCCGAATGGCGGCCTTTGCTATTCCGGAATCGATGTCGCGCTGGAATCGCAGCAGATCGGCTTTCACATCTGCCGCGCTCTGATAACGCACATCGCGATCTTTGGCGAGTAACTTATCCACAATCCGATCGAGCTCTTGGGGCAGATTCTCGCGGAGTTGCGAAGGAGGAGTTGGTATGCCGCTCAGAATCGAGTTGAAAATCACTGCATGAGTGGCGCCATCGAAAGGACGCTTGCCAGCCGTCATTTCGTAGAGAACGGCGCCAAAGGAAAACAGATCTGTCCGAGGATCAAGGGCCTCGCCGCGCGCCTGCTCGGGAGACATGTAGGCAGCTGTACCCTGGACTGTGCCGGTTTCGGAAAGTTCCAGCGTCGCAGTTTCTTCCGACGAACCAAGCGGCGAATCGTGCCGCTTGGCCAAGCCGAAATCTAGAATTTTCGCGTCGCCGCGCTGCGTGATGAAGATGTTCGCGGGCTTGATGTCCCGGTGAATGATTCCTCGTGTGTGGGCGGCGGCGAGTGCGTCCGCAATCTGTACGCCGTATTTTAGAACCTGCTCCACCGGCAACGGGCCATTTTCAAGTTTCTTGGCCAGCGTTTCGCCTTCCACGCATTCCATCACCAGGTAGTCGATTCCCTCCTGATGACCAACGTCATACAACACGCAAATGTGCGGATGATTTAGTTGCGAGATCGTCTTCGCTTCGCGCTCAAACCGCTGCCTGTGCACCGCATCAGAAGAAAACTGCTGTGACAAAATCTTGATCGCGACAGTGCGGTCAAGGCGAGTGTCACGTGCGCGATACACCTCTCCCATTCCGCCTGCTCCCAGCGGCGAAACAATCTCATATGGCCCGAGTCGAGCCCCGAGGGTAAGTGTCACTGTCGCGAGATTATAGCTTCAGAAACAAAGTGCTGGCGACAGCTCTTGTTTTTGCGAATGCACAGCGACGTCGTCAAAATGCCGTTCTGGGATGAAACGACAAAACTGGAAGAGTGGTCGGTAACTCGGAACTAATCGCCTAAGTCCTTCCATGAGGTTGGCAATCTGCTTCTTTCTGGCGGGCTTCGCTGCCCCCGGACTCCGCAAATGGCTGGCGTGGTATCCCGAGCCCGCAATGCTAATCCAAGCATTCGTCGCAGCACAGCTTGTTCACTTTTGTTCTGTAATCAGGCTGCACACGAAGTTTGCGGATGGCCGCTGCGACTGGATGCACCTCAAGTCGTCATTGTCCTCGTAGGTTTCTCGATCGTCGTGGGAGCTGGGCTGACAGCTACGCTGTGTACGCGATCTCACATTTACGGCGCCGCTCAGATAGTCTTGCTGTACTTGATTTGGTTAATCCTTGCGGCCGACTATGCAAAACATCCGGTCAAGACACTCAGGCTCGTCGTGATCCCTGTCGTCCTTGCACTTGTCCTGCGACACCTGCCGGTTTGGGGCAGGCTTAAGACACTTCCGAAGGCCAGCGTTGGTCAATCCGCCCCATGACGCAAATGGACCCCCAGCTCAGACGGTCGACGCAACATCTGCTAATCAGTTGATCTGGCAATACTTCCCGTCGAGAGAACCGATCGGTCCGCCGCACGCAATCAGACCTTAGCCAGGGTGGTGTTCCGTGTGAATCAGCGCTCGCGAGCGACCCTTCGCGGGTGAAAGCCCTGCGGGCGGGCTTCGAGCTGGTGTTGCATCGACCCAATGAGACCGCCCGACTTATCGGGAGTTGCCGCAACTCTGCGGCCTGGATGAGCAACTGATTTCAAACAAGAGATTCTCCACTGCTACTCTTGACAGGTTTAGCCAATTCTCCTCCTTGCTTTAATGCCGCCCTTTCCTTAACCGGAGAAACCAAGATGCGCGAGGGAGTCAAACTGGAATCGATTTTTCATCCGTCAGATTTTTCCGAGGCCAGCGAAGTCGCCTTCGCGCACGCCCTGAAGATCGCACTGGTGGCCGGGGCCAAACTTACAATGCTCCATGTCGAGGCGAGTCCCAGTGCCGAATGGCAAGACTTCCCGGGCGTCCGCGACACACTCGAGCGATGGGGGCTCATCCCGCAAGGCAGCCCCAAGAGCGCGGTCGGGCAGCTTGGCATCGAGGTCGAAAAAATTATCAGGTTCAACAACGACCCGGTCGAAGCCTGTCTTTATTTTTTGGAAGAAAATCCCGCGGATCTGATCGTGTTGGCAGTTCACCAGCACGAAGGCCGCATGCGCTGGTTGGAGAAGTCGGTGGGCGAGCCGATGGCGCGCGGGGCCGGACAAATGACGCTCTTCACCCCGCACGGCGTGGAGGGCTTCGTCTCACGACAGGACAGCTCAATCTCGCTCCGGAACATCCTCGTCCCGGTCACGCTCAAACCCCGCCCGCAGCCGAGCGTGGAAGCCGCCGCGCGTCTGATCCGCAACCTCCAGTTGCCCTCTGGCATGGTCACGTTGCTCCACGTGGGACCCGCTGCCGAAATGCCCTCGATACAGCTCCCCAAGGACACCGACTGGACCTGGAACAAGGTCGCTAAGGTCGGCGAACCGGCTGACACCATCTTGCAAACCGCCACGGAGCTACGCGCGGATCTGATCGTCATGACAACCGAGGGTCCCCACGGATTTCTGGACGCTCTCCGTGGAAGCACCTCCGAGCGCGTGCTACGGAAGGCGCATTGTCCAGTAGCCAACCTGCCGGTGGGATCTATGCTGGGCTGAAGTGATAGCGCGATTCGGTTCGTGAATTTCAATCGCTCGCTCAACGGAGCTAAACCCTAATTGGACAAATGGAGTCCCGGTACGGCAAGTTTGTGGAGTCGAGGTGTGGCGCGGTGGTTTAGGTGGAGCCTATCGGTTGCCGACCCTTTCGTCCGAGTAGAGGAAAGCACGACGGCCTGTAGGTGGTCCTTGGCTGTTTCCGCCGTTTCCAGCTTCGTGCCCGTTTAGGTTCACCATGGCATCATCGGTTCTCCCCCCTCGCAGACCCCACCGTGCAGATTTACCGCAGGGGTTCTCGCATTGCTGCTAATTTTGGCGTTCGCTTGGAGTCTGAACCGAACGATCTTCAATTTATGGGCGAGCGCTGGTCCGCCGGTTGAGCACCCTGAAATCTATCGGCATCGAGCAAATATTTTCTTTGCCACCAGTGTCGGCTTGCTTGTGGCGTTGGCAGTAGTGGTGTGGGGGCTGATTCGGAACAGGAAACGCCGATCCTCGGTTACATGGACAGATGGTGGGCCACTTGTCCTGTTACGCGAACATATCGGGCAGTAAAAAAGGGCTGGCGACTAATCGGAGCCAGTTTTGCTCGAAAATGACAGGAACGATGGGAAATAAACTGTCATGAACAGGAGCATCATCTGCGTGAGCGACAACAACAACCCAAGCGCTTTGATGCTGTGGGCAGATTCGAGCACTTGGTTGAATATAGATTCGTAGGACGCTTTCAGTTCAGAAAAAGTGAGCGGCACACTCGGACCAAACCCACGTTGCAACTTCAATCCAGTCAGAACGCTGCCAGTCTGAGCCATTGAGAAAAACCAATCCATTCCAGAACGGATTGTCCCAGCCATGTACTCGGCCTCGCGCAATTCTGGAACACCGTTTGACTGCTGCAAAAACACAAAGAACTCGCAGGCAATCCTGACTGTAATTTGAAGGTCTTCACGCTCCTTAGGGTCATCAAAGAAGCCCTCTGAATCGCGTACAATGGTGGCTGTCATTTGAGCCTTGATCGCGTCGATTTCTGGCGACAGCAACATTGAGTCCCTCAACACGACACGGGTAACGGCTAGACGATGCAACACTATATGAGATGTGCCGGCTCACCAACTGTTTTCAACGACTTAGCTGCGTCAGATTTCTCACTTACGAAAAACTGTGCCCAATTTTGTGCCGCACCTGGCTCAAAATTCGCTACCGCTGAGGTCGTCCACGGCCCGGCGTTTTGCTTCCATTCGGATGTGAGAATACCTCTCCATCATGGCGCGGGAAACGTGCCCGGCTAGGGCCATTACAGTTGAGTCCGACGCCTGAGACTCGGCCAGTCGTGAGATGAAAGTGTGCCGAAAATCGTGGAAGCGGCAGCTCACCTTAGCCGTCTTACGTGCACCCTCCCATGCTACTTTCCAGCGTTGCATCGGCTCTGTAGGCACAATGCCGTGCGCGCGCTGTTTGCGGTTGTTCCCGGCGAGTCCGTACTTCTCATGCGGGAAAACGTAGTGCTCAGGCTGTGCACCAGGAAAAAAGCCTCGCCAATGCGTCAGGGCGGCCACCGCTCGGGGGTTTAGCGGGATGACGCGCCCGGTGCCTGCCATCGTCTTGGACTTGCCCACCCTGAGGCTCTTACCGAAAAAGTCCACTTGCCCCCACGTAAGTCCGCGAATCTCGCTCGCACGCATTCCCGTATTGAGGGCCAGCATCACGACCGGGTATAGGCTCCGGCACCGGCTCTTCGAAGCCGCGTCGAGAAGGGCAGTTTCTTCCTCGTGAGTCAGTGCCCGGCCGGGCGAAGGACTCTCCTTGAGGAAGTCCACATCTCCCGCGATTGCGTCCCACATCCGATAGCGCCGCAGTATGCTCCGCAGAACGCCTAGCTCCAGGTTCACGGTGCGGTTACTTACTTCCTCGCGCTTGCGCCGCGTTTGATAGGCCGCGAGGTCTTGGCCGGAGATGTCGCACAGCAATTGCTTTCCGAAGTCCCTCTTTAAATTCGAAATGGCGAGTTTGTAGCTTCGCTCCGTAGACGAGGCAATACCCGTACGCGTCTTGAGCCAATCTTCCGCGCAATAGAAAACAAAGGCGGGAGTTTGCGGCGCTTGACCTGATTCCAGCTCTCCTCCAACTCGCGACGACGAGCGCGCTCTGCGTCTCTTGCAACCGTTTTACCGGAGATGTTCCGCCTTCCTTAGACATGACAATTGAGCTAGCCTCGGAGGCGGATGATAGGGGGTATTGTTCATGGGTGCCTATCAGCCGGGAGCATTTCGAGAGTTCAAGGTCTACGATCAAGCCCGGCAAGGGCAAGATTGGATGTCGCTGCTCACACCCACTCAATGCGCCGTGTTTTTCAAGGATTTCCAGACCGCGACGCCACTTTCGCGTGACGGGGTCGCCTTCGACAGAATGACGAACTGCACCTTTCTGGTGTTCGATCGGCTGGAAGACGCGCGACGATTCTGTGAAGAACAGGTGAACCAGCATCCCGCAATGTGCTGTGAAGTGTTTGATTTTGAGGGTAGAGCGAAACCTCCGCTGCTTGTAGTTGTACACCCAAGAGTTGCGGAAAAGGATGAGCTGAGCGCAACGTGGGTGCGGCGGCGCAAGTACATCGCGATGGCCTCGTTCCTGTTCGCGATTCCGCTGATCGTGTGGGACTGGAGAACCGGCGAGTACATGATTCTGCCGACGGTGGTGGGAGTGAATCTGATCGTGCTAGGGCTGCGGTTGTTGTATTGGAACACAGCGCGAAGCGACAACGCTCCTGAGCGATTGCGTCGTTTGGAAAGCCATCGCCGGCGCGAAGCGGAATCGGACGAGAAATTGGAATAGATGGCGCAGAAATCGCGAATCATTTTCGTCTACGCCACCAGTCTCGCCGCTGCCACGTGCATTTTTTTGCTGATTCGGCACTGGGGCAGCTCGTTGGTCGCACTCGGTGAGCCACAGGACCACACATCGGTTCAAGTCGCTCCGTCGGACACCAGCAACGTATGGATGCACGTCGTGCTCGCGCTGGTCGTGGTTCTCGTCGTCGCTCGCGTCGTTGGCGCGATTTTTCGCGCGCTGAACCAGCCACAGGTGATGGGCGAAGTGGTGGCCGGAATCCTGCTCGGGCCGTCCTTTTTCGGCTGGCTGGCTCCCGGGCTTGCTTCCCAGGTGCTGTCAGCAGGCGTCGCCCCTTATCTTGCGGTGATTTCGCAGCTTGGGGTCGTGCTGTACATGTTTCTGGTGGGTCTTGAGCTGGACACCAATCTGCTGCGGCAACGGACAAGCTCGTCGATCGCGGTCTCTCATGCAAGCATTGTCGTGCCGTTTTTGTCGGGAGGAGTATTGGCGCTCTGGCTGTACCCGCGCTATGCAGTGCGAAACGTACCCTTCGTCGTATTCGCTCTATTCGTTGGTGTGGCGATGTCCGTGACCGCCTTTCCGGTGCTGGCGCGTATTCTGACGGATCGTGGTCTCCAGAACAGCGCGCTAGGAGTAATTGCGCTGGCTTGCGCTGCCGTCGACGACGTCACGGCGTGGTGCCTGTTGGCCGTGCTGGTGGCCGTGGCGCGCGCCGAGGCCGGGCATCTGGTGTCCACGTTGGCGATGACCGTGGGATTCATTGCGTTCGTGTTGCTGATCGCCAAGTACGGCGCCGTGTGGCTTGTGCGGAAGCGGGCAGAGAAAGGTCGGACGACCCGCGACGTGTTTGCCATCGTTTTTGCCGCGTTGATGATGGCGGTGCTGACCGCCGAGCGGATCGGCATTCACGGGCTGTTTGGTGCCTTTCTCCTTGGCACGCTGATTCCTCAGGACTCGGCCTTGGCGCGGGACATCCGCAACAAGTGTGAAGACCTGGTGCTGGTGCTACTTCTGCCGGTCTTCTTTGCATTCACGGGCATGCGAACCAAGATCGGTCTGCTCCATGGAACGCGCTATTGGCTCGCATGTGCTTTGATCATTGGGATTGCGGCGCTCGGGAAATTCGGAGGCAGTTTTCTCGCGGCCCGGTTGACAGGTTCCGATTGGCGCGAAGCGGCATCCTTGGGAGTATTGCTGAACACGCGTGGATTGATGGAGTTGATCGTTCTGAACGTGGGGTTGGACTTAGGCCTGCTATCGCCGACCCTGTTCACGATGTTTGTGGTCATGGCGATTGCCACGACGCTGGCCACCGCTCCGATTCTGCGTGCGCTAACCCTGAATGTACCGGGAACTGCGCGATAAATTCGTATCGCGTTAGGTCCCGATAAGTCGCCGCACAGGATTCAAGTGGTCTTAACGATTTATCCATAATAAGTTACATATACTACATTATCAATACTATTTGCATACAGTTGCAGGCTGGCACAAGCAATCCCGCAACCTCGATAGATGGCCTTCAGGCGATTTATCACGCGCGTCAGATCGCGGGTGATTGTCAGATACCTACGTGCCAGTTCCTTCAGCGTGCTGATCCCAGTTTCGCCGTGATAGACCGCATGGAGCTTGTTCAGGAACAATAGTTCGGACAGCTTGCGTGCATCTTCACGGTCGTTCTTGTTTCCAACTCTCAACAGGGCATTTTTACGCGAATCACAAACCAACACTTCGGTAACGTGGGGCTTCAAAAGATCGTGTAACCAAGCGGCACACGTTCCTTCCTCGGATCTCCCGCCCTCACCGGTACCAATGTCTGTGGGCGCTACTACTTCGCACTTGGCACCCAGCGCAGTCAGTTGCCAGTACAATACGTAGCCCGTCGCAGCCGCCTCATAACAGAGGTGCAAATTCTTCAACAGCACCCAGTTTCTTTACCAATTTACGAACCGACTCACATCGATTCGGTATCACTCCGACCGATCTCACTTCTCCGTCTTGCTCTGCAACGGCAACCGCAATAGTCTCGGCGTGAACATCCAAACCACCAAATTTTATTCTCTTCACAGACCGGCTCCTTTCGCTCGTAGCTCTGCGTTTTGGTCTTACCGACTCACAGCGTAACCCACGCGCTGCGAATCGGAGCCGGTCGTTCCATGATGACAATCGGGAGTTGAACACTCGTTTTTGGACCGGTTGTATGATGACCAAATGTCAAAGCGCCGATTTTCCCTCATTCTCCTTCTCTGTGCCTTTGCAGTACCGTCGGCACTGTTCAGCAGCGATAGTCAAAGCCAGCAACCTGTACCTGCCAAGCCCGCTATGCCGGATGCCTCCTGCTTGTACGAATTTGAGCGAGGCGTAATTCTCGACTGCCTACAAAAAGCGTCGAATGGCGAACTCTCCGTCAAGCAACAGGTGTTGAGACATTTACAGTTCGACTCGCACGGTTTGGCGGTCGTGAGGTCAGCAACGAACGGCTGGATGTATGTCTCCCGCACGGGCAAAGTCGTCATAAGCGGTGTGCCGACAATGGACAACTGGGCGGACACTTTTCATAACGGACTAGTTCGAGTCGTGAGAAATGAGAAATACGGCTTTTCAAATCGCAAAGGACAATTTGTAATTTCGCCGGTTTATGACGGTGCGATGAACTTTGAGCGTGGGAAGGCCAAGGTTTGCAACGGCTGCACAAGCAAATGTGTCGAGATGGAGTGTGAGTATCATGTCTTTTCTGGCGGGGAGTGGTTTGAAATCGACATGAAAGGGACTGTCGTTTCTCGCATACGGGCCGAGAACTGATCCTCAACAATTCGCTAGGGCCCGATAAGTTCGCATAATCGTACAAGTGGTTTTTGGGCCGATTTCCACTTCTCCGGTAACGGCTGCGTTTACCAGGCACGACGCAATAGCATTGAGCTCTGCTTGGCACGAGCGTAGGATTCCTCGTCATATGGCACCGGACGAAGCTCGTCATCTAGTTATCGAAGGAATAAATTACGCCGCATACTATGAAACGGACTTCTCCCTGCAGGACTCTGACAAGAATCGCATTTTCGGCTCCGAACACTACGCGTCGGGTCGCCCTGTCCACGAGTCGAGTCCTTGGGCCGAAGGCGACTTCGAGGAAAAGATGGCGATGCTAGTTGTTTGGGCTAACGTGCTGAACCGCTCCGTCCCTGCGTTCACGGAAGCTCAGAAGCTTCTCGAAAGTGAAGATTCTGTAGTAGGTCGCATTATACGTAGTGCGAAGACTCGGAAAACCACAGATATTGCCCCCGGAACCAAATTTACCCGCTCTGGTTCCTGATCGCGCAACCGGACATCTGGTTTTGGCCGGATTCCAAGTTTCCGGTTACGGTGTTTCAGGCATTACTCGAAGTGTTGCGACAATTCAAGGTCACAGAAACTTTCCTGAGCTCCCTGGTGTCAAAAGAAGGTCCGGACTCGTCCGTCCGGAAACCTGAGGGAGGCCTATGCTCGAAGCTCAAGGGCTTTCCAAGTTTTACGGCTCGGTTCCGGCCGTTCAAAACGTAACCTTTCGCCTCGAACGCGGCCAGATCCTCGGATACCTTGGCCCCAACGGGTCCGGAAAAAGCACTACGGTCAAAATGCTCACGGGCCTGCTCGCACCCTCCAGGGGCCAAGTCAACTGTGACGGCCAGAACATCCAGAATGATCTCGTCGCTTACCGAACGCGCCTCGGCTATGTACCCGAAGACGCCAATCTCTACCCGTACCTCACTGGCGAAGAATATCTCGACATGATTGCGACGCTTCGCTCAATGCCTGTGGCCCAGAGTAGGTCCCGCATCCATGCCCTTCTGGAACTTTTCTCCCTCTGGCCGCATCGCCAAGTCGCCCTCGGCTCCTATTCCAAAGGCATGCGCCAACGCATTCTCTTGATCGCTGCGATTATGGACAACCCCGAGGTATTGATCCTCGACGAGCCTCTCTCCGGACTTGATGTAACCTCCGCTCTCATCTTCAAAAGCCTGATCCAGACTCTGACCGCCAAGGGTAAGGCCGTCTTCTTCTGCTCGCACGTTCTCGAAGTCGTTGAGAAAATTTGCTCCCAGTTGATCATCCTGAGAAAAGGGCAGGTCATCGCCTACGGTTCCACCAGTGACGTGCGCCAAAGCATTGGCCAGTCATCACTCGAAGGCACCTTCCTGCAACTCGTCGAAGAGCGCGACGTCTCCAAAATCGCCAGCGACATGGTCGATGTCGTGGTCTCCTGATGCCTGCCTGGGAACCCTTTTCTCGCCGGCGATGGGAGGCACTTGTCCGCACGCCCTTCGGATGCCTCCTTCGGCTCTTCGTTGGCCGCATGTTCCACGGCGGCGGTGAGACCGGCACCGGAGAGTTGGGCCTCGGCGTCGGCGCTGTCCTCATCCTGACAGCTATGCCTGGCCTGCTCGTTTCCCTTCTAATGTTTGAAAAATATGGTTCCCTCATCCGTTGGTTGCGCGGGGACGGCGTCTTCGATCCGTTTGCCGCGACCATCCCCGACGAGTATTTCTTCATCGTGCTGTCCGCGTCCGTCACTGGTGCTATCGCCCTTTGGCGTTGGGACTCCATTTTTCTGAACCGCCGCGATCACAGCAACCTTGTCGCGCTCCCGATTCCCCTTCGCACGATCTTTTTCGCCAATCTCTCCGCCGTCCTCGTTCTTGCTGCTCTTTTTGCTTTGGTGGTCAACGCAGCTTCGTTCCTCTTGTTTCCGGTGGCCGTCGTAGGTTCGCAAGGCTCTTTCGCGATCTTTTTACGCTTTGCCCTGGGCCACGCCATGGCCGTCGTTTGCGCCAGTGTTTTCAGCTTCTTTGCCGTGTTTGCAACCGCGGGTCTTTTGATCGCTACGCTGCCACCAGTTGCGTTTCGCCGCGTGGCTCTATTCGCGCGGTTCGCCCTGGCCGTCGTTCTCCTCGGCCTGCTCGCCAGCGTCTTTACCGTTCCCGATGATCTAGAACGTATGTCCGTCGTTAATGCCCACAAGTTAGCTATGCTGCCGCCCGTTTCCATGCTGGGCTTAGCGCGGACCGTCTGGGTGAAAGGAAACGACGTATTTGCCACCGGCATTGCGAGGGCAGCGCTTTCTGCAATCGGCTTGACTCTGGTCACATCGATCGTCGCCTATGCATTCACCTTTCGCAGCTCGTTCCTCCGCATTCCGGAAACGGCCGATATTAGCCTTCTGCCACGTTTGAGGCTCTCGTTTTCACGTTTGGCGCTCGTGCTCAAAGCAACCATGCGGACACCCTCTCAACGCGCCTGCTATGACTTCACCACCAAAACCCTCTTTCGAAGTGACGCGCACTTGCAGATTGTTTCGGCTTTTGCTGCGTTTGGGCTTGTCACGGTCGCCCAAACGCTTATGTCCATTCGAGCGGACCAGTCCTTCTCAATTCGCCACTCTCCTTCTGCCGATTTTCTTTCCATTCCCTTCATTCTCAGCTACTCCCTCATCCTTGGTATCCGATTCGCGTTTGAAGTTCCCGCGAATCTCGACGCCAATTGGATTTTCAGGTTCTGGCTGCCGCCCGGCGACCACCTGCCTAGATCTGTCGCACGCTGGGCTTTACTTAGCCTCTCTCTGCTGTGGTTGGCGCCCGCCTGTTTTGCTGTCACGCTGATTTTCTTCGGCTGGCTTGATGCCGTCCTGCATACCTTGGTTCTGATTGCCTGTAGCATTTTGCTCGTCGAGGTCCTGTTAGTGCATTTCCGCAAAATCTCCTTCACTTGCTCGTATCCCCCGTTTGAAAGCAACGCTGGCGTAATCCTGGTCGCCTATTTGTTCGGTTTCTTTGTGTACACAGACTACCTTCCTCAAATGGAGCGCTGGTCCCTCCTGACACCGCTCCGCACTCTTTGTTTCGCCCCGCTGTTCGCCATCGCCTTCGGCATGCTTTACGCCTACCGCAAACAGATCTTGGAGATTGATAAGCAACTCCTCTTCGAGGAGCAATCGCGTTCCGCGTTCTAGCAATCGTAGCAATTGTCGATTTCTATCTATTGTTGAGAATTGCAGACCGTAAGATGGACATCGCGATTTCGGACCAAGTCCTGATCGCGTTACCGGACATCAAGTGCTTTTTGGGCTGGATCGTGTTGTGGCGATGCTACATGAGCATTTCGGGAGGTGCGTTGAATCGACTGTGCCAATGGGTTGGACGTCACTGGAAAGTATGCGCATGCGTGTATATCCGCGTGGCAAAACTCTCTTCTTGCAATTGGAAACATATCTCTTTGTCATAAGCGAGCTTAGCTCGTCAGCCGAAAATCAGACGCGCTTCATGGGCCCGGCATTGAGGTGCCCGAGTTCTTCCGCCACCGTTGGCCTCACCGCGGAGGTGAGGCCGTGCTGGTTCAGAGGTTGCGGATTGGAATTGCGTTGGGATTGCTGGCGATGGTCGGAAGCCCCGGAGTGCAATCGAGCGAACTGCCGGAGAAGCCGGCGTCGATCTATGTGTCAGTCTATGACGATGCCGGACTCGGGCAGCAGACGATCCGGGAGGCCGAAGAGGCGTCCTCGACGATCTTTGCCGGGGCGGGAATCGAAGTGCATTGGCTGAATTGCGGTGCGAATGGCGAGGCAGCACAGGTATCGAGCGATTGCAGCAAGGCCAAATTCCCGGACAGCCTGCAACTCAGGTTTCGCCGGAAAGCACAAGGGCCGGGACTCCGTACGGATGCGCTGGGAGTCTCGTACCTGATGGAAAGTGGAGACGGATGTTACAGCCACGTTTTCGTGGAACCGGTGGAGAGATTGCGGAGCCGGTATTCCATCAGCCTGGGAACCATACTGGGAGACGTCGCGACGCATGAGATCGCGCACCTGCTGTTGGGAACCAATGCGCACTCTGTTGGGGGGATCATGCGTCCGAATTGGGGAGTAAGAGAGCTGGAGCGCGCGAATATGGGCACGCTGGTGTTTTATCGAGAGCAGCGCGAGAAGATGGCGGCACGGGTGAGCGCCGGGTTGCGGAGAAACGACCAGTTGATGTTGGCCGAAAAACGTGTGGCGATTGTGGGCAGCTCGCACGGCGGAGAAATCTCGATCAATTTCACGCTTGACCATCCGGAAATGGTGGAGCAGCTTGTGCTCGTGGGTGCTGTGGTCGGCGGAATGCCCTATACAAGACATTTCCTGGAGCGCGGAGATGCTTTGGGCAAACCCCTGGAAAAGGGCGACATTACTGGCGCCATCGCGGCCGCCGTCAAAGACAAATATCTGACTGCGCCGGGAAGTGATGCTGCCAAGAAGCGGATGTCTGAGATTCTTTCTGCTAGTCCGCAAGACCTCACCCATCCAGACCTGGAGCTTCCGGTGAAGTCAGCACTGCCACGGTTGGGAGAGATTCACATCCCAACCCTGCTGCTTGTTGGCGACACTGACATTCCAGATGTTCATGCGCATGCAGGAGCGATCGAGGCTGGTGTACCTCGAGCCCGCCGCGTTGTGATCAGCGACACTGGCCATCTGATGTACCTAGAAAAGCCCACGGAGTTCAGCCGGATCGTTATTGAGTTCTTGGAAAACCAGTGAGGAAATCAGTGTGAAGCTAACGGAGCCGACTGGTGTCATCTGACGATACAAATTCCAATGGGAAACTCGCCATCCTGGCAGATGGCTCTCAACGCTTGGTAAGTCGTAACCGGACATTGAAGCCAATGGCTGGTTAGCGCGTCAATCGAATACAAGCTTTTTACGTAAGTGTTAAAGTAACCGGCTGCCCGGGCGTTCGGCTGGCCATGGCCAAGAGCTTATAGTGGAACCGTTTCGGATTCATATCGCGGATGAGGTACTCGACGATCTGCGGGTACGGTTGCGCCATACGAGATGGCCCGATCAGGTGCCCGGCATAGGCTGGGAGCAGGGCACCGAGCTGGACTGGTTGCGGCGCCTCGTGTCCCACTGGGCGCATGAGTTCGACTGGCGTGCTTGGGAGCGCAAGCTCAACGCGTTCAACCAATTCACATGGAACGGCATCCACTTCGTGCACCAGCGAGCCAAATCCGGCCGGGGGGTGCCGCTCATCCTCACACACGGCTGGCCCAGTAGCTTTCTCGACTACGTGGACATGCTGCCGATGCTCGAGGACTTCGATGTGGTCGTGCCCTCCCTGCCCGGGTATGGATTCTCTCCGCGCCCACTCAAGGCCGGTATCAACTACCAATACGTTTCGGAGCGTTGGCACCAGCTGATGTCCGAGCTTGGGTATTCTCGCTATTCTGCCGGCGGCTATGACTTTGGGGCCGGCGTGACAACGATCCTTGCGCTGGACCACCCCGAGTCGGTGATCGGAATCCATCTCACTACACTGGAGTCGGACCTCACCCCTGTAGTGGACGACGCGGAGCTCTCCGATATGGAGCGTTCGTACCTCGCGGTGAACCGCCGCTGGGACCTGACAGAGCGGGGCTACAGCGCGATCCAGTCCACCAAGCCGCAGACCGTCGGCTATGGACTGAATGACTCCCCGGCGGGGCTGGCCGCATACCTGGGCGAGAAATGGCACTCATGGAGCGACGTCACGCCGCCCGACGACTTTCTCTGCGCCACGCTCACCCTGTACTGGGTCACGCAGACCATCACTTCGTCGATGCGCGACTATTGGGACAATCGCTGGTACCCGGTCGACCGCAGCTATGTCCGCACGCCCACGGCGTTCGGTGTCTTTGCGCATCAGACCGTTCCCGAAGGTGAGCCGCCGCGCTCGTATCTGGAACGGGTGTACAACATCCAGCGTTGGACAGTCTTTCCGCGCGGCGGGCACTTCGCCCCAGCGGAGGAACCGGCGGCAATCGCAGGAGACCTGACCGCTTTCTTCTCCAAGTCCTGATTAGCGGACTACCGGAAAATAGGAGCGTGGGCCAATTTCAAGTTTCCGATAACGCTTTATCGGGAGTTGAGTCGGGCCCGAGCCAAAACCTGGTTACCCTCTCGCCGTCCCTGAATTCCCGCTTCCGTCTCCCCGCCTTTTCATCGGTTACTATCGAGTGTGGTCTACAAGCGAATCTTCCGCATTCGCCAGATCGTTTGTTGTGTGGCTACCCTTGCCATCCTGCCGGTTTGTGCAGCGGCTGCGACCTCTTTCTCAGCACTGCGAGTTCTTGTTCAGTTCCAAGCTGACTACTCAGCGCGCGAGACCATCAATCCCTGGTGGTACGTCTTTGTAGATGGTCTACTAATCCTCTACTATGTTGGGGTCTACCAGTGGCTACGCCGCGAGCGCAGCCCCGTTCCCGTCGTACCTCAGTACACGCCGCCGGATAGACTGTCTCCAGCGGCCATGCGTTACCTTCTGGCCGGCGATTCAGATCGTCAGACTGTTGCCGCCGTCCTGCTAAGCCTGGCTGCCCGCGGCATCGTCTCTATCCAATGCTTGGGCAATCGCTACGGCATCATCAAACGCGTCGAGCGCCTTCCCTTCGATCTGCCGCCCGAGGAAGCGGCCGCATTCTCTGTGATGTTCCTACAATCTGGCCCGCTCCTTGATCCGGCAATTCCCAAAGGGTCGTTCCCCGTGAGTCCGATCGAAGGTGCTACCTTGAATTTGCTCACCGCGAAGATCCACAGTGCGCTCCGCGCCGCGTACGAAAGAGAATACTTCACCCACAACCTGCTTTATTGTGTCCCGGCAGTGTTGCTCTCGCTCTTCTTCATCGTTGGCAATACGATGATGCCTTCCCCATCCGTTTTCACTGCTTTCTTTATCCTTGTTGGCGCCCTGCTCGTCGGATCTACTCCCTACATTCGCGACTTGGTGCGTCGCAGGACTCACAGTCAGAACGAACCCAGACTCCTGGTGCTCCTGCTTTGCTACATCTTATCGGTCGCCATCTTTGCCTTGGTCGCCAAACGATATACGAATCTTTATGAATTCGCTCTAGTCCTTGCTGTCATCCTGAATCTGGGTGTTCCGTCCCTGCTGAGGACCCCTACCGAAACAGGTCGCTTGCTGCTGCACCAGATCGGCGGATACACCGAATTCCTCACCCGTGTCGAAGTCGATCACCTTCACCGTATGCAGCACACAGAGTGGGCTCCGGGAGCGTCCACCCAGAACCTTGCTTATGCAGTGGCGCTCGATCTGCCTGGAGCGTGGGAAGACTATCTGGCCAATGCAAACTGTCTTCCCGATGCATCGGAATCCAGTACGGGCAAACCAGAGCCTGGTCGCACGGAGCCCCAGGGAAGTAGTAGGAAGGACCACAGGGCTGTTCTCAGCCCACTGTACTGGCGTAGCTACCTCATGATCGTGGCAGTCGCCATCGTTTTTGATCTCTTGCTCCCTTATGGATTCGAGAGTTTTAGGATATTCGCCATCATGGTCGTCGGCGGCCTTCTGGCGCTGTATGCTACGCCTCTCTTTCGCAGCAAGTAACCCAGTCTAGTATTTTCATTTGATGTCCGGTTGATGCCATAACGACGCCGGCCTCGCGACGGCCCGAGTAAACTGTTTGGTGTTCACCCTAACAATGCTCGGACCGAAGGAGGCCGAGATGCAAATTATAGGATGTGACTTTGCACGCTCGCCAGCAAACGTTGGCGATGTTGGACACCACAACGGGAGAGGTACTGGAGGTGACACTCAAGCACGAAGGCGACAACGTGCGGGAGTTTTATTCCGCGCTGCCACGCCCGGTGCGCGTGGGGATCGAAGCCACGGGATCGATGCAGTGGTTTGTGAATCTCATGGAA
>Ga0157378_10001588_pt1 | contig 20549 bp, 18 predicted proteins | sample M65metaG_FD_115309 | JGI IMG/M metagenome (GOLD analysis project Ga0157378, IMG submission 115309) | Miscanthus rhizosphere microbial communities from Kellogg Biological Station, Michigan, USA - M6-5 metaG | ecosystem: Host-associated > Plants > Roots > Rhizosphere > Soil | place: USA: Michigan...
CCCGCCGTCGAAGCCTACGAGCTGCTGTCGGGCGGCGAGGTCATCGGCCGCTTCTACCTGGACATGCATCCGCGCAAGGACAAATACAACCACGCGGCGGAATTCGGGATTCGCAGCGGCGTGACCGGACGCCAGATCCCCGAGGCCTCGCTCATCTGCAATCTGCCCGGCGGCGAACCCGGCGATCCGGGGCTCATGACGCACGACGACGTGGAGACGTTCTTCCATGAGTTCGGGCATCTCGTGCACGCGCTCGTGTCGGGACGCCACCAGTGGGTCGGCATCAGCGGCATCAGCACCGAGCAGGACTTCGTCGAAGCGCCGTCGCAGATGCTCGAGGAGTGGATCTGGGATCCGAAGACGCTGCAGACGTTCGCGAAGCACTATCAGACCAACGAGCCGATTCCGACGCAGCTCGTCACGCGCATGCGCCGCGCGAGCGAGTTCGGCAAGGCGATGACCGTGCGCCGGCAGATGATGTACGCGCGGCTGTCGCTGTCGATCTACGACCGCGATCCGGCCACAGTCGATACCACGGCGATGGTGAAAGACATCCAGAACCGGTACACGCCGTTCCAGTATGTGGACGGCACGCATTTCCAGACGGCGTTCGGGCATCTCGACGGATACTCCGCCGTCTACTACACGTACATGTGGTCGCTGGTGATCGCGAAGGACATGTTCAGCAAGTTCGACCGGAACGACCTGCTCGCATCGGCCGTCGCCGCGAAGTACCGCAACTCCGTGCTCGCGCCTGGAGGCTCGAAACCCGCGGCGGCGCTGGTCGCGGACTTCCTGGGCCGTCCGTTCGACTACAAGGCCTGGGAGAACTGGCTGAATCGGGAGGAATCGTAGCTGCCCCGCTTCAAGCTGACAATTGAATACGCGGGGACGCGCTACAGCGGCTGGCAGATCCAGAAGAACGCGAAGACGATCCAGGGCGAAATCGACCGCGCGGTTCGCGAGATCACCAAGCGCAGGGACTTCGAGCTCTATGGCTCGGGCCGCACGGATGCCGGCGTGCATGCGCTCGCGCAGGTCGCGCATCTCGACGTCGTCACGAGCCTGCCTGCCGAGACGCTGAGGCACCGCCTCAACGACGAACTGCCGGCCGACATCAACATCCTCGCCGCGGTGCCGGTGCCACACCGGTTTCACGCCAGGCACGACGCGGTCGCGCGGCGATATCTCTATCAGATCGCGCGGCGCCGCACGGCGTTCGCGAAGCCGTTCGTGTGGTGGGTCAAGGATCCGATTGACGTGGGACGCATGCGAGACGCCGCTCGCGCGTTCGTCGGCTTCAAGGACTTCGAGACCTTCGCTGCATCAGACGGCGCAGACGGCCCGGAGAAGTCGACACACGTTCTCGTCGATCGCCTCGACATCGAGGAACACGGCGACCTGGTGCTCGTCGGCATCGAAGGCTCGCACTTTCTCTGGAAAATGGTCCGCCGGATCGTCGGCGTGCTCGTGGAGATCGGACGAGGGTCGCTCGAACCGTCGGCCGCCGCGTCGCTGCTGAGCGGCGCCGGTGCCGGCGGTGAACCCGCGCGCCTCACGGCGCCGGCGTCAGGCCTGTTCCTCGAACGCGTCGCCTACAAAGGCGACGAGCGGAGCGGTCCTATCGCGCCGGCAACGCCGCTGCATCGCTGAGTCCGAGACGCGTGCCGAGCACCAGCCGCACCACCTGCGCGTAGCTCGCGGTCCCCGCTTCCACGCGATTGGCCTTGAGATACTCGTTGTAGACGCGCCACCCGGCCGCCGACACGCGCGGTTTGACGTCGCGCGCGAGCCGCGCCGCAATCGCGCGCAAATCGTCGCGCGGCCCGCCCGCGAGTCCGGCCATCACCGCCGCCCGATCCGCCCGCGGCACGCTGTTCATCAGCTCGCCGAACAGCGACAGCCACCCGCTGTACTGCGACAGCGCATCCGCGCGCGTGCACGTCAGCCATCCGGCGAAGTTGGCCTCGCCCTCGTCCGCAAATCCCGCGAGATGGCTCCACTCGTGCGCGACGACGAACGGGCGCTCGATCTCGAGCAGGTTGCCTTCGACGAGCGTCTCGAGAAAGAAGGGGTCGGTCATGCCGGCGACCGCGGCGGGGCGGAAATATAGCTCGAGGATCGTCCGCTTGGGCCGCGCCGGCACCGTCGTCCCCGTCGCCCCGAGCTCTCGTGTCGTGCGCGCGAACGCCTCGGCCAGCGGCGCATCCGTCTGCGGCGTCCGATCGCGGGCCGCATGGGCCGGCGCGTACAGCGCGTTCACGCGCGACACCGTCAGGACCGCGACGTCGCGTGCCGCTTCCGACGTCACGGCGTTGGCGTCGTACTTCAGCTTGCGCTCGAGAGGCACGCGCCGATAGTTCAGTCCCCACGTGAGCAGGAAGACCAGATACAGGGACGCTGCGGCGGCAAGCGTGCGCAGGGCCCAGCGTCCAGCTGTCTGCAGACGCCGGCGCGAGCCGGCGATGTCGCGAGCGGCCAGCGCGACCCACACGACCGGGAGCCCGACGATCAAAACGTCGAACAGGGCGAACGGCGCCAGGTTCGAAAACGACGTGAGCGCTCGCTGGACCGCCGGGTAGATCGAACCTGAATAGACCTGCTCAATCGCTACCGCCGGTAACGGAATCACAAAGGCTGCACAGGCAATTCCGACAACACCCCAAAGAAATAAACGCACTAAATACCTTTATAATCAGCTAGTTACGCAGGCAACACGCTGGGACCGCAGTGCCCGGCGAGCAAGTTGCTATTTGAATCATCCCGCTAATGCGAGTATCATTCGATTGGCACATAAAAGCGGTTATTGTCATATATAGTCATCCTGAACGTCGATCATGCCGAGCCGTGATCGTCCGATAAGGATACGAGGATCGATCTATATGTCGCGAACCATGGTTACAGCTGTTGCGGCGCTCCTGATGGCGTCTGCGCCGGCGTTCGCGCAGGCTCCTGTTGCCAGCGTCGCGCCCAAGCTACTGCCCGGCACGCGCGTCAGCATCCTCTCGTCGATTCAAGGCAACGCGGTCAATCAAACCAACGGTTCGCTCGCCGACACCGTCGTCCGTCTGCGCGACGCGCGATACGGACGCATCGTCGGCAGCGTGACGACGAACAAGCAGGGCATGTTTTCGTTCCAGGGCATCGACCCCGGCAGCTACGTCGTCGAGGTGATGACGCCCGCCCAGAACGCCGTGATGGCATCGTCGCAGGTGCTGACCGTCGGGACGGGCGAATCGATCTCGGCACTCGTGAAACTGCCGTTCAGGATTCCACCGTTCGCGGGGCTGATCGGCAACACGACGCAGACGACGACGCAGGCCGTGTCGACCGCTGCCCAGGCAGTGACCGCCGCCGCCGCATCGTCGAATACCGTCGCCGAAACCCTCGCGGGTGCGGCGTCCACGACAACCACGACCTCGAACGCAAGATAACGGCAGGCGCGTGAGCTCGGAGCCCAGAACACCTCTTCCGCCGACGACGTCAAAAGCCCCAGCGCAGGGCGGACCGTCGTCGTACGCGCCCGACACCGACGTCCACATCCTCGATCGCATCGCGGTCATCTACCGGTATCGCCAGATCGCCATCGCCGTCTTCGTGCTCACGTCGGCAGCGATGATGATTCAGGGCTACTCGAGCGTGCAGATGTTCCGCGCGCAGGGCCGCCTGCTCATCGAGAACGAGCGGTCGACGATGGTGCCCGGCATCCAGGCACAGAACGAAGAGTTCTACGAGGATCCGGAGCCGTACTTCCAGACGCAGTACAAGATTCTCAAGGGCCGCGACCTCACGCGGCGCGTCATCAAGAAGCTGAATCTCGATCAGGTTCCCGAGTTCAACGGCAAGGCCAAGCCGCCCGATACGCCGCTGACGCTGCTCAGGTCGGCGCGGACCAAACTGATGGCGTTGATCTGGCGCCGGCCCGACGTCGCGCAGGAAGCGCCGAAGGTGGACGAGACGCCGGACGAATCCGCGCTGGTATCGGCCTTCGTCGGCCGCGTGGACGTCGTCCCGGTCCGCGGCAGCCGCCTCGTCGACATCACCTTCGACTCGCTCGATCCGAAGTTCGCGGCGCAGGCCGCGAACGCGCTGATGGAAGAGTACGAGCAGCAGAATCTGGCGGGCAAGCTCTCCACGTCGGAGAACATGCTGGAGTGGCTCGGCAAGGAGCTCGCGAACCAGCAGACGAAGGTCGAAGAGAGCGAACGCGCGCTTGCGGACTACCGCGACAAGCAGAACGCGATGTCCCTTGACGAGCGGCAGAACATCGTCGGCGCGCGGCTGAACCAGCTGAACGAAGCGGCGACCAAGGCGAAGATGGAGCGGGTGCAGAAAGAGAATCAGTACACCCAGATCAAGCCGCTCCTGTCCGCGGGCGCGCAGGTGTCCGCCGATCAGATTCCCGTGACGCTGCAGAGCCAGCAGATGACGCAGCTGCGCGCGAAGCTGGGCGAGCTGCAGGCGCAGAAGGTGCAGCTCCTGCAGCGCTATCTGGAACAGCATCCCCAGGTGAGAGCCGTCAACGCGCAGATCACCGAAGCGCAGAGCCAGCTGAGCCTCGAATCGCAGAAGGCCCTGCTGAACGTCAAGAACGAGTACGAGTCCGCGGTCCTCGCCGAGCGGACCTACGCGCAGAACCTCGACGGCGCGAAGGCCGACGTGCAGGATCTCAGCAAGAAGAGCGTCGGCTACAACGTGATGGAGCGCGAGGCCAAGAGCAACCGCACCATCTACGAATCGCTGCTGCAGCGTGAGAAAGAGCTGCGCGTCTCGAGCAACAGCCGCTCCAACAACGTCCGCATCGTCGATCGCGCCGAAGTGCCGCGCTCGCCGCTCGCCGCGGCCGGCCGCCGTACGTGGCTGACCTCGATTGCCATCGGACTCGTGCTCGCCATCGGCGTCGCGTTCGGCCTCGACTACATGAACGACACGATCAAGACGCCGGAAGACGTGACCCGGCGGCTGAAGCTGCCGTTCCTCGGCCTGGTGCCGTCGGTCCGCGGCGACAAGCATCCGGTGCTCGCGTCGGCGCACGTGCCCCACGACTTCGGCGAAGCGTTCCGTTCGCTCCGCACGTCGCTGATGTCGCGCTTCCCCGCCGAGGGCACGAAGATCCTCGTCGTCACGAGCGCGCAGCCGCTCGAAGGCAAGACGACGACGGCGTGCAATATCGCGATGGCGCTGGCGTATGGAGGCGCGCGTGTCCTGCTCGTGGACGCCGACATGCGCCGTCCCGGCATGCATCGTCCGCTGCGGCTGACGAACGAGCGCGGGCTGTCGCAGGTCCTGATCGGCCAGGCCCGGGTCCGCGACGTCATTCAGCGGACCGTCGATCCGAACCTCCTGGCGATCACCGCCGGCCGCACGCCTCCGAACCCGTCGGAGCTCCTCGGGTCGGAGCGCATGAAGACGCTGCTCAGCAACCTGTCGCACGGGCCGTTCGACTGGATCGTGCTCGATACGCCGCCGGTGCTCGCGGTCACCGACGCGGTGATCCTCGCGCCGCTCGTCAACGGCGTCACGTTCGTCATCGGCGCCGAGATGACGCGCCGCCGTCTGGCCGAGCGCGCGCTCGAGACGATCATGTCGGCGCCGCCGCGCTTCACGGCAGTCGTCCTCAACAAGGTCGACTTCGCGCGAAACAAGTACTACTATTCGCGCTACTACGGCCACCAGTACAAGAACTACTACGCCGAAGCCTCGGTCTAGTCCGGCTGGGCTCGTCGCCCTGCTGGCCTTCCTCGGTATCACCCTTTTCAGTCTCGCGGGCGAAGTCGAAGGACTTGTCGTGCCCTTCACTGCCGTCATGGCGGGCGCGGCCCTCCTGCTGGTTCTGGTGGTGCGTCCGTCGGTGCTGCGCGGCGACTTCCGCTGGCTCGACCTCGCGCTGATCGTGTACCTGGCGCTGATGGCGCTGCAGCTGGTGCCGCTGTCGCCCGCGCGCCGGCTGGCGCTGTCGCCCGCGGCGCGATCCATCGATCTGCGCCTCCGTGTGGATGCTCCCGCGGACGCGCTGGCGGACGCACCGCATCCGCTGACGCTCGATGCCGGCGCGACGCTGCAGTCGGTCTGGCTGGGCGCTGCCGCCGTCCTGACGTTCTGGTGCGGGCGATCGCTGTTCGCGCGCCGCGGCATCCGCACGGGGGCGCGAGGCATCGCCGGCATCGGCTTCGTGCTCGCCGTCGTCGGCATCGCGCAGCACGTGACGTCGCCGCATTCGGTCTACTGGGGCCGCACGTTCACGTACACGGAACCGTTCGGGCCGTTCATGAACCGCAGCGACTTCGCCACGTGGCTGATCATGGCGCTGCCGCTCGCCGGCGGTTACCTGCTGGCGCGGCTCGAGTCGAAACAGGGCCACGGCGGCGAGCCGCTGGGTGCGAACGCCTTCGACAACACGGCGATGTTCCTGACCGTCGCCATGGGCTTGATGGCCGCCGGGCTGATGGTGGGGCTGTCTCGCTCGGGCCTCATCGGCGCCATGGCGGCGGCGATCTCGCTGTGGATGTTCTCGGAGCGCCGCCTGCATCGCCGGAGCCGCGTGTGGTTCCTCGGAGGCGTCGCGGCGCTGGCGCTTGTGGGGATCGCCTTCGCCAGCACGGCCGCGGTCTCCAGAAGAATCGCGGAGACGCTCGACGCGAACGCTTCGTCGGGCCGCGTCGCCATCTGGCGCGCGACGCTGCCGATCGTCAGAGACTTCTGGCTCACGGGCACCGGCGCGGGCGCGTACGAGCGCGCGATGCTCGTGTACCAGCCGGCGCCGCACGAGACGTACTTCAACCACGCGCACAACGAGTACCTGCAGCTGCTGGCGGAAGGCGGCGTCGCGCTTGCCGTCCCCGCGATGCTTGCCGCAATCGCCGCGGTGGTCTGCATTCGCCGGCGGCTCTCAGCCGATCGGACACCGATCTACTGGGTCCGCGCGGGCGCGGCCAGCGGACTGATTGCGGTCGCCGTGCAGAGCCTGTGGGAAACGGGATTGCGGCGGCCGGCCAATACGCTCCTGTTCGCGGTGATCGCCGCCATCGCCGTGCATTCAGCCGGCGAGCGTTCGAAGAGTGGAGATCGCTAGCCCTCGGGCGCCCGCCGCGCGACCCACTTCGGCATGCCGCACACCACCCGCCACAGATAGAGCGCCGGAAGGAACGCGTTCGAACGGACGCCGTATCGAGCGCGCATGTAAGCCGCGGGCGGCAGCGTGTGCTCCCTCAGCAGCCTCACACGCGAACGCCAGGTTGGCAGCGCCCGGAGATCCAGCCGCAGGACCGCGGCCTGCGTCATCGATCCCGCCGGCACGGGCAGGTCGTCGCGGCGCCACGCTCCGGCGTGCAGTGCCGTGATGAGCGCGTCCATCGATTCGCCGCCGAAGCAGTCGCGCGCGGCACTCAGTCCTTCGAGGGCGATGCCTGCCACGGCGCGGCCGATGGCGGCATCGACGAAACGACGTCGCTGCTCGTCCGTCAAAGACTGCGCGAGAAGCCGGAGGTCGTACAACCAGAGCAGATTCCGTGACCCGGCGTGATGGCCGGCGCGATGCAACAGCGCGAGCAGCAGCGCGTCGCCGCCGTCGACCGTCGTCGCTGCAGGTCCGAGCGCCGGCACCGGCACGCGGCGCTGCCAGAGCTCGTCGTGGTCGAGTCGATCGGCCAACGATTGAAGGTTGGAGATCTTCCAATGCACATCGAAGGCATGTGTCACGCCGCGGCCGTCCGGCCGCTGGTAATGCTGCTGGTATGAGACAAACCGCCCGGAGGTTTCCGTCGGACGGACGTAGCCCCGACTCGTGACGACGCGATCGACGATCGCCGGATCGGCAGACGCCACGAGCAAGTCCGTGTCGGCACGGACGCGCACATGAGGTGCGGGATAGTGCGAATGCGCCATCGCGGCGCCCTTGATCACCAGGACGTTCGCACCGGCGTCGGCAAGCGCCCCGAGCGCGCCGGCCAGTTCGTGCTGGCGGATACAGTCCACCGCGATCGCCTGCCGCTCTTCTTCCAGGAACGCGTCAACGAACGCGGCCGGCCATCGCCGGAGCGCGCCGATTTCGCGAAGCCGCCAGCCGAGCAGCAGGAGCACCCGATGCCGGCGCGCCTCGGTCAGATACGCGTGGATATCAGTCGACGCGCTGATTGCCGAATCCGGGTCGCGGAGCCCGCGCGCGAGGTCGATATCGGCAACGCCGGTCATTTCCGCGTCTCGAGCATCCGCAGTCGATCCGGGGACAACGCGCCGGAAAGGAAGTCCGATTGCTCGAACGCGGCCTTCGTCCGGCCGTCGGCGCCGTGCGCCAGCGTCTCCCATCGGTAGACGTAGGACGACTGCACCGCGTCGGCGCACAGCGTGACGCGAACCTCGTCGCCGGGACACAGATCGACGGGCTCAGGCCACGGGAAATACGCCTGGCCGTAGATGTGCCGCTCTCCAGACAACGGCGAGTTCGAAAAGCCGGCGCCGTCGCCGCCGCTCCAGTCGAACCACGCGGCGACGCCGTGCGCCGTACGGCGCGTGCCGATGCTCCACTGGAGCGCGCCGCGCACGTCGGCTGATTGCAGCGCCTGGTAGTCGAGCGTGCCCCAGCACGCCGGAGCCGTGACCAGATCCGACGCGTCGAACCGCGCCTTGTGCCATGTGTTGAAGGCCGCTGGACGCGCGGCGGTCATGTCGAGGCCGAAGACGTCGGCGCCCCAGACGCTGACCGCCTCGTGATGCAGCTTCGGCGCCTCGACGATCGCGGCCCAGAGCGTGTCCGACCGGGGAATAAACACACCGCCGGGCGCGAGCAACCGCGCGCGCGCGTCGATCAGGGACGTCAACCCTCGCTGATACATCGGGAGCACGCCGTGAAGATCCGAGACGACGACGTCCGCTCTTTCCGGGAGGGTGACGTCGAAAGAAAGGCCCTGGATGAATTCCATCCGTCCAGCCAGTCCATTTTGCGCAGCGATCTGTTCGGCCAGATGAAGCGCGTCGCCCGGCTCGATGGCATACACCCGTCGTGCCCCGCGGTGCGCGGCAAGCAGAGCAAAAAAGCCGGCGCCCGCGCCGATGTCCACCACCACCGACCGCCCGTTCACAACGCGCGCGAGGCACTCGGCGTACGCGCGTGAACGGCCCTCATCGAGGGTCATCCCGCCGTAGTCGAAGAGCCGGTAGTCACCCGTCACGGCCGGATCTCGACGAGGCCTTCCTTGACGAGCAGGCCGACGAGCAGGCGGGCTGCGTCGGCATCGAGTCCGCCGCCATTTCCGTCGACGAGCTCGCGCAAGGTCCTGGGTGAGCGCTCCGAGAGCAGCGCGACCACGCTCTCCATGATTCGAGGAAACCGTAGCGTGCGGGATCCGGCGTGGATCTCGCAGAACCCGGCGGCGGATTCCGCGCACAGGCGCACGCGCGGGCTCAGACCGACCTGGAAGTCTTCGCCGGGCGGTAAGAGCTCGGGCGTGGCGCTCCACGGCAGGCTGAACGACGGACGCGGTGCGAGGTTCGACCCGGTCTCGCCGCGCGGGTTCTTCACGCCAAGCGTCAGGTGCAGCGTCGGCTCGTTCATCGGCACGGCGACGTGATAGCAGCCTCTCGGGATGTAAAGCAGGTCTCCTGGCTGCAGGACCTGATCGAGTTCGGCGCCCTGCGGCGGCACCGAGCTGTCTTGCAGCCCGCTGCGGTCGACGCCGTCGATGCTGAAACCGTACAGAAGCCAGCGTTTGCGCCCGTCCATCTGGAGAATGAAGATCTCCTCGTCGTCTTGATGCAAGTCGAGGCCGTGCAGCGCGCGCCAGCTCGCGTAGATATTGATCTGGGTGCCGCCCCGGAAGAACGACTCGAAGGACTCCGCCAACCGTGTCAGCGGCTCGTGCAGCTCGTCGATCCCGTCAAACGACAGCGTCGCGCCGCGGCGCAGATGGTCGGTCAGATCCTTCGCGCGGATACGCGGGGTCTGGCCATCCAGATCCGCGTACGACGCGGGTTCGAGATCGCGTCCCTGCAGCGCGAGCCGGAAACGAAACGTCTCCCGCCAGTGATGGGCGAGCGTGGTGTTGAGCGTGTCCCAGGAAAGCAGCGGCGAGAAACGGTCGGCGGGGCCGCGGCAGAACAGATGCCGCTTGAGCCAGTAGTCCGAAAGAAAATCCTCGACGGCCACGGGGGCAAGGAGCGTGGTCAGCCACGCCGGGGAATCCGTGCGACGATCCATCGCCCCGCCGCCCGGCGTTACGAAGTGAAGTGCATGTTCGGGTGACCGGCGCCGTCGTTCGTCTTCGAGCCCGTGTTGCCCTGAGTGATGGCCGCGAGGTCGCCGTACACCTGAAGTTCGGGCTTCTGATACGGCTTGCGCTGAGTCTCCGGTGCTCGATCGCCGCTTGGCGGCTGTGGCTTCGTCATCGCACTCTCCCTCAGTGGTTCGTCGGATCCTGCAGCCAGTAGTTCAATCCCAACGGTCGCAGCGCCGCTCGCATCTCGAGGGCCGTCGCAGGCCGCCCCGGCATCCGGGTGACATCGACGAATCGATCGAGGCCGGGCGCAGCCCCCGGAGTCGGCCATCCCGACTTCGCCACACGCTCCAGGTCCGGGTTCGCTGGCACTGGCGCCTTCTTCCTGCGGAGAACGGCGGCGGGGAGCGTCGGCCGCATGGCTCGTCGAAGGATCAGTTTCCTCCGGCACCACGGCATCGCCGGCAACGTGAGCAGGTATTGTAGCAGCCGCAAATCGAGATAGGGGTGGCGGAATTCGGCGCGGGCGAGCGCGCCCTGAATGTCGCAGTCCTCGAACAACTGCTGCCAGCGCGGCGAGCTGAACGACTGATGTCCGCGTGGCCGGATCGGGTGAACCGGCGCAACCGGCTGCTGCTGCGCCTCCCAGCGATCCCGGCACGAGGCCCTCCTCGCGAAATCGCCGTCGAGCCACTCCGGAAAGACAGGCCGCCAGCGCGCGGCGGCCCGGCGTCGTCCGGCGAGCTCTCGAACCGATGACCACAGCGGCACGCGCGGATGCATCACAAGATCGCTGAGCACGGCGGAAATCAGGGCGCCGACGCGGCGGCGCGCGGCCAGATGGGCAAGGAAAGGCCGCCACTCGTACTGGAGCGCGTTGTCCGGACCTTCGCCGTACAGAAACACCCGCGCGTGCTCGGACATCTTCGTCAGGAACTGCGTCCCCGCCAGAAACGCCGGCGGGTTGTCGACCGGCTCCGGCGTGTGGACCGTGACGCGATTCCAGTCGGCAATCGACGGCTCGTCGTCCCGCACGTCGAAGTGAATCGGGATGCTCAGGTGGCGGGCCACCAGGCTCGCGCAGAGCCGCTCAGTGTCCGGGATGAGGCGCTCGTAGATCGACGTGACGGCATGCACCTCGGTGCCGTCATGGCGGCCTCGACCGGTTTCCTGCGCGATCGCCGCGAGCGTCGTGGAGTCGAGTCCGCCGCTCATGAGCACGCCCACACGTCTGGTCCGCAGCCGATCGGACACGGACGCGCGCAACAACTCGAGGAATCTGTCGGTGTACTCGGACGCGCGCTTGCCGACGACCGGCTCGTCGACCGGCAGCGTCCAGTACCTCCGGCAACTGGAGACGATCGGCGACCACGACAGGGCGTGGGCCGGCGGCAGGCGCCGGATGTCGCGGAACGACGTTGTGTCGAGCGATTGGTTGGCGCCGAAGAGCAGAAAGTCCGCGATGGCCGCGTCGTTCAGCTCGGACGACACCGCCGGATGCGCGCGGACGCAGTCGAGCGAGTTGCTGAAGACAATCGTCCGTCCGACTTCAGCGTAGTACAGCGGCTTGACGCCCAGCTGATCACGTGCGGCGAACAGCCGTCGCGCGGGGCCGTCCCAGATGGCGAACACAAAATCGCCAAGCAGGTGCTCGACGCAGCTTTCGCCCCACGCGCGGTAGGCGCGCAGGATCAGCTCACCATCCCCGGCATCCGGCGGCACCGGGTCGACGGCGGCAAGCCGTGCGACGAGATCATCGCGCGCGTCCATCCGCCCGTCGGCGACAATCCATTCGCGGCCGTCCAACGTGAAGGGCTGCGCCGGGTCCTGCGGCTCGGCGTCGTTCAACTGAAGCCCGGCGTGGCCCAACGCAATGAACGGGCACGGCTGTGTGGAGTGTGTGCGCGGCCCTCGAAACTGCAGGCGGTCGATCATGCGGCCGAAGAGCCGGGCCTCGACGGGTGACCCGTCGAGGTGCAGTACGCCGGCAATGCCGCTCATGCGCCGCGCGGTCTCGTGTCCGGCGTTCGCATCTCGATCAGCTGCTGCGCGAGCAGCCGCCCGATGAACTCCTCGAGATCAGCCCGGAGTTCGGCGGGCGGAACCTCGTACTCGTCGAGCAGCACGTCATACGCCAACTGGATCGACTCCGCGTCGCGAAGCGCGGCCCACATCCGGGCGCCGACGGCATTGACGCCGAGATACTGCTCGGTGTTCAGGTTGACGAGCACGCCCTCGCCGCCGACGAGCCGGAAGAGCACATCAGGAGCGACAACCACGCGCGAGGAAAAAGCAATCGGCATAGGCAACTCAGTGCATGTCGGCGAGCACGGTCCGGCGAACGTCCTGCAGCTGCTCGAATGCGCGTGGATAGGCGAGGCGTTTCAGCGGCACGCGCTCGGCGACGCTGGCCATGACGCCGAACTGGCTCTCCAAGCGGCTGGCACTCACGAGGCGACGGTTGAACGTGCCCTGGACCAGGGCGACGAAGGCATCGCGTGGCGAGAGCCGCGAGATCGTCACGCCGTCGAGCCGGCACGTGTCGCGAGGCGGCACCAGGACGTAGATCCTGTTCAGCCTGACGGGCTCCGCGCAGCTCTGCGACGCATCGAGCGGCAGAATCAGCTTGTCCGTGCCGCTGTTCATCGGTTCGCCGTCCGCCGGCTCGCCGAACAGACGCCGCGCCGCTTTCGCAAAGAGCTTGATGCGCGGCGGTCCCGGATAGACGAACGTGCCGTTCTCCGAAGTGCGCAGCAGCAGCAGATCGTCGGTCAGCAGCCGGTATCCCGCCTCGACGAACGCCGCCGCCAGGCTCGACTTGCCGAACGCGTTGCTCCCGAGGAACGCCACGGCTTCGCCGTCGACCACGACGGCCGTCGCGTGAAGCGGCTCGAACTTCTGCTCGACGAGCGCGAAGGACAGGGCCTGCCCGAGCAGATACACTTCAAAAGATTCGCTGGAGGCGCCGTCCTCCCGCCGGCAGAAGATCCCGCGTCCCCCCGCGGACACGACGAACTCGCCGACATCGTCCCACCGCACGTACGTCGAGCCGTCCGGAAGCGTTGCGTGGTGGTACCAGGAATCGTCAAGCGATCGAAACGTGGCGCGATTGACGGCGTCGCGGAAGAACGACGCCGGCGCGAGGAGGCACTCCACCTCGCCCAATCCAGCATCCGCGTATTGAGGGAGCGCGAGCGGCATGTCGCTCACGATCGACAGGCCGTAAACGCAGTAGCGGTGCCGGGTCGTGACCGCAACGCCCACGCTACTCGCCGCCGCCCGTCCAGGTGACGATGGGAACGTAGTCGTCGGCCGAGGCGCCGACGAGCACGCGATCGGCCTGCGCAATCCACGCATGCGCCTGGAAGCGGCCGTCGGACGCGTGCCTGACGCCGAGACTGAAGACTACAGGACCGTTCAGGGGATCCAACAGCATCTCGGCGACGACCGCCCGCGCGAGACAAGAACTCAGGCCGCCGAGCCGGCGTCCGGTCGCGTCAATGGCCCACGCCACACGCTCGCTCGAATCACGCACGAACAACCGCGACGGACGCCGCCAGCGGCTCGCGATGGATCGGACGCGCGCCAGCGGGAGAACACGAAGCGCAGCGGCGGCGCACAGCTGCGTCGCAGTGACGGCGGCCAGCAGCCACCACCGGCGTACAATCACGGCGGTGAACGGCTCGCGAGCGGCAGACATCTGGTTGTGGTTCGCGCTCGTGCTGCCCTCCTCCTTCATCGTTCACAAATACGGCGGCTGGGGAGTCCTTCTCGCCTACGCGATTATCGTCGCGGCGATTCTGCCGTTCAAGCGGCGCCTGTTCTCCCGACTGCACGATCGCTGGATGCTCAGCCTCGCCGCGCTGGCGGCCGCGGCCGTCGTCGCGGCGTTCGTCATCCTCTATCCGGTCGCCAACACGCACCAGCCCGGGGCCGGGAGCGATGACGACGACGCGATCAACGCGGGAACGAGCGCCCTGCTGGCGGGCCGATTTCCGTACACGGCGACGACCTACCTCGGGAACGCGGTCCATCAGCTTCCCGGGACACTGATCCTCGCGAGTCCGTTCGTCCTGCTCGGCACAAGCGCTCTGCAGAATCTGTTCTGGATTCCGCTGTTTTTTCTCGCCGTCAATGCGGAAGCGGGCCGTCGCGCCACCGTCGAGCTGTTGTGGACGGCACTGGCGCTGAGTCCCGCGATCATGTGGGAAGTCGTCACTGGCACGGGCTACGTCTCAAACACGGTTACCGTCCTGCTCGCGCTCTGGGTGCTAATCCGGACCAGACGACGCGGGCTCGCCGCGCTCGGCTTTGGTCTGGCGCTGGCGTCGCGTGCGAACTTCGTGTTCCTCACGCCGCTGGCATTCGGCTATCTGCGTCAGCACGCGGGAACGCGGGAGGCATGGCGAGCGACGGCGCTGACGATCGCGACCGTCGCCGGCCTCACGCTGCCGTTTTATCTGTACGATCCGCGCCACTTCACGCCGCTCGAAGGCGCGGACCGGCTGCTCGTGTTTGACGGAATGCTCCCGCACCTCGGAGCGGGGCTGATCGTCGCGATGGCGGTGCTCGGCGTCGCGCTCGCGTCACGCCCGATGGACAGCGTTGCTCTTTTTCGCCGCGCCGCGCTGCTGCAGCTCTTTCCGATCGCGGCGGGTCTGTTGCTCTCGAGCGTTCGCGACCGCGAGGTCAACCTCGTGTACGCGCGGTACGGCGCCTTCTTCGCGTGGTTCGCATTTCTCGCGGCGGAAGGACGCGATACAATGAGCGCCACACCTCAGTGCCCCAGGCAGCTCAGCGGCGATTGAGAATCGAGCCGGCGCGGTCGTGGCGGGGTTTGGACCTCGCCGAGTTGTGGCGCTACCGCGAGCTGCTCTACTTTTTTGTCTGGCGCGACATCAAGGTCCGCTACAAGCAGACCGTGCTCGGCGCGCTGTGGGCGATCATCCAGCCGGTCACCACGACGCTGCTCTTCACGATCTTCTTCGGCCGGCTGGGCGGCCTCTCGAAGCAGGTCGACGGATCCTATTCGCTGTTCGTCTTCGTCGGGCTCTCGCTGTGGACGTTCTACGCCAACGCCGTCTCGCTCTCGGCCAACAGCCTGGTCGGCAGCAGCCACCTGATCTCCAAGGTGTATTTTCCGCGCCTGCTGATTCCGTTCGCCTCCATCCTCTCGGGCCTCGTGGATTTCGCGATCGCGTTCGGCTTCCTGCTCGTTCTGATGGTGTTCTACCGCGTCCCTCCCTCACCGCAGATCGCGCTCGTTCCGGTCTTCGTCCTCGGCACCATCGTCCTCGCCGCGGCCGCCGGCACGCTTTTCTCCGCGCTGATGGTGAGCTACCGCGACTTCCGCTACGTCATCACGTTCGTGGTCCAGCTCTGGCTGTTCGCGACGCCGGTCCTCTACGCCCTCGACATCATTCCCGCGCGGTGGCGGCTGCTCTACGCGCTGAACCCGATGGTCGGCATGATCGTCGGCTTCCGTAACTCGATCCTCGGAGGCGCGCTGCCCCTCGATCTGATCGGCATCGCCTTTGCCGGCGCGGCAGTGCTGCTCGCCGTCGCCCTCCGCTACTTCAGCACCGTCGAGCGCCGGTTCGCCGATGTCATCTAGCCCGGCCATCGTCATCAACGGCGTCGCCAAGAAGTACGCGATCGGCCGCACGCAGCAGACGACGCAGTTCCGCGAGTCGCTCGTGTCGCTCGTCGGCGCGCCGTTCCGGCGGCTGCGGCGGCTGGCCGGCCGCGACTCGGACGACACCGCCGAATTCTGGGCGCTGCACGACGTCAGCTTCGACGTGCAGGTCGGCGACGTCGTCGGCATCATCGGGCCCAACGGCGCCGGCAAGAGCACGCTGCTGAAGATCCTCTCGCGGATCACGCCGCCGACGCGCGGGCACATCGACCTCGACGGCCGCGTGTCGAGCCTGCTCGAAGTGGGCACGGGCTTCCATCCGGAATTGACCGGGCGCGAGAACATCTTCCTGAACGGCGCGATCCTCGGGATGATGCGCGAAGAGATCCGGAGGAAGTTCGACGCGATTGTCAGCTTCGCCGAGCTCGACAAGTTCATCGACACGCCGGTGAAGCATTATTCGAGCGGCATGTACGTGCGGCTGGCGTTCTCCGTCGCCGCGCATCTCGAGCCGGAGATCATGATCATCGACGAAGTGCTGTCGGTCGGCGACCTGCACTTCCGCAACCGCTGCCTCGGACGGATGCGCGACATGCGTGACGAAGGACGCACGGTGCTGTTCGTCAGCCACGACCTCACCAGCGTCCGCCAGCTCTGCAACCGCGCGGTGCTGCTCGTCGGCGGGCGCGTCGACACGGACGGCGATCCCGACTCTGTCACGCGGCGCTACGAGCAGATGAACCGCGATCCGTCCTCCGAAAACGCCGGAGCCGCCGATCGCGTCCATCCGCCGCCGCATTTCCACCTGCGGCGCGTGGAGCTCCGGAACCAGGCAGGCGCCGTGTCGCGGCATTTCGACGCCGGCGACGTCATGGACATTCATCTCTGGTCGAGCGAGCGGGCGCCGGCCGATTCGTACACCGTCGAATTCAAACTGCTGAACGACGCCGACCAGATCATCAGCTTCGGCTCCGCCAACCCGGTGACGGCGACGTACTACACCGCCGACCAGCAGCATTACGTGTGCCGCCTCGGGCCGCTGCCGCTCACCGAGGGCTCGTACTCGCTCAGCTTCACCGTCCGGGTCTGGAATGAGGCCCGCTGGGACTTCTGGGAAAAGGCGATTGGCTTCGACATCGATCGCTGCGATCTGTTCAAGACCGGCCACAGCGTGACCGGCGATCACAACGGGCCCTTCTTGATTCAGCAGGAGTGGCGGTGACCGACGTGCGCGCCCTCCCCCTTGCCGCGCGTCACGACACGTTCGTCAACGCCGCTCCGTTTCCGCACGTCGTCCTCGAGAATTTCATCGATCTCGAAACCTGCAGGACGATCGCCGCCGAATACCCGACATTCGAGAACGCCAGGGCGTTGGGGTTCGAGTTCAACGCGGTGAACGAACGGAAGAAGATCCAGATCACCGACCAGAAGACGTTTCCGCCGGCGGTGAAGGCGCTCAGCGACTTCCTGGCAAGCCCGGCATTCCTCAGGGACCTGTCGGCGCTGACAGGCATCCCGAATCTCCTCGCCGACGAAGCGCTGTTCGGCGGCGGCATGCACATGACCGGTCCGCACGGGCGTCTCGACGTCCACGTCGACTTCAACCGCGGCCAGCACGGACTGTATCGCCGCCTCAACCTGCTCCTCTATCTCAACCCGGAGTGGGACGACGCCTGGGGCGGCCAGATCGAGCTCTGGGATCCGCAGGTGAAGCACTGCGCGGTCAGCCTCACGCCTGCCCTCGGCCGCTGCCTGATCTTCGAGACCAGCCAGATCAGCTTCCACGGCGTCGCGCCGCTCAAGTGCCCGCCCGACTACGCGCGCCGATCCTTCGCGGCGTACTACTACACGGCGGAACCGCCGCCGATCGGCGCCGACACCGTGATGCACGGCACGCTCTTCCGCGCGCGTCCCGACGAGACGCTGCGCCGTTATGTGCTCATGCCGGCGGAGACCGTCGCGCGGGCCGTCACGGACGGCGTCGTGCATGCCCTGCGGCGCGCGCGCTTTCACGCCGGCCGCGTGCTTCGCGCGCTGCGATGATCTCGGTCAACCTGCCCTGCTACCGGCAACTGCACCACGCGGCCCGCGCGATTGCCTCGGTTCGCGTCCAGACGTACCAGGACCTCGACGTGACGCTGCTCGACGACGGCGCGTCCGACGAATACGCGCAGCACGTCGAATCGCTGCACGACCCTCGCGTGCACTACCACCGCAACGCGGAGCGGCTCGGCGCGATGCGCAACATGTTCGCCGCGATTACCGCCGGCGCCGGCGCATACACGATGGCATTTCACGAGGACGACCTGCTGTCGACGACGTATCTGGCGGTCGCGGCGAAGATCCTGGACGAGCAACCCTCATGCGGGTTCGTCGCTTGCCAGCTTCATGAGTTCAAGGACGAGCCGTCCGCGGAAGATCTCGCGCGGGCGTACACGCCTCCGGCCGTCGAGACGTTCGCGGAGCCGGGAGACCTGGTGCGTGGGATTCTGCGGGACGCCAACCCGATGTTCGGATCGATCGTCTATCGGCGGTCAGCGGTGGAAGGCATGCCGGCCGATCACGATCGCTATGCGACGCTGGTCGATCGGCCGTTTCTGCTGTCGATCATGGACCGGGGCTGGACGGCGGCACTCGTGCGCTCGCCGCTGGTGTGGTACCGCCATCACGGCGAGGGCGACACGCGTCACCTCGCCATGACGACCGAGCATGTGCTGCATCTGTTGCGGGAGTATCGCGAGCGGCTGCCGCGGCACTGGACGCCGGCAGACCGCGCGGCGTTCTTCACGTTCACCGGCTACTGGCTGTTCGAGCTGTATCGCCTGACGCCGCCGGCCCATCGAGTGCCGGTCTGGAAGTACCTCTTCCGCGCGTGGCGGCAGGGCCTCTACGACCCGCGGGCGCGCGGGAACTTCGGCCTCCGGCAGATTTCACGCGCCGTGCTCAACCAGACGTCGTGAAAACCATCGCGATGGTCCCCGTTCGGAACGAGGCGTGGGTCCTCGAGCACGCGTTGTCGTGTCTCTCTGGGTTCTGCGACGTCGTCATCGTCAGCGATCAGGGATCGACGGACGGATCGCAGGATGTCTGCCGGCGGTTTCCGAAAGTCGTGCTCCTCGAGGCGCCGGCGCAGAGCGACATCGACCGGCTGCCCCTGCGGGCGCGCTGGCGGATGCTCGATGCCGCGCGCAGCTACGACGGCAACAACCTGCTGTGGTGCACGGACGCTGACGAGCTCGTCTCGCCGCGGCTGGCCCGCGCGTTCATCGACGCATCGGTCGCGCAGTTGACGCCTCCGCGCGCGGTGGCGCTGCGCTACATCCACCTGTGGAAGAGCCTGAGCCGGTACCGTGACGACTGGTCGCAGTACGGCCCCACATGGAAGGTCATGGCCTGGATGGACGACCGGCGCGTGGACTTCCAGCGCGACCCGAATCTGCGCCCGCTGCACGAGCCGCGCACGCCGTTGGACGGCGATCCCGACATGCTCAAAGCGCCGGACGTGCCGGTGCTGCACCTGCAGTTCGCGATGTGGCAGCGGAATCAGATGAAACAGGCGTGGTACCGCGCCCTCGAGTGGATGGATGGGCGAAGGACCGCAGGCGACATCAACGGCCAGTACGCCATCACGTTCGAGCCGCTGTTCGCGCGCACGGCTCCGCTGCCGAACGCCTGGCTCGACGGCGTGACGATGCCGAGTGAATCGGTGGGCGGCGAGCCAACGTGGCACAACGGGGAGATGCTGCGGCTGTTCGACGAGAAGGGCATCGAGTTTTTCGAACCGCTCGAAATCTGGCACCTGCCCCTGCTGCGGACCGAGTTTCGCCGGCGCACAGGCCGGCTGCCGCGCCCGGACCGATCGCACGTGGCGCCGCTGCCGACGCGTGTCGGCCGTTTCGGCGGCCGCCTTCTACGCGCTATCAAGCGACGGATCGCGCCATGAGCCGGCCGGCCCTGACCGTGCTCACGGCGCCCATACGGCCGGCACCGCAGCGGCTGTACACGCGGCTGCGCGGCATCGGCCGCCGGGTGCTCAAACCGGGATCGCCGGGCCTGCCCGGCTCGCCGTATCCGGGCCACTACGCGCTCGTCCGCAGCGTCGTCGAAGGACTGCGCGAGATCCACGCGGACTTCAACTTCAATCCGGAGACGTTCGCGGAGCTCTCGCGCGTCGTGTATGCGCCCGCCAACGAAGCGCTGCTGCAGGCGGCAGCGCTGAAGCGCCGGCGGAGAATCGATTTCCTGGCCGCCGGTCCCGTCAACGCGTTGTTCGCCGACGAGTCGGACGGCATCCTGCAGATGCCGGAGATCGATCTGCTGATTGTCCCCTCCGCATGGACGATCGACTTCTATCGCGGCGTGCCGGAACTGGTGCGAAAGGCGCGAATCTGTCCTTGCGGCGTGGACGCGGAGGCCTGGAAGCCTTCGGGCGTGAAGAAGGAACAGTCGGCGGTCATTTATTGGAAGAGCGGCGACGAGCGATTCTGCGAAGAGGTCGAAGCGAGCGTCCGCCGCTGCGGGCTGACGCCGCTGCGCGTGCGCTCGCGGCACGGCGAGCACAGCCTCTTTACGCCCGACGATCTTCGTCGCCTGCTCGATCGATCGGTCCTCGCCGTGTTCCTCAGCACGTTCGAAACCCAGGGCATCGCGCTCGCCGAAGCGTGGTCGATGAACGTGCCGACCATCGTCTGGGATCCGCAGGGCGA